>WNFD01001001.1_pt1 | contig 28188 bp, 26 predicted proteins | sample 5400491 | NCBI WGS metagenome assembly WNFD01 (sample SAMN13153343, study PRJNA577476) | soil metagenome | isolation source: 120 cm saprolite under Douglas fir tree site 2 hole 2 replicate 2 | place: USA:California | collected 2015-04-18
CGCGGTTCGAGGCTGATCAGCACCGGCTCCTTCTTGTCGCCGTAGACGATCCCCGGAACGCGCCCGCTGCGCCGCGTCGCCCGGGCCGCGCCCTTGCCGGCGCTGGGGCGCGGCTCGGCATTGAGGCTGATGATCTCGGGCATGGACTTCCTGCTCCTCTCTCGCAACCAGCCGGGCGGCCCGCCGGCGTCCGAGACGCCGCAGTTGCACGAGCCGGCTGGCGTCATGGTCAATCGAATAGGCTCGAAACCGAACGTTCCTCGCTGATCCGCTGGATCGCCTCGGCGATCAACGGGGCGATCGTCAGCTGGCGGATGTTCTGCGACACCCGAACCGCCTCGGTCGCGACGATGGTGTCGGTCAGCACCAAGAGCTCGATCGGCGAGGCGGCGACCCGCGCCACCGCACCGCCCGACAGCACCCCGTGCGTGACATAGGAATAGACGCCTTCGGCACCGCTGTCGACCAGCGCCTGGGCGGCGTTGCACAGCGTGCCGGCGCTGTCGACGATGTCGTCGACGAGGATGCAGCGCCGGCCTTCGACATCGCCGATGATGTTCATGACCTCGGAGACCCCGGCGCGCTCGCGCCGCTTGTCGATGATCGCCAGGTCGGCGTCGACCCGGCGCGCGATCTGGCGGGCGCGAAACACCCCACCGACATCAGGCGACACGATGACGAGGTCGGCGCCCGCATGGTTTTCCCTTATGTCCTTCACCAGCACCGGCTCGGCGTACAGATTGTCGGTCGGAATGTCGAAGAACCCCTGGATCTGCCCGGCATGGAGATCGAGGGTCAGCACCCGGTCGGCCCCGGCGGTGGTGATCAGATTTGCCACCAGCTTTGCCGAGATCGGCGTGCGCGACCCCGTTTTGCGGTCCTGCCGGGCATACCCGTAATAGGGGATGACCGCGGTCACCCGCCGCGCCGAGCTGCGCCTCAGCGCGTCGAGCGTGACCAGGAGCTCCATCAGATGGTCGTTCGCCGGGTAGGAGGTCGATTGGATGACGAAGACATCCTCGCCGCGGACGTTCTCGTGGATCTCGACAAACACCTCCATATCGGAAAACCGCCGCACGCTCGCCTTGGTGAGCGGCTGTCCGAGATAGGCGGAGATCGCCTCGGCGAGGGGGCGATTGCTATTGCAGGTCAGGATTTTCATCGGCCGGCTGGAAAAAGCGCCGCCCTCGGGCCGGATCCCGCGGCGTCACGCAAGTGTCGTTGTAACAAACCCGCGCGGCCGAAGCAATCCGAGCCCGCCGAGGATAGCCTGCCAGCTGCAAATTGGATGACCCTCGTGCGTCCTTCGAGACGGCCGCTTTGCGGCCTCCTCAGGATGAGGTTTTTTCTTAATTCCATCATTAACTTACCTCATCCTGAGGAGCGCCCGAAGGGCGCGTCTCGAAGGACGCACGACGCGCATGCCGCGCCGAACTGAGACTATCCCAATTCGGCGCTCGCCGCGCGCCACCGATGCCTGATAAAAGCGAGCCCGGTCCCGCCCCGGAGCCCCGCCCTATGAGCATCCCCGCGCCGTTCGACCGCTTTGAAGGCGAGGTACTGCCCGAATGGATCGACTACAACGGACATATGAACCTCGCCTATTACACGGTGCTGTTCGACTCCGCGACCGACCTGCTGTTCGATGAGCTCGGGCTCGGCCTCGACTATCGCCAAACGACCCTGCAGGGCACTTTTGTCGCCGAGACTCATAATCTCTACGAACGCGAGCTGCTCGTCGGTGCCCGAATCCGCGTCGCGACGCAGATCGTCGCGGCCGATTCGAAACGGCTGCACCTCGCACACGAGATGTTCGCGCTCGATGGCGGCCACCGCGCCGCAACCCAGGAGCTGATGTTTCTGCACGTCGATCTCGCGGCCCGCCGGGTGACCCCGTTCCCCGAGGATCTGCGCCAGCGGGTTGCCGCCGCCGCCGCCGCGCACGCGGCCCTGCCCCGGCCCGACTGGATCGGCCGCCGCATTGCGATGCCGCCCGCCGCCTAAGGCCAGATTCCGAGCAAGTGTCTCCGCCGGTGCCGGCCCCTCACCCCAACCCTTTCCCCGCCGGCGGGGAGAGGGAGGGACCCGCGCGAAGCTTGGGAGGGTGAGGGGCGCGCACGACGCGGGGCAAATAACCGAATCCGCTACTTATCCGCCATGATCCAGATGCCGTTCCAGTTCTCCGGCGGCGGGTTTTCGCTGTAGTAGCGGCAGCGGTCGATGAAGATCCGGGACGGCTGGTCGCTCGGCACGGCCTCGAGGGCCTCGCCAAAATGCCGGATCGCGGTGCCCCAATCGCGCCGCTGATAGCAGTCGAGACCAGCTTCATAGGCGCTGATCAACGCCCCGAGCTTCGGAAACCTCTCGGTGTCGTAATGGCCCAGCGATTCGTATGCGAGAGTCGGCTGCAACTTGCCCTTGACCTGGATCAGGTCGAGCCGCCGCAAGATCGGCCGCGATTTCAGCGCCTCGACGGTGGAGGCCGCTAAGAGCACGGTCGTGCCGTAATGCTTGTTGGCCCCTTCGAGCCGCGCGGCGAGGTTTACGTTGTCGCCGATGACGGTGTATTCGAGCCGCCGGCGCGAGCCGAGCGAGCCGGCGAGGACCTCGCCGGTGGCGATGCCGATGCGGATCTCGATCGCTTCGAGATTGCGCTCCCGGCGCCGCTGGTTGAAGCGCGCCAACTCGCGCAGCATCTCGGTCGCGACGGTCAGCGAATTGTCGGCGTCGGAGACATTGCTCACCGCCGTGCCGAACACCGCCATGATCGCGTCGCCGATGTATTTGTCGAGCACGCCGCCATGCGTGAACACGACCTCGACCATGCTGGTGAAATAATCGTTGAGCATCGCCACCGTTTCTTGCGGGCTCATCGCCTCGGCCAGCGTCGTAAAGCGCCTTATGTCCGAGAACAGCACGGTGGCGACATGTGACGTGCCGTCGAGAAAATCCTGGCCGCTGGCGATCAGCTTGTCGACGACCTCCTTGGCGACATAGCGCGCCATCGTGTTGCGGATGCGCTTTTCGCGGGTGATGTCTTCGAGCACCAGCATGCAGCCGATCGGTCGGCCGGCCGTCTCGAAGAGCGGCGCCGCGGTCAGGTTGATCGCGGCGGCATTACCGTCCGGCAGCGCGAAATCGGTGTCGGCGTGGTAGTCGGAGGTGCCCATCGAGGCGACGTAATCGAGACTGCGCGTGACCCAGGCGTTGCGGTTGCCGAAGACTTGCATCGCCGATCGATTGAGTACCTGATCCGCGGTCATTCCAAGAATACGCTCGGCTGCCTCATTGATCTTGACGATATTCAGGGCTTGATCGAGCGTAACGACGCCATTGGACAGCGACTTCAGAATGCTTTCATTGTAGTTCTTCAACGCGAGGACGTCGGAGAACAGCTGCGCGTTTTGGATCGAGATGGCGATTTGGGCGCAAAACGCCTTCGCCCGGCGGATGTCGATCGGCCCAAAGGCACCGCCGTGCTTATTGAGCACCTGGACGACCCCGAGGCGCTCGCCGGCCTTGTCGGTGATCGGGACCGCCAGGATGTTGCGGGTGCGATAGCCGGAGGCGCGGTCGACCTCGCGATTGAAGCGCGAATCGGCATAGGCGTCGGGCACCACCTCGACCTCGCCCTCGGTGAACGCCGCGCCCGCGATCCCGGCCCGCGACGGGATGCGGATTTCCTTCTGGCCGGTGCCTTCGGCGACCTGCGACCACAGCTCGTCCCGAGGCCCATCGTAAAGGAATAGCGTCGAGCGTTCAGCGTTGAGGAGCTGGGTGGCGGCCGCCATGATCCGGGCGAACAGAACGTCGAGGTGGAGTTCGGTCGAGATCGCCTCGGCGATGGCCAGCAGCTCGATTTCCTCGCGCTGCGCCTGCTCCAGCCGCTCGACGAGAAACGCCTGCTCGAGGGCGCTCGCGGCGTGGCGGTTGATCGCCTCGGCGAGGGCGAGATCGTCCTCGCCGAAATCGCCCGAGCGCTTGTTGAGCACCTCGGTTACGCCAATCGGCTGCCCGTCGCGGTTACACAACGGCAGGCACAGAATATTGCGCGTGTGGTAGCCGGTTTGCCGGTCGATCTCCGGGTTGAAGCGGGGATCCTGGTAGACGTCGGGGATGATCTCGGCGGTCCCGGCGCCGAACACCGCACCGGCGATCCCGGCGGTCGCCGGCAGCCGGATTTCGGTCACGCCGTCGCCGTGCAAGACCCGCGAAAACAGTTCGCCATCCTCGGCATCGTAGAGAAACAGCGTCGCCCGCTCGGCATCGAGCGCCTCGGTGATCAGATCGATCAGTCGCGGCAGCTGGTGGTCGAGCGAAAGCGCGTGGGTGACCGTGTCGGCAACCTCGGCCAGCACTCTCAGCCGTCGGACTTCATCGATCAGCTGATCGACTAACGGCGCACCGCTAGGCGGCTCGGCCAACAATTCGGGGCTTTCGGGATCGGTAATTTCGGGAGAAATCCGCTCGATAGTCGGCGGCGTAGCCGTCATGCGCAATGTACCTTCGACGCGCTCGCGTTATGCGCGAGATTTACTCACAAACCTGCAACTAACCCTGGCACTTTCTCACAGCGAACGTGGCGCTACAAGTCGCGGGGGGTAGTGTCACGCTTTCAAGTCGGACGAGCATCCTGCGTCCTTCGAGACGCCCGCTGCGCGGGCTCCTCAGGATGAGGTTAGTCTTTGATGGAATTAAAAAAGAACCTCATCCTGAGGAGGCCGCAGAGCGGCCGTCTCGAAGGACGCACGGACGTCGTTCCGCGCCAAGCTTCGGTCGCGTTTAGCTCAAGTCGATCGCGTATTTCTTGAGCAGGTCGAGCGGCACGATTTCGAGCGTGGCTTCATGCGTCGCGGTGAGCCGCACCCGGGGGGCACGGCCGGCCTCGAAAGCTTCCTTCCAGCGCTCGGCGCACAGGCACCAGCAATCGCCCGGCTGCAATCCGGGGAACCCGGCGGCCGGGACCGGCGTCGACAGATCGTTGCCGGCGGCGCGCGAAAACGCCAGGAACTCGGCATCGACCCGGGTGCAGACGGTATGGAGGCCGACATCCTCGGGGCCGGTCTCGCAGCTGCCGGTCCGGTAGAACCCGGTCAGCGGTTTGGCGCAGCATTCGTTGAGCTTCTCTCCAAAAACATTGCGGGCTTCCGCCATCATCCCCTCCGGTTTTTTGGGTTCACGCCGGGCGCGGGGCGCTGCGCGCGGCGAACCGCGCCTCGATCGCATCCCAGATTTTCGCCGCAAGATCGACGCCGTCGAGCCGCGCGATTTCCTGGATCCCGGTCGGCGAGGTCACGTTGATCTCGGTCATGTAGTCGCCGATCACATCGATGCCGACAAAGACCAGCCCCTGCTCCCGGAGGCTCGGGCCGATCGCCGCGCAGATCTCCCGCTCGCGCGGGGTCAGCGCGGTCTTCTGGGCGCGGCCGCCGACGTGCAGATTGGCGCGCGCCTCGCCCTCGGGCGGCACCCGGTTGACCGCGCCGACCGGCTCGCCCTCAACGAGGATGATCCGCTTGTCGCCCTGGCGCACCTCGGGCAGATAGCGCTGCACCATGACCGGCTCGCGATAGACCGTCGCGTACATCTCCAAGAGCGAACCCAGATTGTCGTCGCCCGGGCGCAGGTGAAAGACGCCCGCCCCGCCATTGCCGAACAACGGCTTCAGCACGATCTCGTCATGCTGCCGCCAGAAGGCGAGGATCTCGTCACGGTCGAGCGTCAATAGCGTCGGCGGCATCAGCTCCTTGAAGTGCAGCACAAACAGCTTTTCCGGGGCGTTACGCACCGCGGCGGGGTCGTTGACGACGAGCGGCCCGCTCTCCGGCAGCAATTCCAACAGGTGCGTCGCGGTGATGTAGGCCATGTCGAACGGCGGGTCCTGCCGCATCAGCACGATATCGAAACCGCCGAGGTCAAGTTCCTCAACTTCCCCAAAGCGATGATGGTTGCCCTGCCGCCGGAACACTTCGAGCGGCCGGCCGCGGGCGTAGAGCCGGCCATCGCGCAGAGTCAGCGCCTGCGGCAGGTAATGATGGAGCGCATGGCCGCGCGCCTGCGCCTCGAGGGCGAGCGCAAAGGTCGAATCCGCGTCGATGTTGATCGTGTCGATCGGATCCATCTGGATCGCGACGGCGAGACCCATGCTCCCTCCCAATTCGCGCGTGCGGCAAAATTTTCATAACATCAAAGGCCCCGTCATTGCGAGGAGCGCAGCGACGAAGCAATCTCGATGGGATTGGGCGAACCGGCCCGAGATTGCTTCGCTGCGCTCGCAATGACGCGGTTTTTGCGGTCAGGGTCGGATCGTGATCATGCTGCCCGGCCCGAGCAGGTCCAGTAGCACTGTGAGGATGTCGCGGGCGACGGCGATGCAGCCCTCGGTCGCCGCGAAATCGGGCCGCGCCACGTGCAGGAAGATCGCGCTGCCGCGGCCGGCCAGCGGCGGATCGGTGTTGTAGCCGATCGGCACCACGAGATCGTAGAGCCCGTCGAGGCGCCACATCTCCTCGTGGTGAGCCGGATAGGGCAGCGACACCAGCCGGTTGTAGCGAGGGTCGGCGGGATCGTCGACCCATCCGTCGCTCGGCCGCAACGCCGTCATCGCCAGATGGGTCGGCGGCAGCGCGATGCGATCGGCGCGATAAAACCCCGGCGACAGCACAAACCGCCCCTCGGGGCTCGCGCCGTCGCCTTCGCGCTTGTCCATTCGCACCCCGGCGCGGCCACAAGCGGCGGTAGCAGCGCCGCCCGGCCACGACAAGCGGCCGGCCGAATAAGTCAGATCAATGAAGCGCGAGGCTGCCGCAAGCGCCTTGTCCATTGCCGCCAGCGCGATCGAGGAGGAGAGCAAGCTCCGGCGCGATACCATCATCGGCGCGGACGATATCGCTTTTGCCGTTCGCCATATAGCATGCACGGGGATCGCATTTTAGGGAAAACGGACCGGTGGATGGGCTCTGAAAAGCGCGCGGCCTATGACGACCTCGCGGCGCAGCTCGCCGCGCTGATCGACGGCGAGCCCGACCTCGTCGCCAACACGGCCAACATGGCCGCGCTCATCTATCACGGTCTGCCCGAGCTTAATTGGGCCGGGTTCTATTTCGCGCGGCACGGCGAACTCGTGCTCGGCCCGTTTCAGGGCACGCCGGCCTGCGTGCGCATTGCCTGGGGGAAAGGCGTGTGCGGGACCGCCGCGTCGCTCGGCGCGGCAATCGTCGTGCCTGACGTCGACGAATTCCCCGGCCATATCGCCTGTGACGCTGCGTCCCGCTCGGAGCTCGTCGTGCCCCTGGTGGCGGGGGGACGCGTTGTCGGCGTCCTCGACCTCGACAGCCCACGCCGCGGCCGTTTTGACGACGAAGACCGCGCCGGCTGCGAGCGCCTTATTTCAGTCCTCCTGGCGCATCACCCGAACTGGCCTTGAGATTCGCCGGTGGGTCGGTCACCGAAATCTGATTTGCATTGCCGTCCGCGGTGCCGCATTTTTTCCGCTGCATGGCGGCGAGCGGAGGCGGATCATGGGCTCGATGATCGAATTTGCGCGGTCCGACGGGGGCAAGACCAAGGGCTATCTCGCGAGCGCCGGGAATAACCGGCCCGGCATCGTGATCATCCAGGAGTGGTGGGGCTTGAACGACCAGATTTGCGGGGTCGCCGACCGTTTTGCCCGCGCCGGGTACAACGCGCTCGCCCCCGATCTCTACAAGGGCCGGGTCACCACGACACCCGATGAGGCCAATCACCTGATGAGCGGGCTCAATTTCCCCGACGCGACGCACCAGGATCTGCGCGGCGCCGCGCAACACCTCAAAGGCACGAGCGGCAAGGTCGCGGTGCTCGGGTTCTGCATGGGCGGCGCGTTGACGATCGCCGCCCTCGTCCATATCCCCGAAATCGCCGCCGGGGTGTGCTTCTACGGCATCCCGCCCAAAGAATTCGCCGACCCGGCCAGGATCAAGACACCGTTCCAGGGGCATTTCGCCAACCAGGACGATTGGTGCACCCCGGCGGCGGTCGACGGGCTGGAGAGCGCGATGAAGGCGGCGGGAGCCGCGCCCGAGATCTATCGCTACGACGCGGCCCACGCGTTCTTCAATGAGCGCAGCGCCGCCTATGACCTGGCCTCCGCCAACCGAGCCTGGGAGCGCACCGCGGCGTTCCTCGAAAAGCGGTTATAAGGCATCCCGGCCGACGCGCCCGGCGTTCCGAAACGAGGAGGAAATCATGAGGTTTACCCTGAGTATCCTGCCGGCGGCGCTCGGTCTCTGCCTGTTTTCGGCGGGCCCGACGCTTGCCGATGGCGGGGGCGGCGGAGGTGGGGACAAGACGCCGACCTGCCCCCGGGGCGAGGTCTATGACGCAAGGAGCAACGGCTGCGTCAAACAAGGCGGCAGCCTGCTGCCCGACAAGGCGCTCACCGAATATGCCTACGCGCTGGCCAAGGAAGAGCGCTACGATGAGGCGCTCGATGTCCTCAACCTGTTGCAAAACAAGAATACTCCAGAGGCCCTCAACTACCGCGGCTATGCCACGCGCAAGCTGGGCCGGGTCGACGAGGGGATCGGCTATTATAAGAAATCGGTCGCGCTCGCTCCGCGCTACACAAGAGTGCGCGAGTATCTCGGCGAGGCCTATGTCATCAAGGGCGACATCGCGAGCGCCAAGGCGCAGCTCCGGGTGATCAAGGCGGTCTGCGGCACGGGTTGCGAGGAATACGGCCACCTCGCGCTGGCGATCACCAACCCTTCGCAGAGCTGGTAAAGCACCGCCGGCGCCGTCATGTCGAGAGCGAATCTCATTCACGTCGGCTCGGCCGTGCCCGCCCCTCACCCTCCCGCGCTTCGCGCGGGTCCCTCCCTCTCCCCGCCTTGCCCCCACCCTTCCCTCCCCCGCAAGCGGGGGAGGGTTAGGGAGGGGCGGGGAGAGGGTTGGGGTGAGGGGCTGACACAGGCGGAGCAGCTTGCTCAAAGCGCCTTGACTCGTTGTGCGGGCCTCACCGCCGGCCGAACAGGCGCTCGATATCGCTGAGCGCGAGGGTGACGAAGGTCGGGCGGCCGTGATTGCACTGGCCGCTGTTCGGGGTCACCTCCATCTGGCGCAGGAGGGCATCCATTTCCGCCGGCGCGAGGCGGCGCCCGGCGCGCACGCTGGAATGGCACGCGAGCGTCCCGCAGACGCTCTCGATCCGCTCCTGCAAGGCCAGCGCATCGCCCCATTCGGCCAGCTCGTCGGCGAGGTCGCGCACCAGCGCCCGGACATCGAGCCCGGCGACCAGCGCCGGCACCTCGCGCACGATGACCGCGCCGGCGCCGAATGCTTCGAGGACGAGGCCGAATTGGGCCAGCTCGTCGGCGCGCGCGGCGAGCCGCGCGGCAAGCGCCGGGTCGAGTTCGACGATCTCCGGCAAGAGCAGCGTCTGGCGCGGCACGCCATGCGCCGCCAGCGCCTCCTTCATCTTCTCATAGACCAGCCGCTCATGCGCGGCGTGCTGGTCGACGAGGACGATGCCGGTCGCCGTCTCGGCGAGGATGTAGGTCCCGTGCAATTGGGCGCGGGCGGTCCCGAGCACCGAATCGGCTGGTGCCTCCGACGCGATCGGCTCGCCAACGGCGGCCGCTTCGCTCATGCCCGGGTCGCCGGGGGCGAGGAAGGTGTTGCCGGTCTCGGCGAGCCCCTGCGGCAGGGTGCTCGCCAAGGCCCCCGGCGGAAAGCTGAAGCGCGGCTGCGGCGATTGCGCGTCATCGCCCGGCCAATTCCCCTGGCGGAACGCCGCCAGCGCGGCCAGGCTCGCCGTCGTCGAGCTGCGCATGCCGGCCGCCTCCAGCGCATGGCGCAGCGCGCCGACGACGAGGCCGCGAATGAGCGCGGCGTCGCGAAAGCGGATCTCGGCCTTCGCCGGGTGGACATTGACATCGATCTCGGCGGAAGGCCCGTCGAGGAAGAGGGCGACGACCGGATGGCGGTCGCGCGCCAGCACATCCTGATAGGCGCCGCGCACCGCGCCGACGAGCAGCTTGTCGCGCACCGGTCTGCCGTTGACGACCAGGTACTGGTCGCGCGGCAGCCCGCGGTTCAAGGTCGGCAGGCCGATGAGGCCGGTCAGGTGAAACCCGGCGCGCTCGGCCGCTACGGCAACCGAATTCTCGGTGAAGTCGCGACCGAGCAGCGCGCCGAGCCGGGATTCGCGCGAATCGGCGGCCGGCAGCCGCAGCAGCACGCGATCGTCATCGCCGATGATCGTGAACGCGACCGCCGGGCAGGCCATCGCCAGGCGCTTCACCGCGTCGACCGCCTGGTCGCGCTCGCTGCGCGGCGTCTTCAGGAATTTTAGGCGCGCCGGGGTCGCGAAAAACAAATCGCGCACCTCGACCCTGGTGCCGGGCGGGTGCGCGGCCGGCATCGGAGCGCGCTTCGCCCCGCCCTCGACGACGATCTCCCAGGCACTGTCCTGGCCGCCCGGGCGCGACACGATGCGCAGCCGGCTCACCGCGCCGATCGACGGCAACGCCTCGCCGCGAAACCCCAGCGCCTTGATCTCCATGATATCGTCATCGGGGAGTTTCGAGGTGCAATGGCGCTCGACCGCGAGTTCGAGCTCGTCGCGCTCCATCCCGGCCCCATCGTCGGTCACCGCGATCAGCGCCTGCCCGCCGTCGCGCAGCACGATCTCGATCCGGCTCGCGCCGGCATCGATCGCGTTTTCGACGAGCTCCTTGACCGCAGCCGCCGGGCGCTCGATGACCTCGCCGGCGGCGATGCGGTTGACGATCACGGGCGGCAGCTGGCGGATCCTCATGGCCGGGCACTCTACCCGATCGGCGGCGCGGGGACGAGCCCGCGCTGCGCCGGCGGCGCTACGCCAGGGCTAGAGAGAGCCGGCGGTCTGCGGTGGCGCCCCGCGCACCGCGCCGGCGAGTCGCGGCGCCGCTGCGGCGCGCCGTACTGCCGCGACGAGCAGCAGCAGCACCGCCGGAAAGCCGAGCTGCACCGAAATCAGCAAATGCACCGGCGGCATCACCGCCGGCGCCAGCAAGGCGGCGAGGAAAATCTCGCGCTCGCCGCGCTCGAACCCGTGTCTGAGCCCGAGCTTCGCCAGCCAGGCGACCGCCAGCGCCGCCCAGGTCAAATCGTAATAAAACAGATAGGGCGACACCAACAGCGAGCCGGCGAGCAACGTCGCGGCCTTGGCCTCGAACGGCGCGCCGCGGGCGCGCCAGACCAGCCATACGCAGCCCGCGGCAAACAGCGCGACCGCCCCTTGCAGCACACTCGCCACGATCACCGGGGCGCCGAGCGACAGCGCGAAGACATAGGGGCTCGGCATCGTGCCCCAGGGGACCGCGCCCTGATCGACCATCGCCTGGCTGGTCGCAAGGTGATGGAGAAACGCGGCCCAGTTGGTCCAGCCGAACCCGACGAGGCCCGCCGCGGCGAGCGCCAGCACCGTTGCCGCCGCCGCGGCAATACTGCGCCAGCGCCCCTCGGCGAGGAGCGCCAGCGGGAACAGCAGCGCGAGATGCGGCTTCACCGCCAAGAGCCCGATCATGATGCCCGCGGCAACCGGACGGCGCTCCAGCCATAAGAGCGCAAACCCGGCGAGCGCCGCGGTCAATAGCGCGTTCTGGCCGTCGATCAGGGTGATCAGCCCGGCCGGGGCCGCGGCGGCGACGATCCAATTCCGCTTGTCGGGCAGCATAGCGCGCACCAAGGCCGCCCACAGCGCCGCCGTCCCGAGCACGAAGGTGGCGAGCGCCGCCGGGTAGGGCAGCAGGCCGAGCGGCGCGACGACCAGCAGGAAGGTCGGAGGGTAGGGCCATGGGACCCATATGTTGGGCAGAAAGGGTACCGCGGCGTGTTGGATTGCCGCGATCGTGGCGCCATCGAAGGCCGCCTCCGGACGGCCGGCGAGCGCCAACCGCGCCGCGCTCCAAAAAGCCATGAAGTCGCAGCCGATCGGCTTGCCGCGCGGATCGACGAAGTCGGGCAGCGACCACCCGATCCAGACGATGAAGACAATCGCGAAGATCGCGACGACCATCCAGGAATAGACGTGGATGCGCTCTTCGTTCAGCCAATGCGGTGCGCTCGGCGCCGATCCCTCGCCGATCGCCGCCCCTGGCGTTGGCCCCGTAATCGCCATCGCGCCTCGCCGGATCTGCTCGCGTCACAAGCCTAGGTCGCGATCGCTTCCGTGTCGTTAAGAAAGCGGCGGGAGGGGCTTGCCTTGACAGCGCGCCCGCTTCCCGGTGGAGTGGGACTGTCAGCAAGCGAGCGAGGGAGCAGCGGATGGGACGGGGCTCAGCCGAGCGGTCGTCGAAGGATCGGGCGACGCTTGAGCCCGCGCCTGACAAGGCTGGCGATTACGTGGGGCGAATCCGCGAGATCGCCCCGATGCTCGCCGCCGCGGGTGACGAGATCGATCGCCGGCGCGAGCTGCCCGAGGGAATCGTCGACGCGCTGATCGAGCATGGCCTCTTCCGCCTCCTCTTGCCGCGCTCGCTGGGCGGCGCCGAATTGCTGCCGCCGCAATACGTGCCGATCATCGAAGCGCTCGCCAAGATCGATGCCAGCATCGCCTGGTGCGTCAACCAGAATTCGGGCTGTTCGATGAGTTCGGCCTATCTCGCGCCCGAGGTCGCTTGCGAGATCTTCGGCGGGCCGCGCGGCATCCTCGCGTGGGGGCCGGGGCCGGGCGAAGCGCAGATCGTCCCCGGCGGCTATCGCGTCACCGCGACCTGGGCGTTCGCCAGCGGCAGCCATCATGCAAGCTGGCTCGGGTGCCATGTTCCGATCATCGGCGCCGACGGAAGGCCGCGGTTGAACGAGAACGGCACGCCGGTCATCCGCACGATGCTGTTCCCCAAAAGCGCGACCCAATTCACCGACATCTGGCACACGATCGGGCTGCGCGGCACCGGCAGCGACCAGTATTCGGTCAAGGATCTGTTCGTTCCCGAGGATCATTCGGTCGACGTCTTGTCGCGCCGCGATATGAAGGCGCGCGAGGAGGGCCTCCTCTACCGGTTCAGCAGCCTGGTCCTGTACGCCGCCGGCTTCGCCGGGGTCGCGCTCGGCATCGCGCGCAGCACGCTCGCCCATTTCATCGAGCTGGCGCGCGACAAGATCCCGCGCGGCGCGCGCAACACATTGCGCAACAACAACGTGATCCAGCGCGAGGCGGCGCAGGCCGAGGCGCGGCTTTCGTCGGCCCGGCGTTATCTGATCGGCTCGCTCGACGACATCACCGAAGCGGTCGCCAAGCGCGGCCACATCACCTTGGAAGAGCGGATGACGATCCGCCTCGCCGCGACCTTCGCGATCCACACCGCGCTCGAAATCGTCGACATCCTCTACCAGGCCGCCGGCGCCACCGCGATCTTCGACGAGAACCCGTTCGAGCGCCGCTTCCGCGACATCCACTCGGTCGCCCAGCAACTGCAGGGACGGCAGCAGCATTTCGAGACGGTCGGCCAATACCTGATGGGCCTCGAAGCCGATACCGGCTGGCTGTGACGATGATCCGGTCCTGACATGCCCTGATAAAGGTGTTGTTACCCCGATAATTCCAAGTGCTTCTTTTAGAGTGTTGCGTCGGAGATGAAACGCTGACATGAATCTTTTGGCACGCGGCGGAGCTGAAGGCTCCGCCCTATTTTTTTCTAATTCCAGGGTCGTGCGGACAGATGACGACGAAAATCCTCTTCAGAGCAAATGATGGAACCCATGGCGATGAACTGTGGGTGACCGACGGCACCGCCGCGGGAACCGCGCTGCTCGACGACATCATCCCCGGATCGGGCGGCTCCGGCCCGGCTTACATCACCGTGCTCGGCAACGGCAAGGCGGTGTTCGCTGCCAATGACGGCACCCATGGCACTGAGCTGTGGGTGACCGACGGCACCGCCGCCGGCACCGTGCTGCTCGATGACATCTATCCCGGATCGAGCCCCTCCTACCCGCGATACATCATTGCGATCGGCAACGGCAAGGCGCTGTTTGAAGCCAATGACGGGACCCATGGCCGGGAGCTGTGGGTGACCGACGGCACCGCCGCCGGCACCGCCCTGGTCACGGACATCAACCCCGGATCGGGGACCTCTGCCCCGCGATACATCACCTCGCTCGGCAACGGCAAGGCCCTGTTCGATGCCAATGACGGAACCCATGGCCGGGAGCTGTGGGTGACCGACGGCACCGCCGCCGGCACCGCGCTGGTCGACGACATCAACCCCGGAGCGGTCGGCTCCGTCCCGCGATACATCACCTCGCTCGGGAACGGCAAGGCGGTGTTCAGGGCCAATGACGGCACCCATGGCTATGAACTGTGGGTGACCGACGGCACCGCCGCCGGCACCGCGCTCGTCGACGACATCAACCCCGGATCGGTCGGCTCCTCCCTGCAAGACATCACCGTGCTCGGCAACGGCAAGGCGCTGTTCTCCGCCAACGACGGGACCTATGGCACTGAGCTGTGGGTGACCGACGGCACCGCCGCCGGCACCGCGCTGGTCGACGACATCAACCCCGGAGCGGTCGGCTCCGTCCCGCGAGACATCACCCTGCTCGCCAACGGCAAGGCGCTGTTCTCTGCCACTGATGGGACCCATGGCTATGAGCTGTGGGTGACCGACGGCACCGCCGCCGGCACCGCGCTCGTCGACGACATCAACCCCGGATCGGGCGCCTCCGGCCCGCTATACATCACTGCGCTCGGCAACGGCAAGGCGGTGTTCTCGGCCAATGACGGAACCCATGGCAATGAGCTGTGGGTGACCGACGGCACCGCCGCCGGCACCGCGCTGGTCGATGACATCTACCCGGGATCGGGCAACTCCCGCCCGTACGACATCACCGCGATCGGCAACGGCAAGGCGGTGTTCCAGGCCAATGACGGGAGCCATGGCCGTGAGCTGTGGGTGACCGACGGCACCGCCGCCGGCACCGCGCTGGCCGATGACATCTACCCCGGATCGTTTGGCTCCAATCCATCCAGCTTCACGGTGCTTCAGGCCGCCTGTTATCGCCGGGGCACGCTGATCCTGACCGAGCAGGGCGAGGTGCCGGTCGAGGATCTTGCCATCGGAGGCCGGGTGGTGACCCTGTCGGGCGAGGCCAAGCCGATCAAATGGATCGGCCGCCGCGCCTATGATGGCCGCTTCATCGCCGACAACCGGCAGGTGCTGCCGATCCGCATCCTGGCCGGGGCGCTCGGCGACGGCGTGCCGGCGCGCGACCTGTCGCTGTCGCCCGCGCATTCGCTCTACATCGACGGCGCGCTGGTGCCGGCCGAGTATCTCGTCAACGGCGCGACAATCGCCCAGGCGGAGAGCGCCGACCGACTCGAATACTTCCATATCGAGCTCGAGTCGCACGACGTGGTGTTCGCCGAAGGTGCGCCGGCCGAGAGCTTTGTCGACTGCAACAACCGGCTGATGTTCCAGAACGGCGCGGAATTTGCCGCGCTGTACCCCGAGGACGACCGACCGACCTGGAAATTCTGCGTGACGCGGCTGGAACCGGGCTCGGAGCAGCTGACCGCGATCCGCGCCGGGCTGCTGGAGCGCGCCGAGGCGCTCGGCCACGCGCTCGACTTCGATCCCGATCTGCACCTGATCGTCGACAGCGAGATCGTGCGGCCGGACACAACCGGCGGCGTCTATCGTTTCGACATCCCGGCCGGATGTGCCGCGGTACGGCTCGCCTCGCGCAGCGCGGTCCCGGCCGAAATCGCCGCCGCCTCGCGCGACATTCGCCGGCTGGGCGTTCCGGTCGAGCGCCTCGTCATGCACGATGCCGATCTCTCCATCGAGGCGTCGCATAGCCACTCCGCGCTGCGGGAGGGGTTCCACGAGGACGAAGCCTCGCACCGCTGGACCGATGGGTTGGGGTGCCTTCCCGAGGCGTGGCTGCGCTCCTTCTCCGGCGGGTTCACGCTGGAAGTGCAGGTTGCCTCAAGCTGGCTCGGCTATCGGCTCCTCGCCCCGGCCGGCGCTCGCGCCGCCGCGTGAGGGCCCGGACCGCGCCTCCGGATCCCGCGCCGCGTGGCATGACCGCGCAGATCGTCAGCGCCGGCGACTCGGCCCCGCCCTATGCGGTCGAGGCATCGCCAGGGTTTGCCGCATGGCTTCACGAACACAAGACCGCCCTCGCCGTCACCACCTATCAGATCGGCAAGCTGTTCCTGATCGGCGCGCCGGCGCCCGACCGGCTCAGCGTCACCGAGCGCACCTTCCAGCGTTGTCTCGGCGTCGCCGCCGCGGGCAACAGCCTCTACCTCGCGGGGCTCAACAACATATTGCGGTTCGAGAACATCGTTCCGCAGGGTCAGCAGCTCGAAGGCCACGACGCGGTTTATGCGCCACGCGTGGCCTGGTACACCGGCGATGTGTTCGCGCACGATGTCGGGGTGCTGCCCTCCGGCCGGCCGGTGTTTGTCAATACGCTGTTTTCCTGCCTCGCCACCGTTGATGAGAGGTCGAGTTTTCGCCCGGTCTGGCAGCCGCGCTTTGTCAGCGCGCTGCGGCCGGAGGACCGTTGTCATCTCAACGGCGTCGCGATGCAGCAAGGCCGGCCGCGCTTCGTCACTGTCGCCGGGCGGACCGACGCGCCGCGTGCCTGGCGCGAGGCGCGCATCGGCAACGGCTGCGTTATCGATGTGGCGAGCGGTGAGGTGGTCGCCAGCGGTCTCACGATGCCGCATTCACCGAGGCTGCATGACGACCGGCTTTTCATCTGCAATGCCGGGACCGGCGAGTTGGGCGAGATCGAGCTCGCCTCCGGCCGGTTCCTCCCAATCGCCTTCTGCCCCGGCTTCGCGCGCGGCGTCGCGTTTGTCGGCGGCCATGTCCTGGTCGGGCTGTCATTGCCGCGCCAGCACCGCGACTTTTCCGGCCTGCCCGTCGACGACCGGCTGAAGCAGGAGGGGGTAGAACCGCGCTGCATGATCCAGGTCATCGGTTTAGAGGGCGGCGCGGCGGTTCACTGGCTTGCACTCGGCGGCGTGGTGCGCGAGCTGTACGACATTGCCAGCTTGCCGGGTTTGTCTACGCCAATGGCGGTCGGCTTTGCGCAGGGTCAGATCAACCGGCTGATCCAGCGCGGCGCCCCCCTGACCCTCGACGAGCTGCTTGGCGAAGCCGGCTGAAGGACCGATCGGGCCGCGGCCTCTACTCGCTCTGCTTCACATATTCCTCGCGCACCCGGTTTCTGAGGCTGGCGAGGCCGGCGGCGATGTAGCCGCCGTCGATCGCGATCTCCGCCCCGCTGATGAAGCCCGCCTCCTCCGAGGCGAGAAACAGCACCAGGTCGGCGCATTCCCTGGGCGTCCCCTGGCGGTGCAGCGGGATCGCGGCCCGCGCGGCGTGGGCAAAGGCCTCGCCGCCGCTCTGGAAAAATCCGGTATCGGCGATCTGCCCGGGATGGATCGAATTGACCCGGATGTTCCACGGCGAGAATTGCAGGACGGCGGTTTTGGTCAGGCCGCGCAGGCCCCATTTGCTCGCGGTATAGGCGGCATCGTCATGTGCGGTGAGGCCGGCGGTCGACGAGATGTTGACGATCGACCCGCCACCCGAATCGCGGATCGCCGGCGCGCAATGCTTCATGCCGAGAAGGGCGCCGGTCAGGTTGACCGCGAGCGTCCGGTTCCACGCCTCGAGCGTCGTGTCGACGATCCCCTGTCGGGCGATCGTCCCGGCATTGTTGACGAGGATGTGGAGGCCGCCGAACGCGGCCAGCGTCGCGGCGACGATCTCCCGCCAGGAGGCTTCGCTCGCCGCGTCCTGCACCCGAAAGAGCGCCCGGCCGGCCGCCTCGCTCAGCCGCGCCGCCAGCGCCTCGCCCTTCGCGGCATCGATGTCGGTCAGCATCACCGCGGCCCCCTCGCGCACGAACAATTTCGCCTCTTCCGTCCCCTGCCCACCCGCCGCCCCGGTGATCAGCGCGATCTTGTTGGCCAGTTTTGGCATCGAATTCTCCTAAAGAAAAAACAACGCTTTACCGCAAAGGACGCAAAGGACGCGAAGGCGCCGAGCACGGCAACGCAGGTTGTTCTGGTTCTTGTAGGATGGGTTGAGCGGAGCGAAACCCATCGGATTCCACAATGAGACGGTGAGGCAGTGAGGTGTAGCGGCGCGGTACGATCACTGCCTCACTGCCTCATTGTGATTTCGATTGACGATGGGTTTCGCTTCGCTCGACCCATCCTACGATCGCCACCTTCGCGTCCTTTGCGAAATCCTTTGCGTCCTTTGCGGTAAAGAGTTTTTCTTGTTTCACAATTTCGGCACATACCCCTTGCGCGGGTATTCTTCCCAATACTGGCGGAAGCCGTGTTTTGTCGCCTCCTGGTGCGGATGGGCGCGCAGGCGCTCGACATCGATGTCGATGCCGAGCCCGGGCGCAGTCGGCAGGTCGATCCAGCCCTCGTTGACCGACAGCGATTCCGTCGCGATGTCGCGGCAGATTTCGGTGAAATTGACGAAATACTCGGTGATGCGAAAGTTCGGGATGACCGCCGAGACATGCACCGTCGCCGCCATCCCGATGAGCGGGCTGTTGTAATTGTGCGGCGACATGACGACCGCCTGCGGCTGCGCCATCGCGGCGATGTCGAGCAATGCCGAGATGCCGCCGATCGCGCAGATGTCGGGGTTGAGGATGTCGGCGGCGCGCATCGCCAGGCACGCAAAGAACTGCTCCTTGGTATAGAGGGCTTCGCCGGTGACGATCGGGATCGGCACGGCGCGGCGCACCTCGGCCAACAGCGCGAGGTTGTCGGCCAGGCACGGCTCCTCGTACCAGTCGATGCCGAATTCGGCGAGGCGATGGCCGATGCGGATCGCGTGGGAGGGCGCAAAGCGCCGGTGCGCCTCGACGAGGATCTCGAAATCGGGCCCCAGCGCCTCGCGCATCGCCCGCACATATTGAATCGCGAAATCCTCGTCCTTGCGGTCGACATGGCTGCGCCACGGTCCGGGGAACGGGTCGAACTTGGCGGCGGTGAAGCCCATTGCCTTTACCTTCAGCGCTCGCTCGACCCCCTCCTCGATCGTCGAGCGCCCGGCCCAGCCATTGGCGTAGACCCGCACCCGCTCGCGCGAGGCGCCGCCCAGGAGGTTATAGACCGGCAGCCCGGCGCGCTTGCCGATGATGTCCCAGGAGGCGATCTCGATCGCGCTCCACGCGGAAAGCAGCTCCATCGAGCCGCGCCGGATCGCGAAATCCTCGAACATGACCTGCCCGGTATGCCGGATGTTGAAGACGCCGCGCCCGATCACATGCGGCGCCATCGCCTTCAGGCACTCGGCGATGACAGTCTCCTTCCCGGCCGTCACATAGGCTTCGCCCCAGCCATAGGTCCCATCCTCGGTCTCGACCCGGCAGAACAAGAGGTCCTTCGAACTCTTGGTACCAAAGATAAAGCTCTCGATGCGCGCGATTTTCATGGGATGGCCCTCCGGCTGCGATGGCGCTCGGCCGAGTGTCTGGCAGTGGGAGAACCGGATCAAGCAGCACTTCCGCCCCATCCCGACGGAGGTCGGGATCCATGTCTGCCATGGATACCGACCTTCGCCGGTATGGCGACAATTGTGGTTTCGGGCGCTGGCGCAGCGCTCCTGCGCAAGGTAGGGTTTTGCATCCAACGCCACAACGCCCAAGGGGAGCAACGCCGATGCTGGTCATGGACGCGATCACCGAGATCCTGAAGCGCGAGGGCGTTTCGACGCTGTTCTGCTTCCCGACGACGCCGATCATCGAGGCCGCGGTGGCGGGCGGGCTGCGCCCGGTCATCTGCCGCCAGGAGCGGGTCGGCGTCCACATGGCCGATGGCTGCGCTCGGGTGATGAACGGCAAGCCCGCCGGCGTCTTTGCCATGCAATACGGGCCGGGTGCCGAGAACGCCTTTGCCGGCATCGCCTCGGCCTATTCGGATTCGACCCCGATCCTCCTCCTGCCGCTCGGCCATCCGCGCGAGACCGCGCAGATGTTCCCGCTGTTCAATTCGACCCGCACCTACGCCAGCGTTACGAAGCAGGTCGAGCCGGTGAACATGCCCGAGCACGCGGTGCCGGCGATGCGGCGCGCCTTCAACGCCCTCAAAAACGGCCGCTCCGGTCCGGTCATGGTCGAGGTGCCGGCCGATGTGATGACCGCCGAATTCGCCGGCAACCAGGTCGATTACACGACCGTGCGGCGGACCCGCTCCGCCGGCGACGAGCGCGACGTCGACGAGGCGGCAAAGCTGTTACTCGCGGCGAAAACGCCGATGATCATCGCCGGCCAGGGCGTCCTCTATGCCGAGGCCTGCGACGAGCTCCTCGCGCTCGCCGACCTGCTCGATACCCCGGTGATGACGACGACCGACGGCAAGAGCGCCTTCCCCGAAGACCATGCGCTGGCATTGGGCTCGGGTGGCACGGTCTATACCGGCCACGGCCGGCACTTCTTGCAGGAAACCGACCTGATCTTCGCGATCGGCACCAGCCTCACCCGGCACAACATCTCGACCCCGATCATCCCGCCAGGCAAGGCGATCATCCACGCCACCAACGATGCGCGCGACCTCTACAAGGCCAATGACACGGTCCTGCCGATCCTCGCCGACGCGAAGCTCGTGCTGGCGCAGCTGATCGAGGCGGTAAAGGACCGGCTCGGCGGCAAGGCGCACCACACCGGCGCGCGGCCGGCGATCGCGTCCCTGAAAAAGGAGTGGCTGCAGCGCTGGCACGCCAAGCTGCGGTCGCACGAGCGGCCGATCAACCCGTATTTCGTGATGTCGGAGTTCATGCGCGTCATCCCCTCGGAAGACGCCATCGTGACCCATGATTCCGGCAGCCCGCGCGACCAGCTTCTGCCGATGTATGTCGCGAAACGCCCACGCGGCTATATGGGCTGGGGCAAGTCGCACCAGCTTGGCACCGGGCTTGGCCTGGCGATCGGCGCCAAGGTCGGCGCGCCCGACAAGATGTGCGTCAACTTCATGGGTGACGCGGCCTTCGGCATGACCGGGCTCGATTTCGAGAGCGCGGTGCGCTGCGGCATCCCGATCACCACGATCGTCCTCAACAACTCGACGATGGCGATCGAGACCAACGCGATGCGCGCCTCGCACGAAAAGCACCGCACCCGCGACCTCGGCGGCAATTACGCCGCGATCGGCAAGGACCTCGGCGGCTGGAGCGAGCGGGTCGACGATCCGGGCCAAGTCGGCGACGCGATCCTGCGCGCCCGTAAGCAGAACGAGAACGGCAACGCCTGCCTCCTCGAATTCATCACCAGCGCCGAGACCGAATTCTCCCACCGCCGCGGCGCCGCCTGACCCTCACCCACCAGTCGCTGTCGCGACCGGTCCCCCCTCTCCCCCATTGCGGGAGAGGGTAAGGCGGCGACACTCGTAACCCTCCCCGCATTGCGGGAGAGGGGGGACCGCTCGCGATCGCGAGCGGTGGGTGAGGGACTTTTGCTTTACCCGCCCCTGCGCCCAATGAACTCGAGCGTCGCCGCGGCGCTCTGGTCGGCGTGGGTGGCGGCGACGTGGTAGGAGTTGCCCGGCAAGACAACGAGTTCGGAGCCGGCGATCTCTTCCTGCCAGGCGCGGGTTGCGGCGACCGTGGCGAGCCCGCTCTCCTCGGTGGTGATGACGAGGGTCGGGCAGGCGATCTTCGGGATGTCGGGGCGGATGTCGGCGCAGGCGATCGTCCCCATAAAGCCGAGCTGGGTCGAGACCGCGGTGCGCCCCATGAATTTGCACCAGAAGTCGAAGCCCTCCGCCGGGAAGGCACTGCCGAGCCGGTTGGCCATGTTCGCCCTCGCCCAATGCTCGACCCCGTTGGTCTCCAATTCGCGGATCACCTCGGGGGCGTGCTCGGCGGCGCCCGGGCGCAACGGCGGCGGGGTGCCGACCACAGTCAGGGTCTTCACCCGCTCGGGGCGGCGCGCGGCAAAGGCGCGGGCGACCGTGCCGCCGATCTTGGCGCCGACCAGGTGAAAGCGGTCGACGCCGAGATGGTCCATCAAGAGACAGAAATCCTCGATGATCCGGTCGAGCGTCCACGGATAGTCCCGCGGCATCGCCGTCGACTGGCCGAACCCGCGCATGTCGGGCCGCACGACGCGGTAGTGCCGCGCCAGATGCGGGACCCAGGCCCACCACGCAAGGCCGCTCTCGGCATTGCCGTGCAGCATCAGGATCGTCTCGGGCTTGCGCCACGGGTCGGTGAAATCATCGACCTCGTAATGCATGTCGAAATCGGGCGACGGACGGAATGTCGGCATGGCGCATCTCCTCGCAGCTTGGGCTACTCGCCGGTTTCCATCGGCAGGCTCTCGTCATTCGACCACTCCGACATTGAGGCGTCGTAGAGCCGCACATCGGGATGGCCGAGCATGACGAGGGCGAGTGCGTCCGCGCTCGCCGCGATCCCGCCGCCGCAATAGGTGATGACCCGCGCCTTGTCGAAGGCGCCGATTGCGGCGAATTTGGCGCGCAGCGCCGGGGCCGGCAGAAAGGCGCCGGTCGTCGGATCTATGAGGGCGGCGGCCGGCACGTTGACGCTCTTCGCGATGCGCCCGGGCCGCCCGTAGACCGTGCCGCCGCTGCCGGCGTGCTGCGGCCCCGACAGCGCGTTGATCGTGCAGGTGGCGCCTTCGCCGATCGCGCCGAGCACCGCCTCCTTGCCGACCATCAGCTTGCGGTCCTCGCGCACGGTGAAGCGAGCCGGCGGCCTCGGCCGCGCCGGGCCGGTCTCGACCGCGCGCCCCTCGCGCGCCCATTTCTGGAAGCCGCCATTCAGTACGGCGGCGTTGTCGAAGCCGTAATTGCGCAGCATCCACCACACGCGCGTCGCCCATTGCGGCGTCGTCGTGCTGTAGAGAATGACGCGGCTCCGATCGCCGACGCCGAACCTTCCCATCGCCGCGGCGAATTCTTCGGCGCTCGGCAGCATGAAGCGCAGCTTCGGATGCGGGGCCGAAAGGTCGCCCTGGAGGTCGATGAACTGGGCGCCGGGGATGTGGCCCTTCTCGAAATCCTCGCGCCCGGGCTTGACGGTGTAACCGATATCGGGATTGGGAATGAGGTGGATCGTGCAATCGAAGATGCGCAATTCCGGGTCGCCGAACTGGGCCTGGAGCCCCTCGCTCTCGACCAGAAATTCGGGATGGGCAAAGCCCTCGGTGCCAGCGCTCATTTCAGCCTCCGCCATTGCTGCCCGATCGTGCTCCCCGGCCGTTGCCCGAGGCAACCGCTTTTCCGGAACGCGGGCGTCCCGCCCGCATGCGGCCGGGACGGCCGCGGTCCGAGACATATCCACCGAGGTGGTAGGCGAGACGCGGGGAAAGGTGAGACACTAGCCGCAAGGCTTTGCAGGCGAGGTGATCCGATGACAGCGACGAATTCCGGCCGCGCACATCTCATTACCGGTGGTTTTCCGCCCGGTTCGATGAGCGGGCACGACCACGACTACGCCCGCCTGCGGCTTCTCGGGCTGCTCGCCGAGCGGGAGATTCCGGCCTCGGTCGCCAACGATTTCGCGGATATCGAGAAATGGCTGCCGGTCAGCCAGTTGCTGATCACCTACGTCGCCGGCCCCTACCCCGACGCGGCGCAGACCCGCGCCATCCGCCAGTGGGTCGAGGCGGGCGGCCACTGGCTCGGCTTGCACGGGACCAGCGGCGGGCGCGCCGAGCGGGTCGACGGCATGCCCAACCGCCGCACCGTCAAGACCGAGCACCACGCCCTCCTCGGCAGCCGCTTTCTGACCCACCCGCCGATCTGCAAGATTCACGTCGAGGTCAGCAACACCGACTCTCCGCTCACCCGCGGGCTCGGCACCTCGTTCGATGTCGAGGACGAGCCGTATTTCGTCGAGCTGCAAGACCCGGCCTCGACGCGGATCCTCCTGACCGCGGATTTCGGCGCGAGCGGGGCATGGCCTGTCGTCGGCGACCTCTACGGCTCCGACACCTCGCTGCAACCCGACGGCAGGACCCGCGTACTCGGCTATACAAGCGAAATCGGCAGCGGCGGCGTGACTTATGTTGCGCTCGGCCATTGCCACAACCCCGCGATCCGCGCGGGCCGGGCCGCCGACCCCGCCGACACGACGCCGCCGATTTTTCACGGCCCGTGGGAAACCGCCGCCTTCACCACCCTGCTGCACAACGCCATCGACTGGGGCGTGAGCAGCTGAGGAGGGAGCCATCATGGCGAGCCGCATCAACCGGGCGATCGAGCTCTTTGCGCAGGACCAGGCGATCTACTACCTCGGCGCCCATACCGGCCATGTCCTCAGCCGCGCCCAAGGCCGCGAGGATGCCGGCACCTGGGCCGACTACATCAATGTCGGGATGGAGCACGGCTCGTTCGACATGGCCGGGCTTGCGGAATATTTGCAGGGCCTGGTCGAGGGCGGTCCGACCCGCTCGGGCCACCGCACCCCGACGATCATCGTCGAGGCCCCGGTCAATGGCACCGACGAAGCGAATGTGCGCTACAACGCCTAGCAATTCCGCCAGATCCTCGGGCGCGGCGCGCATGGCGTCCTCTTGTGCCAGGCCGAGACCGCGGGCGCGGTGCGTGCGTTTGTCGAAAGCTGCCGCTACCCGCACCATCCGGAGGGCGTCGATCCGTCCCTGCCCTCCCCGCTCGCCCGGATGCGCGGCGAAGCCGGCGCCGCTCGACCTCCCGCCCTCGGCACCGGCACCCGCGGGCGCGGCTCGGAAGCCACCGCCGCCCCGATCTGGGGGATCTCGGAAGCGGAATACCGCGAGCGCTGCGACCCGTGGCCACTCAACCCGGCGGGCGAGCTGCTCCTCGGGATCAAGCTCGAAAGCCCGGAGGGAATCGCGCATTGCGAGGAAATCCTCAAGACCCCCGGCCTCGGCTTTGCCGAACTGGGCCCGGGCGACCTCTCGCTCGCCCTCGGCTATCGCGAGATGCCCCGCGACAACTACCCGCCAGAGATGCGGGAAGCGCGCGAGCGCGTCTTCCGCGCCTGCCGCGCCTGCCGCGCCAATGGCGGCGTCGCCTTTCTCGAAACCGCCACCCCGGCCACCATCGCAGCCAAGCTCGACGAAGGGGTGCGCGTCATCGCCGGCCACAGCGAGGAAGCCGCCCGCTGCGGCCGCGCCCACCAGAACCGGAAGATGCCGGTGTAGCCGACAATCGGACCGCGGGCGTCCCGCCCGCCCGCATGAAGGCTATGAATGGCCGCCGGCCTTCTACGCGATAATCCGATCTATCACTATTATGCTGCCTTATCAGTGATTGAAACTTGGCAGTGTGAAGAGGAGCCAAGGCGGCCAAATCCGGCAAAATTCTTATCAGTAGTTCGTCGTGCAAGAGCGTCGACTAGATAGACATCGGAGTCATCAAACACTATATACCCTGTAACCTTTATAGTATCATCGGACGAATACCCCATTGCTAACTCCGTCATGCCCGACACTGAGCCGCTTTTGAAGCCCCGTGCATATCTCCCTTGCTTAAATTCGGCACCCATTTCCCGAACAGCGGAGGTGTCACCGCATGACATGACGACATCCCAAATCCCGTCCGCTGGCCGCGACGGTGGGGTGGGAGGTGGTGGAATGGTTTGTGCTGTCATCGGGTGATTCGTCGTTCCGACAACAGGAGCAGGGTTAGGTATTGCCTTTGCTCCAACGAACACCGCTGCACCGAGAAGCAATGTCATTAAAGCTGTAAGGGCGCCTAAAGCAAGCGTAGGTATTGGAACACTGGGACCTACTGTTCGGCTAATTAGCCACGCGATGACACCGATGCCGGCAATGCCGAATGTCAATATTACCAAAGAAAAAATAGTGGCAAAGGCTTGTGCGGAATTAAGACCTGCGTCCGGTAAGAAATGTGTTTTGAGAACTCCCTGGAATACCAAAAGTAATACACCTAAAGCGATTCCACCGAGGCCCGCTATTTTGCCGACAGCACTCAAGATACGGCTTTCCACGGCGACATCTCCAGCAATCAGCGGATGAGCATATCGTGCGAATAATGCCCCAACTAGTTAAATTACAATGGGCTCGACCTCATCGAGACTCACCTCGTCGCGCCGGCGATCATAGCGTTGCGTCATGCGTGTCGACGCCTCGATCCACGCCGCGACACGCACCGGCGGGCATCGGCGATCGGCGGGACGTCGGCGGTCGCGCATCAGCCAGGAATTCCTCCGCAGCCGGTAGTCGGCCCACCGCGTGTGCGTTGCGGATGTTGGTCGCGAAGAATTCTAAGAAGCGCATCGAAGCGCGCTCGCCGGAGGCTTGACAAGCACCGGCAGTATGGGCGAAATGCTGATAGGAACTAGCGACTTCATGGTTGATTCTTTCTCACTTTAGCTTTAGAGTTTTGTTTCCGTGGAGGAACGAGCATATTGTGTAATTCAATTAGATGATTATTTAGCTCTTCTACGTGACTTAATATTGACTGTGCCTCCCTTTGTATAACGTCGGCTGATGCTGAGCGGTTTTGGCTCGTTACGAGTTGTTGCAGGGAGTATCTGATCATTTCTTTACCAAACGCAGGACCATAAAGGATTGCGTCGATTTCCATTGCTGCCGGAAGGCCGTACAACTCACGCAAACGATCTTTGTACTTAGTAAGCGCGGTGAAGCTATCCTTAATCTCGTCAGCGGTCGCCGCTAGGCGAGCAGCTATGTCCTCAAAATCACGCGGCGAACCCGCGCCGGCGGCAATGCGTTCGAGTGGTCCGCGCATTCCGGCCTTCGAGAAGGCGAGTTTTGCGAGATTACCCGCTGCTCTTCTGGCCTTGCGTTGATCGTAAAGGTCGGCCGCGCCGATCGCGATTTTCCGCAGATCCGCGAGCGCCTTCATCATCTCCCGGATTGCCTTTGCGACGTCGGTAACCGAGCCAGGGGTTACGATACTCAATTCATCTGTCATTCGTTGCCCCCTCCCCCTCCTTTGCGTGCGCGGCAACCGTCTGTATATCAGATACAGGACGATTATTAGCGCAGCAAACGTCAGACTCGTTGCCTGATAGCAGCTCGATCGTTGCCGCAATAATGACCGCAAAATTACCACAATCGTGTGGTATCCTTCGCCATAATCGCAATCCCAGCAAACGGCCGGCCAGCCGGCCAGCGGAGGTAACCCATGTCTGACATTCCCCCGGAGATTCCCGGGCACCAGGTGCGCGGGCGGCCGTTTCCGAAGGGGCGGTCGGGTAATCCCGCGGGGCGGCGGCCCGGGTGCCGCAACAAGGCGACGATCGCCGCCGAGGCGCTGCTCGACGGCGAGGCGGAGGGGTTGACGGCCGTCGCATTCGCCCATGCCGGCCATGCGACGGCGCTCAAGCTCTGCCTCGAGCGCATCATCCCGCCGCGCCGCGAGCGCGCGGTGCGGTTCCTCTTGCCGCCGATCCGGAGCGCCGCCGACCTCGCCGCCGCGATGGGCGCGGTCACCGCGGCGGTCGCCGAGGGCGCGATCACCCTGGGCGAGGCCTGCCAGCTGTCGATCGTCGTGCAGACCTTCGTCAAGGCGATCGAAACCGGCGATTTCGAGCGGCGCCTGCAACTGGTCGAACAGGACCGTGCATCGCGGCCGTGAGGTCCGGCTCGGCCGGCTCGCGGCGCCGGCGCGGCACGCCGAAATATCGGCTGCGCACCACCGCTCTGCCCTGCGGGCGCGGGCCGCGATCGGCGCGGCCGTGCGCGATTGCTTGATGCACGCCGGCATCGACCCGGCCCGCGCGGTCATGCTGCTTGTCGCCGACGAGGCCGCGGCCGAACTCGCCGCCATCCCCGACACGCCGGAATTAGAGCGGGAGGATGCCGCCGTGACCGCCGGCGCCGCCGACAACGATCCCGATGGCGACAGCCGCTTCCTGGCCAAGATGCACGATCTCGTGCGGCGCTACCGGGAGGGCGACGAATGCGATCCCGCCCGCGCCTCGCTGGCCGAGCTGCACGCCTGGTGCCTCGCGGCGCTGGCCGGTCCGGAGCCCAATCCATGAGCGGGTTTCGCTGCTGATTCGCTGCAGAAGCAGCGGAGGACGCTAGGCTCCAGACTGGATCATAGCCACCAGATGACGATGGCGGCGAGAGTTACGGCGGCGTCGAAGTTGGTGGCGAGCTTGTCGTAACGCGTGGCGATGCGACGCCAATCCTTCAGCCGGCAGAACATTCGCTCGATCAGGTTGCGCAGCTTGT
>WNFD01001002.1_pt1 | contig 28184 bp, 29 predicted proteins | sample 5400491 | NCBI WGS metagenome assembly WNFD01 (sample SAMN13153343, study PRJNA577476) | soil metagenome | isolation source: 120 cm saprolite under Douglas fir tree site 2 hole 2 replicate 2 | place: USA:California | collected 2015-04-18
TGTTGCACGGGACGGTGCTCAGCGTCTCGCCGGACGCCATCGGGCGAGACGACCCGCAGGGCCAGACCAAGGACAAGCCGCAACAGGGGACGCAGGATGCCAAGCCCCAGAGCGACGAGCAGGGGCCGGTCTATGCCGCGCGGATCTCGCTCGACCGCACCCAGATGCAGATCGAGGACAAGCCGGTCAACCTATCGCCGGGCATGAGCGTGACCGCCGAGATCCGGACCGGCGAGCGCCGCATCATCAGCTATCTGCTCTCGCCGCTGCGCAAATACCGGCAAGACAGCCTGCGTGAGAGATAAACCCGATTGAGGATGTGCTCCGCGCCGTACTTGAAATCTACTGCGCCGCGACCGCGCCAACCTGGTCCAGTGATGAGGCGGCGACGATCGCCTTGAATTCCATCAGTATCTCAGATACTGCGGTTGAACCAGACAGTCCGTCGGTCGCACAAATATGGCGTTATGGCGTGAGTCGCGATCTTGGCCTCACCAACAATCTGGCGACGACCGTGCATGTAATCGGCGAAATCATGGTTAAAATAGCGCCACAACCCCGTCGAAAAAAACATGCAGGCGATCATCGGCCTGCTGCTGCTGTATTATTAGGTCGATGCTTATTCGCCCGTTGTTAGTCACAGTCTTCGCAGCCGCGTCGGTCATCGGCTCGGTTATCTTTGCCACGACTGTCTTGTCGCAAGGGCTTGGCGCGGCCGTCGATCAATCGAGACGCGAACTGCTTATCGCGCATGACGCGATGCACAATGAGCGGGTTGCCACGATCGACAAGGGCGAGGTCCAACTTCTCTTTGCTGATCAGTCGTCGCTGTCGATCGCGCCGGGCTCCGATGTGGTTATCAATGAATTCGCCTATGACCCGCAAGGGCAAACCGGGAAGCTGACAGCGACGGTGACGACTGGCTTACTGCGCTATGTTGGCGGCGGGAACAGCAGGAAGAGAGACGTTGCGTTTTATACCCCCAACGGGGTCGTATGGTTCCATAGCGGCATCGTGTTGATTGAGGCGGGGCGGCACGCTCGTCCTGAGAGCGGCGGCGGTGAAAAGACCGAGGCACTTTTGCTGGCAGGCGATCGCATGTGCGTAGCCGCGAGCGGACAAACTCAATGCACTGCCCAGCTAGCGACTGCCATCAGCATTGAACGGAGCGAGCCACCGACCGCACCGGCGCCGGTGACGACGGAGCGGATCCGTGGTCTGTTCAGCGATCTGCAGACGGACCATCGGGCAACGCGGGCCAAGCCGCCGGTCAGCCGTGTTTCTGGCGTCAGAGGAGTAGGCCCAACACAGCAATGAGGGTGCGCGCATTGCGCCCTTTTTTTGCCACCCCCCCCCGGCGGCGGGGCGGCCATGATCTCTCCGCCAACGCCGAAGAGATGACCGGCATCGATGCTCAGCGGGCCAAATACGCCAAGCTGTTCGCGAAGGGCGTGGACAAGAACAAGGGTCGGTGGCGCGGCGGCCATATCCTCGGGGGGATCCCTAATTATAAGCCGACATTCCCCGGATTCCCGACGGTAGTGATGCCAGGATCGTCTCTTCGAGGATCTTGAGTGAGATAAACTCAGATTCGGCGGCTACCCGGGAAGCGAACGATAAATCCGTCCCGGTTCGGCATTTTCACCTTCGAAAAACGTTTGCGCATTCACCGTATCGCCGTTCATGCGTCGTAGCCGGCGAGCCGCCCGAACTTGCGCCGCGACCCGGCTATGCGTTGGGCGGTTGGCGGCAAGGCACCGATGCTTGGCGCCCTCGTTTTACCGAGGCGATGATCCTCTCGGGATCGGCGGTCCACACGAACGGGATCATCGTTCTTTCCCCTAGGAAGCGGTTGATCGTGGCCTGGAGATCGACGCGTTAGCGGCGGCACTGGTCAGCGTGGCGAAGAAGCCAGCGATGAGCTGGCACGATCGACTGCAAACTGTCTCGCGCCGCGTGCTGGTCAAACGTGCTAGGTTGTTGAACACGCTCATCATCGGACACTGACGCCGCTGATGCCCCTTTTAATCTGGTCTCTTCCAGATGAGGACATTGGCGGGCAATGCTGCGCGCCACAGCGTCAACGCAAGAGCTTGGTGTTCCACCCCGTCGCGAATTAGATTGTGAGCGCGCAGCACAGCGAAGCGCATCGATCGGACCGCCGCCTCATCATCCGAATACCGCATCCGCAGGCGCTGCACCTCGTAGATGATGCCGAGATTTTGCGAGAGTGTGGGGTGCGCATACGCCAGAACGTACTCTGCCATTCGTCTGTAGTGCTCTGCGGGAGGTGACCTGGGCGAAGGCATAACGAGAGAGCGTTACCGATCGGTTAACGCGGCCGAGTGGGGGCGTGTGCGATGCGATTTATGTAGCGGGCACCCTCGCACAGGTCCTTGTAATTTACGGGCACCGCGCTCCGGAGGCAGCCCTAACGTGATGCGACCGGCGGCAATCGGCCCGCCGCAATGTGTCATTTCCGGGGCTACGCGGGCGATCCGAAAATGGGCATCAACGCTCGCTTAACAAAGTCAGCCTAAGGTGGCTGCGGACGGTGCTGTCGGACGGGTTTGATGGAGCATGTTCGTATTTGCGTACGCTGGGGTCTTGGCGTCGCCGCCATTCTGCTCAGCCCGATAATCCTGACCTATTTGATCCGGCTGGTGATCGGGATTGGGGTCGACATTTTTGATCTTTTCGGCGAGACGCCGTTTGGGCTCGTGCTGTGCGGCTTGCTCGCATTCGTACTTTTGCGCCGGGTGCTGCGGCTCAGCCGCGCCGCTGAGATCAATTACGCACCGAAATCGGTCTCTGACACACCGGCGCAGCGTACACGATTGGTGTAGTCCTCGCATCGTCTGACAGGCGATGCAACGCACCGACCGCCATCGGGGCTCACAACCCCAGATTTGTGCACCAGGGGATGCGCTCCCCGCGTGACGGTTTGGGAGATCTCGGCCAGATGCAAAGCCATCGCGGCGGTGTTGCAGCGTGGCAAGAACGAGGCCGGGCGGCGCCTTCGTGCCGATCGACACGCTACCAGTCGAGCGTCAGCACACCTTGCCGTAGTTGAAAGCTCTTCAACCGGCTGAGGAAGCTCATTCCAAGCACCGACTGGTCCGCCTTTTCAATCACCGCGGCGCGAATATCACGGATCGAGAGTTTTTCGACGCGGATCTCGCGCAGCAGTACAGAGGCAGCCGGAGCCATCCCATTGCCGGTGTGCACGACCTGATTGAACACCAAATCGCGCAGGTCGATTCCGGCGGCGCGGGCATCCTTGGTGGTCAGGACGACAAGGGTTGCCCCAGTGTCAACCAGGAACCGGACCGATGCTCCATTGGCCTCGGCCGTGATCATGAACTGGCCGCGCGGATCGGCGTGATAGGCGCGTCGGGAAGTCGGCGGCGGTGTGTCGAGAGGCGGCGGTCGCAAGATCCGCACCCCAAAGGGGCTATCGCTCGGTGGCGTGCTGTTCGCCTGCGCCGCGACGAGGGAGGGCGCAGCGACCAGAGCGAGGGCGGCGAGCGCCAGGACCGGCCCTGTCTTCCGCTGCTCCCGTTTCAGACCGCCCGCTAGGTTTCTGTTAAACATCGTCGACCATAATACTACGCGTGTTTTGGGAGACGGTCGCCGTGCTCCACGATCGCAGCCGCCGACGGGCGGTGTGGTTGTGGCCCGGTTTTGGCGGCGCCGCTATTTTCTATCCCGGAGTTCACCCGGATGGCAGCAAATCGGCAAGCGTGTATCGCGTCTTTGCACGAGGCCTTTCTGCTATTTCGGAGACTGGGCATCGATGTCCCGTCCCTCTCCGCACGGGAATTTACCGCGGCGTATTTCGACCTTGCGAAGCGCTACCACCCCGATGTTGGCAATCAGCATACTGACCAGCTAATGGCCAACATCAACGCGGCGCGGGCTATCATCCTCATGGGCTATCGCAAGGCCTGAGGCGCAGCGCCCACTCATAGCAGGGTGTCGCGTCGAGCGCGCCGCAGGCTCTTCAATTGACGCTGCTACCCTGCGGTATGCGGCTTTCCGCTTACATCGGCTGGTCAGCGATGAGCGCATCGCGCAATACCCGAGCGACATAGCGGGTCACACCGAGCGGCAACCGGTCGGCGCGACGCCCGGCAGCGATCCACATATCCACACTGCGGGGGCCCCAATTATAGGCAGCGAGCGCATCGGCCCAGTTGCCATACTGTCGGAACATCCGGGCAAGATAAGCTCGCCCCAGCAGCCGGTTCTGGCGAAGGTCGAACCGGTCGCCGCCGCCAACGTCAATCGCCGCTGCGAGGCTCACCTGCATCGGTCCTTGAGGACCACCCAATCCGGGGCGCCACATCCGGGGATCGGCACCATGCCGCGACTCAATTGCCTCGACGGCAAAGGCAACGCGATCGAACTCCGCGTCCTGCGCCGGCGCGAATAGATCAGCCGTAAAGTCGTGCTGGGCGGAGCCGCGCAATATGCTGACGGACTGTTGACGCGGGTCGGCGAAGCTAACCATCTCTATCGGCAACGACCGTGGTTCGGATGCTGCCACGATTCCGCGTGCCACGGTCACCCTTTGGGATCCAGCATCGTCAAAGGAGAGGACCTCAACACTCACTGCAGCTGCTCCCGGAAATACGTGCGAAGCGCCACGCATGACCTCGACGGGCGCCCGTTGGGGGCTCGCAAACGCTACCTTGGCCTGCCCACCGGAAAAGCTGTGCGCAGTTGCAAGCGAGTCACCGGCCGGGTCGCCGACGGCCAAACGGGCACAGCACGCGATTACGATTGATGCCAGCACAAGCGCTCTCATGGCGAGAATCTGTTTCAACGCACGGATGCGCGGCCACAGCGGGAAGCGGTCGCGCTCGATCGTCTCCGTCAACAGTTCGATCAGCTCAACGGCCATGCCACCCCATCACGTCAATATCGACGCGAGGGAAGGCCGTCGAAGCCTCGGCCTTGCGCCGCTCCCCAATACGATCCACGGAGGGATCAATTTCTTCTTTTAAAAGATGATTCCGTTACTCCACCACAAAAATTCAGGGTATTTGCTCCCCTTTATGCAGAACATGATGGGTGTCTTGCCGATGTCGGTATTGGTCCACCTGGGATTGAATCCCGGTGGACAGACGGCCGCGGCAGACGGCCCAAATGCGACTAGTGCCACCGGCGCGTTGGGTACTTGCGGCGCGGATATCGGGAGCGTTGCTACCCCTACGGCCGCAGTTTGGGCGCCAGCGGTGCAAGCCGACAGAGCGACGACGGACACCAGCCCACGGCATGACCTGACCTTGCGCATGTGCTTCTCCCGCGACATTTCTGCGCAAGGATAATGCAAACGACTTAATTTCGCCAATTGCGTTAGATCCGGACTTGCCGGGAACCACCGCGCCGCAGGGCGAAAGCCCGGCCGCGCTGTCGCTGCGGGTCTGAGGGTTATCGCGCCGGGGCTGAACCAAGACATCGAGGATCGTCCAGGTGCCGCCGATCGCTCGGGCGTGGCCGTTGCTCCCGCAGCCGCCGCGCAACCACCGGTCCGAATTTCAGCACCCACCGCCGTACGGTCTCTAGGGGACATCGAGCCCGCGTTCGACAAGCAGATCCTCCACATCGCGATAGCTCAGGGTGATCCGGAGGTGCAACCAGATCGCGTGGTGATGATTGGCGCCGCAAAGCGTTGTCGGCGATCGGAGAGAGGGGACATGAAGCCCCTCTCGGGGGACCCCGCGACAATGCCGCAGAAGCATCGTGCGAGCTCATAATAACGAGATCTCCTGATACGCTGCCACCCGGGTCCTGAGCTCCTGGATTAAGACTAGCAGTGCGTTAAAGCCGGCCCACAACCTCACACCACCGCCGCCCACGGCTACAATCGTTCAGCACGGCCGCCGTCTCACCAAAAACACTCGGATATGGCATGAACCTCCCGCTCGGATAGCTCCAGGATTAACCGGGAGCCTTTTCGACGACTTACGACTTTGAGACGCTCGTGTTGCGCCGCCACAGCCAGTGGCTACGTTTGAAACATTTTTCAAATCCCGGTCTGCAGCATGCCGACCCGTTCGCGACAACACCGCACCGTCCTTTGGAACCTTCAGTTGATTTGGCCCTGACGCAAACAACAACAAGGCCCTTGCAGTCAATCAGGACGCGCGAAGCAAGCCCTGCTAGACTTTTATTAACCATCTATGTGACGGAAGGAGATAATTTGACGTATTCCGCCGGTGGAAGCAAAGCATAAACTAGTCTTCCGACGGTTACTAACAAATGGGCGACAGGGGTCGTCCAAGCTGTTACGGGGCAGGGGTTTCAAATTTATCGGCGGAGTTTTACGAAGATTCCAATTCCGGATATGATCTTCCGAGGACTGTGAGTGATGCGTCCGCGGAAGGAACGACCGAGAAACCGAGAGGAAATGCGACCTCCGCGCACACAAAGCAACGTTTATTTTGTACGGGGATGGAAATCAGCATGCTGTTGTCTGAACGCACCTTCGAGGATCTGGATCGCGGCCGCGATATTGCGTCGGACGCTATGTGCGCGACGGCATCCCTCGCGCCGAAGCGCCCCGCCCAAGTTTCGGCAATGGATACAATTGGACCTCAGATCGAAGCCGAGATTCCATTCTTGCAGCGCGTGGTTCGCCGCTGGTACAGCGAAGCTGCCGATGCGGACGACCTCGTGCAAGACACCCTGCTGCGCGCGCTGGCGAGCGCGCATCTGTGGCAACCCGGGTCCAATTTGCGCGCCTGGCTCGTCACCATCATGCGTAATCAATTCCTTGAGACCGTAGGGCGCGCCCGGCGCTGGGACGCTGTGGCGGAGATTATCGACACCGCCGATCACCGCGTCTCCGCCGATTTGGAGGCCCGGCTCACCCTGCGTGACGTCGAGCGGGCGTTTCGCCGGTTGTCCGCAAAGCAGCGTTCGGCAGTGCTCCTCGCCGGTATCGAAGGCAAGTCCTATACCGAGGTTGCGAGGATGATGGGCCTATCGGCGGATGCTGTGCGCTGTCATTTGGCGCGCGCGCGCCAACGGTTGCGGACCGCCGTTTACCAGCGCGACGACAACTCGTGGATCCGCCCAACAGTGACGCCGCCGTGAACCGTTCTGGCGACGGCGCCGGTTCGATCTTCGGAAGCCCGCGCCGGCGAGATGGCCCTATAACCTCCCGACACGCGGCGTAAGCCGAAACGGCGGACGATCCGCCCCCCATTGTGGCATTTCCCGCGGGCCGCGTTGAGATCCGGAAATCGTATTACTAACGAACCGCATCCCTGGCTCGTTTAAATGAGCGGCGTTGTCACGGTCGCTTGCTGCCTGAGCGAGATCGTCCCCAATAACGCCACCAGGTTCGGCAGAATGAAGTCGAAATTATAAGCGGCGTTTACCGTGACGGTCACGGTCGGCGGGCTCGCAGCGCAGTTGGGGACGGCGATCGGCATCGGCACGGTCGCCGACGGAAGAACCGTCGCCAGCTGCCGCTGCACATAGGCCTGGACGCTCGTCTGATAGGCTGTCGCCGTCCAAGTCGCGCAGCCGCCCACCGTCGGCTTGGTATTGCCGCTGGGGCTCATCGTCACATAGCGAGCGCCCTGTCCGACCGCGTATTGCAGGGTGTTGACCGTCCAAAAGGCGCGCGCGAACTCGAGGATGGCGAGCAAGAACAGAAAAAAGAAGGGGAGGACGATGGCGAACTCGGCGGTGGACGCGCCACTTTGCGCGCCGAGCAAGCGCCGCACTCCGCGCCTTGGCGGCAATCGGCTCATGCTACGCGCACCGTCAGGGTCCGGGCGAGGCTGGTCGGTATGATGGAAAACGGAATGAGCGGGTTGGGAAGCGTCCAGACCACCTGGATCCTGACATAGACGTGCATCGGGCATTGGCTGCCGCTGCACACCGCATTGCAAGCGGCGGCGGAGCCGTCGTCAAAGGTGCAGTATTGCGGGTAAGAGGGGTCGCCTGCGGCGGCGGCGGCATTCTGGAAGGTGACGGCGACGCTATTCGGGGCGAAGGTGCTGTAACCGGTGATCGCGCTGGTGATCCCGGTGGTGCAGTCGTAAACCTCGTTGTTGGCGCAGGTGACGGCGTAGGCAGCGCCCGCACGGACCGCGGCATCAATGGTCGCGGCTCGGTTCCCGAGCTGGGCCAGGTCCATCGTGCCCGTCAGCAGCACTCCCATGACCGGAACAATGATGGCGAATTCGGCTGCGGCGGTCCCTTGCGCGCACGATCGGAGCCCGCGCAGTGCGATTGCGAGCCAACGCCAAAGGTCGCGCGGGTTCATTCCCGGCCTCATTGAGTGAGCGACACGGAGGTCGATAGCAGGGTCTTCACATTGTCCTGCGCACAGTTGTTGGCGGTCAGCGTGCTGTTGCCGGAAAAAAGGATCGCTTCGGCGATGATGACAAGGCAGGTATTGGCGCTGTTGTTGCTTTTGAAATCGATGACCGATTGCGGCACATAAATCGCGCCGGTCATCCCCATATTGTCGCCGCCGTCGAGAAAGGAGCAATTGCTGTGGTTGGCGCAGCCGTGGCCCGCTATCGTACCGGCCGGTGTTTGCGCCGTACCCGAAACACGATCGGCGTCCTGAAAGAATAAAAGCCCCTGGTAGCAGCCGGGGGTGGTGAAACTGCACAATGTGCCGGGCGCGCTCAGGCTGCTGGTGATCGGCCCCGGAACCTGCAACGTGCTGATGTTGTCGGCGTTGCTGCCGGTCAGGATGAAGGTAACGCCGTCGCCGCCGATTGCACAGGCCGGGCCTCCGCCGACCCCGCCGCAAGTGAGGGTGGGCGCGATGCCCGAGGTCTGGTTGATGCAGAGAGCGCCGTTGACCGCGTAATAATCGCCCGGCCCGAAATTGCCGGTGCTACCCGCCTGTATCGACAGCGCGCCATAGACGGGGTTACCGCTACCCGCGCCGTTGCTGCAACTTTGGCTGTTGCCGGTGCCGAAGGCGGGGCCGTTGTAGAAATAGTAATTACTGGTGGCCAAGCCATTACCGTCGAAGCTGCTGCCCCTGAAGTTGAGGGTCCCGGCGCTGGAGAAGCCGCCGATATCATTACCGCTGTTGCCGCCGTTTCCGTCCGATAGATGATAATTCCCGGCGCCGAAATTGATGGTGCCGGTGTTGCTGAAGGCGCCGCCGGTATTGTTGATGTAGAAATTGCTCGATGCGGTGGTTCCCAGGGTCAACGTGCCGCTATTGGTGAAGGTGGTGCCCGATCCGTTCGGGTCGTAAAGGTAATAGTTGCCGGTCGCAAACGTCGCGGTGCCGGCGTTGCTGAACCCGCCGTTCTTGACATAGAGGCACGATCCGGCCGGCGGCGAGCCGCCAGTCGGAGCGCAGGGCGCGGACGCCTGAGCAAAGCTCGCTGTGGCACCGCTAGCGACCGAGAAATTACCGTTCTGGACGCTGTAAATTCCACCGGCGAAGGTGCTGGTGCCGGCGTTGACCGCGAGCCCAGTACCGCCCGTGCCGGACATAAAGTAATAGGTACCGGCAAAGGCACTAGAATTGAAGGTCGCCGGACCGCCGAGGGTCACCCCGTTGGCGCCGCCGGTTTTGATCGTGTATTGCGTGGCGCCGCCGGTGTAGCTGACGCCGCAAACGCTGCTGTTGGGGTTGAAATACATGCTGCCCGTAGAGGCGCTGGTCAGGCTGCCGGCATTGACGTTGATCGTCGAGGTGCCGGCCTGGAACGCAGCGCAGCCGTTAGCGTTGACCGCCAGCGAGCCGGCGTCGAGGTAAAAATTTACCCCTGCGTTGAAGCCGACATTGGCTCCGGCGATCGCCAAACCGCCGCCGTACAGACCATAATTCGTATTGGCGGTAGAGTTGCCGCCAAAAGTAGCGGAGCCGCCGCTGATCCCGTAACTGCTGCCGTTAGGCACCTGCAGCGAATAGGACACGCCCGCGACGCCACTGTTGTTGAAGGTCAGCGTGCCATTGCTGGTGAGATTGCCGCCGTTTATCGTCAGATTGGTGGCATTGCCAGTGACCGGGTTCGTCACATTTGCCGTGAACCCCGCAAACAGGTTGCTGGCAACGGTAAAGCCCCCTGTATCTACATAATAATCGGCTGGGCCGAGCGCGGTTCGCGTGGCAGAAGCCGGTCCGCCAACGGTCACGCCACTACCGTAGAAGGAGTACAGCCCGCTATTGAATGTGGCATTGCCGAATTTGATTCCGGTTGACGCCTGGATCGCGTACGCGGAGAGGTTCGTCGTATCGCCGCCGGGGCTGGCGTTGTTGAAGGTGACCGTGCCTCCGGATGCATCGAAGCTGCCGCTATTGACCCAGATGTTACTCCCGGCTTTCGAGCCGCCCGATTTGCCGCCATTTTTAGCGACTGTCAGGCTCCCGCCGGACACCGTTAAGGAGCCGCTGGCAACATAGATGTCAACGCCTGACCCGAGCTGACAACTTCCAGTGATTGTGACGGAATTGTAGAAGTAATAGGGGCCGCTATTCGATGCAAAGTTACACTGGTTCCCCGACCCCGTGAGAGTGACGGCGGAAGTATAACACGATTTGGTCATATTCGAGATAGTCCCCCCGGCAACGCAGGTATTGTTACCGGTCGGCGGAATTTGCTCGCTTGCGCTGTAGGTGCTCGACGGCGCCGCCGCAAAATGGATGTTGTTGGGCGGTGCCGACGCCGCCGTCGGCAGGGTCGGGAACGTCGTCGCGGCCGTCAGCAAGGTCGGCATCGTGAAGCTGGTCACCGAGGAGGGGACCGACACGCAGTTGCTGGCGCTGAGGCAATATTTGTCGGGCAGCGGTGCGGCGTTGGGGTGGAACGGCACGTTCAGGTTCAGCGTGGAGTTGCCCTTTCCGACGACACCGCCGGCCGTATAGATCGAGAAGGCGTCGATCACGGCGTTGCCGGTGAGGTCGATCGATGCCGGGTCTTTCGAGTTCGAGGTGATCGTACAGCCGGGCATCGAGATAAGCGGGCCGCCGTTGAGCGCGAGCCCGGTGCCGTCTTTGCCGACCGAGGAGGCGCAGGACGGCGTCGAATCCACCGATGCGACCGCCCGGTTGATGATCGTGAAGGCGTTCGGTTGGAAGTACCTCACCAGCATCGGCGTCTGCTGGTGCCTGAGCGTGACGGTGACGGTTTTGGCGGTGACGGTGACCGTACTGGCCGTATTTTTTCCGTCGACGTCGGCGAAGTCGAAGCCGTTGGTCTGGGCGTCTCTCTTGGCCGCAGTCACCGCGTCGCCGCTGTCGCTGGCAATGTCGAACGCTCCGGAATAGGCCGCAATATCGGCTATCGATTGGTTGTGCCGCTTGATCGTGTACCAGATGCCGGTCTCGATGCCGAGCGCGCCAATCCCGATCAGCACCGGGAAGAGGAGGGCAAAGACGACCGCGATCGCCCCCCGTTTATCGCGGCCGAGCCGCCGCAGTTGTGCGAGCATCCCGCTCATCCGCTCTGGCCTTCCTCTGCAATCGGCTGCGGCACCTGTCGGCCGCTAAGCTGTTGTCGCATCACCGACGCGGTTGCCATGGGTTTCGACCCGGCCGTAATTTCGACGTCCTCGTGCGCCGGGCTGTCGCGGGTTGCGAAGAAAAACTCGACCGGCACGCTGAGCGCGCGGGCAACATGGTAAAGCCGGCCGGCCGAGATGCGGCTCAGGCCGCGCTCATATTTGTGGGCCTGCTGGAAGGCAACGCCGATCTGCCGCGCCAGGGCCTGCAACGTGATGCCCATATCCATGCGGCGCGTGCGAATTCGGGCGGCTACCTGCTGGTCGATCAGTTCGACCGGCTCATTGTCCATGTTGGTTCCTTCGACCGCCGACCAGGGGGCTCGGCGGAAATATGCGTTCAAATCGTTGGTCTTGCGCCGCTCACGATCCGGTTCGCTTGTCGGTAGCGGCGGGACGGGCCCCGGAGGCACCCGGGCCGGGATTGCCGAGGCGCCGCACGGTCGCAAAGAACCGCTGATTCTCAGCGACCGCCGCGTCGTCGAGGTCGGTGTGCGCAACCCGCGCCATACCTGCGTCGTCGCCCTTCAGACCGAGCGCCAAAGCGAGGTTCTGCCGCATGCGCGGGGTCGCTCCCGGCTCGAGCGTCAGCTTCGACAATTCGGCGATCGCCTGGTCATATGTCCCGCTCAGCGCCAGCGACAGGCCGAGATTATTCCGCGCCGCGCGATCATCCGGCTTGATCGCCAGCGCGGCGCGATAGGATTGCTGCGCCTCCTGGCTGCGGCCAAGCATGTCGAGCGCGATGCCGGCGCCGTTGAGCGCCCGCAGGTTCTTCGGATCGGTGTCGATGACGGCCTGGAATTCGGCGAGCGCTTGGTTCGGCTTGTGCTTGGCGAGATAAATGCGACCGAGCCCCATGTGAGCGTCGGTCCGGCCGGGCCCGAGCTCCAGTGCCTTGGCAAAGATCTCGCTCGCCTTGTCCATCTCGCCGGCCTGCAGTGCGGCGTCGCCAAAGTCGACACGCGCCGCGACATCCGCGGGGTGCGCCGCCACGTATTTCTCGTAGACGCCGGCCGCGGTGGCGTATTCGCCGCTGTCCTGCGCCGCTGCGGCGACGTGTGCCACTGCAGCCCGGTCGAGATTGACGCTCGGCGCCCGCCCGTCCAAGCCATCGAGCACCTCGCATCCGGCCAGCGGTAGCGCAAGGACCCCGAGGATTGCGACCGGTTTCACTGGCAGCGACATCGTCATGCAAATCCCCCTCACGGGCTCGCAAGGAAGCCTGAGAAAAGGTCGATCGCGCGTAGCGCGATCGGCCCGCCGATCACCAGGAACAGGCACGGGAGGATGAAGATCATCACGGGCAGGAGTAGGGTGATCGACAGCCGGGCGCCTCGCTCCTCCATACGCGCGATGCGCACCATCCGCGCCTCCGCGGTCAGCTGACGCAGCGATTCCGACAATGGCGTCCCGAACCGTATCGACTGGTTGAGGATCGAGATCATGCCTTGCAAGGTTTCGAGGCCGGTGCGCGCCGCGAGATGCTCGAGCGCGAGGCGGCGATCCGCCAAGACCCGCATCTCGGCGGCGGCAATGGCAAATTCCGCTGCGACCTCGGGGGTCGCCAGACGAAGGTCATGCGCCACCTGGCCGATCGCCTGCTCCAGCCCGAGCCCGGCCTCAGCGCAGATCACCAGCAGGTCCAGCGCATCGGGAAAGCCCAACTCGAGCCGCAATCTGCGGCGGCGCACGAGGATGTTCAGCACGATATCGGGAAGCCGCCAGCCCACCACGAGGCCAAACACCAGGACGAAGTAGCGTGCCGGGCCTAGGTCGGGTGGCATTTCGACGGAGGCAAGGCCGAGCCACGCCGCGGCGGCGCCCAAAACCGCAAACAGAAACCGGATCGCGATGAAGGTCGCCACCCCCCGTCCCGGCCCGCCGATTCCAGCGAGCGCAAGCTTCGCAGCGAGTCGGCTCTGCTCGGAGGTGCCGACCAGTGGGCTCCTTGCGAGAATGGCGCCAAGCTGGTCATACCAGGGCGCCGGCGTGGCGCGCACCAGCCCGGTGCGCTCCACGATGGCGCCGTGCAATTTTGCCACCTGCTCGCGAAGCTGCTCGCGGGACGACAACCGGATCAGCTCGACCGCTGAGACCAGCGCTGTTGCAAAAGCGGTAACGAGAAGAATCGTTTCAACCGCGCCGAACTCGAACCCAGCGAAACTCAGACCGAAAGGGATGCCAATGATTCCGGACATTGCTAGCGCGAGGCCTTCTTGATCATCGCATTCATCAGCGCAAACCCCGACACGAGCATGAAAATCGCGATGCTAAGGATTATCTTGCCACGCGGGTCGGTGAAGAGGAGCAAGATCAGTGCGGGATTGATCAGGTACATGATGCCGGCCATGGCGATCGGCAGCGCGCCGAGCAAATACGCCGTTGCGCGCGATTCGGCGGAAAGCGCTCGCGCCTTGAGGCGAACTTCCTTGCGCCGGCGGATCAGGCCGGCCAGGTTCGCCAAGGTCTCGGCAAGGCTGCCACCGGTACGGCGCTGCAGCACGAGAGTGGCGGCGAAGAACCGAAAATCGTTGACCCGGATCCGGTTGGCTGCACGTTCCAGCAATTCTTCCAAATCGACGCCGATCCGCAGCTCGTCGAGCAGCCGATTGAATTCGCTGGCGACCGGGTCGGAGACGCCGCCGGCCGCTGCTTCGACGGCGTCGAGTACCGGGAGGCCGGCCCGGACCGCGCGCACGATCACGTCCAGCGCTTCGGGAAAGCGATCGACGAACTGTCGCTGAAACCGCCGCTGGGCGAAGCGAAGGCGAGCGTTGGCAGCGACGATCCCGGCCGCCAGCACGATCAGCGCGGTAATCAGGGGCGGCCACTGAAGCACCTCGGCAAACAGCTCCGCCGCTAAGATCGCCCCAATAACCGCGGCGAGCAGCAGGCTTGAGATCTTGAGCCGATCGCCGGTCGCACCCAGCTCCTCGGCCAGCCGCCCGTAGAGCCATCGCGGCAACAGCCGTGGGCCGCGTCGCGCACCAGTCGGGCTTGCGCGCCGCAACAACACCGAACCGCCGGATGGACCGTTGCGTCCCGGCACTGCCGTCAGGACGGAAGTAAGCCGGCCTCGCATGTCACGTCGGCGGCGCTCGGCGACCGTCGCCGTTAGCCACGCCGCCGCGAGTATCACGACGAGCGCCAGGGTGGCAAGGAACGCCGGGTGGTTCATCGCGCGTCGCTGTGGCCGACGCCAACAGCATCGAGCAGAGGCCGCTCCAGCCCAAAAAGGGCCGCTCGCCTGGTCAAATATGGCCGCAATTTGTTGGAGACGAACGCTCCGTGCAGCATACCTTCACTGGTGTCGCCCTCGTATTCAAAGTTGAAAATGTCGCGCATTGTAATGATGTCGCCTTCCATACCGACAACTTCGGTGATGCTCTGCACCCGGCGAACGCCGTCGCGCATGCGCTCAATATGAACGATGAGGTGGACGGCGCTGGCGATCTGCATGCGGATGGCACGCAGCAACAAATTGCTCGCCGTCATCATCACCATGTTCTCGAGGCGATAAAGTGCGTCGCGCGGCGCGTTGGCGTGAATGGTGGACATCGAGCCGTCATGGCCCGTGTTCATAGCCTGCAGCATGTCGAATGCTTCGACACCGCGCACTTCGCCAACGATGATCCGGTCGGGCCGCATGCGCAGGGCATTGCGCACGAGTTCGCGCTGTGGGATTGCGCCGACGCCCTCGATGTTGGCCGCCCGGGTCTCCATCTGCACGATATGCGGCTGCTGCAATCGGAGCTCGACCGCGTCCTCGATCGTCACGATGCGCTCCAACGGGTCAATCATTCGCGAAATGGCGTTGAGCAGTGTTGTCTTGCCGGAACCGGTACCGCCTGAGACGAGGATGTTGAAACGCGCGCGGGCCGCCACTTCCAAGAACCGCGCCATGTCGGACGAAAGATTTGCGTTTTCGACCATGTCATCGAGCGTGATGACTCGTTTGGCGAATTTGCGGATCGAGATGCAGCCGCCGTTCAGAACGAGCGGCGGCAACACTATATTGACGCGGCTGCCATCAGCGAGCCGGGCATCGACCATCGGGCTGGCCTCATCGATGCGACGACCAATCGCGGAGGCAATGCGTTGCGCGACATTGACCAGATGCGTGGCGTCGCGGAAACGGATCCTTGTCTTCTCGAGTTTGCCCTGGCGCTCGACATAGACGTCGAAAGGCCCGTTGACGAGAATATCGGTGATCTCGCTGTCGCTAAGCAGCGGTTCGAGGGGGCCCAGCCCGACCATGTCGTCGACTAGTTCCGCGGCGAGCACGCTCTCCTCGCGCTCGTTCATCTGTACCCGTGTCTCGGTGGCGATCTCGCCGACGATCTGGGCGATCTCGGCGCGAAGCTGGTGCGCCGGCATGTGGGCTGCAGCGGTCGGATTGATGCGCCCCATCAGCTCGGCCCTGATCCGCTCCTTGATCTCGTGGTGGTCGGCGAGTTCAGGCGGCGCGATCTCCGCCGGTTCGTCGGCAACCAGGACGAGGTCGCGCCCGAGCGCCTCGACGGGCCGGCGACCGAAAAGGTGGCGACCGTTCATCGGAACAACCTCCAGCGCGATATCCGCGGTGTTGGCTGGCCGGAAATCTCGGTCGCCAGCGCGCCGATGGCGTCAGCAAAATGCCCCTTTTGCTCCACCGGAACGATGCCTCGTGCCCCCGCGGACGCAAACAGGGCGGGCTGGAACGGCACGATGCAGCGCAACCGCTGCTCGAGGGCGCCCGCCACCTCATCGACCCTGACCGCGTGCCGTCCGGCTTCGCCTTTCCGGTTGACAACAATCAGGTCGCGGCGCTCGCGACCATCGATACCGTTCACCTGGCTGAGCCGCGCCGCATCCCGAACTGCCTGCAACGTCTGGTCAACGACGATGGCCCTCGTATCGGAGATCTCGAGGACTCGCCGCGAAACCGCGCTCGACAGGCGCGGTACGTCGACGACGATATAATGAAACTGTTCGCGGAGCACCTCGACTAAATTGTCGATGGCCTTCGCCGGGAATTGCAGGTCTTCCTCCAAGGGCTCCTGAGAGCCAAGGACAAAGAGCCGTTCACCATGCGGCGTCATCGTGCGCTCGAGGAACAGGCTGTCGACACGCATTGGGTTCTCAAGCGCGTCACGCAACCCGCTCGACGGCGGGAGGTTCAGCAGCAGGCTGCACACGCCATTATGCAGATCGAGATCGAGCAGTGCGACGCGCCGCGCGTGTCGGTTGGCAAGGTACCAGGAAAGGTTAACCGCCATCGTGCTGGTGCCGACGCCTCCACGGGCACCCACGAAGGCGATTAGCTTGCCGAGCTTGCGGCTGATCGGGGCCGCATCGACGCCGTGCACTGCCGTGCTCAGCGCTTTCGCGATGAGATCCGGGGTCAACGGCTTGACAATGTACTCGGCGACACCGGCCTGCAGCAGGTCGCGATAGAGCCCGACTTCGTTGCGCGCACCGATGACGATGACGCTGACGCCAGGCTCGCACACGTCGGCGAGGCGGTGCACCTCGGTGACCGGCAGGGCGACGTCGCTGATGTCGACTACCAGAATGTGCGGCGATCGCGCGCCTGACAGATGCTGCACCGCCTTTATTATGTTGCCGCGGAGAACGGCGCCAGGTGCCTCCTCCAGGAAGGCGCCCTGCAGTACCGCCTCGCTTTCCGCATCAGTGACGAAGGCCAAAGCCGCCGGTCGCCCGGCTGGGGCTTTGGCTGTCTTTTCAAGGGCAGTGGTCGGATTGACGAGTTCCATTATTTGCTCGAGTTCTGCTATTTAACGTTGAATTTTTCGGTCGCGGGCTTCGGCAGCTCCTTTACCTTGTCCGCGCGGTAGTCGGCCACGCTCGTTGCGCCCACCTCGCCGTCGGTATAGATGCTCGACGCGCCTTGTCTGAGGTGATGCGGATCGCCGACCATCGCGGCAAAGTTCGTCACGTCCGAGCAGCCGAGATTTGGGTTGGTCAGATTGTCCTCCGGGGCGGAGACGTGATTGATCCAGCCTGGGCAGTCCGGCAACAGCGCGATTGCCCGCTCGACCGCGACAATGATCGTGCCGCGTGGAACAGGCCGCCCGGACCGCCCATCGGCCCTGACGATATGCTGCGGATCGACGCCACTCGCGACCAGCAAGCCTTCAACCTGCCGCAGCTGAGCCGGCGTCGCTGTGCCGCGCAGTGCGACGCGCAGCGATTCAGGACGGTTCGCCGCGACATCGGCGATGAACGCGGCGAGCCGCTCGCTCTCCGCCTTGCCGGCATAGCCAACCGCGCGATCGAGCCGCACCAAATGGCTGTCCGAGAAGCCCTCAACCCGAACCAGATCACGCGGGGCGGCTTGGAAATCACCGAGGTCGACAGGTCCTAGGGCGCTTGGCGGGGCGGTCGTCCCGCAGCCGGCCAAGACCAGCGCGAGCATGCCGACCCCGATCGCGAACAGCCGGACGTTGGCCGCTCGGGCGGCAAATCGCGATTGCGCTGCGGTCATCCGCTGATCCCCGCTCATTGGAAGACAAACCCGGCATCGCCCCGCAGCCTTGCGCCATTGAGGCCGATCGCGTTGGCGGCGCCGGGCGGGGACGCCTTGGTCATGCGGTCCATGAAGACGCGCTCGACGTCGGAGGCCGGCGCGAGCCCGTCGGTCGGCAATTTGAGGCTGGGCCCGTCCGCCACGGGACGCACGACATAGGGCGTGACGATGATGACCAGCTCGGTCTCGTTGTGCTGGAACCGCGAGGAGCGAAACAACGGCCCGATCACCGGCAGGTCGCCCAGCCCCGGGTATTTGTTGATGTCGGTGGCGTTGCTGTTCCGGATTAGCCCGGCGATGGCGAAGCTCTCGCCGCTGCCGAGCCGGATCGTCGTTTCGGCGCGTCGCACATTGAGCGCGGGGATCGTGATCCCGCTTACCTCGATCGCCCCGTTGGTCGTCAGCTCGCTGACCTCGGGGCGTACCTTGATGCTGATCCGGTCGCTCGACAACACGGTCGGCACGAAATCGAGCCGCACGCCGAACGGCTTGAAATCGACCGTGACGGTCGGTGTCCCTCCGGTGTTCCCAGCCTGTGGGGACGGGACCGGGAACTCGCCGCCGGCCAGAAAGCTGGCGACCTGACCCGATTCGGCGGTCAGGTTCGGCTGCGCCAGGACCGTGACGACGCCTTCCTCGGCCAGCGCGTCGATCAGGGTGTTGACGTTCTTCGGGTTGAAGGAGCCAAAGAGCCCACCCGGTGAAACGCCGGACGTGACCCCGCTCAGACCGGCCGCCCGTGTGATCGTCGTCAAGCCGGCAACCGTCCCGGGGTTTAAAAAGACGCGGCCGGTGGAGAGGCCGAAGCTGAAGGACCCTATGGTGGACAAGGTCTCCCAATTGAAGCCGAGTTGCTTTGTCACCGAGCGGGAGACCTCGGCCACCCGCACTCGCAGATTGACCTGGGACGGACCGGCGACCTGGAGCTGGTTGATCACGTTGTCCTTGTCGCTGGCATAGCGCTGCGCCGCCGCTCGCACCTTCTGGGCCGTGTCGTCGTTCGGCACCACGCCGGAGAGGATCATCCCGTTCTGGGTCGCCGAGAGCTTGATGTCGGCGTTCGGGACTTCCTGTTGGATCAACCGCCGCAGATCGGAAAACTCGTAACTGACGATGACCTGGATCTTGGCCACCGGCTTGTTGTCCTCGCCCATCGCGATCAGTGTGGTCTGGCCCGGCTTGCGCCCGAACACGATCACGCTGTCGGGCGCCGGCACCTGGACGTCGGCGATCGCCGGGTCGGCGATGAAGACGCTGCGTGCCGGCCGTGGGAATTCCACGAGCTGCGCGGACGACACCGCTACCCGGAGCTCACGCTGCTGTGCCATTACCTCGGGCCCGAACAGCGTCGCCGCGAAGACGACGAGGCACAGCGGTAGTACCCCCCTTATGCGCATGGTCACCATCCGGTCGATCCCCCATCGCGGCTGTCCGGCACGTCGAAACGGCGCGTTCCCCCCGGTTCCAGCTGCTTGTCGGACCATAGCATTTGCAAGGTTTGACCGCATCAGTTCTATCGTTGCGCGCGGGAGGATCGCTATCCACCCCGCCCGCCGGTAGTGATCCCGCGCTTTCGAGGGGTCGCCGGCGAGACCATGACAATGGTCGGATACGACCGCACATGCGAATCATCCTCGCCAATACTCGGTTATTGCGCTTTGGTGTCGATCGAGTTGGTACCGCGCATGACCTTGATGGCGGGCTTCTCGGCCGCGATCACCTTGGCGGTCGGTACCGCGCTCGTCAGCGCCGGCGACACGTCCCCTGCCCAAGTCGGCGGCTGCGCCCTTGCCGGGGCTGCGGCGATTCCGGGCTCGTCGAGGCTGCGCAGGGTTAGCGACAGCTTGCCGAGCTCCTGCGCGACATTGATCTTCTCCGCCTGCTGCGGAAGCGATTCGAGGGTTACGGTGATCGCGCTCGCACCGGCGCCGGGCTTGGTGCTCGTGTCGATGGCCAGCACGCGCAGATTGTCAACGACCGTCTCACTGACCGAGCGACGGGTAAGCGGCGCGTCGTCGTTCTTGAAGGTTTGCGTCAGCATCACGTCGACATGATCGCCGGGAAACATCAGCCCGGTGCCGCCGCTCGCCGCGGAAACCGGGATCGTCAGCGCCCGCGTCCCGTGCGTCAGCACGGTCTGCAGGAAATCGCGGTCGCCCGGTTTGACGATGGTGGACCTGCGGATCGGCTGATCCTCGGCGCGATTGTCGCGCAGCGCCGCACCATAGACCGCGGCGCGCGCCGTCTCGTCGCTCTCAGGCTTCGCCGCGTGCTCCTCCGCCGAGGGACGCACGATGTCTCCGGTTTGCGCGGCACCAACCCGCGCGTGCCAGGTCACATCCTGGGCGCGCAGCAGTAGGCCAGACGCCAGCGGGCGTGCTGCGACAAGGATTTCCTCCCGGGGTGGCGCTGGGGGCGGCGCCGCGGCCACGCTCGTGCCCGGGGCCGCGTGGAGGAACAGCACCGCGACGAGGCCGAGCGATGCGAGCAGAAGAATGGCAAAGATGTGCTTGAGGCGCATTTGGCTTACCCAATCAGAAACTCGTTACCATTCGGTGAATCGTCGCCATCCGGTGATCCGGACACAGCGCCCGGCGGCCCTGGATGGGCGCGATACCTCCCTTTCCCGGAACCCGGAAAGGGAGGTACCCGTCGCGCACCAGAAGGGCGGCGGCCTTCCGTCGTTACGGAACCAGAGTGCTGAGGTAAGTTCCGACTTTGGTAAACATGGTGTTCAGACCAGTGCCGAAAAGCGGAATCGCGACAACGACAACACCCGCCACCAGAGCGACCAGAATGCCATATTCCGCCGACGAGGCACCGCTCTCGTCGGTCTTGACGCGCTTTACAAGGTTAAGCATCTCGAACGTTCCTTCCTTCAAGGTTCACAATAGGGACGAGAGACCTCGTCCGATCGCTGCGGCTTTCCACTCCGCGGCGAATCAACTGGTGGGAGAAGCGATCGTGTCAAAAAAATTATAGTTAAATGCAAGATATTCCGTAAGCCACTGAATTCGTTATCTTTCGTTGATACGACTGGCAGACGAGTCGCCAGGCGCATGTACGGGTAGGCGGCAAGCCCGCATCGCAGAGGTTCGCCGGGTCGCGTCGCGAGATGCTCATCGTCCGCCGCCTGCTCCGCCTCCGCTCACCCTTTCGGCGCGAGCCTGGCTCGCGCCTCTCGGGCGGAGTACCCCTCCGCTGCACAGGCAATCTGCTTGGGCTTGGCCCCGACTCGCCGCTTGAAACGCGTGCCCGAGACAGAGAGGCAAAAAATTGCTGGCCTTGAACCGGTCAATATCGTAGCCCAGGTTCAGTCGCGGTTTGGGACATCAATTACAGAGATGATTATTAAAAGTTTCGCTGCTGCATGGGTTGTTGCGGCTATCCTTGCCGGCGTCGACGCGTTCTGGGCGCACGCGGTTGGAATCGGCATCGTCGGGCTCTCGGAGATGGGCGACGGGCTTCGTGCCGGCGTGGCAATCGCGATTATTTGTGGATTGATCCAGTATCTCGCCCAGCAGGTGGGTTTCCGCCTCATCGCCGAGATCTTTCGCCGCGCTAGCAGATTTTTTCACTTCCTATCCATTGTTCTGGTTTTGGAAACCGGTTTCAGCACTCTGAGCTATCTCGCTATCGGTGCTCGGATGCCGCTGATAGACGATCAGCTCTACCGCATCGATTCAATCCTCGGCTTCGATTGGCTCGCCTGGTTCGATTTCGTGGAAAGCCATCGCTGGATGCGGCTGAGTTTGTCGTATCTTTACGCTAGCACCCTTCTTGCGATTGGGGCCACTCTAGTATACCTAATAGTGGTGGATCGTATCTGGCGATATCATGAGATGTTATGGATCTTCATCATAACGTCAGCCTTGACGATTACTATTTCAGGCGTTCTCCCCGCGATGCATGCGCCAGCTTATCTTCGATTAGCCGACACTCGTATCATCCTCGAACATTCGTACCCATATTTGCCGGATCTTTCTTCTCTGCGCGAAGGCACTCTCTTTGAAATCGATCTTTCCCACCAACAGGGACTTGTCTGCTTTCCGTCGTTTCATACAGTTCTGGTGATGATATTTTGCTATGCGCTGCGCGGCACTCGGCTGTTCTGGGCCGCTCTCGCCCTAGGCGGATTGACGATGCTGTCGCTTCCAACCAGCGGCGGCCATTATCTAATCGACCTTCCGGGCGGCGCGGCCGTTACTGCCGCGGCAATCTTGCTGGTGCGCCGCTGGTCGCCGGATCGGGCGGCCCTGCGAATCGACGAAGAAACGCGGCTGGCCCACCGGCCGAAGGCCGCCCATGGGACGATCCATGAGCCGCTAGAACAAAAATACCCCATTGATGTCGGGTGGTCCGGAATTGTTGGGACATGCTCAAGAAAACAGATTAATCACGGGACGCCCGGCGTCTGAGCAGGGGAACCAAGAGCAATGACAAGCGCAACAAGCACGCTAGGCGAGTCGACCGCACCGATCATCACGATCACGCAGGGCCGCGCCACGATCCGCCTCAACCGCCCGCGCGAGCGCAACCGGATCGAACCCGACGATCTCGCCTTATTGCGCCAGGCCTTCACCCGGATCAGCCAGGATCCTGACGTCCGCGCGCTGGTCCTGACCGGGAGTGACCAGAGCTTCAGCTCCGGCTATCATGTCGGGGCACAGGTCGAGCGCCGCGCCGTGCCGCGCTTCGGCTTCGGAAAGATCGACGAGTCCGGAAGCGACGAGTTCGAGCGCACCGTCGACGAACTCGAGGCGCTGCGGGTGCCGACCATCGCCGCGCTCAACGGCAGCGTCTATGGCGGCTCCACCGACCTCGCCCTCGCCTGCGACTTCCGCATCGGGGTCGAGGGCATGCGGCTGTTGATGCCGGCGGCGCGGCTCGGCACCGTCTATTACCCGAGCGGCATCGAGCGCTATGTCGCCCGGCTCGGCGTCGCCGCGGCAAAGAAGCTGTTCCTGACCGGGCAACCGATCGAGGCTGAGGAAATGCTGCGCATCGGTTATCTCGACGCGTGTGTCCCGGCGACAGAGCTGATGCCGCGGGTCGATGCGCTGGCTGCGACGCTCGCCGGCAACGCGCCGCTCGCCCTCGCCGGGCTGAAGCGCGCGATCAACGAGATCGCCGCCGGCCGGCTCGACCGCACGGCCTTGGCCGCCGTGCGCGCCCGCTGCGAGGCCTCGCAGGACCATGCCGAAGCATTGAAGGCCTGGGGCGAGAAGCGTGCGCCGGTATTTCGCGGCCGCTGAAAGCGGGCAAAAATCGCGTTATTACCGGATTATGCCCGAGTCACTCCGCGTTGAGTCGCTCCGCCGAATGGCGCACGTTCTGCTCCGGCGGAAGATTTATCAAAAAATCCGCATTCCCGGCGAAAGCCGGGACCCACTCTTCAACGGCTCCGTCGCCGGATAGGTGGATCCCGGCTTTCGCCGGGATGCGGATTTTCAGTTCGTAAGGCCATTGCTCCCCGACGTCGTGAAGTGTGGGGAATGCCGGTTAATAACAATTGGTGCCGATCGTGCCCCTCGTGTTGGCGTTCGGCCGTCGGTGGCGATCAGCGCACTGGTTGGCCGTCCCGAACATGCACCACTGCGATGTCGTCGGCATAGAGCCGCCGCCACCCCGGCAGGTGGTCGAGCAGTACCACCGCCGGCCGTTGTGGCGCCATCAAGGTCCAGGTGATGCCGTATTCGCCAAGCAGCCGCAGGAGCTGATCGCTCTCCAGCCGGATCGCCTCGACGTAGCGCTTTATGAACGCGTCGCCATAGAGATACCTTCCGTCGATAAATGGCTCAATGCCGGAAAAGATCAGGTAGCCGCCCAAATTATAATCGTTGAGCACTGGCCCTTCCACATGAGCCGCCCGGACGGCGGCGAGCGCGGCAGCCGGCGTGATGGGCGCGCTTCGAGCGCGACGCCGCTGCGCAACAGGATGCCGCTGATCGCCAACAAGACCGCACCAGCAAGCGCGACTCCGCCGACGCTCGCTGGCTTCGCAAGCGCAGCCATGCGGCGGTCGAGCAACGACACCGAGCGACGACCGAGTTGCGGCGCCAGCACCGACGCCGCCAGCAGCGGCGCGACGAAGCCCAACAATTCCCCGAAGCGTAGATGCCGGAGCGCCAAGTGCAGCAGGAGGAGCAGCAATAACACGCGCGTCAGCGGCAGCCGCCAGCCGAGCGAGAATGTGGCGAACAAAACAAACATGATCCACACTTCGAGCGGCTGGATTGATTGGAAATTGGGGCTCTGCCATTCCGCCACCTGCGCGACCGCGAAGCTCATCTGTAACATTCTGAACGGCAGCAGCAGCCCGTCGGTACCGTACGGCGTGACCAGCGCCGCGATGACCAACAACGCGCCGAAAATCGCCCAGCCGCGCGCCGCGCGCAGCCGCGCTGGCCAATCCGCGGCGAGAAGTACCGCCTCGCCGCCAAGGAGCGCGGCGAGCCCCGGTCCGACGACGTAGCCGCCATGGAGATTGGCCCACAGGATCATCAGCAATGCCAGCCACGGCGAGGGCGCGCGGTCCTCGCTGCGCGCCCGGACCAACGCCACCACCCAGACCACCAGGATCGGCAGGGTGAGGATATGCGGTCGCGCCAGGATATGAGGCATGGCAAGGGAATAGGCCAGTACCGTAGCAATCAGCGCATGCACCGGTTCGAGGTTGCGCAACAGCACGCGCAACAGCATCGCCAGGGCCATGGCGACGCAGAGCGCCGTAGTCGCGACTAGCCCAGCCCAGCCGAATTGGTCGAAGAGCCAGGCGATGACGATTTCGGCCAGCCATTCCTGATTGACCCAAGGCACGTGGGGCATGGTGGCGGAGAAAATGGCATCATGCGGCGCCGCGCGATGCGCGATGATCCAGCGCCCAACCGCGATATGCCAATAGGTGTCCGGGTCGCCGACTACTCTGTCACCTTAGACGCAGACGTGGGTATAGGCCGCGAGCACGACGAGAAGCGGCAGCGAGAGGCCAAAACGAGTGCGGCCGGGCGGTGACGTCGGGATCTCTGTCAACTCGTTGGGTTTCCGGTGAGGGCGGGGCTGGCCGCGGGAGACATAAAAATCCTACCAGGGCCGTAGCCCCGCCGCGACACCTCGGCATCCCGATATCGCATAAACGGCTCTTCACCCGAGACCAACCGAGCCATTCGCGAGGGAAGCGACCGGCTACGGTACGCGATTCCGCGGACCGCAGCCCCAGATAGTAGTGCTGCATTCGGTCTTAGCAAAGTTAGTAACAATCGCACGTATCGGTTCAGAAGTTCCAGGTAATTCCCATCGTTTCGGAGTAATTTTCATGTGTTATAGCCGATATACAAAGCTCAGGAACATGGGTGAGCCAAATCCGGCTCTTTTCGGTTCGGCACCGTGTAGGAGGCTTATCACCCCACAAACGGGCCCTGGTTGATTGAGGCTCGACCCAGAGGGATCTGGCGGTCAGATCTTCGGTGCGATGGGCATCGTCGGGCTGCTGGCCATCGGGATCGTGGAGTTCACCCGAAGCGGCAGTCGCGACTGGCGTTATATCAGCATGTGGTCGCTGGCTTCATGTTGCTCGGGTTAATACCAGCCGGACATTGAAGGCTGCTGCTATCGGGACTGTCGTAGGATTTTGCTCGCGCACGAGAAGGCAGTTACATCAACGTCGAGCCTGTCAACTCAGCCGAGAGCCACGCTTCAACCGCCGCATCGACCGGGTGGTCTGAATGACCTCGAACAGATCGCTTTGCTCAGGCCCGCTTCGGTGCTCGGACATCCTGACCTCACCTGAAATCGCCGGCTGCGTCCATTATTGAGCCGCTGGCTCTAGGCACCGCGAGTGGCCGTGGCCGGTAAGATGCCATATTCCCGCAGCGGCGACGCAGGGCTTCGAGGGTTAGCCCGAACTGGCGAGGGTCACGGATTGTCGGCGGCGATCCCTCGGAGTAGGCCTCAATCACCCTTCTACCAGGTCATTAGGATCGAATTCGATGACGCGCTCGGGGTCGCCGAACCCGGCATCTTGGTATTCCCATGTAGAGCCGCCCGGCTCGCGCCTGCTCAGACAGTTCTCCGCCCGATGCTCGTCGTTTCGGGGGTCGAGATGTCCACCGGGGAACGCCCAGACGTATAAGATCAGTCGAAGTTGATCACCTCTAGCGCGCAGTCTTTTCACACCAAAATTTTGTATGGATCGCCGCGCCTTTTGGTCAATATCCCCGCGTAGTACCATGGTGGTGCTCGGAGAAAGGAAAGCGAATGCCTAACTGGTGTGAAACGACAGTTATTATTACAGGCCGCTAAGAAGAGTTGAAGCGGCTCGCCGATACAATTGGCCCCGAATTTGATTTCGACCGTGTCATTCCGATGCCGAAGGAACTTAATGGCATGGCGGGCAGCCACATCGAGTACCAGGTCTATTACGGAGACGGCTTGGACGACAGGAACCTGGAAGAGCACCGTGCGGGACTTGACCAAGACCCGAGGAACCGCGAGCGGGCGGATCGGGACAAGGCGTTTCTCGCCAAGTACGGGGCCTGGGATTGGTACGACTGGTGCTGCGGAAATTGGGGCACCAAATCGCAACCCCGGAGCGTAGAGGCCGAGACCAACGCTCATGTAGTGAAAATCGACTTCCTCACGGCATGGTCATTCCCGGAACCGATCTTTCGGAAACTTGCGGAGATGTTCCCCTCGTTGCGTTTTTGCGGCCATGCCGTCGAACACGGCAACGCATGGGCGCTCGATTTCGAGGCCGACAACGGCAACCTCATTGTGGTCTATCTGGATTATCGTAAGTCCCACCCGGTTGAGGCTCCCGATGATGCCGAAGCGGCCGATATTTGTGCGATCTGACTCGGAGCCCCTTCGGTATACCTGTTCCGATCAATGACAAGTTCATGAGGAAACAGCGACTCTTTCGGGCCGCTGTTCTCTCTTTTCCTTGGACCGAGTGATTGGACATCGGGATTCCGAAAGCTACAGGTAAGCTCGGCCTCATCGGTCCTCATAAACGACATCCGCGAGCGCGACGCGGCGGACTGGCCCGAACCGACCCCTCGGATGTTCAGGTACAGGGTCGTCAAGGTCGCTCCCTGGCCGAGCGCCCGCGCCGCAAGTAGCATATTTTGGACAGCCGGATAGATGGACGAGCCGGATGTCCGGGTCGGGAGGTCACCTTGGAGGCAGGGAACGTAGAAGAGCGAGTCCGTGACAACGGCACCGGCATTCCTGCCGAGATTCGGGATAAGCTCTTCCAACCATTCTTTACCACCAAGCCAACCGGTGAAGGCACCGGCCTTGGCCTATCGATCAGTTATGACATCGTGACCCAGCAGCACGGTGGAACAATCGAGGTCGATAGCCGGGTCGGCGAATTTACCGAGTTCATCATCCGGCTGCCGCGCACGCAGGCCACCAGCGCGGGTGTCGCAGTATGAGCGCCAGCATCCTTGTCGTGGACGACGAGCCTGATGTGGCTGACCTGTTTCGCCAGCGCTTTCGCCGTGAGGCCCGCCAGGGAACCTACGTGATGCATTTCGCCGCGTCCGCCGCGGAGGCGTTGGATCGGCTCGCGGGAGAGAGTCAGCCCGCGTTGGTAGCGGTCCTCTCGGACATCAACATGCCGGGCAGGAGATGCGGACTTCCCGCCGGAGCGTTTCGTTCTCGCCGCGCCCCATTTGGCGGGGCGGCTGGACGAGGGCGCCGGCTGGAGTCGGTTGCCGTGATTTTTCAAGTCCTGAAATGACCGGACGACACAGCTAGAGCAGGAATCGGTAGGTCTGAATCGTAAATAGGGGATTGAACTAAGCCTACGGTAGAAGGGGAGCTGCGGCACGGACGGGGCGCTTCTCATCGCGAGGTAATGCGATTGGGATGCCGTCCGTGATAGCCTGGTCTCGGCGTCCGACGCGTCTCGGCTGGCGGGGGCGACGCCTGGAACGGGCGCAGATGTCTCAGCGGCGATGGCCCATGACTGATGCCAGATTCATCTTTTGGTTGTTCGCCCACCTGGCCGCTTCCCCTAACCCATTGATCCTGGAAGGGGCGATTCAGATACAATGCCCATAAACCCAAGAAGCGTGCCATACACGCCATCGTTGTGGCCCGCGGCCTTTTGCGACGAGCCAGTGGCTTGCTCGGCCTCCGCTCGATC
>WNFD01001003.1_pt1 | contig 28183 bp, 27 predicted proteins | sample 5400491 | NCBI WGS metagenome assembly WNFD01 (sample SAMN13153343, study PRJNA577476) | soil metagenome | isolation source: 120 cm saprolite under Douglas fir tree site 2 hole 2 replicate 2 | place: USA:California | collected 2015-04-18
GCCGCTCCATTACCGTCAACGCCGTCGCTCCCGGACCCACCGGGACCGATCTGTTCCTGAACGGAAAGTCGCAGGAACTCATCGACCGCATGTCCAAGATGAACCCGCTGGAGCGGCTCGGCACACCCGGCGACATCGCTGCTGCCGTTGCCTTCCTGGTCGGCCCCGATGGTTCCTGGATCAATGGCCAGGTGCTTCGCGCCAACGGCGGGATGATCTGACCGCCACGTCCGGCAGGTGCCGGCTTTTCCACACCCTTATCAAAGGATTACAGCCATGAAACAGGTCATCGTCATTACCGGCGCGTCCAGCGGCTTCGGCGCGCTCGCTGCCCGCGCTCTGGCCCATGCGGGACACACCGCCTATGCCACCATGCGCGAGACGGCTGGCCGCAATGCCCCCCAGGCGGCGGAGGTCGAGCGGTATGCCACCGAGCACGACGTCGATCTGAACACCATCGAGCTCGATGTCGGGTCGCAGGAATCGGTCGATGCCGGCGTCGCCGCGATCATCGAGAAGCATGGGCACCTCGATGTCGTGGTGCACAATGCCGGCCATATGGCTTTCGGGCCCGCGGAAGCGTTCACGCCCGAGCAGCTGGCGGAACTGTACGATGCGAACGTCCTCAGCACCCAACGGGTCAACAGGGCCGCCTTGCCTCAATTGCGCAAGCAGGGGCAGGGCCTTGTGGTATGGGTTTCGAGCAGCAGTTCCGCTGGTGGCACGCCGCCCTATCTGTCGCCTTACTTCGCCGCGAAGGCAGGAATGGACGCGATGGCCGTGCAATATGCCCGCGAACTGACGCGCTGGGGCATCGAAACCTCGATCATCGTTCCCGGCGCCTTTACCGGGGGCACCAACCACTTCGCGCATTCGGGACGGCCTGCCGACGCCGCGCGTCTCGCCGAGTATGAGGCGGGACCGACCAAAGGGCTGGGCGAGGAAATCCTGAAAGCCTTCGCCGCTATCGTGCCGGCCGATGCCGATGCTTCTGCGGTGTCCGAGGCGATCGTCCAGGTGGTAAACACGCCATTCGGCAAGCGGCCCTTCCGGGTGCATGTCGATCCCACACAGGACGGCGCGGATGTCGCCTTTGCTGTCATGGACCGGGTGCGCGCGGAAATGTTGCACCGGGTCGGGCTTTCGGACCTGTTGAAGCCCCACCAGACAAAGGCACAGTGAGTTTTGACGAGGGCGCCTCACTCATATTCCGGGGGGGCGCCCGTCGTCAGCAGACGCACACACATGCCTTATATCAACACATTACCACGATAATGCTTCGAACTAGGAAGGCACAGATGTTCGCAATCACTGGAATAACAGGAAAAGTCGGCGGCGCCACGGCGCGCGCCTTGCTTGAGGCCGGCTGTAAGGTCCGCGCCATTGTGCGCGACAAAACCAGGGGCGTTGCATGGCATTCGCGCGGGTGCGAGGTCGTTGTTGCCGACATTTCGAATGCTGCGATATTTTAAGAGGGTCGGCCCGCATGGGCGCCATAGCATCGGGCGGATAGCGCGGGGCCAATGCGACCAGTTAACCAATCTTGACGCCTGTTCGCGGTCCGGCTTCTGCCCGGCAGTCGCCGAAAGGTCCGCTCTCGGCGCTACCTTGCCGTCGATGCGCGGATCGGCGAAGGACCGGAATCCACCAACTTGATCACGTCACGCAGACCAGCCGATTGGGTTTTGACCCTAGCCTAACAGCGTTCCCCAAACCTGGCATTATCACATTGACAATATATCGATAATATGCTATAGATGGTTGCTGAATATTTCAAGAGTCGCTTTTGAATGCAGTACAACACCAGGATCACCCGCGCGTTTGCTGCGGAATTGCAGCGCATTTTTGCTGCAAATTCGCTGCAGATTTGCTGTTCGCGAAACGAAAGAGTCGAGGGTTTGCGCCACGGATGGCGCGGTTTCGCTGCAAATTCGCTGCAGATGCAGCAAAAGGCCCCGGCCGGCCCAAGATTTCCGCACTTGGACGAACTTCAGCCGGCAGCCTGGAACCGCCCCTTCCACTCGCCGCCGCGGCCGCGCCAGAAGAGGATTGCCGAGGCGACCGTTGCCGCCGTGTAGAAGAGCGCGATGCCCGGCAGCAGCGGGGCCAGCAGCGCCGGACAGCGATAGAGGCGCAGGATCGGCAGGAAGGCAAGGCTCATGCCGAGCCACGCGGCCGCTCCGAGCACCCGGCCCGCAGTCCCGCCCGACAGCAGCAGCAGCGGCGGCGCGAGATACATCACCAGCATCAGCGCGACGCTGGCGACCAGCGCTGAGGCCGAATAATTGAGCTGGGCGAAGGCGCAGCGCGCGATCATGTCCCAGATCGGGCGCCATGAGCGGTATTCGCGGATGCTGCTTGTCGTGCCGGCGGCGCCGAGCCAGACCGCGCCGACCGCCTTGACCCGCCGGGCAAGGGCGCAATCGTCGATGATCTCGCGCCGAATGCTGTCGACGCCGCCGATCCGCTCCAGCGTGTCGCGGCGGATCAGCATGCAGCCGCCGGCAGCGGCGGCGGTGCGCCGACCCGGATCGGCGACAAGGCGGGGCGGATAGAGCTTGAAGAAGAAGAAGACGAAGGCCGGGATCAGCAGCCGCTCCCACAGGCTGCGGCAATGCAGCCTGACCATCAATGAGACCAGGTCGTAGCCGCCGCTTTCGGCCCGGGCGACCAGCTCGGCCAGATTATCCGGCGCGTGGACGATGTCCGCATCGGTCAGCAGCAGGTAATCGGGACGCAGCCGGCGGGCGATTTCGATGCCCTGGCGAACCGCCCACAGCTTGCCGGTCCAGCCGGCGGGGACCGGTTGCGCCGCGGCGAGCGTCAGCCGATCGGGGGCATCTGCCGCCGCCGCCCGCGCCAGCCGGGCGGTCCCGTCGCTGCTGTGATCGTCGACGACGACGATATGGAATGGGCCGCGATAGCGCTGCGCGAGCAACGAGGAGACGGCGCGCTCGATCACCGCCTCCTCGTTGCGCGCCGGGATGACCGCGACGACCGAGCGTGGCGGCGCGGCGGAAACCGCGACCGCGGGCTGTCGTATCCGCCAGAACCCGCCGCGGAAGGCGATCAGGTAAACCCAGAGCGCGGCTGCCGCTGCGCCGATGATCGTCGCTGCCATCCATTCCTGCCCGCAACGTCAACGCCATATGATTAACGGCGAGACGGTGTCCCCGGCGCCGTTAGGCATAATGCGGCACGCTAATACGGGAAATTGCGATGACAACGAAAACCCTTTTACACGAAGCCGGCTCGCTCCTCGCGGAACTCGGCGTCGACCGGGAAACCTCAAGCGGCGACCTTTCCGTCAGCTCACCGATCGACGGATCGCGGATTGCCGCGGTGCAACGCGATGAACAGCCCGATCTCGAGCGGATGATAGCCTCTGCCGAGCGCGCCTTTGGCGTCTGGCGCAGCGTGCCGCCGCCGCGCCGGGGCGAACTGGTCCGCCTCTTCGCCGAAGAGCTGCGTCAGCACAAAGTGTCGCTCGGCCGCCTGGTGTCGATCGAAGCCGGCAAGATCCTCGAAGAGGGCCAGGGCGAAGTGCAGGAGATGATCGATATCTGCGACTTCGCGGTCGGGCTGTCGCGGCAGCTCTATGGGCGGGTGATCGCCAGCGAGCGGCCGGGACATCGCATGCTCGAAACCTGGCATCCGCTCGGCCCGGTCGGCATCATCACGGCATTCAACTTCCCGGTCGCGGTATGGTCGTGGAACGCCGCGATCGCGCTCGTTTGCGGCGACAGCGTGTTATGGAAGCCGTCGGACAAGACGCCGCTCTGTGCGCTCGCCTGCAACGCGCTCCTGGCCCGGGCGCTCGACCGGTTCGGCGGCGCATCCGAGGATTTGCGGGAAGGGTTGAGCCAGGTCGCGATCGGCGGACCCGAACTCGGCCAGGCACTCGCCGCCGACCGCCGGGTGCCGCTGGTCAGCGCCACCGGCTCGACCCGGATGGGCGGCGTGGTCGCGCCCGTCGTGGCGCAACGCTTTGGCCGCACGATCCTCGAACTTGGCGGCAACAACGGAATGATCGTGACGCCATCCGCCGATCTCGACCTCGCCTTGCGGGCGATCCTGTTCGCCGCGGTCGGCACCGCCGGGCAGCGCTGCACCTCGCTGCGCCGCCTCTTCGTCCATGACAGCATCGCCGAGACGCTGCTGCCGCGGCTGCAGCGCGCCTACGCGCAAGTCCGGATCGGCGACCCGCTGGAACCGGGGACTCTGGTCGGGCCGCTGATCGGCGAGAATGCTTTTGCCGCCATGCAGCAAGCGCTTGGCGAGGCTCGGGTGGAGGGCGGCGAGGTGTTCGGCGGCGAGCGGGTGCTCGCCGAGCGCTGGCCCGAGGCGTATTACGTCCGCCCGGCGCTGGCCCTGATGCCGGCGCAAAGCGCGCCGGTGCGGCGCGAGACCTTCGCACCGATCCTCTATGTGATGCGCTACCGCGATCTCGCCGAGGCGATCGCGACGCACAACGCGGTGCCGCAGGGGCTCGCTTCAAGCATCTTCACCACCGATTTGCGCGAGGCCGAGCTGTTCACCGCCGCCGACGGCAGCGATTGCGGCATCGTCAACGTCAATATCGGCCCGAGCGGGGCGGAGATCGGCGACGCGTTCGGCGGCGAGAAGGAAACGGGCGGCGGGCGCGAAGCCGGCAGCGATTCCTGGAAAGCCTATATGCGGCGGATGACCACGACGATCAATTATTCGCGCGACCTGCCGCTGTCGCAGGGCATCCGGTTCGCGGTGGACGCTTAAAGCAGGGGGACGCCCGCGGTCGTGGGGCCTCAGCTCAGGTCGACGGCCGGGGTGAAGATGTAGCCGCTGCCGCGCACCGTCTTGATCAGGGTGGGGTTCTGCGGATCGTCTTCGAGCTTGCGGCGCAGCCGTCCGACCTGGACATCGATCGTCCGGTCGAACGGGCCGGCCTCCCGGTTGCGCGCCAGGTCGAGCAATCGGTCGCGCGACAGCACCTGGTTGGCGTTGCTGACGAACGCCGCGAGCAAGTCGAACTCGCCGGTGGTCAACCGGACCGCCTCGCCTGCCGGCGAGGTCAGCTCGCGGCTCGACAAATCGAGGCTCCAGCCGGCGAATCGGGCGCGCGATCGGGCGGGCTGCGCACCGGCCTCGTTGGTTCGACTCTGGACGCGGCGCAGGACGCTTTTCACCCGCGCCAGCAGCTCACGCAGATGGAACGGCTTTGGCAGGTAATCGTCGGCGCCCATCTCAAGGCCGATGATGCGGTCGACGGTTTCGCCGCGGCCGGTGAGAATGATGATCCCGATGCCGGATTGGCTGCGCAGCGCGCGCGCCAGGGTCAACCCGTCCTCGCCGGGCAGCATCAGGTCGAGGATCACGAGGTCGGCCGGGGTTTGGCTCAACACCCGGCGCATCCCCGCGCCATCATGCGCAGTCGACACCCGAAAGCCTTCGCCGGTCAGGTACTCCTGGACGACGTCGCGGATCTCCTGCTGATCATCGACCACCAGGATATGACCGTTATCGCTCATGCGCGGCGATCTTACCTTCTCGGGACCCGGGCCATGCTGCGGATATCGATGAGGGGCGGCACGAGCCGCTGCCACGACATATACCGCCCCGCACAGATGGTTACAAATACTTACACAAAACCGAACGCGCTGACATCAACCGATTACAGCCCCCCGATAAAGTCCCGCTCTCCTTGGATCGGCCGCAGAGCCGGTCGCGGTGGGCATAGGAGTTGTCGTGGCGGAAATCTATCGCAGCATCGAAGCGGAAATCCCGCGCCTGCGGCGCTATGCGCGTGCGCTGTCGCGCGATGTCGCCGGGGCGGACGATCTCGTTCAGGATTGCCTCGCCCGCGCACTCGAGAAGCTGCATCTGTGGCAGGAGGGAACCGATCTGCGGGCTTGGCTGTTCACGATCCTCCACAATCAATATGTCAACCAGGTTCGCCGCGGGGTGCGCGAGGGCGCAGCGGTCGGGTTGAGCGAAACCGAGCCGCTGCTGGCCCAAGCGGCACATCAGGGCAAACGCCTCGAACTGCGCGATCTCGAACGCGCCATCGCCAAGCTGCCGGACGAGCAGCGCTCGGTCATTCTGCTGGTCGGCATGGAGGGAATGCATTACGAGGAAGTCGCAGAAATCCTCGATATTCCGATCGGCACGGTACGCTCGCGCCTGTCACGCGGGCGCGATGCCCTACGCCGACTGATGGGGATCGTGCCCGATCGGCAGGCCGAGATCATGATGGCCGGACCGGCTGCACTGCGCCGGGCCAGCCAGCGCTTTCCGCACAGAGCTGCCATTTCGGCGCTGACCGCCGAAGCGCGCTGCCTCGCCCGCTCGCAGCAGCGGCGCAGCGAAGAGCAACCGGCCGTGCGTTTGGCAGTGAATTGAAGCGCGACCTCACGCCATTCGGGGAAACTGCGACGCCATTGGGAACTCGATTGGGCCGGGTGTGTTTCAGACCGTGTCGCAGCGATGCGACAGGCGGGCGAGCGCCGGACCCTCGCCCTTAAACCCGTGGTCCGGTTCGGCAAAGTCTCCCTGTCGCGGGTTTGCCACCCGCACACTTGACCCGGGATCGGTTCTGCCGATCCCGGTCTCTTTTTGCGATCCGGATCCCGTCCGCGAATGAGTGCCGGCCTGTCCCCGGGTGACCGCATTCGCCTGGAGAGCGGCGACATCACCCGCCTCTCCGTCGACGCGATCGTCAACGCCGCAAACGCGTCGTTGCTCGGCGGCGGTGGCGTTGATGGGGCGATCCACCGCGCGGCAGGCCCCGAACTGCTTGCCGAATGCCGGATGATCGGCGGCTGTCCGCCGGGTGAGGCGCGGCTGACCCGCGGCTACCGGCTGCCCGCCGGACACGTGATCCATACCGTCGGGCCGGTCTGGCGCGGCGGCAATTCGGGCGAGCGCGATATCCTGGTCAGCTGCTATCGATCCTGCCTCGCGATCGCGCGAGACCGGCGGTTTGGCGCGATTGCGTTCCCGGCGATCGCGACCGGAATCTACGGCTTTCCCCGCGACGAGGCGGCGCGCATCGCGGTCGCGGCCATGCGCACCCATCTCGCCGAGAGCGAGATGCCGCAGCGCGTGATCTTCGTGTGCTTTGACGAGGCGACGCTCGGCGCCTATCGCCTGGCGCTCGGTCCGGAAGCGGGCTGACCCACCGCGGCGCTATTCGATCCGCTTGCCGTCGAGATCGCGCTCCAAGCGTTCGCGCTCGACGTCGACCTGCCGGCGCTCGGCCTTGCCGCGCCCGAACGCGGCGCGGCTTTCCGCGGCGCGACGTGCCGCCTCGGCGGCCTTTTTCGCCTTGCGGAACCGGTTGAGATTGACGACCGATGCCATTGCCCGCTCCCGTTGCTCTCCAGCGCGTCCCGTGCATTTGCCCGATTTCAGAATGGTCTCGACGAGGCGTCCGCGCAACCCGTCGCCGTCAGGGACGGGCGCCGACCCGGGTTAATCGTCGTCGCGCAGCTCGCCGCGGCGGCAGCTCTCCAGCACGAAGAGCCGGATCGCGCTCGACAAATTGCCGCCGCGCTCGGCGTCGATCTGCGACAGGAGCGCGTTGACCGACAGTCGCCGCCGCACGGCGATCTCCCCCAGCGCCTGCCAGAACGCGGACTCCAGCGACACGCTGGTCGCGTGTCCCGCGATACGGACCGAGTGCTTGATCAACGAGGCTCCGCGCATGGCAGCTGAACCATGGCAAGCCTGGGAAGTTTTTCAAGCGCTTGGCCGTCAACGGCGAGGCGACCCCACGCGCGGCTTGTAATAAAGCAGGCAATCCGCAAGGATCTGCTTTCGACAGGGGAGCCATCCCGGCCTTCACCGTGACGTTCGCCGACGGCAGCAACTATCCGTTGCCGGATGCGGCCGTTGATGTCGATGATCGGCTAATCGTTTTAAGGCGTAACCGCCGGTTGCGCCGGAGCATCGGATCGGCAGCAACTTTGGATTCACCGTGGCAATGATTGGTAGAATGCTTGGTTTGTTGTCTGCCGACATGGCGATAGACCTCGGCACCGCGAATACCCTTGTCTACGTCAAGGGCCGCGGGATCGTGCTCAACGAACCGTCGGTGGTGGCGATCGCCAGCGTCAGGGGCAAGCGGCTGGTCCTCGCGGTTGGCGAGGAGGCCAAGCTGATGCTCGGCCGCACGCCGAGCAGCATCCAGGCGATCCGGCCGCTGCGCGACGGCGTCATCGCCGATTTCGAGGTGGCGGAGGAAATGATCAAGCATTTCATCCGCAAGGTTCACAACCGGCGCAGCTTTGCCAGCCCGCAGATCATCGTCTGCGTGCCATCGGGTTCGACCGCGGTCGAACGGCGGGCCATTCAGGAATCGGCGGAAAGCGCCGGCGCGCGCCGGGTCTTTCTGATCGAGGAGCCGATGGCGGCAGCGATCGGCGCGGGGTTGCCGGTGACCGAGCCGACCGGGTCGATGATTGTCGATGTCGGCGGCGGCACCACCGAAGTAGCGGTCCTCTCCCTGGGCGGCATCGTCTATTCCCGCTCGGTGCGGGTCGGCGGCGACAAGATGGACGAGGCGATTATCGCCTATATCCGGCGCAATCATAACCTTCTGGTCGGCGAGAGCAGCGCCGAGCGGATCAAGAAGGAGATCGGCTCGGCCTGCATGCCCGAGGATGGCGAGGGCCGGGTGATGGAAATCAAGGGCCGCGATCTGATGAACGGCGTGCCCAAGGAGATCGTGATCAGCGAGCGGCAGATCTCGGAAAGCCTCGCAGAGCCGGTCGGCTCGATCGTCGAAGCGGTCAAGGTCGCGCTCGAGCATACCGCACCGGAACTCGCCGCCGACATCGTCGACAAGGGGATCGTGTTGACCGGCGGCGGGGCCTTGCTGGGCAATCTCGATTTCGTGCTGCGTCATGCCACCGGATTGCCGGTGTCGATCGCCGACGATCCGTTGAGCTGCGTCGCGCTCGGAACGGGCCGAGCGCTCGAGGAAATGAAGACGCTTAAAAATCTATTGATCAACATGTGGTGAGGGAGTTTATCTGGGGGTAAGCTCCGGACTGGGGGGTATCGGGGACATGACACATCAGCGCCGCCACGCTGGCCGAACGGGAGCGTTCGGCAACGGCATAGCGTGAGGGGGAGTCGGTGATCCGGCCGTCGGCGCAACTGCGCGCGACGATCCAGCGCACCACGCCGCCGCTGCTCATTCTGCTGTCGGTAGCGATCATCATCCTCGGCAAGGCCGACCAATCGATGTTCGAATCGCTGCGCACGAAGCTGACGGACGATGCCGCTCCGGCGCTCGACGTGATGTCGCGTCCGTTCGGCGCCGCGGCATCGCTGGTCGACCGGGTACGCGGCATCGTCACGATGTACCAGGACAATCTGCGGCTGACGCACGAGAACGAGCGGCTGCTGCAGTGGCAGCAGATCGCGCTCAAGCTGTCGGCCGACAATCGCGACCTGCGCGGGCTCCTCAAATCCGTACCGGAAGCCGCGGTCTCCTATGTCACCGCCCGCGTGATCGCCAATTCGGGCGGCGGCTATGTGCGCACCGTGATGGTCAACGGGGGAGCCGATCAGGGCCTAGCGCGCGGTCAGGCCGCGGTTACCGGAGACGGCCTCGTCGGGCGACTGACCGAGGTCGGAGGCCGCGCGGCGCGGGTCCTGCTGATCACCGACCTCAACTCGCGCATCCCGGTCGTCATCGAAAGCTCGCACGCCAATGCGGTGCTGGCGGGCGACAACTCCGAGCGCCCTCGGCTGTTTTATGCCAGGCAGCCGGACACGATAAAGATCGGCGACCGCATCATCACCTCGGGCGAGGGCGGGGTGTTTCCGCCGGGCCTGCCGGTCGGCATGGTCGCGGCGCTCGACCCGGGCGGAGCGCGGATCGAGCCCTATGTCGAGCTGTCGCAGCTGGGGTACGTCCTGGTCGTCGATTATGGCCTTTCCGGGGCCCTGCCCCAGCCGGTGCCGGTGGCGGCGCACCCCGGCAAGCGCGGCAAGCCGGCAGCCGCCAACGAGGCAAGCGTGCGCTGAGCCGATGGCGCTCAAGGTTTCCAGCATTCCCTCGCTGCCGCGGGTCAATAGCGGCGTCGCCCGAATGCTTCCGATCGCGACCACGCTGCTTGCGGCAACGATCGCCATCCTGCCGATGCCGGTGCCGGGATATGCAGCGCTGACCCCTGCCTTCACCCTGATGGCGGTCTATCACTGGACGATCTACCGACCCGATTTGTTGCCGCCGATCGGGGTTTTTGCCGTCGGGCTCGCCCAGGATCTGCTCGCCGGCGCGCCGGTCGGAATCGGCGCGGTGGTGTTGCTGCTCGCGCGCGCCGCGGTGCTGCGCGGTCGGCGCTATTTCATCAACCGGACCTTCCCGTTTGTGTGGACCGGCTTCACGCTGCTCAGCGCCGCAGCAATGCTCACAGTGTGGGCGCTGCACTGCCTCGTCCAGCTGAGCTTTTTCGATTTGCGCAGCACGATGTTTCGCACGGTGCTGACGATCGCGATCTTTCCGGTGGCCAGCTTCGCGCTCGGGCGGACCCAGCGCGCGCTGATCGGCGCCGCCGGATGACGCACCCGGGCTAGCCGCACACCCGTGCCTCGGGAAACCCAGCGCGAGAAGCTTCTCACCCGGCGGGCCGCCTTGCTCGCCGGCGGCCAGGCGGCGCTCGGCGCCGCGCTCGCTGCCCGCATGTACCAGTTGCAAGTGCTGGAAAAGGACCGTTACACCGTCCTCGCCGACGAGAACCGCATCAATTTGCGGCTTCTGGCACCCCCGCGCGGGCGCATCGTCGACCGCTTTGGCGTGGCGCTCGCCGATAACCGGCGCAATTACCGGGTCGTCGTCGTGCCCGAGCAGGCGGGCGACCTCGAGGCGACGCTGACCGCGATCGGCACCCTGATCGAGATCGGCGATGCCGACCGCCGCCGGGTACTGCGCGATGCGCGGCGTAAGCACAGCTTTGTCCCGCTGGTGGTCCGCGCCAATTTGAGCTGGGAGGAGATGGCGCGGATCGAGGTCGCCGTCCCCGAGCTTGCCGGAGTTGCAATCGAGCAGGGCATGATCCGCGACTACCCGTATGGGGCGGCGGTCGCGCATGTGCTCGGCTATGTCGCCGCCGTGTCGGAAAAGGAGCTGACCGGCGACCCGCTGCTCGAATTGCCCGATTTCCGGATCGGCAAGAGCGGCATCGAGAAGGCGCGGGACGTTCGGCTGCGCGGGATCGCGGGCACCAGCCAAATCGAGGTCAATGCCTATGGCCGGGTGGTGCGCGAGATCGACAACCGACCGGGGCAGCCGGGACAGGATGCGGTGCTCGGGCTCGATATGACGATGCAGGATTTCGTGATGCGACGCTGCGCATCGGAGCCCAGCATTTCCTGCGTGCTGCTCGATGCGGTTACCGGCGACGTGCTGGCCCTGGTGTCGAGCCCCAGCTTCGACCCGACCCTGTTCTCGACCGGTCTGACCCCGGCGCTCTGGCAGGAGTTGTCGACCGATCCGCGCAACCCGCTCACCGACAAGGCGATCGGAGGCGTCTATCCGCCCGGATCAACATTCAAACCGGTGGTCGCGCTCGCTGCGCTCGACGCCGGCACGATCACCCCGGACACCGCCGTCACCTGCCCCGGTTATCTGGAGCTTGGGGACGCTACGTTCCACTGCTGGAAAAAGGGCGGCCACGGCACGCTTCGCCTGCGCGACGCGATCAAGCAATCCTGCGACGTGTTCTTTTACGAAACGGCGCGGCGCACCGGCATCGATCGGATCGCCGCGATGGCGCGCCGCTTTGGCTTTGGCGCCGCTCTCGGCCTCGACATTCCGGGCGAGCGCGGCGGGCTGATGCCGACGCGCGATTGGAAGCTGGCGACCACCGGGACGGCCTGGCAGCCCGGCGAGACGGTGATCACCGGGATCGGTCAGGGCTCGGTTGTGGCGACGCCGTTGCAGGTGGCGACGATGGCGGCACGGCTCGTCACCGGTCGGGCGATTGTCCCTCACCTGTTGCGCGAGGAGCGGCTGCCGGCGGGCGGCGATCAGCGCCTGCCCGGCTTTCCGTCGCTCGGCATCGACCCGCACCACCTCGCCCTCGTGCTCGACGGGATGGGCGCGGTGGTGAACGAGCAGGGCGGCACCGCCTATGCCGCCCGCATCACCGATCCCGCCCTGGCGATGGGGGGCAAGTCGGGGACCTCGCAGGTGCGGCGCATCAGCCAATCCGAGCGCGACCACGGGGTGCGCAAATCCATCGAGATCCCCTGGAAAGAGCGCGACCACGCCCTGTTCACGGCGTTTGCGCCGGTCGGGGCGCCGCGCTATGTCTGCGCCGTCGTCATCGAGCATGGCGGCGAGACCGGGGGCGGCGGCTCGGCGGCCGCGGCGCCGATCTGCCGCGATGTCCTGATCGAGGCGCAGCGGCGCGACCCGGCGCGGCGGGTACCACAGCCCGCCGCCGTGTCCGAAGTTCTGCCGACCGAGGCGCCGATTCCGGCGTCGGTGCCATCATTGGCCGCGATCGCACCGCGCCGGTTGTAGCAGATGGAGAGCTTTGCCTCCGACGTCGGGCGGCCCGAGCTCGCCTTCGGGGATAAGGTTCGCGCGATCCAGTGGGGATTGGTGCTGCTGATCGCCGCGATCGCGGGCATCGGCTTCGCCATGCTGTATTCGGCGGCGAACGGCAATTTACAGCCTTGGGCGTCGCGTCAGATGACGCGTTTCGCGATCGCGCTGGTGCCGATGATCGCGGCGGGGCTGATCGATGTCCGTTACTGGTTTCGCAGCGCCTACTGGATCTACGGCGCCTCGCTGGTGCTGATCATTGCCGTCGATCTGCTCGGCACCGCCGGTCTGGGTGCGCAGCGCTGGATCGATCTCGGCGTTATGCAGCTGCAGCCGTCGGAACTCATGAAGATCGCGCTGGTGCTGGCGCTGGCCCGCTATTTTCACAGTCTGTCGAGCGAGACTGCCGGGCAGCTCAGCCGCCTCATTGTTCCGGCGCTGATGGTCGTCGCTCCGGCCGCCCTCGTGTTGAAGCAGCCCGATCTCGGCACCGCGATGATGCTCTGTGCCTCCGGCGCCGTCCTGTTCTACCTCGGTGGCGTTCGGCTTTGGGTATTCGCGGCGGGAACGCTGGCCACCGCCGCCGCGGCGCCGCTCGCCTGGCTGGTGTTGCGCGACTATCAGAAAACCCGGCTCACGACCTTTCTCGACCCGGACCGCGACCCGCTCGGCGCCGGATATCATATCCTGCAATCGAAGATCGCGCTCGGTTCAGGCGGCGTGTTCGGCAAGGGTTTCCTGCTCGGGACGCAAAGCCACCTCAGCTTTCTGCCGGAGAAGCAGACCGACTTCATCTTCACGATGCTCGCCGAGGAATTCGGGCTGGTCGGCGGGCTGACGCTGCTGGCGCTCTATATCCTGGTGATCTTCTATACATTCGCGATCGCGCTGCGCAGCCGCAGCCAGTTCGGCCGGCTGCTCGGTCTGGGGATTGCCGTCAATTTCTTCCTCTACGCGTTCATCAATACAGCGATGGTGATGGGTCTGATTCCGGTGGTCGGGGTGCCGTTGCCGCTGATTTCCTACGGCGGAAGCGCCATGGTGACGGTCATGTTCGGGTTTGGACTGGTGATGAATGTCGGGATACACCGCGACGTGCGCATCAGCCGGCAGGGCGAAAGCCGGCTTGGCTGATCATGCCGGTTGCACACTGGGCGCCGCTCCTTGTATTCGATGGGCTTAAGGAGAAGCGATGGCCGAGAAGGAAGCGCCTGAAGCTGCCCGCCGTCTGCACGTCACGGTGCTCCTCGTCGCCTCGCGCCGGGCGCTCGACAACGCGTTGGGCGAGCTTGGCTTCGCCGAGGATGACGACCGCGTCATCGAACACGACGGCCGGTTGGCCTTTCTGACCTGCACCCACGAGGAAGATTGCGACGATTTGTTCGCCTTGGTCACCGAGCTGTCGACCCGCGGCGAAAGCTGGGAGTTGCAATCGCGCATCGACACCGAGGCGGGCCGCGCGATCTATCAATCACTGGCGCGGCACCGGCCGGTCGAGGCGGTCGATGCCGTCGTCGAAGAGGAGGCCGAGCCCGAGCCGTCCGCCGCGCCGGCACTCGATGTCGAAACCGGCGACGGGCTCCAGGCGTTGAAGCGGCTGTTGCGCCGGGTCGAGCCGGCCGAAGTCTTCGCCACGATCCGGGCCGGCCGCGACGGGCGCGCCGCCGCCCGCGTCCTGCGCCGCGGCTCGCGCCGATTGCTTGCCTCGGCGACGGCATCGGATGAGGCGACGCTGCGCGGCGTGCTGCGCGAGATTCTCCCCAACGTCATGCTCGACGTGGCGATGAAGCCGCCCGGCTGAAATACGACTGACCGAGCCAGTTTCTCGGGCTTGCCGCGCCGACCGGTTTGGCGCGAAACTTGCGCCAATTGCCAATGCCTTTCTCAAGCGGGAGGTCGAGCCATGCTGTCGCGCCGTGCCGTGATCCTTCACCTGTCCGCCGCCGCGCTCATTGCGAGTTCGGCCTTGCCCATCTTCGCCGCCGACAAGAGCATCACGATCGGGATTAACCTGCCGCTGACCGGCGCCGACGCGCATGACGCCGAGCTGATCAAGGATGGCGCCATGCTGGCCCTCGACGAGGCTAACGCCCAGGGCGGGGTTGCCGGCTACAAGATCAATGTGATCGTGCTCGATGACGGCACCGCGACGGCCGGTCAGTACGACCCCGCGCAGGCGGCGACCAATGCACGCAAGATGGTCGCCGACAGCAGCATCGTCGCCGCGATCGGGCCGCAGATGAGCGGCTCGGGCAAGGCCATGTCGCCGATCCTCTCCCAGGGCAATCTGGCGATCGTCACGCCATCCTCGACCAACCCCGACATCACCGACCCGAAATTCGCCGGCCAGTATCGGCCCGCCGGCAAGGCGATCTATTTCCGCACGGTGACGACCGACGCCTTTCAGGGCCCCAACATGGCTAACTACTTCATCGATACGCTGAAGGTCAAATCGGTCTACGTGCTCGACGACAGCGGCGCCTATGGGGTCGGCATCGCCGATGCGTTCCAGCGCCAGGCCGAGAAGCGCGGCATCAAGGTGCTCGGCCGCGACCAGCTCAACCCGAAAGAAGCCGACTACGCGACGGTGCTCACGAAGATCAAAGCGTTGAACCCGGACGCGCTCTATTACGGCGGAGTCGCCCAGGCCGGGGTCAAGGTGGTCAAGCAGTCCTACGACATCATGCCGAAAATGATCCGCGCCGGCGGCGACGGCGTCTACGGCGCCGAGATCCTGAAGGGCGCCGGCTTTCCGTCGGCCGAGGGGTTCTACGCGACGATCGCCGCCCCGAACCTGCTCGAAAACCCGGATGCCAAACCCTGGGTCGAGCGCTTCGCCAAGAAATACGGGCAGCAGCCGGAGAACTATTCGATCACCGCCTATGATGCCGCGCTCGTCATCCTCGATGCCGTGAAGCGCGTTGCCGACTCCGGCAAGGAGGTCAACCGCGCCAATGTCCGCGACGCGATCCAGACCTCGAAGGCCAAGACGTTGCAGGGCGAGGTCAGCTTCGACGAGAACGGCGACATCACCAACCGCGAAGTCAGCGTCTTCCAGATCAAAAAGGATGACCAACACCCGCTCGACAGCGTTCTCCACCAGTACAAATACCTCGGCGTCGCCCCGCAGAGCTCGTGAGCTGAATGGCTAAGGCGTCCCGTCATTGCGAGCGAAGTGAAGCAATCTCGATCAAGTCGAGACTCGGTTGCCGAGATTGCTTCGTCGCGTTGAAGCGCTCCTCGCAATGACGATCTACCTCACATTGGAGGCAGCGCCTCTCGGCTCGCATGACCATTGATCCCGTTCTGATTCAGCAGGTGATCAACGGCTTGAGCCTCGGCGCGATGTACGCGCTCTTGGCGCTCGGATTCACGCTGGTCTACGGCATCCTGGAGCTGATCAACTTCGCCCATTTCAACGTCTTCATGGTCAGCTCGTTTATCGGCATGTGGGCTCTGGAACTGCTCGGCCTTTCGGGGCAGAGCCAAGTCTTGACCGGCATGGCATTGGTGGGGGCCCTCGCCTTCGCCTTCTTCGTAACGATGCTGGCCGCCGGTGTCTTGGGGGTGGCGATCGAGCGCATCGCGCTTCGGCCGTTGCGCGGAGTGGGCGGCACCGCGGCGATGATCACGACGATCGGCGTCTCCTACATCCTCTTCAACATCATCCTGTTGACCGTCGGCGCCTCCTCGCTGAACTACCCGAACCCGCTGCCGGCGGTGCGCTGGGATGTCGACGGCGCGGTGCTGCAGCTCCGCGAGGTGCTGATCTGGGGGATAACCCTCGCGTTGATGCTGGCGCTCCATCTCTTCGTCAACCAGACGCGGCTCGGCAAGGCGATGCGCGCGACCGCGCAGGATGCCGAGGCGGCGCGCATGATGGGGATCGATGTCGACCGGGTCGTCGTGATCGCATTTTTTCTCGGCTCGGCGCTGGCCGGGGCAGCGGCCTTGATATTCGGCCTCTACTACAATTTCACCAGCTTCATCATCGGCTATACCGCGGGCCTGCGGGCGTTCACCGCGGCGGTACTGGGCGGCATCGGCAGCGTCACCGGCGCGATGGTCGGCGGCGTGTTGATCGGCCTCATCGAGAGCCTGGGCGGTCATTTCTTCGCCACCCGCTGGGCCGACGTGATCATTTTTTCAATCCTCATCCTGGTGCTCGTCTTCGTGCCGAGCGGCCTCTTCGGCCGCGCCGCGGCGACCCGAGCCTGACTCCATCCCGATGATTGTCGGCGAAACCCTTGGTTGGATTCGCCGGGCCGCACCGATTGCCCGGATTGCGCCGCATCTCAGCTCGCGCTCGCTCGCCACCATCGTTTTTGGGCTGGCCATCCTCTTCCCGATCATCCACCCCAACGATGCCGACATCGATTCGGCGGCCAACGCGCTGACCTACGCCGCGCTCGCGCTCGGCCTCAACATCGTGGTCGGCCTCGCAGGGCTGCTGGATCTCGGCTATGCCGCGTTTTTCGCGATCGGCGCCTATGCCTACGGCGCCGCCGCCTCGTGGCAGATGACGCCGGAATGGACGAGCTTCTGGGAACCCTTCCAGTGGCTCGGCCTCGTTGCGCGTTTTCACGAGACCGGCGGCGATGTCGTCCATTTCCAGGTGTCGTTTTGGCTGATGATGCCAGCCGCCGCCGCGCTGACCGCGTTTTTCGGGGTGCTGTTCGGCTTTCCGACGCTGCGGCTCAAGGGCGATTATCTGGCGATCGTGACCCTCGGCTTTGGCGAGATCGTGCCGATCGTCGTGCGCAACACCCCGAGCGTCACCAACGGCGCCATGGGCCTCAACGGAGTGATGGCGCCGCAGCTGTTCGGCTGGAGCTTCGGGGTCGACGCGACGCCCTATTATTATGTCGGGTTGGCGCTCGTCGCCTTCCTGATCCTGACCAGCCAGCGGCTCAAATTCTCGCGGATCGGCCGGGCCTGGATGGCGATCCGCGAGGACGAGATCGCCGCCGCCGCGATGGGGGTCAACCGGGTCAAGATGAAGCTCTTGGCCTTCGCCACCGGCGCCGCCTTCGCCGGTGCGACCGGCACCCTCTTTGTCGCCAAGTTGCAGACCGCGACCCCGGACATGTTCGGCTTTCCGGTCTCGGTGATGATCCTGGTAATGATCGTGTTCGGCGGGATTGGCAGCGTCTGGGGCGTCGTGCTCGGCGCCTTGATCCTGCAAATTCTGCAATCGTGGTTTCTCGTAGATCTGTCGCAATGGCTGCATGCGCTGGGCCGGCTTGTCCACATCGAATGGCTGCAGCGGGTCGAGCTGGCCTCCTCGATCGAGCTGATCTTCGGCCTCATCCTGGTGCTGATGATGCTGTACCGCCGCGAGGGGCTGATCCCGGCGACAAAGCGGGTGGCGGCGCTGACGATCGAGGAGCAGAGCGCACAGGTCACCCCAGGGCGCTTTGACACTCTCAAGGGCCTCGGCGCGCTCGACGAGACCCGGTCGGGGCCACTGCTGGCGGTCGACGGGTTGACCGTGCGGTTTGGCGGCCTCGTCGCGCTGCGCTCGGTGGCGCTGACGGTGCCGGCGCATTCGGTGCTGGCGGTCATCGGACCCAACGGCTCCGGGAAATCGACGCTGTTCAACGCCGTTACCGGTCTGGTGCCGGCCGATCAAGGCAGCATTCGTTTTGCCAGCACCGAGATCGCGGGCCGGCCGCCGCATGTCGTCCTCGAACGCGGCATCGCCCGCACCTTCCAGAACATCCGCCTGTTCCCCAACCTGACAGTCCTCGAAAACATCCTGATCGGCATGCATTCCCGGCTTCATACCGGCGCGGTCGAGGCGTTGCTTTGCCTGCCCCGGACGCGGCGCGAGGAGCACGAGGCGCGGGAGCACGCGCTCGAAATCCTCGCGGTGTTCGGCAACCGGTTGCTGCCACGGGTTGACCATGTCGTATCGAGCCTCTCCTACGCCAATCGCCGGCGGGTCGAGATCGCCCGCGCACTCGCTTCCGCGCCGACGCTTCTGTTGCTCGACGAGCCGACCGCCGGCATGAACCCGGCCGAAACCCTCGAACTGGCCGATCAGATCAAGAGCCTCAATCGGCTCGGCCTCACCATCGTCCTGATCGAGCACAAGCTCGATGTCGTGGTCAATCTCGCCGACAAGGTCGTCGTGCTCGACCATGGCGAGAAGATCGCCGAAGGCTCGCCCGCCGAAATCCGGCGCGACGACGAGGTGATCCGCGCCTATCTCGGTCGGAGCGCGGCCATTGCCTGAGCTATTTATGGACGCATCAACCCCTTGGCCAGGCTTGACCCGGCCATCCACGTCTTCCTTGTGGTGCGATCAAGACGTGGGTGCCCGGCTCAAGGCCGGGCACGGGGAGGGTTTTCTATCGTCCGGCTGGTGCTGATATGCCCGGCTCGCCGCTCCTCGAATTCACCAGCGTCGATACGCATTACGGCGATTTGCATGTGCTGAAATCGGTCGATTACCGGATCGATGAGGGCGAGATCGTCTGCCTCCTGGGCGGCAATGCTTCGGGGAAGTCGACGACGATGAAAACGATCATGGGCGTCGTCGTGCCGACATCAGGGGAGATCCGTTTTGACGGAAGCTCGCTCGCCGGGGTCAGCGTCGCCGAGCGGGTGCGGCGGGGCATCGCGCCGGTGCTCGAGGCACGGCGCCTCTTCCCGCGCATGACGGTATACGAGAACCTCGAGATGGGCGCCTATACCCGCCCGCGCGGCCCGGATTTCGCGAAGGATCTGGAGCGCGTGTTCGGTTTGTTTCCGCGGGTCAAGGAGCGCTTGAGGCAGCTTGCCGGTACCCTTTCGGGCGGCGAGCAGCAGATGGTCGCGATCGGACGGGCGCTGATGGCCCACCCGCGGCTGCTGTGCATGGACGAACCCTCAATGGGGCTGTCCCCGGTCCTTGTCGAGCAGGTCTTCGACATCATCCAGACGATCAACCGCCAGGGCACCACGATCTTCATGGTCGAGCAGAACGCCAATATGGCGCTGGGCATCGCCCATCGCGCCTATGTGCTGCAAACCGGCCAGGTGGTGCTGAGCGGCGCCGCCGCCGAATTGCGCCAGAACCCGATGATCCGCGAAGCCTATCTCGGCGAGATGAAGGTCGAATAGCACTCGTGTCTGAGTAGACGCAATGCAATCGATCGCCTGTTGCATGCACTCGGCAGCTCTGACACCCTCCTGGCAAGGGAGCCTGGAGGAGGGGCACCGCGCATGGCGGATCCGCTATCCTATCGCCAAAATATCGACGCCCTGGCCGCCTCCGACCTCCAGCAGTTTCGCGCCGGGATCGCCCGAGCGATGAGCATTTCGGACAATCGCGGCTATCAGCATTTCGCCGGTATGCACGGCATCCCGCAGCATCTGTGCTATCATCATGAGATACTGTTCCTGCCGTGGCACCGCGCTTATCTCTATACGCTCGAACTGAGTTTTCGCGACCTCTTCCCGGGCTTTACCTTGGCTTATTGGGACTGGACCGCTGCCCTGGCCCATGCGTACGGCCTCCCAACCGCCTACACTGATGCCAATGACGGCACCGGCCAGCCGAACCCGCTGGTCGGCGCCCAAGCGCAAATCCCGCAGACCGCAATCAACCAATTGCGCAACTCTCCGGCAACTGCGGATTCGCTTGACTTTTCTGTCTCGCCGCCACGGACCGTGCGCAACCCGGACCCGTCGGCAGAATTGCCGACGCCGGCCGCCGTGCAACAGATCATCGACACCTCGAATACCTTTGTCGACTTCAGCCATCGCATCGAAGAGGTGCACGATCACATTCACGTCTGGGTCGGTGGCACGATGACGGAGATTCCGACGGCTGCATTCGACCCGGTGTTTTGGGCCCATCACACGATGATCGACCGGCTCTGGTATCTCTGGCAGGTGGCCCATCCCGGCGCCAGTGTGCCGGCCTCGATACTTCACAGCCCGCTCAGAGGCTTCAGTCTGACAGTTGCGGACACGCTCGACATCAACCATCTCGGATATGAGTATGTGTTGAAGGCGGCGTAGGGGACGATCATGGCGAAGCAATCGAGAGCCGCACCGCCGCGGAGAGGGAGACCGGCAAGCGCCGATGCGCGAGCCCCGTCGGGGAGATTCCCAAAGCGCTTCGCCGCCAAGGTGCACACCGAGACGGTGAGCCTGTCGAAGAGCGACCTGCCAGCGCCGATCGCGCGTGCCGACCTCGTGCTGATCGACACCGAGCACGCCGGCCACAGCTTCGAGGCGAGGGTTTTTCTCAACAACCCGACGGCCAATGCCGATACGCCGATGACCGAAGATGCCGGCTATGCTGGCACGTTCCATGTGCTGGGCCATGGCGGCTGTTTTGGCGATGCCGGCCATTGCGAGGTCAACGACCGTGGCAAGGCGGCGACGGATCTGCGCGGGCTTCACCCGCTGACCCCGACCCGCAAGGAGATGATCGTGACCGAGGCGCTCAAGCGCGTCTTGGACTCGGGCGATTTGAAGACGGTTACGCTGGTCCCGCTCGCAATTGGCCGTCCGGCGACCAGAAACCCGGCCGAAGAGGACGTGCTGAACTATTCCTCGCTGAAACTCCTGACCTACGCATAGTCCGGCGCGCCGTCACCACTCATCTGGTTGAGCAGGTCCGCAGCGAAACGACGTTGTAATAGCCCCGCGCCGTTTGGCGACATTTATTGCTGCTCGGGTGTTGGCTCCACAGCAGCGGTTTGCGCTGGGGTATGGGGGGCGTCGGCGGTTTGTTCGAAAGCTTGCAGATTTCGAATTGGTTGGATCGGGTGAGCGAGCTTGCGGTGTCGCATGCGCTGCTCGAAGCCCTGCTGCTCCAGGTCGCCGTGATCGGCGCGACCTTCGCGCTCGCTTATGGGATCCGTTTCGCCACCCGGTCCTTTACCGACCGCATCGAGCATTACCCGAATGCCAGTCGGATCGCGACCAATTTGCGCGGCGTCGTGACGCTTGCTTATGCCTGGCTGTTGCTGCTGATCGGCGAACGGGTGATGGCGCGGTTCGGGCCCGATCCGCAGCTCGTCGGCATCGCGGCGACGCTTTCCGCGCTATGGATCGTCCTGCGCGCTTCGACCCTCCTATTCCGCGACGCGCTGCTGGCCCGACTCGTCACCGCAGCAGCGTGGGTCGTCGCGGCGCTCGACATCACTGGGCTCTTGGCGCCGACCGCTTCGGCGCTCGACAGCGCCGCCCTGACCATCGGCACGCTGCGCGTGTCGCTGCTGCTCGTCGTCAAGGCGGTGCTGGTCATCGCGATCCTGCTGTGGGGTGCGCTCGCGCTTGCGCATCTGGCCCGCACCCGCATCCGGCGCCTCGCCGGGCTCAGTCCGTCGGTGCAAACCCTGGCGGCCAATCTGATCAAGATCGTCTTGGTGACGCTTGCCCTGGTGATCGGGCTCAATACGGTCGGGATCGACCTGACCGCGTTCGCGGTGTTCAGCGGTGCGGTCGGCGTCGGGCTCGGTTTCGGGCTCCAGAAGATCGTCTCGAATTTCGTCAGCGGCATCATTCTGCTGCTCGAGCATTCGATAAAGCCGGGCGATGTGATCGAGGTTGGGCACACCCATGGCGTGGTGACCGCGCTGGGCGGACGCTACGCCTCGGTACGCGGCCGCGACGGCAAGGAATACCTGATCCCGAACGAGACGCTGATCACCAATCAGGTCATCAACTGGTCGTATTCGAGCCCATTGCTGCGCCTCGACGTGGCCTTCGGCGTCAGCTACGCCAGCGATCTGCACGAGGTGCGCCGGCTGGCGATCGAGGCAGCGCAGGAAACCAAGCGCGTGCTCGCCGCGCCGGCGCCGGTCTGCCATGTCACAGAATTCGGCGGCAGCACGATCAACCTGCTGCTGCGCTTCTGGATCGGAGACCCGGCGAACGGCGTCAAGAACGTGACCGGAGACGTCTACCTTGCCCTTTGGGACAGCTTCCGCGAGCACGGCATCGAGCTGCCGTTCCCGCAGCGCGAAATCCGCATCACCGAGCTGCCGGCGGAGCTGTCCCGCCGGGCGCCCGCCCGCACCGCCGCCAAGTGATTTGGGCGTTCATAGCGCCACCCGGCGCAGCCGCAGCGCATTGCCTATGACAGTGACCGAGGAGAGGCTCATCGCCGCGCTGGCGATCATCGGGTTGAGCAGCAGCCCGAACGCAGGATAGAGCACGCCGGCCGCGATCGGCACCGCCAGGGCGTTGAAGACGAAGGCGAAGAACAGGTTCTGCCTGATGTTGCGCATGGTCGCCCGGCTGAGATGGCGGGCGCGCACGATGCCCTGCAAATCGCCCTTCACCAAGGTCACGCCGGCGCTCTCCATCGCGACATCGGCGCCGGTGCCCATCGCGATCCCGATCTGCGCCTGGACCAGCGCCGGGGCATCGTTGATGCCGTCGCCGGCCATGCCGACGAAGCGGCCCTCGTCCTGGAATTTCTTGACCGCCGAGGCTTTCTGGTCCGGCAGCACTTCGGCGACCACGTTATCGATGCCCAGTTTGGCCGCGACCGCATCAGCCGTTACACGGCTGTCGCCGGTCAGCATCACTACGCGAATGCCCTCATCGCGCAGCGCCCGCAATGCGCCGATTGCGCTCGCCTTGATCGGATCGGCGACGGCAACCAGCCCGACGGCGCGGCCATCGACCGCGATCAGCATCACGCCTTGACCGTCCTTGCGGAGCAGGTCGGCTTGTTCGGGCAGCCCGTCGGCGTCGATCCCGAGTGAGGCGAACAGAGCGTCGTTGCCGACTGCGACGCGCTTTCTGTCAACCGTCCCGACCACGCCCTTGCCGGCCTCGGTGCTGAACGCCGACGCCTCGACGAGCTTGAGGCCGCGATCCTCGGCCCCCTTCACAATCGCCGCCGCCAACGGATGCTCACTCGCGCGTTCGAGGCTGGCGACAAGAAGCAGCAATTCGGTCTCGTCGACGCCGCCAGTCGGCGTAATGCCGACGAGCCGCGGTTTGCCCTCGGTCAAGGTGCCGGTCTTGTCGATGACCAGGGTGTCCATCTTCTCCACCAATTCGAGCGCCTCAGCCTTGCGGACCAGGACGCCGAGCCGCGCGCCGCGGCCGGTGCCGACCATGATCGACATCGGGGTCGCCAGCCCGAGCGCGCACGGGCAGGCGATGATCACCACCGCGATGGCGTTGAGCAGCGCGAAGCCCATCGCTGGTGGCGGGCCGAACAACGACCAGGCAACAAACGTCACGATCGCAATAATGATGACCGCCGGCACAAACCAGCCCGAGACGGTATCGGCGAGCTTTTGGATCGGGGCGCGCGAGCGCTGCGCTTCGGCGACCATATGGACGATCTGCGCGAGAAGCGTGTCGCTGCCGACCCGCTCGGCGCGCATGACAAGGCTGCCGGTGCCATTGACCGTGGCGCCGGTGAGTTTGTCGCCCGGCGATTTTTCGACCGGCAGCGGCTCACCGGTGATCATCGACTCATCGACCGCGCTATGGCCGTCGATCACGATGCCGTCGACCGGCACCTTCTCGCCGGGGCGCACCCGAAGATGCTGGCCGGGGACAACCGATTCGAGCGCGATGTCGTCTTCGGTGCCGTTGTCGCGCACCAGGCGCGCGCGCTTCGGCGCAAGGTTCAAGAGCGCGCGGATTGCGCTGTTGGTCTGCGAGCGAGCGCGCAATTCGAGCACCTGGCCGAGCAGCACCAGCGTCGTGATGACCGCGGCCGCCTCGAAATAGAGCGGAACGCCGCCCTCCTGGGTGCGGAAGGATGCCGGGAAGATGCCCGGGACGAGCGCCGCGACAAGGCTGTAGAGGTAGGCGATGCCGGTCCCCAGCGCGATCAGGGTGAACATGTTGAGCCGGCGGTTGACGACCGATTCCCAGCCGCGCCGGAAAAACGACGCGCCGGCCCACAGCACCGCCGGAGTCGCCAGCATCAACTGGACCCAGACAGCCAGCCGCGGCGCGAGGATGGCGTCGAGCATCGACTCGGCCATGGCGATCGCGAGCAACGGAGCCGAAAGGACGAGCGCGATCCAAAAGCGCCGCGTCATACCGTGCAGCTCGGGATTGTCGGCATCATCCCCGGTCGGTATCACCGGTTCGAGCGCCATTCCGCAGATCGGGCACGAGCCGGGCCCGTCCCGGACGATCTCGGGGTGCATCGGGCAGGTCCACTCGGTCTTTCCAGACGCAGCCGGGGCTGCCGGCTTGGCGGCGCCGAGAAACCGTTCGGGCTGGGCGGCAAACCGCTCGAGGCAGCGCGGCCCGCAGAAGAAATATCGCTTGCCGGTGTGCTCGCGGCGGTGACGCACCGTCGCTGGGTCGACGCTCATGCCGCACACCGGATCGACCGCCATGCCCGGCAAAGCGGCTTCATGGTCGTGCCCGTCGAGAGCATGAACCGCAGGCTCGGTAGCTGGCATTGCGCGCTCGTCCCTCGCGAAAGATTCGGTCACGGCAAATTCTGAAGCCGCGATACCCTACACCGGCCTATAGCTGGGGAGTGCGGAGGCGCTCGCTAGAGGTGTCATGCACATGCGTTTTGTGCCTTGTCGCGGCGATTGGCGTTCGTCGCGCTGCCCTATAGCATGACGGAACGCAGGCAACCGCGCTCGTCCGGCGTGATCGACGATGCGCCGAGGGGAGAGAACGCCGATGACCAGCCGGGTCCAGCTGCGAGTTGCGGAGCGCTGAATTGCTCGCCCTTTCGCGATGACCCGCCAAAAACCTGCCGCGCTCAGCAACCCGGTGGCGATCTACGCCACCGGCCTGTTGGGCATGGGATACACCGACATCTACATCTTCCTGATCCCGCTCTACGCCCTGTCGCTCGGCATGAGCGCCGGCGAAGTCGGGGCGCTGGCGGGGGGGCGCCATTTGCTCGCCCTCTTCCTGTCGATCCATGTCGGCGTGCTGATGGACCGGTTCGGCACACGGCGCGTCACGCTGTTTTTCGTGTGGATCGCGATCGCGCTTTCCCCGGTGTTTCCGCTGGTGCCGTCGTTCTGGCCCTTGATGCTGCTGCAGATCGTCAATGGCGGCGCGTTGTCTTTCGGCTGGTCGGGATCGCAGACCCTGATCGCGCAGCTGACCGATGGCGACACGGAACATCTCGGCCGCTTCAACTTCTTCGCGCGGCTCGGCACCACGATCGCACCGATCATCGTCGGCGGCGCGTGGGATATCGGCGGCGCCTGGCCGGCCTATCTGATCGGGGTTGCCTGGGGGATGCTGTTGACTATCGCCTTGTTGCGCGCCCCCGAAGCGGAGCTCGCCCCCGGCGATCAAGATACCGCCGCCAGCGGCGCGCGCGCCGTACGGTTCCGGGTGCGCGACACGATTCCACGCCTGTCGGATTACATCGCCTGCTTCTCGTTGATAGCGATCCCGGCAGTAGCGATGACGATGGCCATCTTTTTCCTGCGCAACGCGACCAATGGCGTGCAGTTCTCGCTCTACGTGGTCTACCTCGACGGCATCGGGCTGACCGGCACGACGATCGGCATCCTGTTCTCGGCGATCGAGATCACGAGCGCCCTCGGGTCGCTGTTCGCCGGACGGGCGATGCGCTTCGGCGACCCGCGACGGACGATGCTGAGCGGCACGGTGCTGTCGATCCTCTTGATCTGCGGGACCCCGTTTCTTGGCGGCATCTTTGTGCTGTTGCTGATCGCACAGATCGCCCGCGGCTGGCTGCAGGGCGTGGTGCAGCCGATGATGTTCTCGGTGCAGGCCAAGGCGGTCGGCCGATATCGGCAAGGCGCGGTCGTCGGGCTGCGCCAGACGATGAACCGGCTCTCCTCGATCGTGATCCCGCCGGTAATGGGGGTCGTCGCCGACTGGTGGAGCATCAGCGCCAGCTTTGTCGTTCTCGGCACCTTCCTATTGCTACTGTGCGTCCCGATCGTCCGGCTCACCCGGCGCGCCGCCCGGACCGCGATCACCGAAGAAGCGCCCGAGCCGACTTAGATTTGGCATAGAATGGCGTCAGGCTTCGAGGATCGATCATGCCTGATGGACCGCGCCCCAACGGACCCCGCTACGACGACGATTTCTATGCCTGGACCCAGTACCAGGCCGAGGTGCTGCGCCCGATGCCGGCAGCCGACAACCGGTTCGACCGCGAGCACGTCGCTGAGGAGATCGAGGATTTGGGCAAGAGCGAGCGCAATGCGATGCGGAGCGAGGTACGCCGAATCCTCGAGCGTTTCCTGAAGCTGGCTTACTCGCCGGCCACAGCGCCGCGATCCGACTGGATGGAATCGATCGCTAATGCACGCGCGGAGTTGGACGACAGGCTGACGGCGACACTACGGCGGGATGCCGAAGTTGAGTTGCCCCGACTTTACGCGCGCGCCAGCAAGGTCGCGCAAACCGGTCTGATAAAGTATCGCGAAAGCGGGGCGGCGTCGGACTACCCCATGGATTGTCCGTACACTCTTGCTCAGGTGCTCAACGCAGAATGGTACCCCGAACCGCCCGGAGAAGCGAAATGACCCGCGATTTCGTCGGCTATGGCGCGACGCCGCCTGATCCGCGCTGGCCCGGTGGGGCGCGCGTCGCGGTCAACTTCGTGATCAATTTCGAGGAGGGCTCGGAGCTCTCCCACCCGGCAGGCGACGGCGTCTCCGAGACCGGCCTCATCGAGAGCGCCAGTACCGATGCCGGCAATCGCCGCGACCTCGCCGCTGAAAGCATGTTCGAATACGGCGCGCGCGTTGGGTGGTGGCGGCTCCATCGGATCTTCACCCGATTCGGGCTGCCGGTGACCCTGTTCGCCTGCGCCCGGGCGCTGGCGGCGAACCCGCCCGCCGCGGCGGCGATCGCCGCGACCGACTGGGACATCTGCGGCCATGGCTATCGCTGGATCAAGCACTACGAGCTGGAGGAGGCTGAGGAGCGCGAGCAGATCGCCCGCGCCGTCGCGCTGATCCGCGAGACGACCGGCAAACCGACCCAAGGCTGGTATTGCCGCTACGCACCGTCCGAGAACACAAGGCGGCTGGTCGTCGAGAATGGCGGCTTCCTCTACGACAGCGACGCCTACAATGACGAGCTGCCCTATTGGGTAGGGGTGGGCGACAAGCCGCACCTCGTCATCCCCTACTCGCTGACGACGAACGACGTGAAATTCGGCCGCGGGGTGTTCGGGCCGGGCGGGGATTTCTTCGCCTTTCTGCGCGACAGCTTCGACCTCCTCTATGAGGAGGGCGCTGAGCATCCGCGCATGATGTCGATCGGATTGCATATGCGGATCACCGGGCACCCGGGCCGCGCCAGCGCCCTCATTCGCTTCATCGAGCACATCCTCAGCCGCAGCCACGTCTGGGTCTGCCGCCGCGAGGACATCGCCCGGCATTGGATGGCGCAGTTCCCGCCCGGCTAGATGGGCGCGGAGGTTCAGCGGCCGTAAAACACCGGCGGCGCATAGTATGGCCGGCCATAGTAGCCGTATGGCTGGCCATAATAGCCGTATGGCGGGGCATAGTAGCCGTAGCCATAAGGCGAACCGTAGGCTACCGGCGGGGCGGCATAATACCTGCCGTACCCATAGGGGAGATTTTGTTGGTCAGCGCTGGCCGCGTTGGCCGGCGCGGCAAAAGACCCGACCGCGAGGAGCGCGGAGATCGCGAGCCCTGCCATGAGCTTGGCCGACGAACGGCGCCTCGATGTGGT
>WNFD01001538.1_pt1 | contig 28175 bp, 27 predicted proteins | sample 5400491 | NCBI WGS metagenome assembly WNFD01 (sample SAMN13153343, study PRJNA577476) | soil metagenome | isolation source: 120 cm saprolite under Douglas fir tree site 2 hole 2 replicate 2 | place: USA:California | collected 2015-04-18
ACAATCTCATCCCAATCCGTATCCTCCAGTCGGGTTGCGATTGCATGAACCGATGAGATCGCCGCTTCGATGTGGTACTCGGTGATACTAGGACCGGAAGCTGCGAGATCAAGATAGTTGAGTCCTTCGCTTATCAACTTCCTGTCCCATTTCGACCGGTCCTGATCTGCCAGCGAATTCAGATCACCCGCAGCATCGACTCTCCCTGGCAGACGTGCTGCGCCTAGGTACATCAGCGCTGTGAGAGCATAGGTTGCGGGCGTTGCGCCACGCGGATGTTCCAGTAGTAATCGAGCGAGCCGGATCGCTTCCTGGCAAAGTTCAGCGCGAACCGCGAACTCGGCCGATGCCCCGTGATAGCCCTCATTAAAGAGCAAATAAAGCGCCCGCTGGACGGCAGGGAGTCGAGCGGCGAAATCAGCCGGAGCCCGCGTATCGAAAAGTTTCTTCGATCCCACAAGAATTTTCTTCGCCCGCGGTATTCGTTTTTCCACCGCCGTGTAGGTCGTCACGAAGGCGCTCGCGACCTCATCCACGCCGAATCCGCACAAAATATGAAGGATGAGCATGACCTGCGCTTCCTCTGGCAAGCGAGGATGGCAGCACGAGAACATCACGCGGAGCTGGTCATCTTTAATGGCCTTGTCGGTAAACATTTCTTCTATCTCGGGAGCGAGTGTCCACTCACTCCCGAGAAATCTGCTTAACTCCGGCTCGTAGGTTCGTGCCGTACGCTCGCGGCGCAGGACATCGAGCGCACGATTCTTCGCAGCAGCCATGAGCCAGGCGGATGGGTTCTCGGGCACACCACGGAAGGCCCAAACCTCGAGCGCTCGACAGAAAGCGTCCTGGACAACGTCTTCTGCGAGCGCGAGGTTATGGACTCCAAAGAGACGCGTGAGCACGGCGACCATGCGGCCCGCCTCATGCCTGAAGAGATGGTCCGTGAGTTCCATTTACATGTTCAAGACTTGAATCGGCCGCACTTCCACCGAGCCGCCGAGTTCGAGAATCGGGCAGCCTTTGGAGATTTCGACTGCCTGCTCCAAGTCGCGTGCCTGGATCAGCGTAAAGCCGCCAACCACATCTTTGGCTTCGGCAAATGGGCCGTCGGTGACTGCTTTCTGCTTGCCCTTGACCACCTTGCCCGCATTTTCCAGCGGATGCCCGATGTCCTTGAGATGGCCCTTCTCGCCGAGTTCTTTAAACCAGGAGCGCCATTTCTGCATGGTTTGCTGCATCTGCTCAGGTGAAGCGCTCGTGTCTCGGCCGCGGTACAAAAATGTAAAGTCGTTCATTGGTTTCTCCTAAGGGATTGTTTACTTCCACTGTAATGACGGCTATAGGCGCCGCGGCCGGACATTTATTTTGGGGGCTTCCCCGCCTGCTGGGCATGGCGAACCCGCGCTTCTTTAGCAAGTGCGATCCAGTCCACGCCATCGACAGGTAAGACTATCCACTCCTTCATGAAGCTGCCGGGTCGTGGCTCGAAGCGTTTGCCCGTGCCGCTGGCGACGAGCGCGTCAACGCGATCTTTCGACAGCTTCACTACAAATTCATTCTTCGAGGACATCATGGCAAAGATCGTGCCCTTGACCTTAAGTGCGCCGGAGCCGAAGCCCTTCCCGCCACCGATAGTGACGTCTCGATCGTGCGAGAACGCTTCGACGACTTTGGCGAATTTTTGGTCCACCCTGTTATGCCCCGTTCGCATTCTGGAAATCATATTCCAAGATTCGTCCAGCATCAGTCTAGGGCAGCGCCGGCAGTTGCGTTTACAACCGTTCCTGTCAGCATCCGCGCATGGTCGGAGGCGAGAAGCACTGCTGCATTCGCGGTGTCCTGGACCGTCGCAGGCACTTTGAGGAAGGTGGATTGTGAGATTTGCGCCATCGCCTGGTCTTTCGTGATGTTCAGTTGGCCGGAGACAAACTCCATCGTGTCCTGAATGGAGCGGCTGTCGACGTTGGCGAGTGTTCGAAGGCAGACCACCCTAACACCGAACGGGCTGACCTCAAATGCCAGATTTTCGGTGAGATTCTCGATTGCACCGAATGCAGCGCCTATCGCGGTGGCACCTGGCACGTGTCCACGGGCGGGGCTCCCGGTTACGAAAATGATGACGCCTGAGTGCTGCTCGATCATGTGGCGGGCGGCAGCACGGGCACTGATAAAGCGCGACCTAACCATCGTCGCTAGCGGCACCATGAACTCCTCAATCGGCAGTTCCACGGCAGTCTTTCCGTTGCCGTACTCTCTCGCTAGAGGCCCCGCGGCATCGAGCAGAATGTCAATCTTGCCTGCCTGTTTCACGATGCCGTCGATGTACTGGTTGACGGCGCCGTCATTCAGGGCATCTATCACAGCGGCGTGTGCCTTGCCGCCCGCTTCGGTGATTTTCTTGGCCACAGGTTCTAGATTGGAGCGGGTCCGTCCCGCCAGGAAAACCTCTGCGCCCTCCGCCGCGAATTCCTTCGCGACCGCGGAGCCAATCGAACCTCCCGCGCCGAAAACTACAGCACTCTTTCCCTGCAGCATCGGCAAGTTGCTCCTAGCTGAATCCTTTGTCGTTGTCATGGTGTTCTCTCCCAATTATGATTTGCGTTGCGTCCGACACAGCTTGTCGCTTTCTGCGCTGCACCGATAAGACGTTCAGAGTTGCGTGCTCCGGACATCCCGTTAGCGAAGATTTCTCGGCGATGGTCTGCCGGCGCTGACTGCGAATTCCGCTGAACCTGAGCGGCGATCGGCGTTCCCAACGCGATCTGCGCGATCAGGTTTAAGGCGCACGCGCGGACTAGTGACCGGCGCAGCCGCTTGAAATGCGCAACACTCCTCGCGTCGGTCGGCGTTTCCATAACTCTCGTTTGCATAAGACTTGCCCCCTTCCGAACAAAAGACGGATGAGTCATTCGGTAGCGGACATCTTTCTTGGGAACGGACATCAACCTGGCAAAAAGGCTCGAATCAGCCCGCATTCTGAGAGGGGTGTGGGACTGGACACAATCTCGCTGCTCAAATGTCATGGCAGGTGTCGAGAAGATTCAGTCTAGTTTTGAGTGGTCGGCCAACCGGAAGTTGGAAGATTTTCGCTCGGAATCCTGCCCCTGTGCGATACTCCGAGACTTGTAAACAGTGTCCGTAAGTGCGAAGTTTGCACTGTTACGCATTAGGTCCGTCATCGCGCCAAGAGATCGCGAACGTAGCTTTAAGTTGCTAAGAAGTAAACTCCATGGTCGAAAAGAACTGAATTGTCCTCAGCAAATGTGATACTCTCCATCGCTTGCTTCCAACAATGCGTAAAGCCGCATGTTCATTGACTCCAGCGAGGTATAGCAGCATGTCTTGGCTCTCTGCCGGGCGATGAGCATGATGTTTCCAAAGGAAAGGAGTAGTTGTGGAATCGGGCCATCGCGTTGAGATACTGTGTCAAAATGTCGCTCTGTCCTGAGTCCAGTGCTGCCACCAGATAGCTGAATGCCTCGTTGGTATTGTTCTTGATCTCTTCTAATTTCATTGTTTTTTCCTTTTCTGCCGTTGCCGGCTTGTTTTCGTTCTTCACTGAAGCGCCAGCGGACGAAAACAAACGGAACGGTGAAAAGGACAGAACGGAGTCCGAGAGAGGGTGGCAGGGCGCGAGTGGCGGCGCGGTGAGTGACAAACTGCTGTTGGGTTTTGGTTTGGCACGACGCCGGCGCATGAGCCCGAGCGACCGAGGGAGCCCTGGCCGAAGGGCGTCCGCCCGAATGAGGCATAGTGGGGAGAAGACGCGAAGCGACCTGGAAGGCCGAGAGTGGGAACGGTGCCAGTCAATTGTGCGAGGAGTTTGACGACGGGTTGTTTGTTGCGGTATCAAGCCCGGAAGAACGGGCTAGGCCTGACCACCAATCCCGGTGGGGATGAAGAGTCACAGCGAGCTGAGGGCTACAACTTGATTGGGTGGTCCTAATGGTTCGTTCGCCTGATTACGCTGCTGGGGATAACGCCGAATGGCGTAGCCGCTTGCTAGGCACCCTTCTTTTTTATCCAGCATGGAAACAGCGGGTCGAGGAAGAAGTAGTTGCCCTTGTAGCGATCCAGGATGTCTCTTGAATCAAGTGACTGAAGAGCTTTTTGAACCGAGGACGCTGGTCCGAGACGAAACTCTTCGCGCACGCCTTGGGAATAGATCTCGGACGCCCCGCGGTAAGCGATGGCTTGTAACGCTGCGCGTTGCCGCGCGGAAAGTTGTTCCCAGAGAAGCTCATAGTAAGTGGACTGGCTCGTAACCAGACTTTCAATGACGGACTTCACGTCTGATACATCGAGTTGGCGTTTGTCCTTCAGTTCCGCGTAATCCCAAAGCTCATGGGCGATACGCTGTACGTCATAGGGAATTAAATCAGCAGAAGTCAGCAAAGTTTCTAAGCCCGCCTCGTCAAGCTTCCTACCTCTCTTGCGAAAATGACGAGTAATCGAGTCCTTCCAGTCTTTCGCCGGAATCTTGTCTAAAAACATTTGAGGTCCGGCTTTATGAAAGGGACGTTTGGCAGAAAACATTTCCTCCATCAACGACGGTTGAGAGCCCGCGAAAACGTACCCGACCTCTCTTTGCTCCTGAACCTGTTTCCTGAGCGCATTTTCGACCGAGCCTCCATTGAATTGGGAGATCTGCTGAAATTCGTCAAGGCATATCGCCATGCGGAATCCTGCATTTTTGGTCAACTCTCCGGGCAATGCAAAAACGTCCGGTGCGATCGGCATGGGATCAAAACCCGCCCCTTTACCTAGGGACAGGCTGATCTCACCAGTTGCCATATTGATGCTGACGTCGGGCTTTACCTGGCGCCCAAATCGCGTAACCCAATCTTTGACCCGGTCCCAAGGACCGGCGGCGCGCAACACCTTCTCAGCAAACTTTTCCAGCAACTGGGCGTAGCTGGAGTAGCTGCTCACCGTCAAGTTGACGGTGTGAATGTGCCTCTTCTTCAATTTGAGAAGGGCCAGAGCTACAAGGGAACTCTTTCCGAAGCGTCTCGGTGATAACAAGAACACTTTTTGGCCATCTGCCAAGTCTCGGACGAGTTGGCTGAGTTCATCAGTGCGGTTGACGAAATTTGCGTCGTCGATAATCTCGCCAAAAACGAAGGGATTTTCCTGAGACGCCATATTACGCTAATTAGCGTAACGCCAAATGGCGTAATTGGCAAGCTGCAAGAGAAGGCTTTCTTTACGCCGATTGGCGTAACGCCAAATGGCGCAACGCATAGGATCAGTTGCATGGAACGAGGCTACCGTGCAGGTAGTAAAGATTGGGGGTAACGAGCCATCCCACAACGTACGCGTCGAACTGAAATGCTGACTTTCGTTCAGAGGTGGTAAGGCGGCCCAACTCTTCTCCCAAGGCAGTTGATTCGGTTCTTACCACTGCTGCGTAGAAGTATCCCGACCCGCCCGAGGTCGCGCCTGGAAGATCTTCTTCCCGTGCCGTTGCTGACAGCTTGGCGATTGTTCCCGAGCGACGGGCTACCCTGAACTTATTTCTGCGCCAAATCCGATCATGACTGTGGCATGGAGGCCACCGGTCATGAAGCGGAAGCACTCACGAAGGAAACCCACCACGACAAAGTCTGTCTTGCGCCTGCCCGATCTCGAGCATGCTAAAGCCGCAGTTTTGAACAGCCTGACCAGTCCTGAGGCTCAGCGAGGCTATCGTCACCCCATCGATGAATTCGTTGACTGGTATTGTTCAGAACCGCGCCTGGCGTTCAACAGAATAGTCGTCCTTGCGCTATCGATCTCACCTCGAATCTCGTCAACTTTCACCGGGCACCATCAATCTACGCCTCGGCGCTGTGCGCCGACTCGCATACGAAGCTGCGGATTGCGGTTTGCTCAGTGCGGACTCGGCCGCCGGCATTCGCCGCGTGAAAGGCGTCAAGAAGCTGGGTGTGCGCTTCGGGAATTGGCTCACGGCAGAACAGGGCCATGCGCTTTGGCAAGCGCCCGATAATCAACGACTGAAAGGAAAGCGTGACCGGGCTTTGTTGGCGCTCCTGCTCGCATGCGGATTAAGACGGCACGAGGTCGTGGCTCTAACATGGGATCACTTTCAGCAGCGCGAGGATCACTGGGCGATTGTGGATCTGGTTGGTAAGGGAGGTCACATCCGCACTGTTCCAGTACCCGAGTGGGTACGAAACCAAGTCAACGACTGGCTTGTTGCGGCCGCTATTAACAGGGGCAGGCTGTTCCGTCGCGTGAATAAAGTCGGGAAAGCATGAGGAGAGGCGATCACAGAGAAAGCCGTCTGGCACATCGTGAAGGAGTCAGCAGAGGATATCGGCGTTGCGAAATTAGCACCGCATGATCTGCGTCGAACTTGTGCTCGGCTCTGCCATGCTTCGGGAGGTGAGTTGGAACAAATCCAATTCCTTCTGGGGCACGTCTCAGTTCAAACCACGGAGCGGTATCTAGGCTGCAAGCAGCGGATTCGTTCCGCCGTTAATGATCGCATCGGGATCGAACCCAGCCCCTAACCGGTCGGTGGTCAGGGAAGGGTAGCCGACGATTCGCGCAGTATTCAGGTTCGTTCTTCCACAACGTTTTTTCCCGAAGTCCAGGTCGTCCCGGAAGGGACTTGGGACCCCACGCGTCATTTGCGTTCCCTCTAAGGTAAATTTCAAGTTCAATGACCAAGCGAAAATCTTGTTTGACACGCAGGCGTAACAGATGTATATACATATAATATGAACAGGCAAGCTTTTGGAGAGCAACCTGCGGATACACTCTTTGAGTTGCCATGCGCGTGTCAGAACCTTCGCCGCCTCAGCCGGGTCGTAACGCGGATTTACGACCAGGAACTGAGAAGGGCAGGTCTTGAGATCACGCAATTCGGTCTGCTGACCGCGCTGGCCGCGGTGGGAGAGGCTAATCAAAAGCGGCTGAGCGCCGGCTTTGCTATGGATAGTACGACTCTGACGCGAACCTTGGGGCTACTGCGGAAACAGGGCTGGGTTCAGGCCAGGCGTGGAAAGGATCGGCGGGAGCGCCTGTTTAGCCTAACCGGGGCAGGCAAGCGACAGATGGCAATGGCTCAACCGCACTGGGAACAGGCGGAACGGAGGTTGCGGAATGAACTCGGGGGTGCGGGCTGGAAGAATATGAAAGAGACGGTATCTCGGGTGACGGAAGCGGGGATGCAGGCGTAATTGTTTGCAACCATATAGATGTATATACATCTAACTAGGGCAGCGAAAGGAGTCTTTATGAAAATTCCAATTTACTTGTCGGCTGTGCTGCTGCTTGCGGTTTCCCTGGCCACGCTGCAAGGGGCGCCTTCCACCGAAAGCAGCGGAGTTGACTCGTCGTCCGGCTCACCTCTCCCGGAGCTCGAATACCTGAAGGCCGTAAACAGGGTCGCGCCACCGCGAGATCCAGAGTTGCTGTTTCTGCTGATGGCGCAGTACTCGAACGCCAACATGCAGGGTGAGGGCGCGGAGTTCTTTTCGGCTCGACTGAAGGAATTTGGCCCGCGCTTGACGGACGCTCAAAAGGCGTTGTATCTGAGCGCCATCGGACTATTGCGCGCCCAGCACGCATCTTCGGTCTCGCTGTTGCACCGAATCGGCTACGTGAAAGACACGATGGCGATCCTGGATCAAGCCAAGCAGCTTTCCGGAGGGCAAGTCTTCGTTGTGAACTGGATTGCCGGCATTGTTCATACCGAGCTTCCAAACTTTTTCCATCAGAGGACGGCAGCGCAGGGTGAGTTAGCCTGGTGCGTGGAAAACGCTGACAAAGCCCCTCATGCGGGTTGGTTGCGGGAAGTCTATTACCACCTCGGAAAGCTGGCTCTTGCTGACGGGGAACAGGCCAAGGCACAGCAGTATCTGCGGCGGAGCGGCTACAAGGGTTTTGACAGGCCGATTACGCTGATCACATCTTTTTCGGAAGACATCGCTTCGGGGCATGCCTTTGTGCCGCGGCGCATTGCCGAGATCGTCCCGGGCCGCGTATATGCGCTCTCGGGTTTCGAGTTCACGGAATACTATTTTGTGGTTTCCGATAATGGACGGGAGTTGATCGGCATCGACGCCGGTACACGAGCGGATTCCGCCAAGGTTGCGTACGAGGCGCTGCGAGCGTACGCGCCCAGCCTTCCGCAATTGACAACCGTCCTCATTACGCACTCCCACTGGGACCACGTTGGCGGCCACAAATATTTCCGCGCCCTGAATCCGCGCTTGCGGTTCTACGCCAGGAGCAACTATCAGGAAGAAATTGCTCGCGAAGTCGACGCGCCGGGGAATTTTGGTAAGCAGTTCTTCGGTGAACGCTTCAGTCTCGACGACGTACGCAGCTTTAAGCCGGATGTGACGATCGACGGCCGCACCGACTTGAAGATTGGGGGGACGCGCATTGAGCTAATTCCGGTGCATGGAGGGGAAACTCACGACGCTATGTTCATTCATCTACCGGATCAGGGTGTGATGTTCGTGGGAGATTTCATCATGCCGTATCTTGGGGCACCCTTTGTGGAGGAAGGAGATTTTCAGGGACTGCTCGATGCGATTGACGTTGTTGTTGAAAAGCATCCCCAGTACCTGCTGCACGGCCACGAGCCGCTCACCCGTAATTTCCGCTCCGCCACCATGCTGGCGCCGCTCAAAACAGACCTGGTGTGGCTGCGCGAGCAGGTATTGACGGCGGTCCGCCGCGGCGATGAACGTGCCGCGATTCACCAGGCGAACTTGATTCCTCCGAGTCTGCTCGGGGGCCAACCTGACGTGTATCAGCCATACCTTATCTTGCGCGAACACGTCATTGACCGCCTATACGACCAGAACGTCGGCTATTGGCAGTCGGACCTGCAAGGCCTCGACCATCTCGGCCGGGCCGACCGCGCAGAACTCTTGGTTGACTACCTCGGTCTGTCGGAAAAACAGCTCGTCAGGACCGTGGAGCGCCTGGCCGCCGACGGCAAATACGAACTGGCCGCCTCGCTGCTTGAATCGTCCGGAAGCAGGTTTGAGCACAGCACTTCCGTGGCTAACGCCAAACGGCTCGTCTACCTCAAACTGATGGAAAAGCATCAGAATACGGACCCGTTCAAATTCATCATTTACTCGGGGAAGATCAGCGAACAAACACCGCAGATGGCCAGTGGCAAGTGATGAAACGCAGAGCGGTCGACTCCCATGGTGGAAGTAATTTTCTAGGAGACCCGATCACGCCATTACTTCCGGTTGAGCAACCGGGAGGGATCTTCCGTTTCAAAGCATGCTTCGTCCGGAAGATCGCTACTCGAATCGCAAAGCGAGGATCGGGTCCGACCGCATAGCTCGGCGGGCAGGAACCAAGGCGGCCAGCAGTGCGACCAGCAGGATTCCCGCGGTGAATGTCGCCAGCATAGGCCAACTGAGGCCGTTCAGCCCAAATAGCTGGCTGGCAGCTAGCAAATTCAGTCCGTAGGCAACAGGCAATCCTAAAGCGAGTCCTATGCCGGCAAGCGTCAAGGCTTCCCCAAGAACTTGCCGGAACAGATTGTCCGAGGTAGCGCCTAGGGCGATACGGACGCCGAACTCGTGGGTTCGCTGGGCTACTCTGTGGGAGAGCATTCCATAGATACCGATGGTTGAGAGGCCGAGCGCAACCGCGCCGAATACCAGCATCAGCCATCCGATGATCCGGATGGGCGCCAACGAATCGGAGATCTCTGATGTAAGAGGCCGTATTTCGTTCAGGGCAATTTCGGGGTCGAGTTGCTGCAATCGCCGCCGGATCTCGGGGCCGGCACTCCGTCCGCCCGGTCTGATGTGCGCCACCAGTGTTAGGGAGGCACGCGGCGCCTGTAGATACGGCAGGTAGATTGTCGGGCGAGGTTTGGGATCGTACCAATTCAGCTTCACCTCAGAGACTACGCCAACCACGGTCACAGCCTTGCCGTTGTCTACACTCAGTTTGAGCGACTGGCCGATGGGAGTGGAATTCGGCCAGCTACGCAGCGCCAACCTTTCGCTGACTATGGCGACATGCGGAGCATTGCGGCCGTCGTCCTCTGAAAATGGCCTGCCCTGCAGGAGATTAATACCAAGCGTGGGAAAAAAGTCTGGGCTCACGACTTGTAAATCGCCGGTGGGTGCTTCGCTGGCGCGCAGTGAATTGCGCCCCTGGATCTCAAAAGTCACACCTTCGCTATCGACATTGCTGGCCGGTATGTTGGCGGCAAGGGCCGCTGAATCCACTTGTGGCACTGACTGCGTCTGCTGTAAGGCTCTCTCGTAAAACGATGCAATCTTCGTTGCATCGCTATAGCTCTGCTTTGGCAGCCCGACCTCGAGGGTTAGTAGATCATTGGGATCGAAGCCTTTGTAGAGCTGGGAAAGCGCGAAGACGCTGCGAATTGCAGACGCTGCACCCGCAAGTAGCACGAGCGCCAATACGACCTGCGTAATTACCAATCCGCTCAGCACGCGGTGCTGCGCGCGGCTCCCGGTTGAGCTCCTACTGCTCTCCTTCAGCGCTGCGCTCACATCCATTCGCGACGCCTGAAACGTTCCTGCTATTCCAAAGGCCAAGGCGAGTACCAGCGCCAATCCCGAGGCAAAGCTGAGAACCCGTGCGTCGAGGTGGATGTCGCTCCATCCCGCGATCCACTTGGTCATCCCGGAGGGCATGCCGTTGCGGATGGCGGTCACGCTAATGAACGAGATACTCACTGCGAAAGAGACCGCCAGCAGCGTCAGCAACATGGTTTCGCCGGTGAATAGTCGAGCCAATCGCAAGCGGTCGGCTCCAAGAGCGCTTCGGACCGCGATCTCGCGCCGCCTGCCCACGGCTTGCGCGAGCAGCAGGTTGAGGAGGTTGGCGCAGGCCAGCAGCAGCACAAATCCAGCCGCAGCCTGCAGCATAAGAAACATTGGAGCAGTGTAGACGTACTGCTCTTCACGAAGTGGCAAGAGCGTCGCAGTGCGATGAATATTGGTCGTTGGATATTGCCGCTGAAACTGGTTGCTGAATGCCTGTAACTCGGCCTCCGCTTGTTTGCGCGAAACGCCGTCTTTGAGAAACGCAAGCAGGGAAAGATTGCGAGACAAACGGTCTGCTCGATCAACCAAGGTGAAGGTGAGCGGTATCCAGATTTCGGCGCCCAGCGGATAGTGGAACCCAGCCGGCATCACGCCGATGATGTTGGTGTTGCGGCCATTCAGCCGGACCGTCTTGCCCACGACGGACGGGTCGGATGCGAAGCGTTCACGCCAGGTATTGTGGCTGATGACGGCGACGAGGTTGCGCCCCTCCTCGTCGTCGTCGCTGGAGAGACTGCGTCCCAGCAGCGGTCGCGCCCCAATCATCTGGAAAAGATTGGTGGTGACGAGATAGCCTTCGACTGCTCCGGTGCCGGATTCATTGCCCAAGTTGAAGTCGCCGAAGCGGAATGCGGCGATATCGCTGAATGCCCGCCCCTGTGTGCGGATGTCAACATAGTCGGCTGGGGCAGCGCGATCCTCGCCGGGGTGATTGGGATCGGCTTCGCGCAGCAGCATCAGACGATCGAGCTTCGGAAACGGATAGGGTCGGAGGAGAAGCGCGTTGACTGCGCTGAAGATGGCCGTGTTTGCGCCGATGCCGAGGGCAAGGGTCAAAATTGCAGTCAACGTGAAACCTGGGGTGCGGACTAGCCGCCTCAAGCTGTAACGCAGGTCTTGGAGAAGCATAGTCAAGACCACCTCCATGTTTATCAACTTGCCATACCAAAGGGACTCAACCGGTCTCAACTCTAGGCGCTCAGTGACAAGTTGGGTTGAAGCGCTCCGCAGCCGATCCGGCCACCCTATATGGGCAACGTGGATGCCGGGGCTGCGTCTTCAGGCCCTGGCACCCTTCCGGGAAAGTTGCGTTGCCTTGGGGACTGCCGAGATCGAAATCGCCGATGATCTATTTGTCGAGCAATTTTGCCGCCGCAATTCGCGAACGCCTAAATCCAACAATATCAAGAAGCAGGTAAGTTTCTGTCGGAAACATCCACGAGCAGAGTGTCCACTGATTGAACCTAGTGTCCGATCCCGAACAGAATAGGGCCCCAAGGTCCTTCCAGTTGCTTTATCACCGAGGGGAGCGGTCCGCTGCGATGCAGGGCACATAGTGGCGGCATGTTTAAGGTACTATGGGGCTGTTTTCGAGGCCAAAAAAGGAAATTCAAGCTTTGTTTGAATCTCTTGCCCCGAGGCCGAACCTAGGCGTAGTGCAAAAGGGACACTATGAAGTCACTTTCGACGTTTCTGACGCTGGCCGCACTGGCGGCCACGGGTGCATCAGCGCAGATGAGCCAGCCGATGGTCAGTGAGAATACAACAAAGATTTCCGACCACGTTTGGGCGATCATGGGCTTCCCCAACATCGCCATAGTCGTCGGTCGCCACGCAACGCTCGTCGTCGACACGGGCTTGGGCCCGAGGAATGGAGCCACCGCCGCGCGCGTGGCCGCAAAACTCGCGCCCGACAACCCGAAGCTCTTCCTCACCAGCACCCACTTCCATCCGGAGCACGCTGCTGGCGAGCCCGGCTTTCCTCCCGGCACCATCCTGATCCGCAATGCGGTGCAGCAGCAGGAAATGGAGAAGCACGGCCAGGAGATGATCGATATGTTCAGCCAGCGCTCGCCGCAGAATAAAGACCTGCTCGCGGGCGTTGTATTGCGCCCGCCCGACGTGCTTTTCGACCAAGAAGCGACGATCGACCTTGGCGGTGTTACGGCGCGCCTGCTCTGGTTCGGCGGAGCCCACACTAAAGGCGACGAGCTGACTTTTGTCGAACCCGACCGAACGTTGATCTCGGGCGATGTGGTGCAGAACAAGACCATGCCGAACATTTTCGGCGACGGCGGCACACCTGCGAGCTGGCTTGCCGTGCTGGAGAAGGTAGCCGCCCTCAACGCCTACCATGTCTTGCCCGATCATAGCGCTCCCGGCGATGGCTCGCTCGTGGCCGCGGAACTGAACCTGATTTCGGAAATCCGTACGCGAGCGCTCGCCCTCAAGCGCCAAGGAATATCGCCCGACGACGCCGGGAAACAAGTCGCCGCCGACCTCAAAACGCAGCATCCCGACTGGCCCAACACCAATGCCGCCGGATTCGTCAAAAGCGTCTACGCGGAACTTCAATAGGACGGGGTGGCTGTTCGGGGCGGTTGACGGGCTAACCGAAAATGAATCCGGGAGATCCGGATCGTGCCATTACTTCCGGCTAGCGACAACCCGGAATTGAGTGATCTTGATTCTGCACTTCAACGTCCTTCCGGCTCTGTGCTGGTTTGGGCGGCAGGCGCAATCACTGATAACAAATACAGTGGTGCGCAGCGGAACCGTGACAGCATGCGTCGACCGGGACGTGTGTCCTTCCGAACTCTGCACACCCGAAAGCTAGAACCAGCATTCCAGTGGGAAAAAGCATGCTTCTCCCGGTTGGAGCTTAATGGCAACGCGCGACGATCACCGTGATGTCGTCTGCTTGGGTGGCCCCGCTGAATTCCTGTACGCTTGCCTGAACAGCGGCCAGGAGTTCATTTACAGGCGAGTCCCTATTTTCTCGGATGAGCTCGGCGAGGCGCACTTCGCCATACTCCTCAGCCTGTCGATTCGGTGCCTCGGTCACTCCGTCTGTGCAAATGACCAAGAGATCCCCCGGGTGTAGCTTTTCTTCCGTGATGGGGCTTTCCCACTTTCGAAACAATCCCACCACGGTCGTTGTGCTCGTCAGGCGTCGTATGGACCCGTCGCTACGCAAGATCAGGGGGGCGATATGGCCACAGTTGGCGAACCGAAGACTCCGGCAGGAGTCGTCATACACGCCAAAGAACATAGTGGCGTAGGATTCGTCCGCAGTGTTTTCGTAGAAAAGACGATTCACGGATTGCAGAAGTCGCGGTAGATCGTCCAGCGCAACTGCGTATTGGCTGCGAAGATTGGCCTGCAGGTTGGCCATGAGCAACGCGCCGGATATTCCTTTTCCGGAGATATCCGCCAGAACAATCCCCACCACCCCTGGTGCCATGTCCAGAAAGTCATAATAGTCGCCACCGACTTGTCGTGCCTGAACGCAACCGCCGACATACTCGAGCGTTTCAAGTGGCGGGAGGTTTTGCGGGAACAGCCTTGCTTGCACGCGGCGGGCAATGTCGATCTCCATGGCAGCACGGCGTTCGGCTTCCATTCGCTCAGCCATCTTCTCTGCGAGATCGATGTTTTCCAAAGTGATGCCTGCCTGGCTCGCTACCGATTCGAGCAAGTTCTTGTCCTCGCTCGAGTAGGACTCTTCCGAAAGCCGCTGGCCAAGCACCAGCAAGCCGAACAATCTGCTATTGCGTCCGAGAATTGGAACCAGGCATTCCGGCGCAAAAGGCCCCAGATCGCTGGCCGCTTCGGGACCTTGCGGGACGTCCCAGGCTTTTCCGCGTTGCGCGATCTCCGCGAGCAGCGGCAGCGAGGCTGGGATTGTGTCCAAGGTTCGAGGAATAAAGACTGCGCCGATGCGGAAAGGGAATTGCGGCCGGGGCACCTGTCCGCATTCCGCGACCAGATTCCCCTCTCCGGCGTCCAGGTAACAAGCAAGCGATTTTGGATGCAGTGCTCCTTCTATCTGAATCTCCAACAACTTCGCCAGGTCATGGCGGTCCGCGACCGCGCGTGTTTTTTCCGCCAAGTCCCTCAGGATCAGGCGGGCGTCGTATGCACTGCGGAAAAAGGCTCGGTCAATCCGCTCGGTTCCCCGTTTCACCATGGGAGCCGACGCCCACACCAGCACAATCCCAAACACGGCGCTCACGGCCATACCGATATTGGTTCCTTCCGGGAAGAATTGTGAAATCGTGTGCGTGAAGAGTGCGATCGTCGTAGCCGCGGCCACGAACAGGAGAACTAAGTATCCACGCTGTACCAGGACGTAGCGAGCGCTGCGTTTCAAAAGCACCGGAATTTCAAGCACCTTGTGCTTCACGACCGCGTAAGCAAATGACAGGGGCATTAACGAAAGTGAAATCACTCCGAGCGCCAACATCCAGAAAGGAACATCCCAAATCGGGAAGTTAGTCAGGAAGGACGCGGTGAAGATCACAAAGAGGGGACCAAATCCGGCCAGCATGCCCCAGACGAGGAAGCGGGTCTTGCGGCGAGCCTCCGCCGTGACGGGTCGGACGCCATTCCACACCAGGGATACAAAGCCTAAACCATACAAGCCAAGCTTATAGAGCATAAGTGGCCAAGCGAGCGGTTTCCTGCTGACCCAACCGAACAGGGAGTAGTCAGGGGAGAGCCCTCCCGCTAGCAGACAAGCCAGGCCCAGGCAGATGGAATAGGCCACGGTCACGGAGAGGAGGACGACCTTGAGGCGCGGCAGGCGACGGTCAATCGGCGACGGAGTGGGAAATGTCAGAAAGAAAAAGCAGAAGATGCCCGGGACCAAGCTCCCAAACGTCGTTTTGTACCCGGCCGCCAAACCTCGAAGATGAGGGCTGATCGAACCTTCAAACAGGGGAGCGCCACAGATAAAGCCTGCAAACAACAGAGCCAGCAGCCAGGCATTGTGGTCTTCGAGCCTCAGACCCAACACAAGCATTCCCACGACGAGGAAAAACAGAGGGTAGAAACTCATGGCCCGCAAGGCCAAGCCCCTGAGCCCGGAAGGGGAGCTGGCAATCAGTGTCGGCTTTAGGGTAACTTCGCCCTTCTCACCCGGCCTGCGGACCGAAAGCTGAACAATGTCTCCCTTATGCCCGAGCATAACGGCCTGATAGAACGGGTATCCGTAGAACGGCGAAGGATTGTCGAGTTTTTCGCCGTTCACAGCCGTGATCCGGTCGCCCGAACGAAGCCCCACTTGCCATGGCGAGCTCTCGCTTTCCACGTCGTGCACTTCTGCCTCGTGGCTGGCCAACCACCGGAGGCCGGTCCCTAAGTCAACGACGTAGTGAACGTGGACCATCCAGACGATGCTGTACGCCGTGGTGGCAGCGCCGAAGAGAATCGCCAGTGCCAGCAAGACAGGCCTGGGAAAGGTCGCGAAGCGTCGCATAATTGTCGGATCGAAATGAGCGGCAGTCCAACGAAGTTTAACCCCGCCCCGGGGTGCGGTCAAAGACGGGGCGGAGCGACGAGGGCGGCGACAAAATCATGGAAGTTGCCGACCATGGGGGCTCGCCGACCGTGCCGTCGCTTTCCTGAACTGTGGTCGAAAAGTGCGCGGACTAGATTTCAAGATCGATTGTCCATTTTGGGCTCTCCCGAACGACTATCTTACGTACCGAGCAGTAGGCACTGTTCCGGAGGGAGCAATGAAATACCTGTGCATGGTCTTCTATGACGAGAAGAAGCTGAACGCAATGTCCGAGAGCGAGTCGCAAGCCCTGGATGACGAAAGTCTGGCCTATGACGACGCCCTCCGCAAGCGCGGCCACTTTGTAGCGGCGCAGGCGCTGGAATCCGTTCACGCGGCGACAACTGTGCGGCTTCGAAACGGCAAAGTGTCAGTCACCGATGGGCCTTTTGTTGAGACCAACGAGCAAATCGGCGGCTTCATTCTAATCGAGGCTCAGGATCTCACTGAGGCCATCCAGTTGGCCTCGAAGATCCCGTCAGTCCGCCTCGGAGGGGTTGAAGTGCGACCCGTCAAGCCACTAACCAGCAGTAGACCAGATAAATAGACACAACAGGTGAAGATCGATGTGTCCCGCATGTATCTCATCCATGGCCCTGGCGGTCGCTGGCGCAACTTCGACTGGAGCGATAAGCGCGTTCGTGGCGCGAGGTTTCGCTCGTATTGCCAGGGGAGGAAAAACGCAACAACCTGAATCCGAGGAGACAATCCGTCATGATCATGAGCCTGATCGAGCGCCCGAAAGTCGTCTCGCGAGCTGAATGGCTATCAGCTCGCAGAGAATTATTGATCAAGGAAAAACAGCTGACCCGTCAACGCGACGAGATTGATCGACAGCGCGGCGAGTTGCCTTGGGTCAAGGTCGAGAAAAGCTATATTTTCGATGGTCCCAATGGACCGCAGACTCTTGCTGATCTCTTTGAGGACCGGAGTCAGCTGGTCGTATCCCATTTCATGCTCGGTCCCGGTTGGAAGGAGGGCTGTGTGGGCTGCTCTTTCCGCTCCGACCACGTGGAGGGCGCTCTGGTACACCTGGAGCATCACGATGTGTCGTTTGTGACCATATCGCGAGCACCGTTCCCAGAGATCGAGGCCTTCAGAATGCGCATGGGCTGGCGCTTCCGCTGGCTCTCGTCGTGCGGCAGCGACTTCAATTACGACTATCACGTGTCGTTCACAAAGGAAGAAGTCGCAACGGGAGAGGTCTATTACAACTACGAATCTCGCAGATTCCTGAGCGAGGAACTGTCTGGCATCAGCGTGTTCTTTAAGGACGAGACCGGCGAGGTCTTTCACACCTATTCCACGTACGGGCGGGGAGACGAAATGTTGGACACCACATATATGTATCTCGACCTCACGCCCAAGGGCCGCAATGAAACCGGTCCTCGCTACAACCTGGGCGACTGGGTGCGACACCATGACCAGTACGACGTGGCGGGCGTTGTCGATGCGGGAGGGCGCTTTGTGGCTGCCCCGCTCTCGCAGGGTTCGTGCAGGTGCGGGGATGAGCGCAGCTGACTGCGTGACACCGTGCTTCAGCTTCCCCTCAGGCGCTACAGGCAGCGGCTCCAGATATGATGGATTCCGATCAGGAGCCGCCAACGGGCCGGCCGTGGAAGCACGATGCCCGATCGTAAGTTACTGAAACTACGCAACACGGATGGCTACCAAAAGCGGTTTCAGTAAGGGTTGGAACGGCTTCGTGGATCACAAATGGATCAAGATTTCAGCCTCTGACTCACGCGCGTTACCCGGCATTTTGAATACGGCGAATTGAAGACGCCCGCAGCGAGTTATCAGGCGTCGATCATATTCCTTGTTGCACTCCTCTGGAACTCCTGCGAGTTCCTGCGATTTATTTTGATCGTGCCGTTGAGTTCAGGCCACTCGAATGATTGGGTGCGGGGTTTGTAGAAGTTGTCGCCTAGATCGTTCTGTTCCGCACCGGTCAAACTATTCTTTGAATTTCAACTCGTGAAGTAGCAACGCCTGTTGCAAATCCGGATCCTCGGGTTGAATGGTCGGGAGACCCTTTACTTCTATGTGAAAGGGTTCGAAAAGGGCCCAGTTCTCAATGTCGTGTGCATATTTAGAGCGGTAGTAGATTCCCGAAAAGTCGTCGTAGAAAACGATGCGTGATACGAACTGCGTCAAGATCCGCGGGGCTGTCTGCTGCAAAACCGACCCGTCGAAGTCGTCCAACCCAAACTTTTCCAAATGTATCGCCAGCAGTTTTCTCAGTCGGCTGATCCATTCGCTGGCTGCAAATATCAGCGTAATCTCCGCTCGCCGTGGCGGCTCCCATCAGCCTCTTGCCTGCCCATTCCAACGGCACTTCGCCAGGAGGCCAGAAGTCGATTGGGACGGAAGCCCGATCCCTGGGCTATGCCGGACTGGGCATCGGCAGGACCTGACGGAACCTTCGGCAACCGCTTTGACGATCCCGACGCGACCTACCGTGTTCTCTATGCTTCTTCGCAAAGGCTAGGCTGCTTCCTCGAAACCCGTGCCCGCTTCCGCGTCGACCCCAAACTGCTGACGGAATTGGCAGAGATCGCCGGCGAGGATGATCATCTTTGCCAGCCGGTACGCCCTGCGACTCAGCGAAAATGCGGCGTATACGTGCTGACGGTGCTGACGTGCTGACGGTTGGCGTCTTGCGTCGCAGGCGTCAACCCGCGTAGGATCGCCCCAAACGCTGGCGGGAGGACCAGAACATGCTAATGCTCACTCGGCGTGACTTCATCGGCATCGGCATCAGCGCCTCAGCGGCCCTGGCGACCTCAGATTTCCCCGCGTTCGCCGCACGGGCTGGGGTTAAGTTCAAGGTTGGGGTCACCGACTGGAACTTGGGACAGGAAGGCAAGATTGAGTCCATCGCACTGGCCAAGAAGCTAGGTTTCGACGGCGTGCAGGTTAGTATCGGCAAGGGGACAGACAGGCTGCCCCTTTCGGATCCGGGCCTGCAGAAGGCGTTCCTAAACGAGTCGAATCGGGTGGGCCTGAAGGTCGAATCACTGTGCCTCGATATCCTGCATCGGAACTACCTGAAGTCGGATCCTCTCGGCCAGCGCTGGGTGTCCGACTCGATCCCTGTTGCGAGGGCCATGGGCGTGCGGGTGGTGCTGCTTCCTTTCTTTGGCAAGGGCGCGCTGGAGACCGTGGCGGAGATGGACAAGGTTGGCGACGCCCTCAAGGAGGTCGCCCCCGCTGCCGAGAAGGCCGGCGTCATCCTCGGCCTTGAGGACACGATTTCTGCCCGGGACAACGTGCGGATCATGGATCGGACCAAGTCCCCCGCCGTCCTCACCTACTATGACGTGGGCAACTCGACCAAGGGCGGATTCGACGTGGTGGAGGAGATCCGCTGGCTGGGCGGCGCGCGCATTGGCGAGGTCCACCTGAAGGACAACCCTCACTACCTGGGTGAAGGGAAAATCAACTTCATAGCGGTAATCGATGCGCTGGCCGACGTGGGTTTTGAGGGCTGGACCCAGCTCGAGACCGACTGCCCCACGTCGGTGGAGGCCGACATGCACCGGAACCTGAAGTTCATCCGGGAACTAATCGCCGCCCGCAACGCCACCTGAGGTGCCGGCTCTTACCCAGGCTTGCCTCGGAGTATGATCGCGGTTTGAGAACAGACTGGAGCTTGTGAGTTCCAACCAGTAAAGGCTGGCCCACGGGACTTCGCGGCAGAAGCGTTCCGATTGTAGAAAAGTATGGCTGCGAGAGCGCGTCTTCCCGTAAGGATCGCGTCTTCCGTGATCTGGGAGAACCGCTCTGGGTAGAACTGGCCGCCGAGCGGCACAGACGACCCGGTGGCAACTCCGCCAAATCCCGGAGCAAAGAACCGACGCAAGGTTATGCGCTCACGGTGCTATCCCTGCCAAACATGTTTACCGCAGGCGCAGGGCACGGTATCCGTTGGTCCTTGCTTGATTAGTTGCCGCTTGCAGATTGGGCAAGGCTTGGTCATTACATAGGTCATATTCTTGCCTCTCACTTAGGCTAAGTCGCCCGTCAGCTACCATGCACGTCGCCTGCCGGACAATTTGACGCTTTGTCAACCAGCCCGCCCGGAACTGGTCCGTGCCGGCACGCATTGCGCAAGCCGCGTCCGCGTGCGACTCTGCCAGCACCAATAGCACTGCTGTTTCAGTGAGTTGACAGATGAGACCCCCTCGCGCGTGTGAGCGGTTTTGTCGCAGCCGCGGTAAATGAATTACTTGAGACTCGCTCGCTTCTTCCTTCCACTTCTCAGGTGAGTGCCCTTCAGCTCGTTCGAGAGATACGGCATTTGCTGTAGCGCAGATTTTCTCGGTCATCTCCCAAAACTTCCAGTGCTTCCAGTGCTCAGCCGCTTATTCAGTACAAAATGCAGGCTCCAGTTTGATGGCACGGCTCGTGCTCTCAGGGCAGGTGGACCCGGGTCGAAGGACGTGATGCTGAGGGTATCGATTGAGAACATAGCTGACCTACCGGTCTTTGAGTGCGAAGGCAGAGTTGTGCAGAGCGAACCGATATCAAATTGCGAGGAGCGGTCACCTCGCAACAAGGTGCCCGAATCATTGTGCTGGATCTCTCGGAAGACGGGAATCACTCGTGAACGAAAGGGCTGAACGTGCCGCTCCTAGGCGCGCTGCAACCCCAGGGACGCATCCTTCATCGAACCGCAGGAACGTTCGATCAGAGATGAGGGATGGAAGGGAAGGAATGTCATTGCGTTTGCTCGGGAGATGCGCCCTTACTGGCTTGCTTGCTCTTCTGCTCGCAGTTGCGGCCTTTTCTCGATCCTCCTCTGTTGACCGAGCGATGTCGGCCAACGACTTGGCACGGGCAGTGGTTGCAAACGAACTCAAATCACAGGATGCAAATCACCGTCGCTGGATGTACCACGTGGACAGGGAAGAACAAGGCAAGAAGAAGGCAAAAGAAGTCGTTCAGACAGGACAGGGCTCGCTCGACCGAGAAGTGGGAGTTGACGGACACCCGCTAAATGCCCACGAGCAGCAGAAAGAGAAGGAGAGAATTGAAGACCTGGTGAGGAACCCCGAGGAACAACAACGACTCGAACAATCGAAGAGAAAAGACGCGGAGCAATGCAAGTCATTTTTCAAGACGATCCCCGATGCTTTTATCTTTAGTTACGCCGGCCGAGAGGGGGATCTAATCAAACTGAGCTACAAGCCCAATCCCACTTTCCAACCATCTTCACGCGAAGCTCGTGTTTACCACGCTATGGAAGGGGAGATGTGGGTACATGGAACGCAGCAAAGACTCGCGCGCATTCGAGGCCGGCTCATCGCGGATGTGAAGTTCGCAGGTGGGTTACTAGGGCATCTGGAGAAGGGTGGCCAGTTCAACGTTGAACAGACCGAGGTGTCGGCCAACCAATGGGAGCTCACGGTCATGGAAGTGGATGTGAAGGGCAGGGCGCTCTTCTTCAAAACAATTGCGGTGCAGGAGAAAGAGTATCGTAGGGACTTCCGCAGGGTGCGCGACGATTTGACGCTTGCCGAAGCCGCCGACATGTTGACAAAGCAAGTTATTGTAGCCGCGAATCGATAGTTCTTTGCCGGCCTGTTTCCGCCTTGTACTAACCTCGCCCGACAACGGTTCGGTCTTTCTGCGCACGCTGTTTTACGGGCCAGAGGTATTGCTTTCTGTATTTGGAAGCTCAGGGAGTTCGCGAATGACAATGCATACGCGGCGTACCCGATCGGATCTATCAAGCCAAACGCAAACTTTCGAGCGACGCGCAAGCCTCGCTGCCACTCTTGTCAGGCACAATGATCAATTCGAGTACTCGAACGTCTGAGAGTTCAACAGCATAGTCCTCCACCTCGCGTACGGTCTCGGGCGGACTAAAATTCCACTGCTGGCGCACGATTTCTCGGAAAGAATGTCCAGTATCCGCAGACCATCGCAGAAGGAACTCTTGCGTGCGCCTGGTTTCGGTCTCGTCGAAAACCAGCCAGATGCGTCTGAGATTGTGCGGCTCGTCAAAGATGAGCCGGATGGTCTGAGTTCCCGGCTTCGCCGCCCGCCAGCCCTGTTTCTCTCCTGATAGCAGCGCAGACTCGATCGGATAGGCCGTATCTTCCGATGTGACTTCGACCACCGCGGCACTCTCCATGTCGAGCCATGCTTGACTGGAAACGGATGCTTTCTGTGAAACTGGAGTGATTATGCGCTTGCGCATGGTACCTCCACTCTACTCTTAGATGTGCCCTGCTGATTGATGATCTGAGGAAACCTTGGGCAGATTGTCTTGGCACGGCACTTCCCAGCCGACAAACCCGAGCGGATCGTCGCATCGAGCAGCAACGGCCCCATTCGATCGATCTCCCGACGGCGCCGAACGGTGGAGCACGTTCACCGGTCTTTACCTGGCGGTTGTTCCCATGCCAAGAACTGGGCAGAATCGCGACAAGCCTTAGTTCGATGCTTTGGACTGCGAACAAACTTGACAGACCCCTCCTGCATCTAAGGGACCGTGACGCCGGCAGGCATGGCAGGCATAAAGGTCGCGCTGATAGGCACGTATGGTGACGTGGTTCGTAACCATACTCTTCAGATGGCCGCTGCGCTAGCCTATTACTTTGTCCTGTCCCTGTTCCCAGCTCTGATTTTCTCGTCTGCGGTGGTTGCCTATTTGCCCGTGCCTGATCTGTTCAACCAAGCCTTAGCCTTACTAGCACGCTTTCTGCCAGCTGACGCCATGGGACTGGTCCGGAGAGTCTTGGCTGACGTAGTTTCCCCTAACAAAGGAACATTCCTGTCTCTGGGAATTCTGGGAACGCTTTGGGCGGCGTCTGGTGGCTTTGCCGCCACCATCGAGGCGCTAAACATTGCATACGATGTCAGAGATGACCGGCCGTTCTGGAAAACGCGGGCTTTGGCTGTGGGCCTGGCTTTTCTGACTGGAACTCTGATGTTGGTGGCACTTTCGGTAATGGTTGTGGGCCCCAGATTCGGAGGCTGGCTCGCCGGCCGAGTTCACCTCTCGGAACTCTTCGTGCTGCTCTGGCCGTACATTCACTGGACCGTCGCCGCGGCGTTCACGATCCTTGCGATCGAGGCTCTTTACTTCCTCGCCCCTAACCTCAAGCAGCGCTTCCGGGCAACCCTGCCTGGCGCAGTGGTTGCGGTGAGTTGCTGGATCGGTTTGTCCTATCTGCTGGGTATTTACTTTCGCCATTTCGGCAACTTCAACAAAACCTATGGAACGCTGGGAGCCGCCGTCGCGCAAGAAAAGCATGAACCGCCTTCAATTACAAGAATCGATCTGGCAGCTTGAGATTTCGCCGCCAAAATGCGGAATGGAGAGAAAGCCGGACTTAAAGCGCGGCCAGAGGCTTAGACTTTGAAACGAGCGCCGATACTCCTATCGGACGGGCTTGCTGCTACGCGAACGTGTCACCGAACGCGCCGTACATGATCAGCGCTACACTAGGCGTCAAACGTCAATGGCAGAAATACCTTCTGGGCTGTGTTTGAGGCGCCTCGCCAACTCCGCTCGTTCCATGGGCATGTCGCGGTAACTCGGCGCCTTTGCGCTAGTGGTGTTGTCGGTATTTTGTGTTTCCCCTTAATTTTCTTGCATGTACGGTACGTTAGCGCAACAAGAAATCGAGTCACCGCGAGGTAAGTTGTTGTCTTTGCGAAAGATCAGACCGGAGTCAAACAGATGGAATTTCCAATGCGCGGATGACGCGAAGATTCGACTGTGCAACTCTTTTCTTATCAGCAAAAACTCGTGAATATTGTAGAAGCTCGGGTCTCCAGTGTGAGAAATACACCATGTTCCGGATTGAATTTATCACGCCCCCGCAGTTGCATTGACGAAAGGTCATGCGACTTGAGACCAGAAGCCGGAGGCGGTCTAAAAGGCCGAATACAATTTCGTTCAACGCCGCCTCTAGCCCATCATCGAGGAGAATCGGAATCCCGATTCGCACAAATCAAGAATCGCACGCCACTTCGGGAAAGCGTCACTTCTTGAAAATGTACTGGCACTCGGGCCGAAGATTAGGGGGCAGCGATGAGGCAGAAACCATTAATCCTCTGCGTGGATGACACATCGAGTGCGCGGGAAGGTTGGCCGATGCTCCTTGAAGAAAACGGGTATAAGGTTTTGACCGCAAACAGCGGGAAAGATGCTGTTCAAGTTTTCGCATCGCATCCAGTCGACCTGGTGCTTTTCGACCAGCATCTGCCCCAAATGAATAATGGCGATGCGACCGCGATCCACATGAGGGCTTGTAAGCCTGATGTTCCCATCGCACTTCTATCTGGTGATGAACGGCCGCCACCAGGTGCGCTCGAAGCGGTCGATGCTTTCATTTCCAGGTCGGAGCCCATAACCAGCCTCCTGGAAAAAGTGGATTACTTGCTGAGTCTGCGGTTTTTGTTTCAGCCGCTCGAGGGTTCGTGGGCTGACCAGGTCGGAGCTAGGCTTAAACATTAAGGTGCCTGGCTGAACCGAATGGGCATCTTTCTGAAAAACAAAGGCATCGTAAAGGCGCCTGTGTCCAATAAACATGGCCCCTGAGAGTAGATACGATTCGGGCCGCTGCTTAGGCCACCGTTATGCGCTGGTGGGCTTTACCGATTTTCGTTGCTTTGGCGGGGTCTGCGCACCTCGAATGCCAGCAAAGCGGCAAGGTTTCCTATGATGGTGAGAGGGTCGCGGCAGTAGAGTTGGTCGCCAACCCGAAAATCTCAGTCGACTCCCTGCGGCCGCTGGTCCAACAGAAGCCCGAGGACGTGTACTCCACTCCCAAGGTCGAAGCCACCATCTCCGCCCTGAAACAGACGGGTCGGTTCAACAAGGTGGAGGTGGACGTCAAGCCAGATCCAGGCGGCCTGCGCGTTACCTTCACACTGGAGCCGACACTCTACTTCGGGATCTTTCAATTTCCGGGAGCCACGAAGGATTTTTCCTACACAAGACTCTTGCAGGTTATCGATATTCCAAACCAGACGCCTTACCAGCAGGACGTCGTTGCCAAAGCGGGTGGAGATCTACTGCAATTCCTGATCTCGGCGGGCTACTTCCAAGCTCAGGTCCAGACCGAATCGCAGTTCGACGAAACCCACATGCTCGCCGACGTGATTTTCGACGTAACGTTGGGGAAACGGGCGAAGATTGGAAATGTAGAAGTCCACGGACCGGAGCCCATCGAGGCGAACCGATTGCTGCATGCTACGCGTTCACTCCGTGCCGCGGCCACGGGTGCCTCCCTCAAACCGGGCAAGCGGTATACCCCGAAACGCATCGACTCGGCCATCGCGCTCATGAAGCGTGATCTGGCCAATCGGCACCATCTTGCCAGCAAGGTGCACGCGGAGCAGCCGCAGTTTCACCCGGACACCAATCGTGCCGACATTACTATTGACGCCCAACCAGGCACGATCGTCAAAGTGCAAGTTACGGGTGCGAGACTCTCCTGGCTCCCCTTCCTGCGGGGAAGGCAGATGAAAAAGCTGATCCCCATATTTTCCGAGGGTACTGTTGATTCCGACCTTGTGGAAGAAGGCCGGCGAAACCTAATCGATTTCTTTCAGAGCAAGGGCTACTTTGACGCTAAGGTAACCACGAATTTTGAAAATCAGTCTTCCCGTGTCGATCTGATCTACAACGTAGATAGAGGCTCTCGCCACAAGGTCGAAACGGTGAGGTTTCGTGGCAACCAGCATATTGAAAGCGCTGACCTGGTTCAGCAGGTCACGGTTAAGCCACACCGGCTCTTGCTCTCTCGGGGAAAGTTTAGCGATAAACTGCTACGCCAAAGCGTGCAGAGCACAACCGCTTTTTACAAAGACCATGGCTACGAAGACGTCAAAGTCGATCCTGACGTAGTTGATCGTGAGCCCAAGGTTTACGTCACCTTTCGAATCACAGAGGGTCCGCAAACTGTGGTTGCGAACCTTGCACTCCAGGGGAATACTCGGATATCAGGCTTGGAGCTGACACCCAAGGCAGGATTCCGGCTCAGACCAGGCCAACCGTTCTCCCCGAAGGGTTTGGCCGATGACCGTAGCCACATCATGGCCACGTATATGGATCGTGGTTTCCTAAACTCGGAATTCGATTCCAAAGTCACCCGGCTACCGAGCGATCCACACAAAGTAGATGTCAGCTACACGATCAGCGAAAAACAACAGGTGAAAGTGAATGACGTGCTCCTGGTCGGAAACAAGCGAACCCGGCCGTCGCTAATTGACAAGACCGCAAACATCACTCCCGAGACACCACTGAGCCAAGGACGCCTGCTAACCGGGGAAAGCAAGTTACATGAGCTTGGAGTGTTCGATTGGGCCAGCGTCGAGCCACGCCGGCCGATCACAGATCAAAGCAACGAGGACGTATTGGTCAAAGTACATGAGGCCGGGCAGAACGAGGTCAGCTATGGCTTCGGTCTCGAAGTCGCCCGGCGTGGTGGTAATGTTCCCTCCGGCACAATTGCCCTTCCAGGACAGCCGCCCATTACCAGCGGAGCTCCGAATTTCACCGCGGCGGAGAAGACATTCGTCAGTCCTCGCGGTTCCATCGGTTTTACCCGCTACAACGTTCGGGGTCTTGCTGAATCGCTGTCAGTTTCCGCCCTGCTGTCACGTCTCGACCAGCGTGCGGTTGCAACGTATTCCCAGCCGCATTTCAGGGGTTCAAGCTGGAGTTCGCTCTTCAGTTCATCGATCGAGCGCACGACTGAGAATCCCACCTTTGCGGCTCGCTTTGCCGAGGGCTCGTGGCAATTGGAGAAACCGCTTAATAAGGACAAAACACGCAGAATCCAACTGCGATATCGTTTGCGTCGCACAATCCTCTCCAATCTTCTAATCCCCGGGTTGGTTTTACCGCAAGACCAGCGATTGAGGCTTTCAACCCTGTCCGCCACCTGGATTCGTGATACGCGTGACAAGCCCTTGGATGCCAGCCGAGGTTTCTATCAGACGCTCGATTTGGGAATCACTCCGAAGGCCCTCGGCTCCAACGCAAACTTTGCTCGCTTTCTGGGCCAAAGCTCCTATTACAAACCATTCGGGAAGACGATTTGGGCCAACAGGATCACGTTGGGGCTCGCTCATTCTTTCACAAGCACTGACGTTCCGACGAGCGAGCGCTTCTTCTCCGGAGGGGAGACCACGCTCCGCGGTTTCCCGATCAATGGAGCGGGCCCGCAGCGCACGGTGCCCGCTTGCACCAATCCCGCCGTCCCCTCAACCTGCGTCAACTTACAGGTACCCGTGGGTGGCGATCAGCTGTTCGTGTTCAATTCTGAATTCCGTTTTCCTCTAGGAATCAAAGAAGGACTGGGCGCAGCGGTTTTCTACGATGGCGGAAATGTCTACGGCCCTGTTGGTGTTAGCCATTTCATCCGAGATTACTCCAATACGGTCGGGTTCGGCTTGAGGTACAACACGCCAGTAGGGCCCGTTCGCTTCGATATCGGACGCAACTTGAACCCGGTAGCGGGAGTGAAGGCTACCCAGTTCTACATCACTCTGGGACAGGCGTTTTGAAGTTCCAGATGGTTCGTCTGGTGCTGCTATGGCATGGAAAAGAAAACTCGGCTGGATCGCAATAAGTTTTGTCGCCTTGGTCGTGGTCCTCGTGATCGCGGGCTACGTCGCGCTCCGCACTCAGAGGTTCCATGACTACGTACTCGCCAAACTCCAACAGCAGGCCAGTGAGGCTACGGGTGGACAGGTGCGAATCCAGAATTTTGCACTCCACCTGTCGAGCCTGACTGCTGACGCTTACGGAATCACGATTCGCGGTAGCGAGCCGAGATCTCGGCCGCCGCTGGTCCAGGCCGACCAGCTTAGGGTTCGTCTAAAGATTGTCTCCTTGCTGCGCAAAAAGATCGATCTGAATGAGATCATTCTCCGCCACCCGGTGGTGAACCTCTTGGTTAAAAAGGATGGCACTACGAACCTTCCTACTCCCCCGAAGTCGAGCAGCAACGGCTCGGCCAACCCATTTGATCTCGGCATCCAGCACCTACTCCTGAGCAACGGCGAGATCTATT
>WNFD01001763.1_pt1 | contig 28147 bp, 45 predicted proteins | sample 5400491 | NCBI WGS metagenome assembly WNFD01 (sample SAMN13153343, study PRJNA577476) | soil metagenome | isolation source: 120 cm saprolite under Douglas fir tree site 2 hole 2 replicate 2 | place: USA:California | collected 2015-04-18
GAGGTCGATCGCCTTCTGAAGAGCTCCCCGCTGCTGCCCAACCCGCCACGCTCGACCCGCCGCCGGTGACCAGGAAGCGCAGCTGCGGCCCGACAGCACATGGGATGACTCGGAGGTGAGCTGATCCCGACCTGGGCACCGACACGTAGGGCCAGCCCCCGTCATGAGCATACCCTCGTCGACCGAACCGCCAGGGACTTGGGACGCTTCTGCCTTCCTCGATCGCCCGATCCGGGACCTGCTGAACGAGATGCAAGCCTTGCGAGAACGGGTCGGCGCCCTCGAGGCGGAGAATGCCCGGTTGCGGCCGACCATGAGGCCGTCGGATCAGCCGCCCCCTGGCAGGGAACCCCGCACCGGCTGCTCGGGGGCCGAGTCCGCCCGTGGCTACGACGCCGTCATCGCAGGATCTCGTCGTCAGTCTCATTCATCTTCAATTGCTGCCGGACCTCCCAAAGCGGATCTTGGCGAATACTCAAACCAAGCCCCTCGGTCAGTCCGAACCCCGAGATGATCATGTGCGCGCCTGATTCCGCAAAGACGTGGCGGATAATGCTGACCGCCAAAGGACCACGCTCGCGAGCCGCATACTCTCCCGAAGGGCGTTGGGGTCCATGGGGTCCAGCCTAATTCAGCGGACGGGCGATCCGCGGCGCGCCGCACGGGGCTGTTACGGCACACCAGCATTGGTTTCTGCCCCCGACCCGCACCTCGTGCGAGGTATCTGAACGCCGGCCTTCCTGCACGGCTCCCCGCCATGGCCCCTCGGGGTCGCCTGTGGACCTGCGGCTGCTCTACCGCGACGGCAAGATAATCAAACGCCCCCGTACAACGGCCTCCTTTCGGGGCCGGACCGAGGCGACTACACCTCGTCGTCCTCATCAAGACGAGCGACTCGACAACCCGAACATCGGGTCCGGCCCGGGACCGGCGCTGGGCTCCTTTGTGGAGTCGCAGCTTCGTGGGCGAAGGGCGCTGCGCATCCCGACCCACTGAGGCGTCGAGACACTCTTGGACTTCCTGGACTCGCTAGCTCTCTTGAACATGCATAGCTTACAAGGATCGAGGGTTGACACTCTTTAAGATATGCTATATAAGGTAGCTCATTCTTGTTATGTGCTGCTGTTCCCGCAAGAGTGAGGAGGTGACCTGTGACGCTGAGATCAAGACGACAGAAAGGAATGCCGCCCAGGGGAAGGAGCCGGAGCGTCCGGGCACGAGGGAGCGGTATCCGGTACACGATGATCTCGGCGGTCACCGTCTGCCTGCTGCTGCTATTGGGCGGGTGTGCGGGCGGCGGCGGCGTCGGTGCAGGGTGCGCCGGATACGCCGACAACCCGCACATATCGGAGCCCTCACATACGATCGTGGCAAAGTCCCGAACATACTGTGAGGGAGTCAGCGTGGTAACGATCTCGATGCACCTGCAGAGAAAGCAGGGGAATACCTGGTTGAACGTCCAATCCCAGACCGAAACGATCCACAACCCGCAGACAAACGCAAAGAACGTTCGCCAGGTCGTCACACGATGCGTGAACGGGACCTACCGGCATGAGGTTGTAGCCTCGCTCATCATTGGCACTAACGGCTCGCCGATCCCTATTCAGTCCGAGGTCGATCATAGCCAGGAGGTGTCCATCCACTGCTGAGGCTCCGATCCCTGAAGCAAGGAAACGCCGCGGTGGCCCTGGCAGTCGCCGTTCCAGTCGCGTTCTTCGTTCCGAGCCTGCCTCTTGCTCTGAGGCTGTTGGCAGCCAGTGCCCTTGGACTCGCCGTCGTGCGTTTGCTGCGGCCTCCGCTGTCGACTTCTACTCGCATCGCAGCCGCGGCGGCGGTCTCCGGCTACGCGATGACTCCCATTTTGGGTGCTGCTTTGGCCGGCGTGGCTGGCGTGGGCCTTTGGTTGCGCCGCCGTCCGCATGTGAGATCTGCTCTGCGACGCTGGATTGTTGCGGGTCTCGCTTTTGGGATCGCCTCGGGCTCGATAGTAGTCGTCATGGGCGCCGAGCAGCCTACTGGCGGCTTTCGTGCCCATCTGTACGCCTACGCATGGGAACGACCGTTGCTTTCCAACCGTCCCGTGGCGGCCCTGGTCGTCGTGCTGGCCTCCGCGCTGAACGCCGTCGGCGAGGAGTGGCTCTTCCGGGAGCTAATCCTGCAGCAGCTCAAATCGGAAGGCCTTCCGTCGGTACTCGCGATTGCTCTCTCAAGTCTCAGCTTCGGAGTGGCGCACATCCGAAGCGGCCTCCCGGGAGGGCCCCAGGGCTTCCTGCTGACGACGGCTTTCGGCGCTGTGATGGGAATCGCATACGTCGCTCAGTCCGACGGGCGTCCCTTTGTCGTCAGTGCGCATTTCGCTGCCGACGTCGTGCTGGTCGGGCGCGCACTAGTGTTGTGACTTATGGACCCCTCCCAATGGCAGCAGTGGCTCATGTCGCCGCGACCAAATGGCTGGCCGACGCGAGTTGGCGAGTTGATGCCCGCCGATCTGGCGTCATGCTTGGCAATCGATAACGGCCCGGGCGTCCGCCATCCGTTGGATGCCACAGGTTTTCTCTCCAAGGAGAGACTTGCCCTCCTGATCGAGGCACTCCTCCACGCCGGATCAGGTGAGTGGATGATCGCCTATTGGGACGGATGGTCGGGCATCGAGCCAACCCTCCGGGAAACGTACGGAGAGCGACCGTTCCGACTCCGGTTGCCGCTCCGCGACTACTGGGCCGTGCAAATCGGCCTTGACGACCTCATCAAGATCGCGGGAATCGGAACCCACCCGGTCTTCATCGGACCTAGCCTCCTGGCGGCTAACGATCGGTCGGTTCTGGTCGCCGGAGATGTCGATTGGCCAACCACCTACGTGGGGTTCGCGAGCGCAGCTGCGAGGGCAGCCTTGATGCGCTCATTGGAAAGCCAAGGCGTTAGCGTCGAAACGTGCGATGCGCTCTCGCCGCTTCCCGGCTACTCATCCACAGCCAACCCTCGCGAAAACCCAGCCTGACCCAGCAACGCATGCCGAGTAGTCCGTTCTGTGCTGCAGCCGGATTCCCGCCCACTGCCCGGCCGCCTCGCCCTGAGAAGCCCGGCCGTTCCCTCTTCCCATCCGTGCCCTGCTTGTCCAACCCGACGGAGATTTGCCACAGGAGCCTTCGGGCTCCGGCGAGGACGAGGTCGACGGGGCCCCGGTCGGTAGGTGGCCCAGCGGGATGACTCGGGTGCACCGCGCGAAGGCACCGATGTCACCAACTCGTGCCTCGAAGCCGGCCCCCACAAGGAGCCGACCCAACTCCTCAGCCCGATCGAGGGGGTATTCGGCTGTGGCGTCCACGTCGGGCCGTGAGGCGTGGAACACCGTAGAGGATGGCGGCCTGCACGCCGAAGAGATGCCAGCGGATGCCTGCACTCCCCAGCCTTCAACGAGCGCGGGAGGGCCTCAGCGATCACTTGGGGAAGGCGACACTGCGAGCCCTCCACCCGCCCGGACGTGGACGGCCAGATCGGCTTCCTGCTCGGCGGGGCCAGGCCAGCGAGGTTGGCGGAGAAGAAACCACTGCCGCAGCCCGTCCGCCATGCGCAGTGCCTTCGGCCGGACCCATGCGCTTTCTGCGCTCGCGCCAAATAAAGCGACTTGAGGACCGCCAAAGGGCGACGCTCCCGGGCCGCATACTCCTCAGGGCGGTGCGGTCCATAGGTCCAGCCTGATCGTCGGGCAGGTGTGCTGGTGGGTGTTCAGCTACGGCAACGTGCTGTACCGCCAGTTCGGTCGGAAGAATCCGGTTTGTCGAGGCCCTCGAGTCGGCCACCACAACCGAGAATAGGAGTTCTACACTGAGGCGCCGTTCCCCGCGCCGACAGCTCCCACATCGCGTCCGATCGGTTGGCCGAGAGCTAATCGAGGCCCACCTCGACCTGGTGATCGACTTGGAGGGCGGGGTCCGGATCGAGATTCAGGCGGACCAGGCCGGCGAAAGAAGAGGTCGGCGACGTTCCTCCGAGGGAGCCGAGGCCAAGACCGCCTGCCAGGAGTTGCTGATGCTTGATGTCGAAATCCTGAAAGTTTGGCCCGGAGGCCGCTCGGTCCTACAGCTCAACCACCGCGACTGAAGAATCGAGGGGCTGACACCTCCAAAACCGCAGCAACCCCCGCGGAGTCCAGCCCTCAGGCACTGTGTCGCTCGATGAAGGTCTGGTTGCTGCCGCCCTGATCGTCCAGGCCCGCCGCCCAGAACTGGTCTCCGACCGCAGCCACCCCGCCGAGCACGTTGTTGCCGGACCCGGGGTTGGGGCCGTTGACGACCGTCCAGATGGACGAGTCGCCCCTCAGGGTCAGGGTCTGCTGGTTGCCGCTGGCGGGGTCGAGGAACGTCCCGACGGCCCACACCGAGTCGGCCCCCGCTGCGATGCCCCGGAGGTTGGTCCAGATGGAGCCGGCCTCGGGCAGGTTGAGGATGCTCCAGGAGCCGGCGCTGAACCGCTCGACGAGAGGATGCGCCCCACTGAACTCATCGTCGGACTCGCCGGCTGCGAACACGCCGTCCTTGTTGACCGTGACTGAGTACAGGGCGTTCGTCCCTGCCGCCAGCGACGGGGTCGACACGACGGACCAGGCAGTGCCGTTCCAGTGCTCCACCAACGGCTGGTCAGGCGCGGCACCGGTGAGGCGCTGGTGGGTTTGTCGACTGCCCAGACATCGTTCGGTCCCGGGCTGTCACGCCGTAGAAGTGGTTGCCCTCCGCCCCGGGTTGGCGGCAGGGACCACGGACCATGACGAGCCGTCCCAGTGTTCCACCAGAGTCCCGAAGGTCGCATCCGGTCCCTGCTGGTCGCCCACCGCCCAGACGTCGGACGGGGAATCGGCCGAGGCCGAGTAGAGGATGTCGCGCTTCGAGCCGGGCTGCGAAGCGTTCACGATGCTCCAGGCATGTCCATCCCAGGCCTCGATAAGGCCGCTGGCCTTGTAATCGTTGTCAGAGGGCCGCCCCCACTGCCCAAGCCTTGCCGCCGGCCGCAGCGACCCCGAAGAAGGTATTGAAGTTCGGACCCGAGTTCGGCGTCGGCACCGCCGTCCATGTCCTGCCGTCGTAGTGCGCCGCCAGCGAGAGCGTAGCGTCCTGGTTGCTCGTGGCGGTATCGGGCAGGAAGTTGCCGACCGCCCAGATGTCATTGGGGGCCGACCCGGCGATGGCTCCGAGGTTGTTGTCGCCTGCGCCCAGCAGGGGGCTCGACACCGCGCTCCACCCGCCCGAAGTCGCCGTGGAGGTGGTGAACGACTGCGGTTCGTCGGGGGTGGGGGTGGGGGTCGCGTAGTTCGGGGGAGAGATGTTGGTGGTGGCCACGGCGTCCGACCCCGTGACGGCGAAGAGTTGCGTCAGAGGCTTGACGTGCGCCGTGTCGCAGGTGTTCTGCAGACAGCCCAGCCCGAACGAGTCCTGGATAGTGGCCAGCAAGGAGTAGTGGTCGGACGGCGTCGCGTCCTGGATATGACGGGGGCCGTGGCTCGTCACGACGACTGTGGCCACCTGGCCGCCCCCCGTTCCGTTGGGATCGCCGTTGCCGGCGTCACAGCGGCCGGCGTTGTCGTCGCCCTTGTCGTAGGTGATGGCGATGGCGTTGCTGCCCCTCGCCCTGAAGGAGGAATGGGTGATGGCGCTCACGAGGTGGCCGAGGTAGGCGTCACCCCACGCGACGAGTCGCTGGTCCTGGGGGTCGGCCTGGGAAACGTTGTCGCCGTCGGGGTTCCCGGCGTCGATGCGAAGGGGGAATCGCCGTGCTGGTCCTTGCACTCCGTCGGGACGATAGCCGAAGGCAGGGACCGACCCGCCTTGCAGGTCACCGGCCAACTGCTGGACCGGCACCTGCCGGCTCCAGTCCGCCGGGTCGCGGGACTGGGTGAAGTTCTGGATGCCGTCGTGCTTGGAAACGTAGAGCGGGTCGCTGTCGGGGGCGCCGTTGCATTTGATCGGGTAGCAGATCCCCTGGTAGCCCGGCTCGGGAAGGCCCTGGAAGTATGCCTTCCAGGGATGTTCGCCGTGTCCAGCTGCTGGATGAGGCTCGGGGCCTTGACGGAATTCATGTAGTAGGGGTCGTCGGCGATCCCGAACGCGCTACCGGCGAGCAGGGCCACATAGTTCGGTTTGCTCGGATGTGATATCCCAAAGGAGTCGGTGGCCAAACCGAACTGGTTGGCAAGAGCATTGAGGTTCGGTGCCGCCGGGTTGCCGATGACGTCGCTGAAGCCAAGGTTCTCTTCCACGACGACGAAGATGTGGTCGTAGCTTGGAACGACTGCGGCCGCACCCGCCGCCGGGGCAGGCACAGACGCGAGTGTGGCGGTAGCGAGGAGGGCCTGGTTTGCGCCTGACTCAAAGCCACACTTCCCGGTTCTTACTAGTCCATGCTCCTGGGGGCCTCCGGCCCGAGGAGGAGGACGTGGACGTGACCGAGAAGGACCAGGGTACCGACAGTGCGGGTCGCCGGCGTAAGCGGTTCCTGACCCCCCAGGAGAAGTACGAGATCTGGCTCAGGCTGCTCCGTAAGGAGGCCACGATCGCGGAGGCAGCCTCGAAGGCGGGAGTGGACCCCGCCACCGTCATGAAGTTGCGGGAGGTGGCCAAGCAGGCGTGCGCCTCATGCTGCTGGAGGGAAAAGGGCGCTGGGACTAGACGGTGGCCGGGTCCCACGCCGGGTCGATGCGGCCACGAAGGCAGCGCTGCTGGATCTCGTCGACAGAGCCATGAACGACGGATGGAGCCACCGGCGGGCCTGCGGGATGCTCGGGGTCAGGGAGTCCCGGGCCTGGCGCTGGCGCACCCGGCGTGCTGACGGCCGCCTCGGGGACGGAGGTCCCGGCGGCCACGCGGTGCACGGCCTCCTGGATGAGGAGAAGGCCCAGATCGTGGCCGTCTTCGAGGAGTGGGGCGAGATCGACCGCTCGCACTGCAAGCTCGCCCACCGGGGCTCGTACCTGAAGCGGGTGTGGGTGTCACCGTCCAGCGTCAAGCGGGTCCTGGCCGAACACGGCCTGCACCTGCGGCGCCCCCCTCGTGCCGGGACCTCGCTGCGCCGCCCGTTTCCCGCATGGGCCACCTACACCAAGAACATGATCTGGATCTACGACGCCACCCACTTCCAGTCCGCCCGGGGCATCTCGGCCCTGGCCGTCATGGACCTGGTGACCCGGAAATGGTTGTGCACCAACGTTTCTGCCGAGGAGACCTCCACCCAGGTGCAGGTCGCCTTCCTGGCGGCCCTGGAGTCCGAGGGCATGCTCGAGGCGATCGAGGCCGCCGACGCCAGCGTCGACCCCAGCATCGACAACCCGGCCCGGCCGATCCTGCTGGCGGTGTCGGACAACGGCCCGCAGATGTCGTCGGGCACCACGAGGGAGTTCATGGCCATGCTTGCCATCGCCCAGCACTTCGGACGGCCCGGCACCCCGAAGGACCAGGCCTGGATCGAGTCGCTCTTCGGCCACGTCAAGGCCGACTGGCCGCACCTGGACCGCATCGTCGACGCCGCCGTGCTGCGCGACGAGCTGGAACTCGTACGCCGGGACTACAACGAGGTGAGGCTGCACACAGGCATCGGCTACGTGACCCCCGACGACGAGCACGAGGGTCGGGGCCCGGGAATCCGCAAGGCCCGCCGTGACGGGCTCGCCGCCGCCCGGCTCCGCCGCATCGCCCACCACCGCGACCTTCGCCGAGAGGAGGCGCCGGAATGACGAGGGACGGGGGTTCAGAACGACCATCGCGCGATGGCAGCACAGGGGGTCAACTTGCCGCAGCCGGCGACGCAGCACCCGGTGAATATCGTTACAGGCCCTGAGTGCCCGGGCCGTGCCCGGAACACCCCGCCTGCATCCTCATAGCCTGCCACCGTCTCCGGTGCCCCCGACCGGCACACGTGCGGCTGGGGCGGGGCCGTCCCGCACGCTTCTGCTCGGCACGGTGCCGGGTGGCCGAGCATCGCTTCTTGAACCAATGACCTCGGCATACAACCGCGAACGTGGCCCGCCCGCCGGAGATCCCCTATGATCCGTGGTGGCCCCAACACCAGCCCGCTGGAGTTCCCCGGAATAGGGACTAATTCACCGGCGATCTGTGGCTTTGAGTCAGATACACCTCAGGCCGTGGGGAGACGCTGAGGGACAGGGCGCGCAGCCTGTGCATTTGGGGTCCTCCCAGGGGGATTAGGTTCCGTGCATTTGGCACAGCCGCAAGCGACGGCGGGTCTGCATCTCTTGTCGCGCGAATCTACAGATTTCGCATGAAAACGATCAATGGCTCTTCCACGAACATCCGGCAAACTCTCGGCGACGGGAACGTTGCGGATTGCCGGCCTACGCAAGCGAGGCCCGGTGCGCCAAACGCCTACCCCACCGTGCCAGCGGTAGGCTCACCGGGCGCACCACGGCGAGGGCCTCTTCGCTACGCGGTCTGCCCAAGCCCTCCGAAGTCCCTGTCGTCGCGGTCAGACTCTGGGCCGTTCTCCTGTAGCAGCTCAGCATCGGCATCAGCGACTTGAATGTAGGAAATGAAGAACTCGCCGGTCGCTGCGTCCAAGAACACAGCGGGCGTGTGCACCTCGAGGTGGCGGGCGATGTCGGCGCACGTCTTGGCGCAGGCCCCGCAGCAGGTGCAGCGATCAGCTTCCAGGTTGAGCGGGCAGAGCTGCAGGCAGGTCGCCCGTTGCAGTGCGTGCAGGCTTCGAACCTCTCAGCGTCTCTCGCACCGTCCATATGCCCTCTTCCAACACCACCGGCCTCAGCTCGTGATGCATCGCTTACGCCTGCTGGGGCCTGCTCTTGCTTTGTGACCCGTACTCATGAATATCGGCAGACGCCTCGGCGGAAATAAGTGGCAGCCGCTAGGCTCCTTTGATGGGGTCCGTGTTGCTCGATGCGGCCGAACTCGAGGGCCGCGCTCGGCCAGGATCGGTCCACTGCGCCGGGTTCTGCCGCGAGCGTCCGCGGTGCCGAGCAGGCGATCGGTCGAGGCTGCCGGGCTAGAAACGATCCTGCCGCGCGGCAACGGCAAGGAGCTGGCTTCCACCGAATGGGCCGTACATGCCTCAGCTGCCGTCCCGGGCAGAGAGGGCCGCCTCGCCGGGTGACCACCCAGTCGCTCCCTCGCCTTCGGCGGCGACCTCGATCGCCTCGGCAGGAGCTCAGCGCTCCTGCCGAATCCGCCACGCTCGACCGCCGACGGTGAACCGGCATTGTGGTGGCACTACAAGGGTGCGTGGGATGATTCCGGAGTGACCGACGCCTAGCCGAGCAGGCCTCCAGCCAGGCGCGCCGACCCGCTAAGCATCCCCAACGCCCTGCGGGGCGTGGTCGACCCTCCCCTGGAGTGGATCGACGGTTTCTGTGCAACCCATCTGGACGAGGAATACGCCCGTCTCGGCCGCAAGATGGCTGCCAAGCTGGCGCGCAAACGACCGTCTCCCCTTCTGCGGGGTGACCTGCGCATCTGGGCCGCGTCCATTGTCTACGCGGTCGGCCAGGTCAACTTCTTGACGGACCCGGATCAGACGCCCCACATGACCGCAGACCAGTTCAGCGAAGCGAGTTGCGTCCCGAAGAGCACCCTGGCAAGCAAGGCCCGCTTCATCCGGGATGCCCTGAACACCGGTCAGTTCGACCCTGAGTTCTGCCGCCGGGACCTCCTGGCCCGCAACCCTCCGGCGTGGCTCATCGAAGTGGACGGGCTCATCGTGGATGCGCGCATGTTGCCGCCGGCACTCCAGGCAGAGGCTCGCCGCAGAGGCCTGATCCCCGACCTGGGCACCGACACGTAGGGCCAGCCCCCGTCATGAGCATCCCCTCGTCGACCGAACCGCCAGGGACTTGGGACGCGTCCGCCTTTCTCGATCGCCCGATCCGGGACCTGCTGAACGAGATTCAAGCCTTGCGGGAACGGGTCGGTGCCCTCGAGGCGGAGAATGCCCGGTTGCGGACGACCATGATGGGGAGGGATCAGCCGTCCCCCAGGCAGGGAACCTGCCCCGGCTCGCCAAGTGCTGGACGAAGGAGGGGTCGGCCCGCCACTTGCCCGAGGAGCGGAGCCGCTCCAGCCATACCGCCACTCGGCGTGGCGCACGAGCGCGGGGTGCCGCAGGACGGTGGCCCACATCGCCGCCTCCTGCTCGGTGGCCCGGCCCGCTGTCCCGGGCGATCTCGCACCCGACGACGCTCTGCACGACTCTGAGCAACGTCGCGTCCACCCGCTCCCGCAAAACCGCGTCAAGGCGCACCAGGGGAACTCTCAACTGCATTGCTCAGCGACAGGATGCCGAGGAGGCGGTCCACGGCCAGACGCTCGTCGTCAGTGGGACTCCGCAGCACTGCGGTTACGCCGTCAATGCTGCCGCCGCTCGCCTCAAGCCGGCGGTGGGCGGCCCGAAGCAACCGGCTCGGTCGGGGATCGTCGGCGATGACCTGGGCGCCCGGGGCAAGGACCATCAGCCGAGGTTCGTCAGCCGGATCACACCCATGAGCCGAGACCCGCCAGGCTTATCGCGGAGGCCAGCAGCCGCGCCCGGGCGGGGGGTCCAAGGTCGTACTCATCAGTCGTCCCCGAACGGCCCTTCGGGTGACTCCTCGAACCCCTGCGCAAACAGGCCTTCGAGGGGGAGTTCCTGAGACTCAAGGAACGGGTCATCCTCACGGCGCGACCGGCCATCCCATACGAACCGCAGCGCCGCCACGCCCCGTTGACCCTCGGTCCGCTCCAGATGGTAGATGGCCACCGACGGCACCTGGGGATAGCAGCCCCACTCGTTGTAATTGGTGAGCACGAGGTCGAGGCCAAGCTCGACGAGCATCCCCATGCAGTCGGCCCGCTGGTCGTCGTCGATGCCGACGAAGGCCTCGTCGAGCACCAGCAGCCGGGGACACGTGGGCGCCGCTGAGGCGTAGTACCCCGGCGAACAAGGGGAGGTGGGCCAGCTTGGCCTGCTCGCCGCCGGATCCGAGGCCTTGCGTGCGGGGGATGAAGCGCTCCTCCCGGCCATTGGCCTTGCGGATGACGATGAAGCGGTGCCAGCGCCGGTAGTCAAGGGCCGCGGCCATCCGCTCCAAGGCGTCGGCGCCCTCGGCGTCCTCGCGGGCGGAGCGGACTCGGTCGGCGAGGAAGGCGGCCAACGTCGCACGCTCCGCGGCACCGAGCAGGTGAACCTCCCTGCGCAGCAGCTTGAGGGCCTCGCCAGCTCCTGCCCCCGCGCCGGGGTCAGCCTCCCAGCGAAGCTGCAGCGTCACCCCCCAAGAGCGTCCCGTGTTGGTCGAGCTGGTCGTTCATCCGGTGCACATGGGTCCACGCGGCGTGGATCCTCTCGCCAGATGACTGCCGACCTCGGCAAGCAGGCGGACACACCGTGCCGTATTCGGTCGGTCCCCGGGGCCACGTCTTACTCCGAATAGGAGATTTTCCAGCCCAGTTTTTCACTGAGCAAGCCGGTGAGTGCATGACCCTCGGCTACGAAATCCTCCTCCGTCCAGCTGCGCGTCCCGTGTTCATAGTCATCGACCCAGTCCGCCAAACGTGCACGAAGCTCGGGCGACACCTTGATCTCATCCCAATCGAGCCTTACCAGAAGTGGCAGCCAGAGAGGAGGCCCTCCGTAGTCTGGGTAGAGTCTTGCCTTGATCACGCCGGTGTCCATGTGTGCTCCTCCATTGTCTTCGCAGTCAAGAAGTCTGCAACGAAATGATCTGCGCCGACGTTGGATGTCCCTTGAGGATGGCCGTCGCTGCCTGATCCTCAGCCAACGACGGCGGTCGACAGTCACGGCCCGGCTCGTTGTCCTTAAGCAGGTAGGTGGGGGCGGCCCCGAAGAGCCGCAGCGTCCCGTCGATGTAGGGGAGCGTGGTCGCCAGGGTGCGCCTCGAGGGCATGAACGGCGACGCGCCACAGTTCTATCGGCGTTGTGTGTTGGGGAACTACCAGCATCAGGCGAGGCGACAAGCCATCCCCCGCTCATTCCTCGTACGTAACCTCCCAGCTCAACTCCTTGCTCAAAAAGCGCGCCAGTTCGTGACCTTCGACCACGAACTCGTCCTCCGACATTCCGGCCGTGTCGTTCTCGTAGTCGTCGGCCCAACGTACAAGTCGTGACCTGAGCTGAGCGGTGATCTTAAGGTCGTCCCAGTCCAGTCGGCGACCTGGTAGCCAGACCGGGGAACCTTCCCCGTAATCTGGCAGCAGTCGTGCTCGAATTCCCGCAATCGCCATGGGCATCTACGTCCTACTGGGACTGCCAATCAAGTGAGACTTCTATTCACTCTAACGCAACGTGCCACCTCGGAGGCCCCACTTTCTACAGCAACCCAGGTGGCGCCAGGCATTGATGGCTATGGCTGGGCATTGATGGCTGGGCATTGATGGCTGGGCATTGATGGCTGGGCCCTGCCAGCGTGTCGCACGGGCCCCCCGTTCCCGCCCACCTATCCCCGCAGAAGTCGCGCGCGATAGTGAAGGCGTGAGCTCGGGGACAAAGCCACGGAGCCACCCGAGGGCAGCTTCGCACCGAAGGATTGGCTGCGCAGGGCGCGGGCGGGACCGAGACGGGCTGGTGGATCGATCCCCGGCAGGTCCGACCTGCCGACCCGGGGACGTGGGGGCGACCGAACCCTATGGCTTCCCGGGATCCTCCCAGCCGACCTCGGCAAGCAAAGGCGCCCGATCATCATCCTCCAGGTCGTCGATCGTCGCGCCGTATGGGACACCTCCGTCCGTGAAGCCGACCGGGAACATGAGCGTGTCTCCGAACAGGATCCAACCGGAGGCTCGGGGCGGCTCGAGCGCCATCGCCATAGGAACCTGCCGACGCCGAGGGAGCGGAGGGGGGCGGACGGCCCAGCGAGCGTCTGATGGAGCCGGCGGCACTCCCAGGGCCGCCAGCTCGCTGTAGGCGGTGAAGCGATCCACGCCGTAGCGCCCAGCGTAGGCCCCGACGTTGACCAAGGCCCCAGACTGGATCCAGTTGCGGGCGGAGTCGAAACGTTGAGGCCGCTTCATCCGGTGCAGGCGCGGCTGCGAGAGCCTCCCGGCCTTGCCCAGACGCCTCACCGCCCAACCTGCTGGAGCAGAGCGAGGTCGGGGATCAGCCCCTTGCGAAACGCCACTTCCTGCACCTGCGGCGGCAGCCAGCGGGCATCGACGATGAGACCGTCCAATTCAACGAGCCAGGCCCAGGGGTGCTTGGCAAGCAGCTCTCGACGGCAGAAATCCGGATCGTTGGGACGGAGCTTCGAGGCGTCGCGGATCAGCCTCGACTTTGCCGTGATCGTGCTTTTGGGCGCCTGGTGTAGGCACCGAGCTGATCACCGGTCAGATGGGGGGTTGGGAGGGATCGCACAAGAAGTTGATGGCTCCGACCGTGTAGATGAGGGCGGCCGCCCAGATGTTGAGGTTCCCGCGAAGGAGGGGCGAGGGACGCTTGCGGGCCAGCTTGGCCGTTAGCCTCCGGCAAAGCCCCGAGTATTCGTCGTCGAGAAGCTCCGACCAGAACTGGTCGGTCAGGGAGAAGATCTGCTCGACATCCTCCCGGAGAGCGGCAGGGACCTGCTCGGTGGATCTGCCCAGGCCCGATCTCTCTGGATGTGCCATCGGCACGGGATACTCTCATACCCAGGGGACAACGGGATGGATTTCGGGCCCAACCCTACGGCCCAGACATCTCTGTCTCCGAAGGTAGCGCCTTGTCGCCGGAGTGCTGAGGGGCGGGGCCGAGCCACGACTCCCTTACCAACGGTTACGGGCTATCACGCTGAAGGTCCTAATCGCCAACGTGGAGGCGTCGCAGATCCCGGTGGTCGAGAGTGCCTTTTCGTGGTCTTGCCCCGCGGGGAGTGAGCGAGCTACGCGCTCGTCGCGCGGATCCGGGACTTCAGTCCCTCTGGAGCTTAGGTTCTACGACCCTGTCACCGGGCCGGCTGGTTGGAGCTTCAGACCATCACAGCGCTAGTCCAGGTTCGCGGAAAACGGCGATCGATCTTGGACGAAGGGGAGAAGCACCGCCACCCTCCTACTTGACCAGGTGATAGCCCGGGTGGCGCAGCCATGCCCGCATGAAAGCTCCGTCCACAAAGTGGTGCACCCAGACGCGGCCGTCTTCCTTTTCGTAGAGCCACTCGTGGACCGTTCCCGGAAAGCCGTGGACGAAGGCCGAGACCTCTTCGAGCGAATGCTGCTGATCGTCGGGAAGTCTCCGGCGGTTGGGTGGCAGCGGAGGGGTGATCGAGCCCATCATGTCGACGACACCGCCAAAGCGGCGCACAAGCGCATACATCGACCGGCCAAGAATCCGGTGAGAGGGAGCATCGTTGACTCCAGCCGACATTTGAATGGCCTGCGCCGGCCACCAGCCCAGCGCCGCCTCGATCGGGGCGCGGTCCTCGGTATCGTTGTCAGGATCCACCGCGACCAGTGAGGTCCAGAACGAACCCCGGCAAATGGTCGGATGGCTGTATGTTCCGAGAGAACCAGAGCCGGCCGGGATGGCGTCGAGGTCGTCCACGCACCGCTCGATTCCCGACGATCGCCGCAGGAGCAGCGGAATCCGGCTTACCTGTTCCGGAGCAAGCTCCCGGGGAAGAAGAACTGCAACCAGCGGACCCATGTACTTATGCTATCACTTGTCTCCCATTGTGTACGCTTATGAATAATGTGAGCGATGGCTCCAGCATGGCCTGACCGAGGCACTTCCGCGCGGCCGATCGCGAGGCAAGGCAGACGCGTGCAGGGAGAACGGCGACCCTGAACCCTCAGACGCAGTGAGGGCTGGGATCGCCGAGGTCCCCGCCAGTTAGCGCGCCGATCTCGAGGACCGGGCGGGGGCTGATCACGGGGCGATGTCCCCGCCACCAGGCCCATTCCTGCCACCAGGCGCATCCCCGCCACCAGGCCCATCCCGGCTGGCCAAGCCCTGGGTTGGCGGGCAGCCGGGTCCGGCTCTTATCCGCACGCCACCGAGCGAGGCCGGACTGCCCTCGAAGGAAGGGCTTCGAGAGCTGTTGCCTTCCCAATCTCCGTCAGCCCCGTAGTCGCGGTCTTGCCAAGGCTACGTCCCGTAGGAGGTTGCCCAGCCGCACTCCAGTGGACGCATGGCTGGCCCGCGTGCTCGCCTGAGGCTTCACGACGAGCCCCTTGCTCTCGCTCCCTGCGACCACGCTGGCGGCCGATCCTGGTTGCCGACGTACGCCTCACGGAGGAAACCATGGATGGCCTGGTTCGTGGACTGGCTGCAGCTCTGCGAGAAGGTGGGTCGCCTGACACGGCCACAACATCCTTGCCAAGACAATTCGACGGGACGGTCCGCAGCTGCTCCGATGTCTTGCACCGACTGCCGACCGGCCGTTTCGCCTCGACTTGTCGGGCGCGACTTTGGAACGAGACCCGCCAAGCCTTCGTGGGAGAATCTCGGCAGTGGGAGCAGGTGACGATCGCCCTCGACCGGAGGGTGACCACGTTGACCGATGAGCCTCAACCGGCTCGTCGAAACATGTCATAGCGCGTAGCGAGATACTCGCGGTTCGGCCGGAGTAGCTCCTTCCTCGGGACGACCATCCGAGCCCCCTGGAGGCCCTGCAGCCCGTGGGCAAGCATCGGACCGTCAACCTCGGCCAATACGTCGTCACGCACCTGCAGCACCAGGTCCGGGCGCACTCCGACGATGTTGGCGTCGAACGCCGCGTGGTGCAGCTTGCAGAGCGCCAGGCCGTTGGTGATCAGGGGTTCGCCGAGGGGATGGCTGTCGGGAAGGATATGGGCTGCGTCGAGCAGCTCCTCGTGGCGGAGCCGGCACATCGCGCATGCGCGCTCGTATGCGGTCAGAACCCGCTCTCGGAATGCCGCCTGGTGGATGCGCTGGCGGGCCAGTCGAGTGACATAGAGACGACGGGCTTCGTCACCGGCGAGATCCTTGTCTCCGGCTGAGGCTGCCTGCGGATCGTCGATGGCCACCGTGAAGCACAGGGCTGCCGGATCGTCGGCCACCACGAATGCAGGCCAATGAGCCAGGTAGCGCCCGGGTGTCAGCCCTGAGAAATAGAACAGGGGCGTGGCCGACTGCATCGCCCGGCGCAGTCCCACGTTGTCGGGATGCCCAGCATCGGTTCTAGCGGTACCGCACGAAGCCCTCGGTAACCTCGTCTTCGTACGGGCGGGGCTTGCCTGGCAAGACGGGAACGGTCGTGATCGAGATCGGGATGCCCGTGGGGATGGCGGCCGGCTTGAAGATGCCTTGGGGGCCAATCAGGGGAACGCGCACACCCCGGCAGGTGAAGCCCTGTGCGAGGACACCCCTGGGGATCACCTCCCCGTGGGTGAGGACCCGCTCGGCGAGGAATTCGAATGCTGCCAGGCGCACTGTCCGGTCTTGGTCCTCCGCCTCGACCGTCAGGGAAGCGGCCGGCCACGCCGCGTCCGGAACTGGCATCACCACTCCCCCGCGCGGATCCGAGGGTCCATGAGGATGGCGAAGATGTAGGAGCGGCCCCTCAGATCCCGCGCCGCGGCCGTGTTCGGAAGGGGCACTCGCTCGATAGCCCGGGCAAATTGAGACTTGCCGAGACCGTAATCTGTGCGGTCCGGAACGAGCACGGCTCCGTCGAGGCGGTAGGTGAAGGACGCTCCACGCACCTGACGGAAGACCTCCCCTTGGTGGCCCGCGATCCTGCGCCAGACGTCATTGATACTCGACACGGTTTGCCCTCGCCGCTCCGGCCCTCATCCTAGCGGTCGGCCACGCTTCACAAGATGGGTGTGTCGCGCAAAAAGGAATGCACCTCGCCGGGCCTTCAGCCAGGCGAGTGAGGCATTGCTTCGGACACCGGCCGGGTGAAGGCGCTGGGTGCACACTGAAGCATGTTGATCCTGGGAGTGGATCTGGCCTGGGGGGAGGGTTCGGTCTCGAAGGCAGCCCGGGAGTCTGGACTGGTGGCGGTCGACAGTTCTGGGACAGATCCTGGATGCAGGTTGGGCCTCAGGCCTTGCTGAAGTGGTCTCCTGGATGGCCACCTGGTCCAGGCCGAACACGTTGGCAATGGTCGATGCGCCGCTCGTGGTTGAGAACCCGACCGGACAGCGGCTCTGCGAGAAGCAGGTCGGGCAGCGGTTCGGACGTTGGAAGGTCTCGGCCAACACCACCAACCTGGGTTCCCCAAACCTCGCCGGCGTCCACCTGCGCGAGCAGTTGGAAGCCTCCGGTTGGCACTACGACGACGGTCGTGGCGGTCCGCCATCGTCGGGACATGTTCTGTCCGAGGTCTACCCCTTCACCACGATCGTCGGCGCTCAGGAGCTCGGATATGAGACCGAGCGGCCGAGGTACAAGCGGAGACCCAAGGGCATGCCGATTGGCCAGTTCAGGCCGATGAAAGCTGCGGCCTGTGACGGCCTGCTCGCCGAGATGGACGGCCTTCTTAGCGCCATCCCTCCGCTCGACCTTCGCTCCCATCCCGTGACGGCCAAGCTTCTCCAGGCTCCCTCCCCGGCCTCCGACCGGGAGTACAAGCACCGAGAGGACCTGCTTGATGCGGCCCTGTGCGCCTGGACGGGCCTGCTCTGGCTCCAGCGGGGACTTGATGGCTGCCAAGTACTGGGACTGACCAACGAGGCTGCCAGACAGGCGACGATCATCGCTCCGGCGCGGGGACGAACAGCGTGTTCCAGGGGCGTCGTCCGGGACACATCGATGACCGGACCCGACCAAGCATCGCCGGTTGAAGGGGCCCAGGAATGACACCCTCAAGACCGGACCGGATCCAGGGATGCCTTGTGGGCGGGCGTCGGCGACGCGTTCGGCGAGCCTGTTGAGTTCATGAGTGGCCGGGAGATCCTCGCCAGGTTCGGGCCGGAAGGCGTCGCCGGCTACGGCGGCGTCGGCAGGATCACTGACGACACCCAGATGACGCTGTTCACCGCCAAGGGGCTGATCCGCGCACACAACCGTTTCTCGGATCGGGGCATCAGCAACGTGCCCGCAGTGGTCCACTGGGCCTACCAGCGGTGGCTGTTCACCCATGAGGGTGATGCCGGCGCCGTGCCGTGGGACCCCGAGTTCCCGGCCGGCCCCAGCGCTTGGCTTGCCGAACAGCCCGTCCTGCGTCACCGGCGCGCTCCCGGGACGACCTGCCTGGCATCGCTGCACTCGGTGGAAGCCGGGACCGTCGAGCACCGTCGGAACGACAGTAAGGGCTGCGGGGCGTCATGCGGATCGCAGCGGTCGGGTTGCTGTCGGCCGATGCTTTCGACCTCGCCCGCGACATCGCGGCCCTCACCCATGGGCACCCTTCGGGATTCCTCGCGGCGGGTGCCTTTGCCGTCATGGTGGCGCAAACTCATGGCCGGAAAATCGCTGCACCGTTGCGTCCTCGAGGCGCGCCACAAAGTGAGCGGCCATCCCGATGGCGAGGAGGTGACCGCCGCAATTGGCCGGGGCCTTGGACGAGGCTGCCGGTAGCCTGGGTGACGCCGCAGGGGTTTCTCGGCTCGGAGAGGGCTGTGTGGCGGAGGAAGCTCTTGCCCTCGCCGTCCATTGCGCCCTGGTCGCCACTACGTTCAAGGTCGGGGTGCTTCTGGCGGTCAACCACGGTGGCGACAGCGACAGCACTGGCGCCATGGCCGGCAGCCTGCTGGGGACCGCCTTGGGGGCGTCGGCGATCAATGAGGATCTGCTGGCCGGACTGGAAGGTCGGGTGGTCATCGAGCAGGTTGCCGACGACTTGGGGGCCGTGCTTGACCGCGCAGCTCCCGACTTTCAGCGATATCCCCCCTGGTAGCCGCCAGTCCGAGCGATGCCACGCCGGGAGTGAGCGGCTCGTTGCCCTTGGCATCGGCAACAGCGATCCTCGGGTTCGGCAATCCCGGAGCGCATGAGGAGGCATTCCCGAGCCGGCCGGGAGGTCCTCCCGGGTTTTTGGGAACCAGATCCCTGTACACCGGCAACGCCGGAGGCACTCTGATCCCATGTGGCTGCCCGGGGGAACCGGCGATGGTTGCACGCACTGGCGTGCGGCCTCGGAGCCCTCCCCCTCGCCGAGGTGCCTGCAGCGGTCGGTGAGAGCAGCGCGGTGGGGTGGTCGTGGCACCAGGCTTGCCCGGCGGCCCTGCGGCCAATGGCTGGCTCGTTGCAGGACAGGTTTCGGAATCTTCCCTTGCCCCCGACTGGTTCACACGTGGGGCACGGAAAGCCCGGAGCCATGTGCCGTGGCCCAGCGTGGCTACATGTGCTACGATGCCGTATGGGCAGTTCGGTGTCTGTCCGGGAGCTGCGGAACAAGGTCAGCGAGGTGCTGCGCAGGGTCGAAAGCGGCGAGCGCGTCACCGTCACCGTGGATCGCCGGCCGGTCGCCGAATTGGTGCCTCTTCGGCGGCGTCGCACGGTGTCGGCCTCGGAGGCAATGAACATCGTCTCCCGCCATGCAGCAGACTCGGGGATGCTCCGGGAAGTCCGCAGCCTGCTCACGGACACGACGGACGACGCATGAGAGCCCTGTTGGACACCTCCTTTTTCGTGGCCACCGAGTCGGGCCGACCGCTCGGGGATATGCCAGGCGTTGATCAAACGGAAATCTCGGTGGTCACGCTGGCGGAACTCACCGTTGGCGCCCTCGTTGCCGACGACGATCACCGAGCCAACAGGGTCGCCACGTTGTCGGCTGTCGAGTCAACGTGGGACCCCCTCCCCGTCACTGCCGAGGTGGCGCGCGCCTTCGCCCACATCGCGGCCCACCTGCGGTCTCGTCAGTGGCGCATCCCGATCCTCGACGCCCTGGTGGCGGCAACGGCGATCACCGAGCAGATCCCCGTGGTTACCCAGGACCGCGACTACGAGCAGATTTCCGGCGTCGAGGTGATCCGAGTCTGATCAGCCGGGCGCTCCTCCCGACAGCGCCTCCACGCACCCCCAATGGAGCGGTCTACCGGGGACCTCAAGGACCGGCAAGCCAGCCGCCGTTGGGGGCCTAAAAGGGGCGAGCTACTCTGAGTCGCATAAGCAACAAAAGCGTCAGGACAACCTTCGACAACAACACCCGGCCACCATCAGGCGAGGCGATCGCGCGCTCTCGCGTAAGTTCGGCCCTCTGGACCGACGGCGCGGCGATCCCCCCGACCGTGGCGGCAGGATGTGGTTGGGGTCAATCCGTTAAGCCTAATTCAGCGGACTCGCTGTCGCCGGCTGGCTGGGCCGGGATGGGTAACTCTGGGGGTTCCGGGGCGCCAGGCTTGTCGCTAGATTTCGTTTGTCATGCGTCGTCCCGTGTTTTTATGGTCTGTTGACTGCACTGCCCTGATCGTGGTCACCTGTGGCCCCGGGTTCGTCGGGAGGCGTACCTGGCGGGGCCTCCGTGACGGCGACCTCGGCCGACTCCGAGCGCCTGCGCCAGTTCGTCGAGCAGCCAACCCGCTGTCGGGGCTCTTCGGGGCCGAGGACAATGCGGCCGGGCGGCGCTGGGGCGGCCGATCGCCTCCCAGAGCCGGGAGTCCAACTCCCGCCGATGAGGATGCGGCTCCCATTGCTGGTCCCTTGGACGAACGCAATGAGGGTGAACGCACTAACGACCTCAGCACAAGCCTCGCAAGCGACCACAGTCGTCCGCGAACACCTTCCACAGCTCACCCAGCCTTCGCAGCTCTTCGATGTGGCGTCGTCGTTCGAACTCCTCCTGGCTGCCCGCCCCGAGGCATACGCCCGCCGGACTCCGCTGGCCTCAGGCTTCATCTGTCCAGCGCCTGTTTGTAATGGAGTGCTCGGCGACGACTGATCTTGCATATCTCAACATGGTTGCGGTCATCAAAGCTTGACAACGCGCCACTCATGCGCGCAGAAACGTCTAGAAAGGAGTAACGATGCTGCGACAACGCGCGCTTGGCATGGTGGCGGGCCCCCTCCTTGGATTGCTCTGTCTGGCCTGTTCTGCGACGGTGTTCGTCGGCGGTCCGAACCAGCCCTGTTCGCCGATCGCCAGGTTCGCCAACAGATTCGGCGTTATAGCGGCCCAACAGCCAGGCCCTGGTGGAGCCGTTGTCTGGGGTGTCTATCCCGCCGTGGCCGCCACCGGCTTCTCGGTCGATGTCTATGTAGACGGAAAGCGCGTCGACCACAAGGACCAGGCCTATCCCCCGCACGGCTCCGTTAACCCGAAGGACCTCCGATCAGGCGCCCTCGTCAGTATTGTGGGACGAGCCAAGGCGCCGGGTGGTGAGTTGAATTACGGGCTATTGTGTCGGTCGGCATGAACCTGCCACAAGGAACCGAGCAGCTGGTCCAAGAGCTCACTGAGCGCATTCGCTTGGACTTCCATGGCGTCCTGCCCAAGCTCCAACTCCGGTTCATCCCGTACTCGGAGTGGGTCGCCGACGATCCGCGCGTCGCGCCGGCTGAGGAAGAGGACCTCGTCTGCATCACAGACCGAGCTTCTTTTCCCATCCACGCCAGCGAAGGGACCGAGATCAGCTGTTCGATCGTCGCTGCCCAGCTTCAGGACCATGCAATGGATGATCTGGGGCGACCGTGGCCTTCCCTCGGGCCCGAAGGTCACCGGCTCGTTCCCACGCCCGGGCTCGACGACTTGAGGAAAGCCTGCTGGCAGGTGAAAGGAACATTTCGATGTCCAGTGGGCTACCTGCTTGGCGCTCTCGAGGTCTTCGGACTGGTCGAGTAGCACCAACCATCACTGCGCTGGGCGCTTGGGCTTCGCTACCGCTGGTAGTGGGGCTCTCGGTCGGGTTCCTTGGTGTTGGCGCGGAGCTCCTTTCCATAGGGATGCTTATCGCGATCCACCGCCGAGACCTGGTCGCCCGCCTGAAGTACGAGTGGCGTCTCGGGATTCCAATGCGTCGACTGCCCACTGCTATCGTGATCGGGGCGCTCTCCGGCGGCGGGGCCGTGGTTCTGCTAACCCTGCGCAATTCTCCGCACAGAGTCATGCCATTCAGTGCTCCGCCGGCTGCCCTCGCCGCCCTCGTCATTGTTGTGCTGGCCATGGCCAATGCCGTGATGGAGGAGTCGCTATGGCGTCTTCTCCTGCAGGGGTCGCTGACCGGGGAGGGCCTGGGTGGCGCCCCAGCCGTCGCCCTGCCGGCCATAGGGTTTGCCCTGTCCCATCTCGGCGGCCTTCCCGGCGGCCCCATCGGGATGCTCGGCGCAGGGTTGTTCGGGCTGGCGCAGGGCATCTTGCGTCGCAAGGGCCGCTCCCTGCCGGAGCTGTCCTTGATCCATTTCGTTGTGGATCTGATCATCTTTTCCTTTGTGTGGCAGACGGGCCTTGTTTTTGGTCATAACCATTTCGGTTGATAGTGCCCCGCGAATGACTTCACAGAAGCCTCCGAGCCGACACGAAGGACATAGGCCGGCCCGGCTTCTGCGCCTCGCAAAACGGAAACCCTCGCCGGCCGCCATGGACGGTTCGGCTCTACGCCCCCCCTTGGCGCCATGGGCAGTGGTGAGCTGACGGACAAGGGGACCTGGACTTCGTCGAGCCACGCCGCGTGAGGACCTCGCGCAAGCAGGCGGGACCGGTGGCCACGGGCTGCTTCGGGCGCCTGCATCCCCTCGTCCCGGGAGTTCAGGGCGTCATCTACGACACCGCGCTGCGGGGGGCCCATCACCAGGTCCTGCTTCGGGAGCATGGGCTGATGCCGGTGAACCAGGTGACGGCGCCGTGGCGGGGTCGAACAAGCCTTCCGGCCACGATCTCGAGAGGAGGCGAGCGCTTCCGGACGGCCCCCCCTCATGGGCACCTGGCACTGTCCGTGGACAAAATGGCGTCGCAGTTTGACGCGGGGAGGCTGGCCGAGGCTCTTGAGGGACTCCAGGCGCTCACTCAGGACGACCCCTTTGACGAGTCAGACGAATCGGGGACAGGCGCATCATGGCTTTGGTGAAGGCGTTCCTGAAAACCGGCATCCTCGGTGAGGATGGAGAGCTTCGGGAAAGCCACGCCGGTGCTCCTCAGGGCGGGATTATGGCGCCACCAACACAATCGCTAACTTCGAGTTCGAGGTGAGTCTCCCCTACAAGCGAGCCGAGAGGCCGCGAGGGAAATGATTTGACATGAGTCGGCCAGGCGCTAAAGGACACCTGTGAGCAAGAAGCGCTCGGCGCATCCGAGCAAGAAGGCCGCCAGGCCCCGGGTGACCGCGCCACGAGCCGGCAAGCGGGGCCAGCCCGGATTCGCCAAGGCGCTGATCGATCCCGAAGTTCCCGTCGACGAGGGCGTGGCGGCGCTGCTCGAGTTCCACGAGGGCCGAGCCTGCCGAATCCCGCTCGCGGCGATGGTAGCCCACGAGTCGGGGCCAAAACCCTGCCACAAGAGCAGCCCGCGTCCTGCCGCGGGCGCAGGAGTGGGCGCCGCCCGAGCTCTCAGAGGAAACCAAACCCAAAGCGGGCGAAGAGAGATTGGATGAACTCCATTCACGATGGCCCGGCTCGAGCCTGGCAGAATCCGGTTTGCGGGCTCGCAAGGAGAGACTGGCCCTGCTCGTCCCGCGAACGGTGAGCGACCTGGCCGAGGTTGGGTGGGGCGTAAGCAACCTGGTGCTGGCCTGGCGGTCCGGAGGCCATTGGAGGCTCGCGCAGGTCGGCACCGTCTACGGCGTGTGAGCCGGCCCGGGGTCGCAGCTCAGCCGGGCGGCGGCTGGGGGGCCGGCTTCCACTTCTTCACCCTCGCGTCAGGGTCCGACCCGGCGTGTCGGCGGGCTGCTTCGGCACCGTCCAGCTCGCACAGCCACTCCAGGGCAGCCAAGCGGACGCGGCCCTGACCTGACCGCAACCCCCGCCTGACCAGTTGCCGCCGCTGTTGCTCGTCAAGGCCGGCTGCGGCGTCAAGAAGGCCCTGGATCATCGCGTCGCGACGGTAGGGAAGGCACGCGTTGGCGATCCGCAACAGCTCATCCAGCCGCTGTGGATCCCCCCGGAGTATCCGGCTGGCAGCCCACCGGGGCAAGGGCGGGGCAACGGCGCGGTGGTCGGTGCCGGTGGCGTCGTCGGCGATTTTCGGCATCCCCACCTCGTCAGCCAACTCCTTCAGCCACTCCGGGGTCCACCAGTCCGGGGCCAGCCACGCCATTGAACAGCTGACGGTGACGTCCTCGCCGAGGAAGGACTCGGCCAACTCGTCAAGGTCTGGGGCCGTCAACAGCCGACTGGCCTCGATGGCGGCGATCACCTTTGCCGTCGCCCCCTCCCATCGCCGGCAGGTGCAGAGCAGTAGTGCGCAGAACGTGGCAAGGCAGGTTCCCGCACCCCGCACCCCGGCGAGCAGGTCTGCCGCCTCGCCACCGCGGCCACTTGACCCCCACCCCCCCGGCGTTTGCAGCAGGAGTCGGCAGAGATGGTCCGTGTCCTGAGCCGCCGACAGCTCCCGGAGGGGGCGAGCCTCGTCCTCCCACACGAGGACCACGATAGCGGTGTACTCAGGCGCGTGACCAGTGTGGTAGCCCGGCGTTCGGCCGAGGTTGGCCTCCCGCTCTGCCAAGAAGCTTTCAGCAGTCTTAATATATGTTATACTGCGTGGAATATGGTTCTCTACCGGATCGTTTTCGGGTCCGATACGATAGAGGGAGCAATATGGCCGTTCGACCCCAGCCGAGGCTGTTCACGGTCGAGGAATATGACCGGATGGTGGAAGCCGGCATCCTCGGTGAGAACGAACGCGTCGAACTAGTCAGTGGCGGGATCGTCCAGATGACCGCCATCGGCAGCCGGCAGGCTGCCTGCGTCAATCGACTCAACGCACTGTTCTCAAAGCATGTCTCTGACCGTGCGATCATCCAGGTCCAGAATCCCGTGCGAGCAAGCGAGCTGTCCGAGCCTGAGCCCGACCTGGGACTGCTGCGACCCGAAGCGACTATTACGCGGCGGCACACCCGGGCGCGGGCGACGTGTTCTTGCTCATCGAGGTGCGGACACATCCTTGGACTACGATCGCTGGGTCAAAGCTGGGCTCTATGCCGCCGCTGGCGTGCCAGAGCTATGGATTGTGGACCTGAACTTCGGACAGATCGAAGCCTATCGGTCCCCGGGCCCCGATGGGTACGCCGAGGTCCTGTCGCTCGGGGCGAACGAACGCCTGGCCCCCCTGGCTTTCCCGGATGTGTCCCTCGCCGTGAAAGACATCCTGGGTTCGTGAACCACCTGGCGCCGGCCAGAGCGAGGTCGTCCACGCTGTCAGGATCGGCACGCCGTAGAGGGGCGGTGCGTGGGTCGTGGGTGGCGATCGTGGAGCCTTCCGCCATAGCTTGAGCCACAAGCATCCGGTCGAACGGATCATCGTGGTGCTGCGAGAGACCTCCCGCAGCCAACGAGTGACAGAGGGTCGACAACGGATCGAAACGGTGCTTCTTTGGCGCGAGAGGCGGGGCTGGTAAAAGGCCGAAGATGTTTGCCGAGGCCTCCATGGATGCAAGCCCGAACCCGGCCCCGGCCCCGAGTTGGTTGCCTCTTCCCTGCCCACCCTCAATCGCATCCAGGAGCCGCTCGAGGGCGTCCTGGCAAACGCGGCTTACGTTGATGTCGATGCCCCGCTCCCGGACCCTCTCGAGTCGGCGGCCGAGCTCGGGCGGGATGTAGACGTTGACCCGTGCCGACACCGGGCTGCGGCGGCGGCGTTGCCGAGTGGGGGCCTCGGGCCCCCACTCAGAACGCTCCCGAGACAAAGCCCCGGATCACCTCCGGCACGGTCGCATCCAGCCCCGCGCACTGCAGGGTCTCCGGATCCATCGGGTCCCCGACGGAGCTCCCCGCTGTCGTCTTCCAAGCCGCCCTGTCTGCGCCGGTCTCGCCACTCGCCTCATCTTGACATCGTCCGGCACCAGCCCGGCCCAGACTGAACCTCGCGCACTTTCCCCCTCGGGCTAAATGTGCCACCATCTGACCGATGACGACCGATGCCGGGGGCCTCTCCCAGAACGAGCCGGCCAGAACCGCCTCGGATTCCAGCGGCGCTGCAGCAGATGCTGGATCCGATCCTCACCTTGATCGAGGAGTTCTGCGCGTAGGACCTGGACGCCGAGTACGGCCGGCTCAGCCACAAGATGGCGGCGAAGCTTTCCCGCAGGCGCCCATCCCCACTCACGCGCGCCAATTCGCAGATCTGGGCGGCGTCGATCGTCTCCACGGTTGGCCAGGTCAACTTCGTCCCCGATCCCACCCGGACGCCACACCTGACGACGGACCCCTTCAGCGCACTCAATGGGGGCGGCCAAGCGTACCCTTGCAGGCAAGTCCCGGCTCATCGGGGACCTGGTCCGCACGGGCCAGGTCGACCCGGAGTGCTGCCGCCGGGATCTGCTCCTCCACATTCTGGCATGGATGATCGGGCGGACGGGCTGGTCGCGGACACCCGGATGTTCCCCTCTCAACGGCAGGCAGACGCTCGCCGGCGAGGCCTGCTCACCTACCTCGCTGCCCCGGGTAGGTTCTGAGGCCTCCGGAACGACTGAGAGTCTCGGCATCCATATGGGGATCACGACCAAGGACGCGCTCTGGGCTGAGGCGAAGAAGCGATGCAGGCTCTCGGCTGAGGCCGTGCGGATGGCCAAAGAGATGGGGCTCAACCCGCGGTCGCTGATCAAAAACATCCCGTCGCCAAGCCAGCCCTGGAAGCAGCCGGTCGAAGCCTGGGTCCGGGACATCTACGCCAAGCAGGCGCGCAGGAAGCAACGTCCCGGCAAAGGCCCGGATGCAGCGGCACACTCCGGAGGAGTACCGTGCGCTGCGCCGGATCCTCAAGCCATCTCCGAGGCACAACGGAGCGTGGAAGACTCGAGGGTGCGGGCCCGGGGGTATCCGATCGACAAGAACATTGCTCCCCTGGTGGATACGCTGAATCGCTTCCCCGGCCTGAGGACCTTCTCGTCCTGCGGCGGTCACCCTCCCCCGCTCACCGTCAACCAGGCGCCAGAGGGACACTATTGGGTCAACTTCAACGTCGATCCATCGGACGGCGGTTGGCCTTCGCTCCAGGCCCTGGCATACGTGGTGGCCGATCTCGAAGAGGTGACCATCAAGCTATGGCTTGCCGGTGACACGCCGGACACCATCGCCTTCGAACTTTCGGCGGTCGGCGATCCCTCGGACCTGACTGCCAGGCTTCAAGCCTTCAGAGCGACCTCAGGAAGGCCGTCGCCGTCCCGCTAGGACTGCCCATATAGGTGGATTGGTACCTACATCGGGCGCGAACCGGCTGAAGGGGACAGGGCGTCAGCGAATGAGCTTGTTACCAGTGGCTGGATCGAGGTCATTGGTCATCTCACGCTGCGAGGGTCGGCACGCCGTAGAGCGGGATGCGCGGGTCCCTGGTGGCAATCGTGAGACCTTCCGCCATAGCTTGAGCCACAAGCATCCGGTCGAAGGGATCCTCGTGATGGTGCGGGAGGCCCCCCGCAGCCAGCGCATGGCGCAGGGTGATCGGCAACGGGTCGAAACGGTGCCACTTGACCTGCGCCTCCAAGTCGCCCGGGCTCTCCAGTTTGCCGATCGCGCGCTTGATCGAGATCTCCCAGGCCGTCGCCGCGCTCACGTACACCGCATTCCCCTCGTCAGCAATGGCCGCGCTGGCCGCCCCCGAGAGGGTGGGGTCGCTGGTCAGCCACCACAGGAGCGCATGCGTGTCCAGGAGAAGCCTCATTCACGATCACCGCTAAACGCCGCTCCAACCTCTTCGGGCAGCTCCTCAAAATCGGGCGCCACCCGCACGCGACCCTCCCATCCTCCGGGAATCCGGGGGCCAACGGCGCCGTCATAGGGCACCAGCTTTGCGATGGGCTTCCCGGACTTCCCTATGACGATCTCCTCCCCAGCGGCAACCCGCTCGAGGAGCGCCGACAGATGGGTCTTCGCTTCGTGCACGTTAACAACCATGAGATTAGTCTATCAGACTTAGTCCAGTAGGTTCATCACGCCCTGGATACCGCTGGCCCCAAGCGGCCAGGGTGAAACTCGACCCCTGCCGGCAAGTCCAGTGGCGCGGGCTCGGGCTGCCAGGTTGGTCGTGTCGGTTCAGGCATCGAGGGGCGGAGGGCGGGAGAAAGCAGCCATCGCTTCATCCGGATATCTGGGGTTCGGGGAACACCACGGCGGGCTCGGGGGGGATCAACTCCCCCGACTCGGAGTCAGTCTCGAAGCAGAGTCCGAGGCTGTC
>WNFD01003292.1_pt1 | contig 28133 bp, 23 predicted proteins | sample 5400491 | NCBI WGS metagenome assembly WNFD01 (sample SAMN13153343, study PRJNA577476) | soil metagenome | isolation source: 120 cm saprolite under Douglas fir tree site 2 hole 2 replicate 2 | place: USA:California | collected 2015-04-18
CGAGTCTGCCCCTTTTATCCGGGCGGAAAAGCTCGTTTCCTTGTGTACGAGCAGGACGCCGAGCAACGGAACGAGCGTGAGCACCGCTGCCAGCGCCACGACGGTCGCGATGATGCCGGCCTCGCCGAAGGTGCGGATCAATTCCGAATTGGCGAACAGCAACGAGAAAAAAGAGAGGCCCGCGGTGGCGTGGGTGAGCACGCACGCCGGTCCTGCGATCAAGATCGCGTCGCGGAAGGCGTGATACTTGCTCTGGCCCGCTATCAATCGGTCGCGGGCGAGATACGTGAGCTGCATGCTGTCGGAAAAGCTGATCACCATGATCAGCGGCGTCATCACGTTGAGGAAAATGTTGAGGCGGAAGTCAAGCCAGCCCAGCGCCCCGAGCGCCAGCAAGATTGCGGTCAGCGGCGGGGCTGCCGCAATCACCATGAACGACACCCGGCGGAAGAACGCGATGGCGATCAGGCACCCCGCCACGAACCCGAGCGCATTGTAGACCACCCGGTCCCGTTCCATGGCGTTGCGGATGTCGAGCTGCATCACCGGCACGCCGGACAATTCGCCTTTGAGGCCGGTGCCCGCGATGTTCTCCGCGACGGTTTTGCGGATTTCGGTGACGACGTTGGACAAACCGTTGCCGGTCGCGGCGGCGGGATCGAGCGCAAGCACGATCAAGGCAAGCTCGCCGTCCTCGGAGATGAGCTTGCCGCGTATGATTTCGTTCGAGAGCACTTTCTGGACCAGAGCGTCGTAGGCCTTGCCCTCGGGCAGCGGATCCGGAAACAGCGGCTCCGGCAGGTGGCCGCCCTCGGGAGGCTGACGCGCCGAGAACAGCGAGACAACGCCCCTGGTGCCCTCGATGAGCTGCAATTCCGTCACCAGATCGCGCAGTCTTTCGAGCGATTCCCGCTCCATGAGGCTCTTGCCTTCGACCACCACCAGCACGTCGTATTCGCTCGACGGAAAGCGCTTGGTCACCTCCTCGTATTGCTTGAACTCGGGGCTGTCGGAGCGAAACAGCTGGCTCAGCGAGTCGTCGGCCTCAATACGCATCACTCCGATCGCCGCAAGGGCCGCCAGGAGGACGAAGACGATTACGCCCGCAATAGGAAAACGCAACGGAACGAGCCCGAATCGCTCGATGCCAAGCGCGAGCCGAAACGGGCGCCTCGGCTCCGGCGCGGGCACGCCGGCCGCATTTGCCGTGGCGTGATCGGGCTCATCGTGTCGCATCTCTGCCTCCGCAATCGACCGGCTGGAGCGCGTCCCGGTGACATTTGACCGAGGTCATTGCCGGGCTTGACCCGGCAATCCATCCCCCCTCCCTACCCTCCCCCGCGAGCGGGGGAGGGTAGGGAGGGGGAATGGACCCGCGAGCCAAGCCCGCGGGTGACGGCCAAAACGGTTGGATCGGCTTTATCGGAAACATGTGCGCCTTACCCACGATAAACCGGCTCCGGCTGGGAGAAGAAGCTCAGCAGGATATGTAGGCAGAGCTCATAGTTCTTGCCCTGGAAGCTCGCATGGGAGATGCCCGGCATGACGGCGAACTGCTTATCCGGATTGGGCAGCAGCTTGAAGAACTCGGTGAGGTCGTCGACGCTCGCGATGCCATCCCATTGGCCGCGCATGATGATGGTGGCGGACTTGATCTTGGTCGGGTCAACCACAGGCAGGTTTGCGCACATGTCGACATAGGTGCCGGTCGGAACCGAGTCGTCGAGCGCCAGGATGGCGTCCGCGAAGGCATCCACCACTTTTTCGTCGGCCGAGCCCGGATGGTCGCGATTGAAGATCGAATGCACGAACGCGCGGTCGATGGGCCGGCGGTTCTTCGCGCGGAATTCCGGCAGCCGCTTCGAACGCTCGGCGAGCGTGGGGCTCCCCTTTCCGGTCCACACCATGGCGTCGAGGGCGAGCCGGGACACCATTGCGGGGTGGTTCTGGGCAAACAGCGCGGCGCGCAGCGCCCCCGACGAAATCCCGTAGACCATGAACGGCCTGGGCCCGCGCAGCTTCTGAATGTAGGCGGCGGCGGCGAAGCAATCTTCGGCCCCGATCGCGATCGGGGCATTGTTGTCCCGGGTTTTGGTGGAACGACCGTAGCCTTCCATGTCGACCGACCACGTGTCGTAACCGTGCCGCGCGAAGAATTCCATGGCGGAGGAATTCGGCCGCCATGGCACGTTGAGATCGAACGTCGGCTGCGATGCCATGGAGGACCCGTGGACGAACAGGATCGGGGCTTTTGCCTTGGCTGGATCGACGGCGCATTTGTTCCACAGGAATAGCTTGACGTCGCCTTTGTTGGTCCAATGCTCGGCGCCGGCCAGTCGTTGGGTCGTTTCGTTCATGGACAGGTCCTTACTTTGGCATGATTGCGGTGTCGAGATCGGACGAGAGGCCGAATCGAGACAGGGTCATCGGCGCTTTATACAATCGCCATCGTGATGGAAATGCATAGTTTTTGCCGAACCCGGCCTGCCAGTTTGTTACGGAAGGAAGTCCGCAAGCGGGCCCCCTCCTCACCGTTGCGTCCCGTTCCTGCGGCGGAGGAAGGGGTGGAACTGCTGATCAGTCAGCGCTGACTCAAGGCTTTTGACGCGCCCCGGGTGCGGCGCTTTGATGGCGATCGGTTCGCGACAGCGGCGCAAATCGCCGCAAGTTGCCCGATTTATCGCAACTCCCACTCGAATACCCGGCACCATCGATGTCTGCATCCAGGGGCCGCAACGACCGTCAACATCGACTTGCCACCTATGGTGCGCTGCGCTAAGCCTCGTGTGTCCCCTGCCGTGGATCGAATCCAGGATTTTCCAAGTCGGGTCGGCGGTGCCGGACCACCGGGCCGGGGAAGGCGATTGTGCGCCCGTTGCGGTTCGCGTCGGGGGTGCAGAGAGGTGAAGATGAACGCGCTGCTGCAGGAATACCTTCCTCTCGCGATCTTTATCGGTATTTCGCTGGTGATCGGACTTGTGCTCCTGGTGGCGCCCTTCATCGTTGCATATCGGCAGCCCGATCCCGAAAAGCTGTCGGCCTATGAATGCGGATTCAACGCCTTCGACGACGCGCGCATGAAGTTCGATGTGCGCTTCTACTTAGTCGCGATCATTTTCATCATTTTCGATCTCGAAGTAGCATTCCTGTTTCCTTGGGCCATTACATTTGGCCAGCTTGGCGCCTTGGGATTCTGGTCGATGATGGTATTCCTTGCGGTTTTGACCGTCGGATTTATCTATGAGTGGAAGAAGGGAGCGCTCGAATGGGATTGAACGAGCGAACTGCTCCCGCTGCGACGGGATTGCTTGACCCCCGCACCGGCCTCCCGGTGGGGGCGGACGACGCGTTCTATGTCGGTCTCAATAACGAACTGGCCGACAAAGGCTTTCTTGTCACTACCGCCGACAACTTGATCGTGTGGGCCCGCACCGGCTCGCTGATGTGGATGACTTTCGGACTCGCCTGCTGCGCGGTCGAGATGATGCAGATGTCGATGCCGCGTTACGACGCCGAACGTTTCGGCTTCGCGCCGCGCGCCTCGCCCCGCCAGTCCGACGTGATGATCGTGGCTGGTACGCTGACCAACAAGATGGCGCCGGCGCTGCGCAAGGTTTACGACCAGATGCCCGAGCCGCGCTACGTGATCTCCATGGGTTCGTGCGCCAATGGCGGCGGCTATTACCATTATTCCTACGCGGTGGTACGCGGCTGCGACCGTATCGTGCCGGTGGACATTTATGTTCCGGGCTGCCCGCCCACCGCCGAGGCGCTGCTGTACGGCGTTCTGCTGCTGCAGAAGAAGATTCGGCGCACCGGGACCATCGAGCGGTGACGAGATGACCAGCGAGACGATGGAATCCCTCGGCCAGGCCATCGCCGGGGCGCTTCCCGGTGCGGTCGCCGGCTATGTCACGACCCATGGTGAATTGACTCTGAGCGTCAATGCGGCCGACATCGTGAGGGCGGCGACTTTCCTGCGCGACGATCCAAGGTGCGCGTTTTACTGCTTCATCGACGTCACGGCGGTGGACTGGCCTTCGCGCGAGCGGCGTTTCGACGTCGTTTATCACCTGCTGTCGCCAACAAAGAATCAGCGCGTTCGTATCAAGATCGAGGTCGATGAAGCCACCTCAGTCGCCTCCCTCGTCAGCGTGTTTCCGGGCGCCAACTGGTTCGAGCGCGAAGTGTACGATCTTTACGGCGTGGTATTCACCGGCCATCCGGACTTGCGCCGCCTGCTCACCGACTACGGCTTCGAAGGCCATCCGCTGCGGAAGGATTTTCCGCTGACCGGCTTCGTCGAGGTGCGTTGGGACGACGAGCAGAAGCGGGTCGTCTACAACCCGGTGCAATTGGCGCAGGAATTCCGAACTTTCGATTTTTTGTCGCCTTGGGAAGGGCCGCAGTATCCGCTGCCGGGCGATGAAAAGGCGACCGACGGCTCCGGGAAGGTCGGCACATGACCGAGGCCGCGCTCCGCAATTTCACCATTAATTTTGGGCCGCAGCATCCGGCAGCGCACGGTGTGCTGCGCCTCGTGCTGGAGCTCGATGGCGAGGTGGTCGATCGCGTCGACCCGCATATCGGCCTCCTGCATCGCGGCACCGAAAAGCTCATCGAATACAAGACCTATCAGCAGGCGATTCCGTATTTCGACCGGCTCGACTACGTCGCGCCGATGAATCAGGAGCACGCGTTCTGCCTCGCCGCCGAAAAACTGCTCGGCCTCGTCATACCGCGGCGGGCACAACTCATTCGGGTGCTCTACGCCGAGATCGGGCGGCTGTTGTCGCATCTTCTCAACGTCACCACCCAGGCCATGGATGTGGGCGCGCTGACGCCGCCGTTGTGGGGCTTTGAGGAGCGCGAAAAGCTGATGGTGTTCTACGAGCGCGCCTCGGGTAGCCGCATGCATGCGGCCTTTTTCCGGGTCGGCGGCGTTCACCAGGACCTGCCCGAGAAGCTGATCGACGACATCGAGGCGTTTTGCGGCCCGTTCCTGCGGGTCTGCGACGATCTCGAGGAGCTTTTGACCGACAACCGCATCTTCAAGCAACGCAACGTCGATATCGGCGTCGTCAAGCTCGCCGATGCCTGGGCATGGGGCTTTTCCGGCGTCATGGTGCGCGGCTCGGGCGCCGCGTGGGATCTGCGCAAGGCGCAGCCCTACGAATGCTACGCGGAACTCGACTTCGACATCCCGGTCGGCCGCAACGGCGATTGCTACGACCGTTACTGCATCCGCATGGAGGAGATGCGCCAGTCGGTCCGCATCATGCGCCAGTGCATCCGCAGGCTGCGGTCGGCCGAAGGGCAGGGGCCGGTGAGCGTCGCCGACAACAAGATCGTGCCGCCGAAGCGCGCCGAGATGAAGCGCTCCATGGAGGCGCTGATCCATCATTTCAAGCTCTATACCGAGGGCTACCACGTACCGGCCGGCGAGGTTTATGCCGCCGTCGAGGCGCCGAAGGGCGAGTTCGGCGTCTATCTCGTCGCCGACGGCACCAACAAGCCCTACCGGTGCAAAATCCGCGCCCCGGGCTTCGCCCACCTCCAGGCCATGGATTTTCTCAGCCGCGGCCACCTGTTGGCGGATGTGTCGGCGATCCTCGGCTCGCTCGACATCGTGTTCGGGGAGGTGGATCGATGAACGTGTCACTTATCCCCAAAGTTCGGATGAATGTGGACGAGTTCCTCGCGTGGACGGAACGACAGTCCGATGACCGTTACGAGCTGGTGGATGGCGAGATCGTTGCGATGACGCGGGATACGATCGGGCATAATCGCACTAAAGGTGCAGCGTATGTTGCGCTTCGCGATGCCGTGCGCGCGGCGGGGCTGCCTTGCGAAGTGTTCATTGATGGCGTTGCAGTTGCGATCAACGAGAATACCGTCCGAATTCCCGACGTCATTGTTCAGTGTGGAGCGGAATCGGACTCGGCTGCGCTGATCAGTGACTCGCCAGTGATTGTGGTCGAGGTGGTATCTCCGTCGAGCGAACGAGATGACATCGGTACCAAATTTATGGACTACTTCTCGGTCGCGAGCATCCACCATTACCTCATCTTGTTTTCAGAAAGGCGAGCTGTCGTTCACCATCGGCGCAATGAGAGAGGTGTGATCGAATCACGGACCGTGAAAGATGGCGATATCGCTGTCGATCCGCCGGGCCTTTCCGTTTCAGTTGCCGCGTTGCTCGGGTCTTAGGGAATCAAATGTCCGTCCGCCGCCTAGCCCCTCCCGACCAGCAGCCGGCGAGCTTCGCCTTCACGGCCGAAAATCTCGCATGGGCGAAGCGGGAGATCGCCAAATATCCGGAGGACCGGCAGGCCTCGGCGGTGATCCCGATCCTGTGGCGTGCCCAGGAGCAGTCCGGCGGCTGGACGTCGCGCGCGGCGATCGAACACGTCGCGGATATGCTCGACATGGCGCCGATCCGGGTGCTCGAAGTCGCGACCTTCTACACCATGTTCCAGCTCGCGCCGGTCGGTCGCAAAGCCCACGTCCAGTGGTGCGGCACGACGCCGTGCCTGCTGCGCGGGGGCGCGGAGCTCAGACAGGTTTGCCAGCGGCGCATCCACCATGACCCCTTTCATGTCTCCGCCGACGGGGACTTCTCCTGGGAAGAGGTGGAATGCCTGGGGGCGTGCGTCAACGCCCCGATGGTCCAGATCGGCAAGGACACTTACGAGGATTTAACCCCTGAGTCCTTCGAGAAAGTGCTCGACGCCATCGCCCGCGGTGAAACCCCGAAACCTGGCCCGCAGAACGGGCGGCAATTCTCCGCTCCGTTCGGCGGCGACACCACCCTGACCCCCTCCCTACGCTCCCCCTTCCCCCTCCCTAACCCTTCCCCGCAAGCGGGGGACGGAAGGGCGGGGGAAGGGGGAGGGTAGGGAGGGGCACCGGTAAGGCGTAACCGATGCTCGATGACAAGGATCGCATCTTTCGCAATCTCTACGGCCGCGGCGACTGGGGCCTGGCTGGCGCCCGTGCGCGCGGCGCCTGGGACGGCACCAAGGCGATCCTGGAGAAAGGCCGCGACGCCATCATCAACGAGGTCAAGAGCTCGGGGCTGCGCGGTCGCGGCGGCGCCGGGTTCCCAACCGGGCTCAAGTGGTCGTTCATGCCCAAGCAGGCTGGCGACCGCCTCCATTATCTTGTGGTCAACGCCGATGAGTCCGAGCCCGGGACCTGCAAGGATCGCGACATTATGCGGCACGATCCGCATCTTCTCGTCGAGGGCTGCCTGATCGCCAGCTTCGCAATGGGCGCTCACACCTGTTACGTCTATGTGCGCGGCGAGTTCGTCCGTGAACGTGAGCGGCTGCAGGCGGCGGTCGATGAGGCTTACGAAGCCAAACTGATCGGCAAGAACAACATCCACGGCTTCGACTTCGACCTCTTCATCCACCATGGGGCCGGCGCCTACATCTGCGGCGAGGAGACCGCGCTGCTGGAAAGCCTTGAGGGCAAAAAGGGCATGCCGCGGCTCAAGCCGCCGTTCCCGGCCAACGTCGGCCTTTACGGTTGTCCGACCACGGTGAACAACGTGGAGTCGATTGCGGTCGTCCCCGACATCATGCGGCGCGGCGCGGCGTGGTTCGCCGGCATCGGCCGGCCGAACAACACCGGCACCAAGATTTTCTGCATTTCCGGCCACGTCAACAATCCCTGCAATGTCGAAGAAGCGATGGGCATTCCGCTGCGCGAGCTGTTGGAAAAGCATGCCGGAGGGGTGCGCGGCGGCTGGGATAATCTGTTGGCTGTGATCCCGGGCGGCTCCTCGATGCCGTTGGTGCCAGCCTCCCAATGCGTGCCGCTGCCGATGGATTTCGACGGCACCAAGGAGGTCAAGTCTGCCCTCGGCACCGCCGCCGTGATCGTGATGGACAAATCCACCGATATCGTGCGCGCCATGGCCCGCATCGCGTATTTTTACAAACACGAGAGCTGCGGCCAGTGCACGCCGTGCCGGGAGGGCATGGGATGGATGTGGCGGGTGCTGACGCGCATGGCCGAAGGCCGCGCCCACAAGCGCGAGATCGACATGCTGATGGATGTTACGCAGCAGATCGAAGGGCACACGATCTGTGCCTTCGGCGACGGCGCGGCCTGGCCGGTGCAGGGCCTGCTCCGCCATTTCCGCCACGAGATCGAACGCCGCATAGACGAGTACGCCGCCAACCCGCATCCGGAACCGGTCAGGGTGGCGGCGGAGTGAGCAACATGGCACATGGGCCGGCCCCGAGGAGTGGTCAGAAAAAATCGCCGGCCTGAGGATGTAAGCGATGACCATTGCGGGACGGACGCAAAAGCAGACCTGGCTGTCGAATACCGGTCTCGCCATCATGGCGGTCGCATTCGCCTGGTGGTTCCTGTTTTATGCGCAATGGACCGGACCGCTGCGATTGCTCGATCTCAAAGTGCCTTGTCTCGTCACCACCATTGACGAGTGCAGCTTCTTTCAGTCTCGGCTCGACGAGTTTCACGCCTCGGGGCCCGCTTATCAGCCGGCGGTATGGTGGATCGGCATGGCGACATTCCTGGCCGGACGCGTCTCCGGGAGGTTGTTCCCCGGGAAGCTGCCTGATCGCGCGGGCTTGCGGAGCGACAGCGAGAAGGACGGAGCCAGGTGACCAAGATCATCGTCGACGGCGCCGAAGTGGACGTCCCGCCGGAGTACACGTTGCTCCAGGCCTGCGAGGCGGCGGGCGCGGAGATTCCGCGTTTCTGTTTCCATGAGCGGCTCTCGATCGCCGGCAACTGCCGCATGTGCCTGGTCGAACTCGCAGGGTCGCCGAAACCGGTGGCGAGCTGCGCCTGGGCGGTGCGCGACTGCCGTCCGGGACCGAAAGGCGAGCCCCCGGAGGTCAAGACCAAGTCCCCCATGGTCCGCAAGGCGCGCGAAGGGGTGATGGAGTTCCTGCTCATCAATCACCCGCTTGATTGTCCGATTTGCGACCAGGGCGGCGAATGCGATCTGCAGGATCAGGCCATGGCTTATGGCGTCGATTCCTCGCGTTTCCAGGAGAACAAGCGCGCCGTCGAGGACAAGTATCTTGGGCCTTTGGTCAAGACCTCGATGAATCGCTGCATCCAGTGCACGCGCTGCGTCCGCTTCGCCACGGAGGTCGCGGGCGTGCCGGAGCTTGGCGCCACCGGCCGCGGCGAAGACATGGAGATTACGACCTACCTCGAGCAGGCGATGGTATCGGAGTTGCAGGGCAACGTGGTCGACCTGTGCCCGGTGGGCGCACTCACCTCGAAGCCCTATGCGTTCGTGGCGCGTCCATGGGAACTGGGCAACACCGAGTCGGTCGACGTCACCGATGCGGTCGGCTGCGCCATCCGGGTCGATACCAGGGGTCGTGAAGTGATGCGCATCTTGCCGCGCATCAACGAAGACGTGAACGAGGAGTGGATTTCCGACAAGACCCGGCATCAGGTCGATGGCCTGCGGGTGCAACGCATTGATGAGCCCTATGTGCGCCAAGGCGGGCGATTGCGGCCCGCGACGTGGAGCGAAGCGTTTCACGCCGTGGCGGCGAAGCTCAGGGCCACGAGACCCCAGCGGATCGGTGCGATTGCGGGCGATCTTGCCGCCGTCGAGGACATGTTCGCCCTTAAAGATCTGCTGGTGCGGTTGGGCTCGGCCAATTTCGACTGCCAGCAGGACGGCACGGTGCTCGATCCCCGATGGGGCCGTGCCAGCTATCTCTTCAATGCCACCATACCGGGCATCGACGAGGCCGACGGGCTGATGATCATCGGCGCCAATCCGCGCAAGGAAGCGCCGGTGCTCAATGCCCGCATCCGCAGGCGTTGGCGCACCGGCGGATTGAAGATCGGGGTGATCGGCGAGCGCGCCGACTTGACTTATGACTATGCGTATTTGGGCGCAGGTCCCGAAACGCTTGCGAGTTTCGCCGATCACCCGCGAGCCCGCCTGAACAAGCAGATTTGGCTGGTCGGACAAGGCGCGTTGGCGCGCCCGGACGGTGCTGCGGTGCTCGCGGCCGTGGCCAGGGCAGCCGTTTCGACTGGCGCGGTTGTCGATGGCTGGAACGGTTTTTCGGTGCTCCACACCGCCGCCGCACGGGTCGGCGGGCTCGATATCGGCTTTGTGCCGGGCGACAGCGGGCTGACAGCAGCCGCGATGGCGTCAGGCGGCGTCGACGTGCTGTTCCTGCTTGGGGCCGATGAGATCGAGGTGGAATCGCGGGCCTTCGTCGTCTACATCGGCACCCACGGCGACCGCGGCGCGCAACGCGCCGACGTCATCCTGCCGGGCGCCGCCTACACCGAGAAAACCGGCATCTACGTCAACACCGAGGGCCGGGTGCAGATGGCAGACCGCGCCACCTTTCCGCCCGGTGATGCGCGCGAGGATTGGGCGATCCTGCGGGCGCTGTCGGAGGTGGTCGGATCGAAGCTCCCCTACGACTCGCTTGCGCAGTTGCGTAGCGCTTTGTTCAAGGCGTTTCCGCATCTTGGGCGCATCGGCGAGGTTGTGCCCGGGAATTCCGAGGACGTTCGCAAGCTCGCCATGCGCGGCGGCGCCATGGAAAAAGCGCCGTTCCGGTCTCCGATTGAGGATTTCTATCTTACCAATCCAATCGCCCGCGCCTCTGCTGTGATGGCGGAATGCTCGGCGCTTGCTGAGCGGGTAGCTGCGACCGCGGCGGAATAGGAAGACACCGATGGCCGCCCTCTGGACCGACTACATCTGGCCGCTCCTTGTGATCGTCGCACAGAGCCTGCTCTTGCTCGTGGTGCTGCTGATTGCGATTGCCTATGTGCTTTATGCCGATCGCAAGATCTGGGCTGCGGTGCAGATCAGGCGCGGTCCCAATGTGGTCGGCCCGTGGGGCCTCTTACAAAGCTTCGCCGACCTTCTCAAGTTCGTGCTCAAGGAGCCGATCATCCCGGCCGGCGCCAACAAGGGCGTATTTCTCTTGGCGCCGCTCGTATCCTGCGGGCTCGCGCTCGCCGCCTGGGCGGTGATCCCGGTCGGCGCCGGCCTGGTTATCTCCGATATCAATGTGGGCGTGCTCTATATTTTCGCGATCTCGTCGCTCGGCGTCTACGGCATCATCATGGGCGGCTGGGCGTCGAATTCGAAATATCCGTTCCTGGCGGCGCTGCGTTCGGCGGCCCAGATGGTCTCCTACGAGGTCTCCATTGGGTTCGTCATCATCACGGTGCTGTTGTGCGCTGGCTCGCTCAATCTCGGCGACATCGTCGAGGCCCAGTCGGCGTCGGGGCTCGCCTACCTTCTCGGCGTGCCCTGGCTCACCGTCTTGAATTGGTACTGGCTGCCGCTGTTTCCGATGTTCGTCGTCTTCTTCATCTCGGCGCTGGCGGAAACCAACCGGCCCCCCTTCGATCTTGTCGAAGCGGAATCCGAACTCGTTGCCGGCTTCATGGTCGAATACGGTTCGACCCCTTACATGCTGTTCATGCTCGGCGAGTATGTTGCGATCGCCACCATGTGCGCTATGACCACCATCCTGTTCCTCGGCGGATGGCTGCCTCCGCTGGCGGTGGCGCCATTTACGTGGGTGCCGGGCGTCGTGTGGTTCACCCTCAAGGCTCTATTCGTGTTCTTTATGTTTGCCCTGGTGAAGGCCTTCGTGCCTCGCTATCGCTACGACCAGTTGATGCGGCTGGGCTGGAAGGTGTTCCTGCCGCTCTCGCTTGCCATGGTGGTGATCGTGGCGAGCGTGCTGCAATTGGCCGGATGGGCGCCGGTGCCGCAATGAGGACTTAAGTCATGAGATTGGGCCAGGCGGCGAGATCGTTGTTCCTGAAGGAATTCGTCGGCGCCATCGCGCTGTCGATGCGCTACTTCTTCAAGCGCAAGGCGACGCTCAACTATCCGTTCGAAAAGGGGCCGCTCTCGCCGCGCTTCCGCGGCGAGCATGCGCTGCGCCGCTATCCAAACGGCGAGGAGCGCTGCATTGCCTGCAAATTGTGCGAGGCGATTTGCCCGGCGCTGGCCATCACGATCGAGGCCGGACCGCGCCGCAACGACGGCACCCGGCGAACTACCCGCTACGACATCGACATGGTGAAATGCATCTATTGCGGCTTGTGCCAGGAGGCCTGCCCGGTCGATGCCATCGTGGAAGGTCCGAATTTCGAGTTCGCCACCGAGACGCGCGAGGAACTCTACTACGACAAGGAGCGTCTGCTCGCCAACGGCGATCGCTGGGAACGCGAGATCGCCAAGAACATCGCGCTCGACGCGCCGTACAGGTGATGAGATGACCGTCGCCGCGCTGTTCTTCTATCTGTTCGCCAGCATCTGTGTGGCGTCCGCCGTCATGGTGATCGCGTCGAAGAATCCCGTCCATTCCGTGCTGTTCCTGATCCTTGCCTTCGTCAATGCGGCTGGCCTCTTCGTGCTCATGGGCGCCGAGTTCCTGGCGATGATCCTGGTAATCGTCTATGTGGGCGCGGTCGCGGTGCTGTTTCTGTTCGTCGTCATGATGCTCGACGTCGACTTCACCGCCCTGCGCCAGGGTTTTCTCAATTATCTGCCGGTCGGCAGCCTGATCGGTCTCTTGTTCTTCGTCGAACTCGTGCTGGTGGTAGGATCCGGCGCGCTCGGTACCGGCGCCGCTAAAGCGATCGCCGACCCGATTCCGCCGCTGGCTGACGTGACCAATACGGAAGCTCTCGGGCTCGTGCTGTACACCCGCTATGTGTACTACTTCGAAGTAGCGGGTTTGGTGCTGCTGGTTGCCATGATCGGCGCCATCGTGCTGACGTTGCGTCACAAGCCGAACGTCAAGCGTCAGAACATCGCCGATCAGGTCGCGCGCACAAAGGCGACGGCGATCAAGATTCGCCGCGTGCGGCCCGGGCAGGGGATTTAATGATGACCATCGGACTGAGCCATTACCTCATTGTGGCGGCGATCCTGTTCACGCTTGGCATCTTCGGCATTTTTCTCAACCGCAAGAACGTCATTGTCATCCTGATGTCGATCGAACTCATTCTTTTGGCCGTGAATATCAACCTCATCGCATTCTCGACCCAATCGCTTGGCGATCTGGTGGGGCAGGTGTTCGCCCTGTTCGTGCTCACCGTCGCGGCGGCGGAGGCTGCCATCGGTCTTGCTATTCTTGTGGTCTACTACCGCAATCGCGGCTCGATTGCGGTGGAAGACATCAATCTGATGAAGGGCTGAATTCCGCCATGTATCAGGCGATCGTTTTCCTGCCGCTGCTCGGCGCAATACTGGCCGGGATCATCGCTCTGGCGGGCGCCCATGCGCGCCACCCGGGCGGACCGCCGCATGGCGCCGACGACCATGGCGCCGGCACGCCTCCCGCTCGCGGCGGGGCTGCAGCGGTCCACACCTCCCATGCCGTGCCGGAGCAACACGAGCCCGCTGCCGCGGGTTCGCGCAGCGCCGAACTGATCACCACGACATTTCTCTTTATCTCCATGGTGCTGTCGTGGATCGCCTTCGCGCGGGTCGGCTTCTCGCACCAGGAGGCGCACGAAGTGGTGCTGCCGTTCATTGTCTCCGGCGACCTCAAGGTCGATTGGGCGCTGCAGATCGATGCTCTGACGGCGGTCATGCTCGTGGTGGTCACGACGGTATCGGCGTTCGTCCACCTCTATTCCATCGGCTACATGGAAGAGGATCCCTACCGGCCGCGTTTCTTCGGCTATCTGTCGATGTTCACCTTCGCGATGCTGATGCTGGTCACCGCCGACAATCTGGTGCAGTTGTTTTTCGGCTGGGAAGGCGTGGGTCTCGCGAGCTACCTCCTGATCGGGTTCTGGTATCACAAGCCGGAAGCGAATGCCGCCGCCATCAAGGCTTTTATCGTCAACCGCATTGGCGATTCCGGCTTTGCGCTCGGCATTTTTGCGGTGTTCATGATGACAGGCGCGGTCGATCTCGGGACCATCTTCCACCAAGCCCCCACGCTCACCGGCAAGACCATCCACCTCTTCAACTGGGACATCGATGCGCTCACGCTGATCTGCCTCCTGTTGTTCATGGGCGCCATGGGTAAGTCGGCGCAGTTTCTCCTGCACACCTGGCTGCCGGACGCGATGGAGGGCCCGACTCCCGTATCGGCCCTGATCCATGCCGCCACCATGGTGACGGCGGGCGTCTTCATGGTGGCCCGATTGTCGCCGCTGTTCCAGCTTGCGCCCGCTGCGCTGACCTTCATCACCGTAATCGGCGCCACCACCGCGATGTTTGCCGCCACGGTCGGGCTGGTTCAGAACGACATCAAACGCATCATCGCCTATTCGACCTGCTCTCAGCTCGGCTACATGTTCGTCGCCATGGGGGTCGGGGCCTATTCGGTCGGCATGTATCATCTCTTCACCCACGCCTTCTTCAAGGCGCTGCTGTTTCTCGGGTCCGGCTCGGTGATCATCGCCATGCACCATGAGCAGGACATCCGCCACATGGGCGGGTTGCGCACGAAGATCCCGTTCACCTATTGGACGATGGTGGTCGGTACGCTGGCACTGACCGGCTTTCCGGGGTTCGCCGGCTATTTTTCCAAGGACGCCATCATCGACGCCGCCTATGCGGGCAAGAATCCGGCGGCGCTGTATGCATATCTGATGACGCTCGGCGCCGCCGGCCTCACCGCGTTCTATTCTTGGCGACTGATCTACAAGACCTTCCACGGCCAGCCCCATGACGAGGCGCACTACGAGGCGGCGCACGAAAGCCCTCCGACCATGCTGGTTCCCCTGTTCGTGCTGGCGCTCGGGTGCGTGCTTGCCGGATTTCCGTTCTTGGGCATCTTCGCAGGCTCCGGCGTCGAAAGCTTTTTCGGCGAGTCGCTGGCGGTCGGCGGTTCCAACACGATCCTGGAGGAAATGGAGCATGTCAGCCTGGTCATCTCGCTGCTGCCGAGCGTGCTGATGTTGATCGGTTGGGGGGTGGCGTGGCTGTTCTATGTCGGGCGTCCAGAGCTTCCCGTCGAGCTCGCCCAGCAGCATGGCGTGCTCTACCGGTTCCTCCTCAACAAGTGGTACTTCGACGAGATCTACGACGCCATCATCGTACGTCCGACGCTGTGGCTTGGTCGCCTGTTGTGGAAGGGCGGCGACGGCTGGCTGATCGACGGCTTCGGTCCCGACGGCGTCTCGGCGCGGGTCCTTGACGTCACGCGCAACGTTGTGCGCTTGCAGACCGGCTACATGTATCACTATGCGTTCGCCATGCTGATCGGCGTTGCGGCTTTCATCACCTGGTTCATGTTTGCGGGCGGGGGACACTGAGATGGTGAGCTGGCCGATCCTTTCCGTCACCGTGTTCCTGCCGCTGCTCGGCGCGCTGTTCATCATGGCGATGCGCGGCGAGGACCCTTCCGTCGCCCGCAACGCCCGTTGGGTGGCGATGTGGACGACGCTGATCACCTTCGCGATCTCGCTGATCCTGGTGTGGCGCTTCGACGCCGGCTCCCCGGAGTTCCAGTTCGTCGAAAGGAAGCCGTGGCTCGCCGGCACCATCAGCTACCACGTCGGGGTCGATGGCATCTCCCTGCCGTTCGTGATCCTCACCACGGCGCTGATGCCGCTGTGCATCCTCGCGAGCTGGCAGCCGATCCAGCGGCGCGTCAAGGAGTACATGATCGCGTTTCTGGTGCTGGAGACCTTGATGATCGGCACCTTTGCGGCGCTTGATCTGACCCTGTTCTACCTGTTCTTCGAAGGCGGCCTGATCCCGATGTTCCTCATCATCGGTGTGTGGGGCGGCCCGCGCCGGGTCTATGCGAGCTTCAAGTTCTTTCTCTACACCTTCCTCGGCTCGGTGCTGATGCTGCTTGCGATCATGGCGCTCTATTGGGATGCCGGCACCACCGACATTCCGACCCTCATGCACCATGCCTTTCCGCGTTCGCTGCAGACCTGGGCGTGGCTTGCTTTCTTCGCCTCGTTCGCCGTGAAGTTGCCGATGTGGCCGGTTCACACCTGGCTCCCCGATGCCCATGTGGAGGCGCCGACGGCGGGCTCGGTCATCCTTGCAGCGATCCTGCTGAAGATGGGCGGCTACGGCTTCCTGCGCTTCTCACTGCCGATGTTTCCTTTCGCTTCCCAGGAATTCGCCCCGCTGATCTTCACGCTGTCGGTAGTGGCGATCATCTACACCGCGCTGGTCGCCCTGGTGCAGGAGGACATGAAGAAGCTGATCGCCTACTCCTCGGTCGCCCACATGGGATTCGTCATACTCCTCGGTCGCCCACATGGGATTCGTCACCATGGGCATCTTCGCCGGCACCATCCAGGGCGTCGGGGGCGGCATCTTCCAGATGCTCTCCCACGGCATTATTTCCGGCGCGCTGTTCCTGAGCGTCGGCGTCGTCTACGACCGCATGCACACCCGGGAGATCGCGGCCTACGGAGGCCTCGTCGATCGTATGCCGCTCTATGCGGCGGCCGTCATGGTGTTTACGTTGGCGAACGTGGGCCTCCCCGGCACCACCGGCTTCATCGGCGAATTCCTCACCCTCATCGGGACATTCCGGGTCAACACGGCGGTCGCAACGCTGGCGTCCATCGGTGTCATCCTGTCTGCCGCCTATGCGTTGTGGCTCTACCGCAAGGTCATTTTCGGCAGGCTCGAAAAACCCTCGCTCGCCGGCATCCTCGATCTGGACGGACGCGAGATTGCCGCATTCGCGCCACTCGTTGTTCTCACCATCCTGTTCGGCGTCTATCCCAAGCCGGTGATCGACATGTCGCAGGCTTCGGTCGCGGCGTTGGTGGAGAATTATCATCAGGCGCTGGGCGCCGCGAAAACAGCCGAGCTCGACCATGTTGTGCTCAGCGGAACCACAGATTCAGCATCATGGCCGGACTTGTTCCGGTCATCCACGTCTTCATCGGGTCTCGAAACCGTAAAGACGTGGATGCCTGCGACAATCCCCGGATCAAGTCCGGGGACGGACATAACGCCGAAGGGCGACTCAATCCGACCGAAATCCGCCAAATGAGGCGTATTCTGCGATGAACGAAGCCCTCGAGCTTTATCCGGTGCTTCCCGAATTGATTCTTGCGGGTGGCGCCATGGTGCTGTTGATGATCGGAGCCTTTGCGGGCGACCGCGCGACCGCGCCCGTGTTGCGCTATGCCGTGGCGCTTCTCCTTCTCGCCGGCATCGCGATCGCCGAAATGCCGGATGAGCGTGTGGCCATTTTCAACGGCAGCTTCGTGCTCGATGGATTCGCGAAGTTCTTGAAAATTCTAGCGGTGGTCGGCTCGATCGGAACACTGTGGATATCGGGTGACTTCCTCTCCGGTCCCGCCCGGGGCAAATTCGAGTATCCGGTTCTCATCCTGCTCGCCACCGCCGGCATGCTGTTGCTGATTTCGGCGGGCGACCTCATTGCCCTCTATCTGGGCTTTGAGCTGATGAGCCTCTCCCTCTACGTTGTGGCCGCGTTCGATCGCGACAATTTACGCTCGACCGAAGCGGGGCTGAAATATTTCGTGCTCGGAGCGCTGTCGTCCGGAATGCTGCTCTACGGTGCGTCATTGATCTATGGATTTACCGGCACGGTGAAATTTGCCGGCATTGCCCAGGAGGCTGCCAATGGCGGCATCGGCTTGATCATCGGGCTCGTTCTCCTGTTTGCCGGGTTATGCTTCAAGGTGTCGGCGGTCCCGTTCCATATGTGGACGCCGGACGTCTATCAGGGCGCGCCAACGCCGATCACGGCCTTCTTTGCCTCCGCCCCGAAAGTGGCGGCGATTGCGGTGTTCATGCGGGTGTCATTCAGCGCTTTTCCGGCCATCACGGCGCAATGGCAGCAGATCATCGTATTCGTCGCGATCGCGTCGATGGCGCTCGGTGCATTCGCTGCGATCGGGCAGCGCAACATCAAGCGGCTGATGGCCTATTCCTCGATCGGCCACATGGGGTTCGCGCTCGTCGGGCTTGCGGCCGGCACCAGCGAGGGCGTCCAGGGCGTGCTCGTCTACATGGCGATTTATGTGGCGATGACGCTTGGCACCTTCGCGTGCATCATTTCGATGCGGCGAAACCAGAAGCCCTTCGAGGAAATCACCGATCTGTCGGGCCTTGCGCGCACCAATCCGGCGCAGGCATTCGTTCTCGCGATGCTGCTGTTTTCCCTCGCCGGCGTGCCGCCGATGGCCGGGTTTTTTGCAAAATTCTATGTCTTCCTCGCTGCCGTCAAAGCCGGGATGTTCACGCTCGCGGTGCTTGGCGTGCTCGCCAGCGTGGTCGGCTGCTATTACTATTTGTTGATCGTGAAGATCATGTATTTCGACGACCCGGCGCCGGCATTCGATCCGATGGGAAACGCCCTGCGGACCATGGTGGCGGTGACCGGGCTTTTCGTGATCCTGTTCTTCGTCTATCCGGGCCCCCTCGTCGAAGCGGCGGGCATTGCCGCAAAATCGCTGTTTTGATGCGTATTCCGATGAAGTTGGTCCAACCCCTTTGCCCGTCACCCGCGGGCTTGACCCGCGGGTCCATCTTCTTCGCATGGAGATGGATTGCCGGGTCAATCCCCGGATCAAGTCCGGGGAGGCAATGACGTAGCAGCGATGAAATCCGATCTGTCGAGAAGCGCGTCGGTGAATTTCCTCGACTTCGTGGACTCCACCAATGCGGAAGCGCTTCGGCTCGCCAAAGCAGGCGAGCGCGGGCCACTTTGGATTGTTGCGAAGGAGCAGAGCACAGGACGCGGCCGGCGCGGCAGGGCATGGGTCTCGCCGGCCGGCAATCTTCATGCGACGCTGATGCTGACCGATCCGGCGCCGCCGGCAGCGGCGCCGCAATTGGGATTCGTGGCCGGACTTGCGCTTCATGACGCGGCAGTTGCGGCCGCGCCGGCGCTCGCGTCTCGATTAGCTCTCAAGTGGCCGAACGACCTGTTGTGCGCGGGGCGAAAGATCGCCGGCATTCTGGTAGAAGGCGAAGGCGACCCGGTCACGGTTGCAGTCGGCATCGGGGTGAATTGCCGCCATCATCCGGACGCCACCGAATTTCCCGCGACGGATTTTACCGCCGAGGGCGCTGATGTGGACGCCGCCGCGCTGTTCGACCATCTGGCCGTGACCATGCTGGCCCGCCTCACTCTATGGAACCGCGGTGCAGGTTTTGCCGGTGTCCGGGCTGCGTGGCTTTCGCGCGCCTTGGGGCTTGGGCAGGCGATCCGGGTGAGACTTGCCGACCGCGAGACGACCGGGTGTTTCGAGACGATCGACGATGCGGGCCGGCTGGTGGTACGCACCGGGAAGAGCGAAGTTGAGGCGGTTGCGGCGGGTGACGTATTCCCTTTTGATCGGGCCGCGTAGGATGAGTTGAGCGATAGCGAAACCTACACGTTAGTGAGATTGCCGTATTGAAGACGAAATCATCCGACTCCCTGGAAATCATCACCGCGCACCACCACATCCCTACGCGAGTGGGGTATCTCTCCAGCAATTAGATTGCATACCGAACAAATCTAGAATACCGCAAACCGTGTCCCAAAAACGTCCGAAATCTCCGCAAGTTGCGGCGCCGGCAGCAACCGGCGGCGCTGGTCCTCAGTTCGAGGGAAAGGTCGGCGCGTTCTATCTTTTGTCGCTGATTTCCGGCAGCGAACCACGAGGCCTGCCGGGCGCGACCATCCGAACTATTGGATTCCAGCAACGCGGATCGGGTCGTCCTCTTGACGACGTCATCGTCCACGCCATGAACGCGGACGGCTCCGCCGCAGTCCTCGAAATTCAAGCCAAACGCACGCTGACGTTCACGACTTCCGACAAGGAATTCAGGGAGGTCGTGGCGCGGATGTGGGAGGCCGCGCAGAAGCCCAACTTCGAGATCAGCCGATATGAACTGGCCGTCGCGATCGCGCGGACAAGCACCCGCGTGGAGCATGCGTGCCAGGAGGTGCTCCATTGGGCGCGTCAGCTGCTGGATGGTGCGACCTTCGCAGCCCACATCGGTCGCGAAAAATTCTCATCGAGCGAAATGCGCGACTTTGTCAATGTTGTCCGCGCCAATCTCGCGGCGGCGGGAGCGCCGATCGACGATGAGACCGTCTGGCGGGTGCTGCGCCGTTTCCAAATCCTCGTTTTCGATTTTGAATCGCCAGGTTCGGATTATGAGCACCGCGCACGCGAGCGGTCGCGGCTAGCCCTCGCGGCCGACCAAGCCAATCACGCAGCTGATTTGTGGCCGGTGCTGATCGATCAAGCCGGGGCGTGCGCGAGAGCTGGCGGCGTCCTCGACCGCCCCGCGGTGGTCACCCCACTGCAAACGCAGCACGGTTTTCGCTTTGAACAGCGAGCGGACCTGCGGTCCGTCGATGCTCGCTTGTCAGAGGCGGCGGACTGCGCGCTGGCGGAGATCAAGGATCAAGTTGGCGGCGTAAGGCTTGCCCGAACCGAACCGATCGATCAGGCGTATGCCGCGCTTGAGTCGCATCGTATGCTGCACATTGTCGGCGCGTCTGGCGTCGGCAAATCGTCGATCATGCAACATCTCGCCCGGCGGCTGCAGCCGGAGGGCCGCATTATTGTTCTCCGCAACGGCCGGATCATCCCCGGCGGCTGGCAGCCGATGGCTCATGCAATTGGCTGCACGGTCTCCCAGGATGAACTTTTCAACGAACTCGGCTGCGGCGGCGGTGCAACACTGTTCATTGATAACATCGACCAAATCGATGAGGCGCGCGAGTGGGCTACGGTTACCGACCTGCTCTCTGGGGTCGTTAGAAATCCCGGTTGGCGTGCTGTCGTGACCGGGGGAATCGGCAACGACGACTGGAAGACCAAGCTTCCAACGAAGGTGCGCAGCGCTAGCGTCGCGACCTTGGAAATCGAGGCAATCAGCGACGACGAAACCGCCGTCCTTTCCGAAGGAAATCATGCGCTGGCGATCATTCTTGGCAATGACCATCCGGCGCGAGGGATCGCGCGGAATTTGTTCTACCTGTCGCGGATGATCGAACTCAGTGCCAATGCCGTGGCGGGAATTGCGACCGAAATAGATCTGGCTCGGTTGTGGTGGCGCTATGGCGGCGGCCACGCTGAGGATGATGGCAGGTTCGCCCGACTTAAGGTCCTACGGGCGATGGGAACCCAGGCTGTCGCCGAGCCCCGCCGCGTAACGGTCAAGACGGACGATTTTTCCTCGCTGACTATCGCGGAATTGCTGCGATTCGACAGTTTGCGGGAGGACATCAAGGGCGCAACGGTTGCCTTCCGGCATGACGTGCTGCGCGACTGGACGGTTGGCTTTCTGCTCCACGAAAATGAAGAGCTGGCGAAAGCCATGCCAATGGACAATCCGCTTCCGCCTGGCTTGGCGCGTGGCGTTGAAATCGCGGCGCGGCTCGCAATCGAAAGCGATGCCACCGGGGCGCGGTGGTTGGCACTGCTGGGCGTCGTCGAACGCGACGGCTCTCATGGAAGCTGGAAACGCCCGGTGCTGCTGGCGCTGCCGCGCTCCGAACACGCGCTTGTGCTTTTTCAACGCCTAAAGACGGCACTGCTTGAATCCGATGGGCGCCGCCTGAGCGAGATCATCCGGTTGATGATTGCCGTCGAGTCAATACCGCTCGCCCAATTGATCGCGCGCGTGCAGCCATCTATTGCGATACCCTCGGGTGTTTCCGATTTGATTGCCGCGAAAGGCTTAGGCTGGACATGGCTAGTGCTGTGGCTTGTGGCGAGGGCGAGATCGTTGCCCACCGCGATTATACCGGACGTTTCCAAGGTATTTCGGGCGTGGCTGATTTCTACGCAGAATCAGTCGTTCCCGATCAATGCGACTATCGTGCAACTTCTCTTTGAGTGGTTGACGCTGATCGAAGAAGCGATGCGACCCCGGAAATTCAGGGACGTGCGGGATGTGCCACCAAGTCTCAATATCCGGCACATCAGAGATGTGCGCGACGAAATCCGAATGACCGTCTTTTCATTCGCGCACCTTAATCCTTTCGCGGCTGATCGCTACCTTTCCGGCCTCGATCCCGACGTTGTGCGACACCACGAGATGCAGGCGATCTTGACTGCGCCGGGCACTTTGGCGAAGGCCGCCCCTACAACGCTAGCGAATTTTGCGCTCGGCGCGCTCATCGAAGAAGAAGACCCCGACGACCTTTACCGGCATCACCGGCGTAGGCCATTCGATGTGCTTGAACATATGTTCTTGCCGGCATCGCCGAGTCAGGGGCCCTTCTTCGACCTTTTGGAGCATGCGCCCGCCGAGGGGTTGCGCTTAGTTCGGGGGGTGGTCGAACACGCGACCCAATGGCGTCGAAACCAATATTTCGAGGCGCGGCAACCCTTCCCTCGAATTTCAATTCGCTTTCCGGGCGGCACCAAATCGTTCGAAGGAGACCCGTCAATCTATTCTTGGGCCCGCAGAGTCGCTCCGTCGGTGATCACGGCATCGGCGTTGATGGCACTGGAGGCCTGGGGACATCGCCAGATTGAGTCCGGTCGTCGGTTCGAGGAAGTCCTGCATGACGTTCTCGGACCGGACAGTTCGAGCATCGCCTTCGTGTCGGTCGCCGTTGACCTCATGCTGTCGCATTGGCCCGACGCGCGCGACTCGGCGTGGCCTATGGTGGCGACGCCTGAGATACTCGAGCTTGATGACGAGCGTTTCATATACGACTTGGCTGGCGTAGGTCGAATGTCTGCCTTTGAGCAGGAGGTGAGAAATTGGCCGGTAAAGCGTGCCGATCTCGACGGCAGACCGTCGCGGCGCTACTGCCTATCGCATATGATCGGCGAATATGTCTTTAACGCCGAACCCCAGCAGCTTGAGGCGCTTCGCGCGTCCCTTGAACAAGCCCGAAACGAGATTTGGCAGCAGCCGAACGATGGCGAAGACCCGGTCAAGGGACTTCACGCTACGGCAGAGCGCGCTGTCCGAATGACCAACGCCGAATATTGGCCTTTGGTCAAAATCAGGCTGGAGGATCGTTCCGAGGCTACGGTTCGTCAGTTCCAGCCGGACCCGGAAGAGGTTCGCCTCAGAAAAGCGAAAGGCGAGCGCGCTGACGCCAACATGCGCCATCACAATGTTCGCCTAAGGGTGCAGCTCGCTCTGTTTGATCGCGCAAAATCGACACCTGAGGTCGTGGCCGAAGCAATCGCGTGGGCGAAGGCGCAATTTACGAACGCTGAGCTAGAGGTGGAGCCGGCGGACGGCGATGGACGAGAGAATTTCGACAAGGAATGGGATCGACGGGCCGTGGTTATGGCTGCGGCTCTTGCTGCACGGGATTATGAAGCACCTGACCGCAATGACGTGCTCGCGTGGGCGGTGCCGGTGTTGCGCGCCGCGGCCCGGGAAAAAGGCAGGGAATATCCGGGCAACGATCAAATCGAGTACAACACGACGGCCATCGGTGCCCTCGGCCTGGTTGCGCAATATTTAAGAGATCAGAATAGTGTTACGCGCGACACGCTCCTGCACCTCGCAAGCGATCAACATCTCTCCGTCGTCAAAGCACTTGGTTCCCACTTTCCGGAATTGGCTCGGCTTGACCCTCGCCTGCCTCGCGCGTTCATTCGGATTGCGATGGTGAGTTCCATTCATCCTTTTAGAGCTGATAACGAACGTCAGAACCAGGCAAACCAGAAGGCGTACCTGGAAAAAGTCGAGGCCTCGATCACGGCCGAGAAACGATGGTTAGACGGAGTGGAGGGTGAGCCGGCTTGGCCTGAATTGCCGGCTTGGCGAACGCGACCGCGCCGCGGAATCCGTATCGGCGGATGGAGTGACGAAATCGATGAGGAACCAGAGGAAGAGGAGCCCAACCATTACGTGGACGAACACGCCCTTGGCGCGCTGGCGGGTCATCTCATCCGCCTGACGGTAGGGGAGTTGCCCCCTTGGGTTGCTGCGCTCGCGGCGCACCTGATGCGGTGGACCCACGAGGCGAACGGGCCGCATGGCAAGAATGACCGCGATAGCGACAACCGACCCCACACTTGGAACAGCAACTTCTTCGACTTTCTCGGAATCTTATGCGTAGCGCTGTTGCATGATGACGTAGTCAGGATGTTCCTGGAGCCGATCACGTGGTTTAAGGATGAGGCTTTCCATGACGCCATGGCGGAGTTTCTGCGCGGCTTCGATCGGGCGCTGCTGGCGATAGACACGAAAAAGCCCGAGAATCCAGTGGCCGTTCGCGAGCTGTTGGCCAATCGCATTCGACAAGGCTGGAATTTCAGGCGCTTTGGCCATGAGAAGGTGTTCACCAGCGAAACCCATGCCGGCGACGCGCTGAACGCGATGTTCTACCAGCCTTACCGCCTCGTCAGTCGCGGACGGCCAAGTATTCCCGACAATTGGACAGGCCTGGACGCGACCATGCCGACGCTGACCGCGCTCGTTACCGAGGCCCCGTCGTCCGGCTATATCGCAACCCTGTTCCTGAATTTGGTGGAAACGTCTTACCGCGCGGCGCTACTGCCCTTCGTCGTGCAAGCGACGACGGCGTGGTGCTCGGCCTACGGCATTGACACGAACTTCTGGGCGGAAAAGGAAATCGGCGGGCGTGTATGCGCGTGGCTCGAACGCACATTCACCGCCGATGCGGCCTCGGCGGATGTTCTCGCCGGCGTTGCCGAAGACCTGCTGAAGTCTCTCGATATCCTCATCCGGTCGGGCGTCGCCCAGGCTCGCGAAATCGAAGAGCGGATCGCCGACATGGCACCGAACCGCAAGACCGCGTAGCGTGACCGTAACATGAAAAGTGAACCCATCTTACGAGGTCGCAGCTTGGATCCGTTACGCAGATGACATCCCCGGCGGAAGAACTGGTCTTTGCACCGCTTGGCGGGGCGGGCGAGATCGGCATGAATTTGTCGGTTTATGGCCTCGGCTCGCCGCGCAAGAAGGCTTGGCTTGCGGTCGATCTCGGCGTCGCTTTTGCGGGCGACGATCTGCCCGGCATCGAAGTCATCATGCCGGACATCCGTTTTCTGGTTGAAGAGCGCCGTAATCTTGTGGGGCTGGTGCTGACCCATGCCCACGAAGATCACTACGGGGCGCTCATCGATCTGTGGCCGCGTCTCAAGGTGCCGCTCTATGCGACGCCCTTTACGGCGGCGCTACTGGAGGCAAAGCGCCTGTCGGAGCCGGGCGCGCCCGAAATTCCCGTCACCGTCGTGCCGCTCGGCGGCCGCATTAAACTGCCGCCGTTCGATATCGAATTCGTCTCAGTTGCGCATTCGATTCCTGAATCGAACGCTCTGATCATCCGCACGAAGCTCGGCACGGTGCTGCATACGGGCGACTGGAAGCTCGATCCGACCCCGGTGATCGGCCCACCGACGGACGAAGCGAAACTGCGCGACCTCGGCGACGCCGGCTGCCTTGCGGTCATCGGGGATTCGACCAACGCCGTACGGGAAGGGCGGTCGCCCTCGGAGCGCGACGTTGCCGGCTCGCTCAAGGAACTGATCGGCAGCGCGCCCAAGCGCGTTGCGGTGACGACATTTGCGTCCAACGTGGCGCGCATCCAGGCGGTGGCGGACGCGGCGCGTGCCTGCGACCGCGAGGTCGTGCTGGTCGGGCGCGCCATGGAACGCATCGTCCAGGTCGCCCGCGAGACCGGCTACCTCGACGGCGTCCAGGATTTCCGCGGCACGGACACTTACGGCTATCTGCCGCCCGATAAGGTGGTCGCGCTGTGCACCGGCAGCCAGGGCGAACCCCGTGCAGCGCTGGCGCGCATTGCGCTCGACGAGCATCCTGATGTCACGCTCGGTAAGGGCGACCGGGTGATCTTTTCCTCGCGCACCATTCCGGGCAACGAAAAGGCTGTCGGCCGCGTGATCAACGGCCTGATCCGCCAGGGCATCGAGGTGATCACCGATCGCACCCACCTGGTCCACGTGTCCGGCCATCCGCGCCGGGCCGAACTTCAAGATCTTTATGGCTGGGTGAGGCCGCGCATCGTGGTGCCGGTCCATGGCGAGGCGTTGCATCTTGCCGAGCACGCCGCGTTCGCCCGCAAGATCGGCGTGCCAGAGACCTTGACATGCAGCAACGGTGACGTGGTCAGGATCGCGCCGGGGCCGGCAAGCATCGTGGACGAATTGCCGCAGGGCCGGCTTTACCGCGATGGCCGCCTGATTGTGGACGCGGAGCAGCGCACGGTTGCGGATCGCCGCCGGCTGAGTTTTGTCGGCGTCGTGTCGATCGCGCTCGCGCTCGACAGCACAGGGGCGCTCGCCGGCGAGCCGGCCGTCGAATCGATCGGTATCCCAGAGCTGACGGCGGATGGCCGCCGGTTCGATGACGTCGCCCACGAAGCCGCAGTCGAGACGATGGAAAGCCTACCGCGCGGGCGGCGGCGCGATCCGGATTCGGTTGCCGACGCGGTCAAGCGCGGCGTGCGCGCTGCGGTCGCGGTGCAGTGGGGCAAGAAGCCATTATGCATCGTCCACGTCTTGACGATATGATGGCGCGGTTTATCGAGGCTCAGGCATGATCGGCAGGCTCAATCACGTGGCGATCGCGGTGCGCGACATCACGGCCGCCGCCAGGGTCTATCGCGAGACCCTGGGCGCCACGGTGTCGGCTGCAGTCCCGCAAACCGAGCATGGTGTCACCACCGTGTTCATTAGCTTGCCGAACACGAAAATTGAGTTGCTGGAGCCGCTCGGCGCCTCCTCCCCGATCGCGAAATTCCTGGAACGCAACCCGGACGGTGGCATCCACCACGTCTGCTACGAAGTCGACGACATCATTTCGGCGCGCGACCGCCTTAAGGCCGAAGGCGCCCGTGTGTTGGGCGATGGCGAGCCCAAGATGGGCGCCCATGGCAAGCCGGTGCTGTTCCTGCATCCCAAGGATTTCCTCGGCACGCTGGTCGAACTCGAACAGGCATGAGGTGAGCGGTGCCTTGGTACACCGTCCTCGCGATCTACTTCATTGTCTGGTGGCTGGTGTTCTTCACCGTGCTGCCCTTCGGCATCCGCTCCCAGGAGGAACATGCTGACGTGGTACTTGGCACAGATCCGGGTGCCCCGAAGGTACACGGGCTCAAAACCAAGCTGCTGTGGACGACCGCGGTGTCGACGATTGTGTTTGCGATCTTCTATTGGGCCTTTGTCACCAAGGTGGTGGCGTTCGAGGACTTGGTCACACTTTGGGGGCTGCTGCCATAGGCGCACGATCGTGGCTCCATCCGGGCTACAGCACTCCGCGCCTTTTCCTAAATCCTTGATTGTCTGTTGAAAAACCAGCCACAAAAAAAACGAAGCAGGGCCAACGCCCTGCTTTAGATTTTTCAAGTTTTTTACCGGTCCCCTCCGATTGTTTCTTTTCTGGAGTGGCTGCGATTGGTCGCGCCGCCGGTTTTCCTCCCTCAGACCTGGACCACACCCGCCCGACGGACAACAATGTCACTTATCGTCACGTTGCTGGCCGCCTCAATTGCGAGTGGATAACTCGTACTTAATAAGTTTTAATTTGTCATCAGGCTTGTCGTGCAGTGCACCATGATCGGTCTACCCTACCGGACCTCGCTCGCGCGCGTGAGAAATCCGTTGAACTCTTTGGTGCTCTTGTGTTTTGCAGGACGATCCGGTTTGTGTGGGGTGCGAACCCAATGCGAAGCGAGCGTGGAGCCCATGCGACTTTCTCGATATTTTTTGCCCATTCTGCGCGAAACGCCCAAAGAAGCGGAGATCGTGTCTCACCGGCTCATGCTGCGCGCCGGCATGGTCCGGCAGGAGGCGTCCGGTATCTACGCCTTCTTGCCGCTCGGATTGCGTGTGCTCAACAAGGTCTGCAGCATTGTGCGCGAAGAGCAGGACCGCTCAGGGGCCATCGAGTTGCTGATGCCGACCATCCAATCGGCCGACCTGTGGCGGGAGAGCGGGCGTTACGACGACTACGGCAAGGAGATGTTGCGCATCAAGGATCGCCATGAGCGCGACATGCTGTTCGGGCCCACCAACGAGGAAATGATCACCGAAATATTCCGCGCCTACGTGCGTTCCTACAAGGATCTGCCGCTCAATCTCTATCACCTGCAGTGGAAGTTTCGCGACGAGGTGCGGCCGCGTTTCGGCACCATGCGGGCGCGCGAATTCCTCATGAAGGACGCCTATTCGTTCGACCTCGACTATGCCGGCGCGCA
>WNFD01004411.1_pt1 | contig 28100 bp, 22 predicted proteins | sample 5400491 | NCBI WGS metagenome assembly WNFD01 (sample SAMN13153343, study PRJNA577476) | soil metagenome | isolation source: 120 cm saprolite under Douglas fir tree site 2 hole 2 replicate 2 | place: USA:California | collected 2015-04-18
TCGCCCGGGACTTCGGGAAATATGGGATCGAGCCGCGCCACATGCGCATGTACCGCCACTTCGCCGACCGGGAAGCCGGCCTGTTCCAGCAGGCGGTCGTGCCACACCGGGGCGCCTCGAACGACTCCAAGCGCCGGGCCGTGCAGTCGCTCAACGACCTCGCCAAGATGTCCAAGCGGCTCAAGCAGCTCCTGTTGCGGTCCAGCCTCCGGGAGCACCTGCAGCGGTAGCGCATGGCCCTTGCCGAGATCCTGTACACCGCGGAGGAGATCCAGTCGAGGGTCCGCGACCTGGCCCAGGCGGTCGCCGCCGACCTGGAGGGCCTGGGGGAGGAGCGCCCGCTGCTGATCTCGGTCCTCAAGGGGTCGGTGATCTTCCTGGCAGACCTGGTGCGCCGGCTCCCCCTCCAGACCGACGTGGACTTCATGTCGATCTCCCGTTACTCGGCCGACCCCGACAGCGGGGTGGTTCGCATCGTCAAGGACCTCGAGCATCCCCTCCAGGGGCGCCACGTCGTCGTCGTGGAGGACATCGTGGACACCGGCCTCTCCCTGTCCTACCTGCTGCGCAACCTGGCGACCCGAGACCCCGCTTCGCTCCGGGTCTGCACCCTCATCGACAAGCGGGTGCTGCGGATCGCCGAGCTGCCGGTCGACTACGTCGGATTCGAGACGAGGGAATTCCTGATCGGCTACGGGCTGGACATCGCCGGGAGGTACCGGAACCTGCCCTGTCTCATGGCGGTGTCGGACCCGGCCCGGCTGGCCGCGTCGCCGGACGCCCTCGTCGGGGAGCTCTACCCGAAGGAGATGACATCGGTTCCGGCTCCGGGGGAATAGACTAGTGCGATGATGTTCGGGGTAAGGCCCTCCGGCGGCCTCAACCGCAGGCGGTGAAGATGGTCGAGGTTACGCTCGTCGGAGTCAGGGTCGAGTTGCCGACCAATCAGCCCATCGTGCTGCTTAAAGAGCGCGATGGCAGCAGGTTTCTCCCCATCTGGATCGGCGCCGTCGAGGCGACGGCCATCGCCTTCGCCCTCCAGGGCGTCGTCACCCAACGTCCGATGACCCACGACCTGCTCAAGAACATCGTGGACGAGATCGGCGTCACGGTCGAGGGCATCGACATCACCGAGCTCAAAGAGGGCACCTTCTACGCCGTCATCCGGATGCTGGCCCACGGGCATACCTACGAAGTGTCCAGCCGGCCATCCGATGCCATCGCTCTGGCGGTCCGCGCGGGCGCCCCGATCTTTGCCGCCGAGGAGGTCCTCGAGGAGGCGAGCATCAGCATGCGGGAAGACGACAATGAGGAATCGGAAGTGGAAAAATTCCGTGAATTCCTTGATCAGGTCACCCCCGAGGACTTCAAGAGCCAGTAGCCGGCGGCAACCACGTCGGGAGCCAGAAACTCTCAACGTCAAGTTAAGATTTTTCTGCAGCTCTAAACCTTGACGCTCGCTTTTGCGTGGACATAGCCTCGGTGCTGTCGTAATTACACGAGCGGGAAGGCCCCTACATGTCACAAACGGTCGCGATGCACGGATTCCGCGGACCGAACGTGTGCAAGATCGTCGGCATCAGTTACCGGCAGCTCGACTACTGGGCGCGGACAGGACTGGCGACGCCCAGCGTCCAGCCTGCGCAGGGCTCGGGCAGCCAGCGGCTGTACTCCTTCGAGGACCTGGTCGAGCTGAAGCTGATCAAGAAGCTCCTGGACGCCGGTGTGAGCCTGCAGCGGGTCCGGGAGGCCATCGACTACATGCGAGGGCTCGGTTCGGACCTGAGCGGCGTCACGATCGTGAGCGATGGCGTTTCGATCTTCGCGTGCCATTCGGACAACGAGGTCGTTGATGTGCTGCGCCGAGGTCAGGGGGTGTTCGGCATCGCCATCGACCCGGTGATCGACGGCCTGCGTGGCTCGGTTTCGGAGCTTCGACCGGCGGAGACAGCGCTCCCGGTGGGGGCGGTGGTGCCCGAGGAGGACGTCGGCGAGCCGCCACCCCAACGGAAGGTGGCTCCGTCTGGAGGGGCTCGGGAGGAGTAGCGATCCAGCCTTTCGGTGAGCAGGATGTGGACGGCGCTCCCCGTAGCGAGACCGTCGCCTTTGCTCACTACTCCGAGCGCCAGTTCGCCAGGCTGCTCGACTTCTACCAGATCGAATGGGACTACGAGCCGCGCTCCTTCGACATCGACTGGGACTCCGAGGGCAACGTGACCCAACGCTTCACCCCGGACTTCTACCTTCCTGCCTACGACCAGTACATCGAGATCACGACCCTCAACCAGAAGCTCGTCACGAAGAAGAACCGCAAGGTCCGCAGGCTCCGGGAGCTCTACCCGGAGGTCCGCTGCAAGATCTTCTACCAGCGTGACTACCTCAGCCTCCTCGTGAAATACGGTCTGGAGTCTCCCGGGTCGGTGCCACCCGGCGTCTCGCTCGACGTGCCCGCCGCCGGCCTCGACCTCACCGGCAACGGCGACTCGGATCACCATCCGGCATCGCCCGAACCGCAACCTGTCAAGCCCAGGGCTTCGTGAGCCTGCGATCCCCGCTCTACGAGGGCCACCGCGCCCTGGGGGGCCGGCTCGTCGACTTCGCCGGTTGGTACATGCCGCTGCAGTTCTCCGGGGTCGTGGCCGAGCACACCGCGGTGCGGGAGCGGGTCGGGCTGTTCGATGTATCCCACCTGGGCAAGCTGCTGGTCGAGGGCCCGGGCGCCATCGAGGCGCTGGAGCAGGCGGTGACCAACGGCGTGGGGAGCATCCCGGAGTGGCGGGCCCGGTACAACCTCGTCCTGACCGAGGCTGGCGGCATCGTCGACGACCTGTTCGTCTACCGCCGGCCCGACGGGTTGCTGGTCGTCCCCAACGCCGCGAACGCTCCCGCCGTGCTCGAGGCCATCGCCTCGGTTGCCGGCCCGGAGGCCACGGTCACGGACGCCAGGCAGCGGTGGGCGATCCTGGCCCTGCAAGGCCCGGCCTCGCGCCAGGTCGCCGACGCCCTCCTGCCGGGTGCGACCGGGCTGCGACTGCATGCCTTCGGCGATTTCGACCTCGACGGGGCGGCCGTCCAGGTAGCTCGGACCGGCTACACCGGCGAGTACGGCTTCGAGCTGTTCGTTCCCGCAGAGGACGCCCAGCGCATCTGGAACCTCCTGCTTGACGCGGGGGCGCCGTACGGCATCCTCCCCGTGGGCCTGGGGGCACGGGACACCCTGCGCCTGGAGATGGGCTACCCGCTCCACGGCCACGAGATCTCGGTCGACACCAACCCGATCGAGGCGGGACTTGGGTGGACCATCGACTGGTCGAAACCCCGGTTCCGGGGGAAGGCAGCCGTCGAGGCCGTCCGCGAGGCCGGGCCGAGCCGCCAGCTCATCGGGCTGGTCGCGGTCGGCCCCGGCATTCCCCGGGCCGAACAGACGGTGCTTCGAGACGGTGAGCGGGTGGGCATGGTGACGAGCGGGAACTTCTCCCCGACGCTCGGCAAGGGAATCGCCCTGGCGTACGTGAGCCCCGGTGCGGTCGAGCCGGGCCTTGCCCTGGAGGTGGACGTCCGGGGCAAGCGGCTGCAGGTGACAGTGGGGGCCCCGCCCTTCGTCCCCCGGGGGCGGGCGGCCCCGAAGGCTTAACCCGGCTGCTCTCAGGTACGAGGGTTCAGCGAGGGTGCGTCCGGTCGAGGTTCCAGTGCCGGATGACAGAGCAGAGCCAGCTGCTCCCGCCGCCAGTTGGCTCGGCCGCTGAGAACCGGCTGATGGAGCGCTGGCCCCCCTCGTGATCGCTGTACAGGATGTCGATGATCAGGAACTTCCCCTGGATGCCCTGCTCGACGCCGGCACGGGACGGGTGGCCCGGCTCGCGGATCCCCGCCTGCCAGAAGGCCGAGTCACCGGCGGGCACGTAGAGGTCCCGGACTTGTGTATGGAAGCCGGCGGGGTCGGGGCGCTCGAGCTCACGACCTCGCTCCTCGGGTCCCGCCAGCCACCCCTGGATGACGGCGATGCCGGCGCCGACGTTGCGGAGCGACATGGCCAGGTAGATGGCCCCGTCCACCTCGTCCACAAGGGCCCGCCCGCCGTCCACGTGGGCCCAGTGGTTGTCGCCCCATCTGATCTTCATGGGGGGGTCGTCCGGTCGCGACGGGAAGAGCACGGGCCGCAGGGCGACTTGAAAGCTGCGTTCGGCCGTGCGTGCCGCCTGCTCGGCCGTGCGTGCCGCCCGATTGGCCGAGCGCACCGACGAGAAGGTCGCCACCGCCAGCACCAGCGTGCCACCCGCGGTCGCCAGCGCGGAGATGGTCACCCAGTCGGTCATGAAACCAGGCTAGCGAATCGAGGGATCCCAAGGAGCGTGGCCCGTTAGCGAAGCTTTAACTCAGCTCCTCGGTCCAAAGCTGAGGGAAGACCTGGTAGGCGAAGCAGCGATTCCAGTGCTCCACGCTACGGAACGTTGACGATCGCATGAGCCAGCACCTGCGGAACATGGCCTCGGAGGGCCGGGCCCTGGCGCTCAGGTGGACGACTTCGATCTCGATCACAGCGTCCTGGTGGTGCGACGCGCCAGGCCGACCCCCGCGGCAGTCCGGCCCGCCGGCCCCGCGTGCGTGCTCAGAGGCATGGCGCCCGCTGAGCAGCAGTTCGGTGACGCTATCGCCGGTCTGATCAACGCCTCGCAACAGCAAGGACAGCAGCCGGAGGCGGGCCCACCGACAGTTCCGATGGTGCAGATGTGCGATGGGACTCCGACCCGGGTCGTCTGGGTGACGCCCAGGACGCCCTGTCCTCCGGGAGGCTGCCCGCCCCCTGTCACGCCGCAGGCAACAGCGATGGCGTTGCTGCAGAAGATCCCTATGCCCACGGCCTCGATTGCCATGTTTCCCAGCCAGACCTACGGCAGGATCTGCGGGATCGTGGGCTCCTTCTGGGCAACTGGCTACGACGGCAAGCCGATCCGGTGGTCGGGACCGACCGCTGGTGGGGGAGTGGTGGACGCCCTCGCCACCCCACAGGGCTTCGACTGGGACTTCGGCGACGGTGCTCGGGTCGAGAGCTCGGGAACGGCGTTGTGTGGCCGCAGCTGGCTGGCGCCGTGACGCATGTGTACCGGGTGAAGAGCAAGGCCGCCGGATTCGCCACCGGGGCGGTCAACAGGGGGCAGGGCGGCTATCCCGTCTCCCTCACGTCGCCTTCGACGTCGTGTGTCACTGAAGGGACCCCGAGCCAGCGCGATTCCGCCAGATTGCAACCGATCCGCCGAGGACCAGAGAGAGAGCGAGAAGGAAGATTTCACTGAACGGTGCACCGGTCAGTGGCAAGGAGGCCACCCCGTCAACAACGGTCTTGCGAACTAGCGCGCCGTCAAGTGGGTTGTAGGCAGGGCCGAAGTTGGTTACCCGCAACTGCCATTCCCCCGGCTCCCGGAACTCGAACCTCCCGGCCCACAGGAAGGGGTCGGAGGTTCGAGACATTGGGACGGGGAACGTCTGCAGGGAGGGTGACACGGCCTCCAACTTGAAAGGGAACGTGTCAGGGACGATTTGAGGCTCGAGGCGCAGGGAGCCATCGGTTGAGGCGTAAGGGGTGAACGTGCGCATTTCGATCCGCGTGGGCTGGCCGACTCGTGGGGCCTGGGGAGAGGTGTCGAGGCGGAGAGAAAGGGCGGCGTCCGCAGGCGCTGGGGAGACAACTATGAGTAGCAGCGCGAGTGCGAGCAACACAGGCAGTGACCGGAGGTGGCGACATGAAAGAGCGACGCGCATTTCCTCAAGGCGAAGGGTCGCCATATCGGACCTAACCTCGATCCTCGCTCTAATAGTTCCCCTGCGATGACATTGCTCTCCTTGGGGCGAGGCCGCGGGCTCCCTGAGGGGATTCGGACCCCAGAGGGGCTTTTCCAGCGGTACGGCAGGCTCCGCATGCCGCTGGTCCTGCACCCCGACGCCTTCAAGGATCGCAAGATTGTGCTCCCCACCGGCGCCGAACTGCACATGCCCCCGCCCAGCGCCAACGACCTGGATCGGGAGGGCTTGACCTTGGTCGAGGAACGCTTCCCCCTCCATCAGACACGCACCCAGGACGGTGGATGGGAACCGGACCCATGGATCTGGGACGACCAGAACGCGATCGTGAACGTCCGTGACCGGGGCCTCGTCGTGGTGTCGGGCTGCTCCCACGCCGGAGCGGTCAACGTCCTCCGCAACGCCCAGCGCCTCACCGGTGAGCAGCGGATCCTCGCCTTTATCGGGGGGTTTCACCTGACAGGGGGACTCTTCGAGCCGATCATCCCCGCGACCGTGGCCGACGTGAAGGCAATCGGCGTCGAGCAGGTCGTGCCGGCACACTGCACCGGCTGGCGGGCCACCCACGCCATTGCCCGCGACCTGCCCAACGCCTTTGTGCAGCCGTCGGTCGGAACGACGTTCCGCTACCAGCGCCGGTCACCGTAACGCGTCCCCTTCCCCGCAGTCCCCGCCCCCTCCCGACGTAGTGGGGGTTCGTCCGGCGTTGATGGTGGGGACGGGCGCTACGATGCGGAGGCCGTCGATGCAAGCGGCCGGCGCCCCCACCATCCCGGCGCAGACACCCGTCACCTCCGCGACGGCAGGCAGTGGCCGTCCTGGCATATCTTTCTAAACGAGCCTGAGGCGATGGCGGAGAATGGGCTATTCCCTTGCGATATCAGCTTGTCGGTCCCTTGCGGAGAAGGACTTTCACGCTCTGGGGGCAGATCGAGTGCGACGCGTTCTCTGGGATATCGAATCAGTCCGGTTCGGCCGCGATGACCCTTCCTATGCAACCTGCGCTGGCCCCACCGGTGCTTTCAGCGAGATGGGCCGCCCCTCGCCTGGTAACGACCTGGTTTCATCGCTACGCAGCGACAGCTTCGATATCTCCACCAGTTGGTCTCGGTATCCCAGCATGGCCACCCCGAGCAGGGTGCTCGGCGCCTCGTGGTCGCCGAAATGGCGGTGAACGACCTCCCAGGCGGCGAGGAGGTCCTCCCGCTGTTGGGTCGCGACGTACACCGTCGTCTTCACCACGTCACGGAGCCCGGTCCCGGCGGCGCGGAGTGCTATTTCGAGGTTGAGCATCGCTTGCTCGGCTTGGCCAGCAACGTCGCCAACGGCGATGGAGTCACCCGCAGCGTTCAGTGGACAGGCTCCGGCGGTGAAGACCAGTCCGCGTACCGAATGGGCTACCGCAGCGTAGGCGTAGGGCGAGGCGGCGAGGTCGTGGGAGCCGATGAGCTCGACTCGAGGTGGGTGCTCCATGGCCTTATCCTCGCAGGCGTGTCTAGGAGGCTCCCCTCACCGCCAAGGCGCTTCCTCCGGTCGTGGAGGGCTCCGGGCGCGCGACGACAAGCTGGTGCGGGTTTCGACGTTGCTCTCCGCGGTCAAGTCCTCCAAGAGCGGAGGGTGTAGGGGTCTCGGGCTTGCTCACCGGGCAGGCCGAATCCGGGCATGTGCAGCGGCAACGGAAACGAAACTGGATTTGCCGCCAGAGAGCCTTGTCACTCGGTTACCGATTACGGGACCAGCCTGAACCCCGCCCGCAGTCTCGGCCCTGCCGTCGTCTCCGGCGACTACGGGGTCCTCTGGGTCTACCTGCTGGTCCCGCGGTCGGGGCCTCGCCGCCGCCGCTGCCTGGCGCCTCCTGCCGACCCGGGTCCTCAGGGAAAAAGCTCTTCCACGACCGGGCCTACCCCTCGGTCATGGGGAAGCGATGTGCCGGCGATGCCACCCGCCTGAGGCGCCTCGCCCTTGCGCAGCAAGGTCCGGGGAGGCGATGGCCTGCTGGCCCGGTGAAGCATTCACCCCGGCCCCTTGGACAGACAACCTGGCTGCGGTGCAGGGGAAGGTGTTGTGTTGCCCGCCACATTGATTCACTGTCAGAATGACGACGGCGGCGTCACGATCGTTGAGGACGGAATCGGCGAGTACTCGGCGAAAGGTGGGCCACGTCTGAATAGCGCGCTGGGGCCAGATCGGGGTGTTCTTCTCTCAGCTACTTGATCAGCCGGCCCCTCGTCCTCCGTGGAATCGAACTGCGGTGATCCACCTCGTCCCGCAGCAGCACCGTACCTACGTCAGCAGGGGCAGAGTGCTTTCGTCTTCAGGCGGCCCTCACTCCGCTGAAGAGACCCACGGCAACGGCAGGAGAGCCACAAATGCCATCGAGAAAAAAGGCGCGTTCGGGTCTTGTTTGCGCATAGACTTGTCCTCGGAGCCTAGGAGCCGGGGGAAACCTGCATGAAGGAAATCACCTTCTTCCTCGATCCCACCTCCTCGGCGGCGTCCGACTGGCGCCAGCGGGCTGCATGCCGTGACGTCGCCGACCCAGACGTGTTCTTCCCGATCGGCACGACTTGGCTTGCGCTCAAACAGATCGAGTCAGCGAAGAAGATCTGTAGAACCTGCTGCGTGAGAGCGCAGTGCCTCGAATGGGCACTTGCCACTGGTCAGGACATCGGTGTGTGGGGCGGGCTGTCCGAAGAGGAGCGCAAAGAGCTCCAGCAGGATTCTTTGCCAAGCTGGACCCGGGACCAGCCTGGTCATGGTCCTCCCGGCGACGGGCTCGCTGGGGGTCGCCTACGCGGGCCAGCCAGGGGGGCTCGGTCGTCGAGCCATACGTCGATGGTCGGCTCGTGTCTGCCGCTTTAGAGCGACTCCAGCATCGGCGTCACCCTTCCCCGAGCTTGACCGGCGGCCGTCCCCTCCGTGCTCGCCCTGAGCTTGCACACCTGCCGGCAGGTGTGGCCCGGTCGTACAGACAAGCATCGACCTCGAGGCAAGGTTTCCACCCTGTTCGCGAGGGCCAGCGACACCGACGGATATCTGAAGCAATCGCGCACCTTTCCAACCTGCCGCTGCCGGTCACCGTCCTGGCCATCCTCCTCATGCTGATGCTTGCCGGGGTCGTTGTGGCCGGGGTGGTGCTGTTCCTCCAACTCGGCCCGATTCCCATCCCCAAGGAGCTGCCCACGGCGACGGTGGCCAGCAGCCAGGTGTACGCGGCGGATGGCACCCCCATCACCACCTGGCACGGGCCCATCAACCGCATCCCGGTCCCGCTCGCCCAGATCTCGAAGTATCTCCCGACCTCGGTCGTGGCCGAGGAGGACACCCGCTACTACTCCGACCCGGGCGTGGACGCTCGGTCGGTGCTCCGGGCCGCCATCGACGATCTCAAGGCGGGCCACATCGTGGAGGGCGGCTCGACGATCACGCAGCAGTACGTCAAGGACGCCTACGTGGGGAGCAGGCCGAGCCTTGCGAGGAAGATGCTGGAGGCAAGGGTGGCGCTGCAGTTGACTCGCACCTTGAGCAAGGACGAGATCATGGACCGGTACCTGAACACCGTTTACTTCGGCGATGGTGCCTACGGGGCGGAAGCGGCGGCGAGGACCTACTTCGGCGAGAGCGCTTCCTCGCTCACGATCTCCGAGGCCGCACTGCTCGCAGGCATCATCCACTCGCCCAGTCACGACTCGCCCATGTCAAACCCTACCGCCGCCGAGGCCGACCGGCTGCGCGTCATCGGACGCATGGAGACCCTCGGTTCGATCAGCCACGCCGAGGCGGCCGCGGCCCGGTTGGACCGGCCGGTGCTGGTCGCCCCGGTGCCGGATAACCCGCAGTACGCATGGTTCCTCGACGCCCTCCGCACCGACCTGATCAGCCGCTACGGGGCGGCCAAGGTTTACGGCGGCGGCCTCCAGATCCACGCGACGCTCGACCCCTCCATGCAAGCCGCCGCCCTATCAGCCATCGCCACGGCGCTGCCCGACGCCTCCGACCCCTACGCCGCCATCGTCACCATCGATCCGGCAACCGGATACGTGCGGGCCATCGTCGGGGGCCGGGACTACAACCAGGAGAAGTTCAACATCGCCACGATGGGGCGCCGGCAGCCGGGCTCCGCCTTCAAACCCTTCGTCCTGGCCGCCGCTTTGGAGCAAGGCATTTCACCACAGCAACTCTACTCAGGTCCCTCGCGGCTCTGCCTGGCAGGCTGGACCCCGGGCTGTGTGAGCAATTTCGATGACGAATCCTTTGGGACGATCAGCTTGCTGGACGCCACCGTGTATTCCGTCAACACGGTCTATGCGCAGGTGATCCTCCAGGTTGGCCCCAAGAGGGTCGCGGCGGTCGCTCGCCAGATGGGGATTCCCGGCCCGGTAGACGTGGTGCCGCCGGCGGTCGGGTGCCGCCCCCTTGGCAGCGACGTCTGCGACACGTACCTTCCCCCGCTGCCCTCCCTGGCCCTCGGAAGCGCCAGTGTGACCCCGCTCGAGATGGCCTCGGCCTATGCAACCCTGGCGGCCGGGGGCGTGTACCGGGCTCCGAAGCTCGTCTCGCAGGTCACGGATGCCTCGGGCAATGTCCTCGACTCGGGTCCCTCCGACCCCATCCAGGCCCTGCCGGCACCGGTGGCGGCCACCGAGACGCAGATCCTCCAGCAGGTGATCGCCCGTGGAACCGGCACGGCGGCCAACATCGGCGTGCCGGCCGCCGGGAAGACCGGAACTGCTCAGGACTACCGGAATGCCTGGTTTGTCGGCTACACGCCGACCCTGGCCACGGCTGTCTGGATGGGCTACCGGGACAGCAACCAGCCGCTCATCAACGTTCGCGGCGTCCCCCATGTGGTAGGAGGGACAATCCCGGCAGCGATCTGGGCCAACTACATGAAGGTGGCGGTTGACACGGACCCGCCCACGCTGGACGTGGGATCCGAATTCCCCACCGGGGCCGTGACCAACCAGCGGGCGCCGACGTTCACTGGCACGGCGACTGACCAGGATGGCGACGTCGTCCGGCTCGAGGCCAGCGTCGACGGCGAGCCGTGGTCGGTCACGGGGACCACCTGCAGCGGGTGTCCCGGAAGAAACGTCACCTGGGGCTTCCAGCCCGCGGCGCCCCTGGCAGACGGCACCCACACGTTCGCTTTCCGCTCGGCGGACACCGGCGGGCACGAGTCCCCCGTGAGCACCCGCACCGTCACGGTCGACACCGTCCCTCCGAAGCTCACCGGGCTCGAGGCCACCGGTGGCAGCGCCTCGGTCACCGTAGCCTTCTCCAAGCCCATGCTCTGCCCGACCCTGGTGCCAAGCGACTTCGCGGCCGTGGTCGCCGGACGGCCGGCTCTGGTCTCGGTCATCGTGTGCAGCGGGGCCACGAGCCAGTCCATCACCTTCGCCCTCGGGACGCGGGTGCCTGGCGGCGCGACGGTCGTCCTGTCCGGAGGCACCCGGGCGACCGATCGAGCGGGCAACCACCTGACGGGCAGTGTGAACACCACCGCCACCAACGCCACCCCCACGATCTCGGTCACGGGCGCAACCCCGGGCGCCGCCCTCCCCTCCAACCGCCAGCCCGCCTACCAGGGATGGGCGAGTGACCCCGATGGCGGGGTGGCCGGCATCGAGGCGAGCATCGACGGCGGCACCTTCGGCGGCGCCGGTACCGCCTGCCCGACCTGCAATGCTTGGGCCCCCGTCGCCGTCCCGGTGAGCTGGACCTGGCAGGCACCGGTGGGCCTCGGCGACGGTCCCCACACGATCGCCCTGCGGGCGGTGGACGGCGGCGGTGCGACGTCGCAGGAGGTGACCCAGACAGTGCTCATCAACGCCTCGCCCCCGGTGCTGGAGGCCGTGATGGCGGCCCCGGGCTCGAACGTGGTCTCGCTCGTCTTCAGCAAGCCCATCGCCTGCTCGACCGTGGACACCGGCCACCTCTCGGTAACCGTCAACGGCACCCCGGCTTCCATCGTGCTCGCGACGTGCATGGGCGAAGCGGACCCTGTGGTGGATATCGCGCTGACCAAGGCCCCGGCAGCGGGCGACACCGTCCAGGTGATCCTCACTCACCCGGTCGCCGATGCGGTGGGCAACCTCACGAAGATGCCGATTCCGTAAAGGAGTTTCGCTTCGAGCGCTCTGTCTACAGTTCGTTCAAGAGCCCTCGTCCCATCTGCTCTTGCCCTCCGGCCGGAACACCGCTACGGCGTTGATAACCTCACAGAGCCGCCGCTGAGGTCCCCCGGGTTCCATGCAGTGCTATTTGGGAGCGGGACAAACCGTGGGAGGTCACCAGGTCAGGAGCTGAGAACGGTGCTGACCGTGGGTGGAGGGAATGGGGCCGCCAGTGGGCAATTCGAGCAATGCCGCCACCCTCTACTGGTCAGCTCTGGCCCCCGAACTCATGCCTCCCTCACTTTGTCCCGGTCTCACACAAGAGTGCGGTGGTCATGACCGGCCGATTCCACACCCACCCGCACGACCTCGGCGGAGCGGGGCGCCTCGCTATGGGCGATCGCCGACGCCAAGACGGTGAACCCGGGCGGCTCGGTGAGCGGGAACTCGAACGGCTCGACCACCACCCCGCCGTAGTGGTCCGCAACCAGTGCCATGGCGGTGGACTTACTGACATCGGCCGGGACCACCGAGCACCGCTCGAGACCCCGACCTCGGATCCGGGCCATGAACTGCGCTTGCAGCTGACCACCGACATGGGCCAAAAAAACTCCTCCTCGTGAAGGCCGGGTTGCCGACCTCCACCTTGGGGGGCCCACTGCTTCAAGTGGTGGATTCCCCTTGTCGGAGGTGTAGGAGCTTCAGCAAGATGGCTTGCACTGGCCGAGGTCCCATCTCTGCTCGGAACTGATCCAGTCGAAATTGGACGCACACCCTGTCGGGTCGGCAATGTGCGCGGCGTCGATGTGGCGGCCCGGCATGCCTCCCGGGAACAACCTTGACAGAGGAGTCAGCGTTGGCGGCAGTCGCCATGGTGCGCCGATGGGCGAGGTAGGTGCGAAGAAGGGCGGCGACTCGGGGACGTTCAGCCAGTCGCTCGCCGGGCGCACCAGGACGCATGCTTCTGGCTCAACCTTCACCTGGCCGGTGCTCAGGCGGGCAGTGCGCTCAGCCGGCTGTCCCGAAGAGCAGAACAAGGCCGCCGGCGATCCTCCAAGGCGGATCGATCGAGAACCGCGCCGCCTACATCCATCCAGCCGGATCCAACGCCGATGAAGCGGCAGTGCCTGGGAGATTCGACCAGGATTTGTCCGGGTTGGCTGGCTCCTACGTTCCGGCCGGCTCCGGACCAGCTCCAGCCGGTCGGCCAGCAATCCGATGGCCACCATGGCGGGGGAGGAGGCGTCGGCGTCGATCGGGGCGATGCCGAGGTGATCCGCCCGCTCGACCGCCGGGTCCTCTGGGACCGCAAAGACCTCGATCCCAAGGACATCCTCCAGCCGCTTACGGTCGTCGGCCTGGGCGCATCGATTGGCCACCCCGAGGATGGAACGCACCCCCAGGCGCTCCGCGATCCCGCGGGCCCGCCGGGCGATCTCGATCGCCTTCACGCTGGGCTCCGCCACGGCCAGAACCACGTCCTCGGCTCCGGGCTGGGCCCAGATGAGGTCGTTGAGCCCGGCCTCGAGGTCGGCGACCACCATCCGGTCCTCCGCCGGCAGCTCCCCGAAGAATTCCCGGGTAGTCATGTGGGAGCCACAGCAGAGGCATGCGTCGGTTGGGCGCTCGATCTTGCCGGTGGCGACGAGCATCACCCCGTCGGGGGCCTCGATTCCGTAGCGCCGAATGAGCTCGTCGGGGTGCGGCTTGGGGTCATGATGGGTGTAGCCACTGGCGAGCAGGGCGTTGAGGATGGGGCTCATCGTCTCGACCCGCTCGGGCGGTACCCCCAAGGAGATGCCGAGATTGGGGTTGGGGTCTCCATCCACCGCCACCACCTCGTGCCCCCGGCGGGCGAGGTGGCGAGCCAGCGCCCCGGCGATGGTGGTCTTGCCCGTCCCACCCTTTCCGGTTATCGCGATCTTCATACCAGGACCTCCTGGGCCAGAAATCTCTCTGCAAGCTCGTCGATGGCTCGAATCGCCGGCGAGTCCGGGCAGTAGTCGAGCGGAGCGACCCCCAGCCGCTCCGCTTCCGCCACCTCGGGGTCGAAGGGAATTCGGAGCGCGGGATGAAGACCCGGGTGATCCGGCTCCTCCCGGAACTTGTTGGCGATGACGGTGGTGGGAACGTCCCCGATCAGGGGTTGAAGCCGGCGGGCCGTGAGCGCGTACCTCCAGGCCGGGCCCACCACCACGAGGACCCAGCCCGGATCGCCGAAACCGATCAGGATCTGCTGGATCGCAACCACAGATCGCCTCGGGACGAGCTTCTCCGGCTCCATTATCTTGCCCAGCCCGAGGTAGCGGACGCCGTCAGGGGCGGGGGTGGCAAACCGCTCCACCGCCTCGGCCGGGCTCAGACCCGAAGCCAGTTGCCATCCGTAGGCCGCCCCCTCATGCCGCTCCAGCGCCTCGAGAGGGAGCCCGGCCTCGCCGTCGGGCATCCCGAGCGTGAACGTGAGGCCGGGATTGGTGTCGAGGTCAGCCGCCAGGACCCGGCGCCCCCGCCGGGCGAGAAGGCGGGCCAGGGTCCCGGAGATCAACGTCTTGCCCGCTCCTCCCTTTCCGACCACGGCCAGGCGCCTGCCCAGGCGCCGGCACGCCTCTTCCCGAGCCTCCCCGTCGAGGCGGGCGAGCTCGGACTCGCTCGTGACGACGAAGCCTTCGATGGCCGACCGGTGGGCGGCCATCGGCTCGGCGTAGCGCTGGAAGCTCCCGAAGGCCGACCAGTTGGCCAGGCTCCTCAGATAGCGACCGGCCTGGCGCCGGAGGGCGATCCAGCCCAGACAGGTGCTGAGGTCGTCGGCCTGGTCGACGGCCGCCGCCTCGAATCCCTCCAGGATGGAGAGCTGGCGGGCCATCGAGGCCAGGACCCACTCGTCCCGGGGGGTGCGCTCCCCTTCGCTGCCGGCAGTGCTCAATGGGTCTGCCTAGGTCGGTGTCGTCCCAGGATGCGCCGAGACGTGATCCATGTAAAGGCGGCAGCAGGGTGCGGTTGCCTCCGTCCTCAGGTCGTCCCATGCTTAAGTCGACGTGGCCGCCCCAACCGACGACATGCTCACCCGCAGAGAGGAGCTCTGGGCCAACGTTCGCGGGATGGGTCTGGTGCTGGCCTCCTCGCCCCTCCTGACGCTCATTCTGCTCGGGCTGACCGGCGTTCAGGGGGTCGCTCCGGCCCTCGTGGTCGCCGAGACCGGCCGCTTTCTGGCTGGTCTCCCTCAAGCGATCCGGCTGGGACCCGGCTCCTCCGCCGCCGCCGATGTGCGAGGCGCCCTGGTGCTCATGGCCGGGGCGATCCTGGTCAGCCAGGTGTTCGGTCCCATCCAGGAGGCGGTGCTCTTCGGGCTGCAGCGCCGCTTCGAGGCCTATCTGGCCCGCCGCTTGATGGCCGCCGCACTCGCCCTCCCGGGCCTTGCCTACTTCGAGGATCCGGCATTCCGGGACGAGATGGAGGTCTCGAACTGGATCAGCTGGGGCCCCGTGCACACGCTCTCGTTCCTCGCCCAGACTTTCCAGCAGGTTGCCCAGGTGGCGGCCATGGCCGCCGTGGCCGCCACCTTCGCCGGATGGGTTCCCGCCCTCATCGTCGCCGCCTCGCTTCCCGGGGGCTGGGCCTCCTGGCGCTTCGAGTCGATCCTTGGCCTGGCGCGCTGGCGCCGCTCGGCGGACTCTCGCCGGGCCGGCTACTACCGGGACCTGGCGGTGCTCCGGGAGCCGGGCAAGGAGCTGCGCATCTTCGGCCTCGGGGACTGGAGTCTCGCCCGGCAGGCGCAGTTCTGGTTGGCCAGCGTGCGGGAGCTGTGGGAGATGCGCCGCCGCAGTCTCATCATCGCCCTGTCCCTGCACGGCCTGGCCCTGGCCGCGCTGGCCTTCGCCTATCTCGTCATGCTCCGCTCAACGATCGCCGGCCGGACCGATCTCGGAAGGTTCACCGCGGCGTCGTTGGCCGCGGTGGGGCTTCTGGCCGCCATGGTCAGCTTCTTTCGCCAGGCTTCCCGAGCCCGCCAAAGCAGCTTCTACCTGCCCTCGGCGCTCCGGGTGCTGAAGCTCGCCCGGCGCGACCCCCGCCTGGAGGTAGGCGGGACCCGGCCCGCTCGCGACCTTCCTCGGTCCGGGCTGCGCTTCGAGGAGGTCTCCTTCGTCTATCCAGGGACGGACCGGCGCGTGCTGTCCTCCCTCGACCTGTGGGTCCCCTCGGGCAGCTCGGTGGCCCTGGTTGGTGAGAACGGGGCCGGAAAGACCACCCTCATCAAGCTCCTCTGCCGCTTCTACGACCCGACCGAGGGGCGGATCACCCTCGACGGGGTTGACCTACGTGAGCTCGACCTGGATGAGCTGCGCAGCAGGCTGGCAGTCATCTTCCAGGACTTCGTGCACTACCAACTGCCCGTCAAAGACAACATCGGCTTCGGGGCGGTGCAGCGCATGGACGACGAGGCCCTGCTCCGGGAGGCGGCGGCGCGGGTCGGGGTGCTGGAGCGGGTCGAATCTCTTCCGGAAGGATGGGAGACACCGCTCGCCCGGGAGTTCGGCGGAGTGGACCTATCCGGGGGGGAGTGGCAGCGCATCGCCCTCGCCCGGACGATGATGGCGCAGCTCGGTCGGGATGCCGACCTGCTCATCCTCGACGAGCCGACCGCCAGCCTGGACGTTCGGCTGGAGCATGAGCTCTACGAGCACTTCGCCGACCTTTCCCGCGGCCGGACGACGTTGCTCGTCTCGCACCGCTTCTCCACCGTCCGTATGGCGGAGCGGATCGTACTGCTGGAGGAGGGACGGGTGGTCGAGGACGGCAGCCACGGGGAGCTGATGGCCGCAGGACGCCGGTACGCCGAACTCTTCGAAATCCAGGCCTCCCACTACGGTCGGACGGGGCGGCTGGAGTGAGCCGGGCGGAGGGGATGAGAGGGCTTCTGCGCCGCATGGCGCGGGTATATGGGGTGATCCTCAGGATCGCCTGGGACGCCGCCGGCGGGCGGGTCGCGGTGCTCTTCGGCTCGGCGGTCGTGGTCGGGCTGTTCGGGGCGGGCACCGGCCTTGTCACCAAGCTGGTCGTCGACGCCCTCGCCCACCGGGAGCCCTCCCGGGCCCTCGCCTCCGGGGTCCTCTACCTCATCCTCGCCGGCGGCTCCGACTTGGTCGAGGACCTGGGCGCGGTCGTGCTCCAGTCCGACCTCGGGGAGCGCATCAGCCAGGAGTTGGAGCAGCGACTCATGGCCATCTCCGCCGCCGCCCCGGGCCTCGAGCATCTGGAACGCCCCGACTTCGCCGACAAGGTGAAGCTGGTGAGCGACCGTGCCTACGTCCCCTACTACGCCCTGACCAACCTCAACTCCCTCGCCACGATCGTCTTCGGGCTTGCGACCGCGCTGGTGCTCCTCGGCCTCGTCCACCCTCTCCTCATCCTCCTGCCAGTCGTGGCGATCCCCGGGACCCTCCTGCAGTTCCGCGCCTACCGAAAGCACTTCGCCCGGTATGACAAAACCGCCCTGGAAGAGCGCCTTTCCAGGCACTACCTCCAGCTCGCCACCGAGCCGGCCGCCGCCAAAGAGGTTCGGCTCTTCGCTCTCGGTCCCACCCTGATCGAACGCCACCGCAGGGTCACGGACGGATACATCCGCAAGCTCTTCCACGACCAGCTGCGAAGGGCCGTCACCGGGGTCGTGAGCGGGGGCCTCTACGGAGCCGCCCTCGCCGCCGCCCTCAGCTTCGTGGGCTGGCGGGCCCTGCACGGCCTGGCGAGCGTCGGAGACGTCGCCCTGGCGGTGCAGGTCACCCGCATGGCCCTCGGGCAGGTGCAGGCGGCGACCCGCAATGCCGCCTGGCTCGCGGAGCTCTCCTTCGTGGGCGAGCGCTACCTCTGGCTGCTCGACTACCGACCGACGATCCAGGTCCGCCCGCCGGGGGAGGCTGCACCCGCTCCGGCGGCGATCCGTCGGGGCATCAGCCTCGAGCATGTGAGCTTCGTCTACCCCGGGACGGAGGCCAGCGTCCTCGACGACGTCTCCCTTTTCCTCCCGGCCGAGACGACGGTCGCCGTCGTGGGAGAAAACGGCGCCGGGAAGACGAGCCTCGTCAAGCTCCTGTGCCGCTTCTACGACCCGACCAACGGGCGGATCCTGGTGGACGGGGTCGACCTGCGCGACCTGGACCTTGAGGGGTGGCGGGCGAGGATCGGCTTGGCCTTTCAGGACTTCGTGCGGTTTCAGCTCCTCGCCCGGGAGGCGGTGGGCGTGGGCGATCTCGAAGCGGTCGAGGATCTGCAGAGGGTGGCCTCCTCCGCCTATCGGGCCGGTGCCGACCGGGTGATCGAACGGCTGCCCCAGGGCTTCGACACCCAGTTGGGGAGGTCGTTCACTGGGGGGGTCGATCTCTCCGACGGGGAGTGGCAGCGGATCGCCCTCGCCCGCGGGCTCATGCGGGCCGACCCGTTGCTGGTGATCCTCGACGAGCCCACCGCCAGCCTCGACGCTCGAGCCGAGCACGATGTGTTCGAGCGCTTCGCCCGCATGGCGCGCCCCAAGGACGGGCCGGTGCCGATTACCCTGCTGGTCTCACACCGCTTCTCGACGGTACGGATGGCCGACCTCATCGTGGGGCTGCACCAGGGCCGGATCGAGGAGCTGGGCTCGCACGAGGAGCTGGTCGCGGCCGGGGGCCGGTATGCGCAGCTTTTCCGGCTGCAGGCCTCCCGCTACGAGGGCGTGGTCGAGCCGACCTAGTGCAGCCTCACGCTGAAACTACATGCATGTGATTAGGGCTCATACGCAGGCACCCCTGGGCCCGCTCCCGATATCACGGCAGCTTACAGACGTTGCCGGCGAACCTCGAGCAATTGGAGTTTGGTGCAAGCAGCGACTTCGCTTCGCAAATGCGCTTCTGGCGACTCGCTTTGCAAGGTTACCGGGGGGAGCCGTGGTAATCGCCGCCATGCTGGGACTCTACGATGCGGCTTGCGCCAGCGACAAGGCAACGGAAGTCGCTTACTGCGACCAGAAGCAGGAGTGCATGAGGGCGGGCGGGCAGGACTGTCCGTACCCCCCTTTAGTAGTTGTTAGGCTTCCCCCCTACGATCCCTGGCAGTAAGTGACGCTGTGCTTTGTTCGTTTCGACGGCGAGAAGGTTGTCGGCAAGCACTCCGTCGGCGGTCCCTCAAGGGTCCTCAAGTCTCTGGCCCACATCATCACCAGCTACCCCACGGGCTGAGGCGGGCCGCTAAACCATTACGCTCCAACAAAACGAGCCGAGGCGCGAGTGAGGCCCTTGTCAGCCGGGTACCAAGCCCATCTGCAGGCGTCGTCTTGGAGAACATGCCGGGCGCCAGCCGGGCGGGTGGGTGGTGAGTGCTGCCGGCCTTCGAGGGGGAGTTCCGAACCTTGAGGTTCGAACGTTAGGCCAAAAACCGGCGGCCCGAGCCCTTGAGAGGCAACGAGGCTGACCTGGCCGGCCTACAGTAATTCCGCGCGAAGCCACAAGAGGCCATTGTCCCCGCGACCCAAGAGGAGGGGAGTTGACCCCGGCGACCTTCATACCGCTCTGGAGCTCCCTCGGCCTTCGCAGGCGGCGCTGGAGCGTGGCAGCATGGCTCGCAGTCCCGCTGGGGATCCTGCTGCTGGCCGTTGCGATCAAGCTGCCGCTCGCCTTGCACTCGTCCGGCGTGCTGGACCGGGTGCCGGTGGCCCGGGCGAGCTCCGGTGTCGACGGCCTGGCGGGTGCTCCGGACCCCGTGACCGAACCCGCCGCCTCCGCCTCATTTGTGTCCCAGCGACTCGATGCCTACTGGCGAAGCGCGTTCGCCGCCATGGGCCGCGCGTACGTGTCCCCGGGACTCCGGCTGTTCGACGAGGGCATCTCGATTCCCTGCTTCCCCCTGATGGCATTCGAAGACGGCGCACCTTTCTACTGCTTCCTGGACGACACCATCTACCTGCCGGTTCCCTACATCTCCGACCTCGCCCGCGCCACCGGGGCGGGGGGCCGCATGATAGTCGGGTACGTCCTGGCCCACGAATACGCCCACCACCTGCAGCACCTCACGGGACTTGGCGCCACCGTGGAGCAACAACGCCCGCCCCAAGGCGCCCCGATGCGCCGGGCACGCGTCCACTACGAGCTGCAGGCCGACTGCCTGGCGGGGATGTGGGCGAGCAGCGTCTTCCCCCCGGGCGCACTCGATCGGTCCACAATGGGACGGGCGGAGGACACTGCTGCGCTCATCCGGGACCCTCGAGGGACCTCCAGCGACAGCCACGGGTCGCTCGTCCAGCGCCAGAGTGCATTCTGGAGCGGCTACACGAGTAGCCGGGCGTCGACGTGCGAGTCCTGGTGAGCTTCCAGCGGCCATTCAGGGACCGGACCCCCAGCGGAACCCACCTCGGACTGGCAATCCTCATCGTGGCCCCCGCCCTGGCGGCGGCGATCGTGGGCGGATCGTTCCTCGTGGCCCGCCAGCTCTCCGGGGAACCGAACGTCCCGAGCTTGTCCTCGGGAGCGGCCGGCCCGGGGGCCGCGGCTGCGAACGAGACCACGGCGATCGACCAGATCGCCACCCAGGTGGCGTCCTTGCGAGGCCTGAGCTGGCTGCATCCGCCGAAGGTCGAGGTGGTCTTGCAGCCCGAGCTCGTGAGCCACTACCGTCAAGCCAGCGCGAGCGAGTGGGACCCGGTGCGGTTGAGCCGTCAAGGGGCGATGCTCAAGCTGCTCCACCTGATCCCGGCCGAGGCGGATTACGCACAGACGCTTCAAGGTTCGATGGAAGCTGATGTCAGGGGCTTCTACGACTCGGAGGCCAAGGCCATTTTCGTGGGCGCGACAGGAACCGGGGAGCTCGGGCCCGAGACCCGGATGGCCCTCGCCCACGAACTTGATCACGCGCTCACGGATCAACACTTCGATTTCGGACGGAGACAGGACGCGCTGGATCGAGCCGACGCCCAGGATGAGCTTCTGGCACTGGACTCCCTGGTCGAAGGCGACGCCGTGCTGCTCCAGAACCGCTGGATGGCCAAGTACATGACGGATGCGGAGCAGGTCCTCGCCCTCTTCGGCGCGCCCGCCAGCTCCGAGTCCAGCGGTGCGGTGTTGCCCTTCCTCGACGACCAGTCGATGTTCCCCTACACGGCGGGTCTCAGGTTCGTCGAGCGCCTCTCCAACCTTCATGGAACCTCCGGCATCGACCGCGCGTACCGGGACCCGCCCCGGTCAACCGAGGAGATCTTTCGCCCCGATCTGTATCTGAAGGGGCTGCGTGGCGGCTCGACTCCGGCGCCTATCCTGCCGAGGCCTGCGGGCTGCACCACAATCCGCTCAGGGACGTTGGGCCGGTTCTTGATGGGGGAGCTGCTGCAACAGACGCCACAGGCGCAGGGAGCGCTCGACGGATGGAACGGTGATGCCTTCGCCGTTTTCGCCTGCCCCGACGGGCTGGCGATGGTGGAGCTTTGGCAGGCGGACAGCGAGGACGACGCCTCCGCCCTCGCAACAGCTCTCTCCTCCTCCTGGTCGAGAGCCTGGTCGGGGGCCTCGGCGGCACCTTCGTCGGTCGGAAGGTTCACCGGCCGGTCCGGCGCAGGCATCATTGCGGTCCGTGCAGGCGAGGTCACGCTGGACCTGGCCCAGACGCCGCTAGCCCTGGACGAACTCGGCCCCTGACGAGGCCGCCAGGTCCGGCGCGTTTTGTCGTACGGATGCTTGGGTTCCATGAGCTCCGGATGATGGGCTTCGTGGTCGGCCAGCTGCGGCTTTTCCTTCAATACGGCCTATTCGGGTAGCGGCATTAGCGGGACAGAAACCAACGCAATCAGAGACGCCAGCTCCTCTCTCGGTTGATGCCCACCCCGTGAAGCTCCTCCAGCGAGCGGCACCATTCACCGGGCCGTCGACTGGGAGGGGACAGGCACCTGGCGGAGAGCCTTCGGTGCGCCGGAGAGATCGAAGTGATAGCAACCGTGGACGTTGAGGTGCTCGGTCATGGTGGGCCCGAGGTGGGCGACATCGTCGTCGGACACCTCGAAACCGGCGAGGCGCAGCTCGTCGACGGCCCGACCGAGCAACTCGGCGTTGAAGGCAGCGATGCAGTTCACCACCAGGGTGAGACAGCCGGCGTGAGCCACCTGGTCGGCGAGCTGGCGCTGGCGAATCTCGCCGTGCCGGGCGAAGTGCACCTTGTCTCGCAGGCCCTGGAGAGACTCGCCCTTGTTCAGCTGGCTCCCCACCCGGCGCCTGAAATCGGGTTGCTGGAGGTAGCGCAGGATGAAGAGCGTCTTGACCAGCCGGCCATACTCCTGCAGGGCTCGGGCAAGGGCGTTCCGGCGAGGGTAGGCCTGGAGCTTGGTGAGCACGAGCGACGGCAGCACCGTCCCCTCGTGGATGGAGGCCCCGAGGCGCAGCAGATCGTCCCAGTGCTCGGCGATGCGGCCGCTGTCGATCTTGTTGCGGATCAACCCCCTGACGTCGGCGGGCACGATGGTGTCGTCGAGGTGCCACAGGCGCTGGTCGGCGAGGTCACGGATGCGCGGCGAGAACGCCAGGCCGACCAGGTCGTAGGCTCCGAACAGCAGGTCGGTGAAGCCGGCGGTGTCGGTGGTGTGCTCGGTGATCGAAAGCTCGGAGTCGCGGTCGCGCAGGGCGAAGATCTCGTCGAGGGCGAAGAGACCCTCCCGGACCCGGGTGGGAATCACCCTGGTCCCGAAGGTGGCGTAAATGTTCGGTCACCCAGGTGAGCACCGAGATCCCCTTGCCGAACCCGAAGTAGCGGGGCAACGCACCAGCGTTGGCCGCCTTGACTGGGACCGGGAAGCGCTGCCCGTCCGACGACGAGAACGTTCCATCTCCCCAGAGCCGTGCTGCGGGGAGGTGATGATGGTAGTTGACGACCTCATCGGTGGCCGCGGTCAAGGTCTCCTCCCGCAGGTACCAGGCGGTCGCGTGGGCCAGTTGCTCGTACGACAGGCCCGATGCGCGGGCCATCGCCACCGGCCCGAGGTTGGTGGCCTGGGCGAGGATCGCGAAGAGCGCGGGACGGGTGGCTGCGACGTGGCGGGGACTGGGTTCGCCACGGGCCTTGAGGTGCAGAAGGTCCTTGGAGAAACCACTCCAGCGGTCCACCTCCAACAACAGCTCCGGCAGGGCGACCAGCGGTAGCAGGCCGGCCAGGCGCCTGCGCAGCTCCTCGGCAAAAGGCGGGGTCTCGACCGCCTCCAGAGCTGCCAGGGCGAGCTTGCCTCCCTCCACCCGAGCCTCGGTGTTGGCAGGGAGCCGATCCGCCACCGCGAGGGTGACCTCGTGCACCTCCTCCTTCAGAGCGGCGACGAAAGCCGCCCCGTCGGGAGGCAGCCCCCTCTCGCCAAACCACGACTCACGCCGGGCTCCCCAGGCATCGGGTGCGTAGAGCCCGGCGTCCAAGCGCGTGTAGCGGCGGCTGCCTTCGACGATGAGATCGCCGGCCCGCAGTGCCGCACGCATCTCCGAGACCAGCGCCAGCTCCCAGGCTCGCCGGTTTACGCCGGCTGGGCCGGTCACAATGGTGCTCCACCGCCGAGGAACGAAGCCCACGGGCGCTCCCGGGGGGACCTTGCGCCTCCGGTCGTTGCCCATGGCTCGCAGCGTCTCGATCCCGGCGGCAAGCTCGTCGTCGGCCCGGGTCGGCACGAAGCGCAGGCTCCCCAGGACTTCCGGCACGAAGGTGCGGATGTAGGGGAACCGGTTTCCCAGCAGGTCGACCAAGTTCTCGGTCTCAGCCCGATCCAGGGCCTTGCTCTCGTCGACCACGCGGCCGAGGTCCTCGCGGGAAACGCAGCGGAACACCGCCGCACGGACGTCCTCGGCGGGGATGGAGGCGTCGAGTAGGATCTCGGCGACCGCCCGGAAGAGCCGAGCGTTGTCGGCATGGGCCTCGACCTGCGCTGCTTTCATCTCCGTCAGCTCGTCGCCGGCCTGCGTGAACACCCTGCCGACCAGAGCGTCGAACATCTCGACGATCACGTCGGTCACCTCCTCGGCTCGGATGCTGAGGAAGGCAAGCATGAGTGTCTGGCGCTTCGCCGGCGGATACCGGCTGAGGTCACGCGCACGCAGCCGCCTCACCCCGCCAGCCCACTGTCGGCGCCGGCTCGGGGTGACCATGCCCCAGTCGATGCTTTCGACCGACGCCTCACGGGTGGAGGCGAGCCTCTGGCACTCCAGCCGGATCGAGCCCGCCGATGGTGCGCGGGGAGGGGTTCTCAGCATGGCAAGAGCGCTCTGGCCCTCCTCGGCCTCCCACAGGGCGTCCAGCCGGGCTCGCTGGTCGGTGGACAGTTGTCCGGAGATGCGAACGAACAGGTTGTCCTCGGCATCGGCGCGGACGTGGCGGATGAGCCGGTCCAGCCGGTCAGGCGCCGGACGCAGAACTCCCTGGGAGAACAGCCAGTCGTCCGCGCCTTCCATGAGGGCGGCAGCGTTGGCCGTTTGCGCCACCTTGTCGGCCAGGAAGGCCCTGAGATCCTGCTCAGGGTGTTCGCCGCTGCGTGGGTCTGGGAGCGGACGTAGTTCTGGGCCTCCCAGTTGAGCCTGTCCCGGGTCAGGGGCGGGTAGCACTCGTCGGTGACCGGGGTGAGCCCGACGTTGCAGGTGTCGGAGATGAGCTTGGCCGACACGGACTCGACCACGCCTTCGGCCCGTGTGGGCGCGCCGCCGATATGCGTGTACTCGTCGAGGAAACCGGTCCAGCCGTGGACCTCGATGGGCACGTCGGCGATCTCGACTTCGGGCAACATCGACTCGACCACGGAGCGCAGCTTCGTCAGCGAGGCTGGCTCCTCGACGGCGTCGAGGGGGCTGGCGACAATGCGGTCGTGGCCTTCATGGTGCTCGATGCGCAGCTACGGGTTGGTGGGGAGCCCGGCAGCGGTCCTCCGCCAGGCATCGTCGAGGGCACGGGCGAGCTGGGCGACCACGGTGGTGGGGTCCGGATCCAAGGCGAGGTCCTCACAAGCCTGATCCCGCTGTGTTTGCCAGGCATCGGGTGAGAGCAGATCGGCTCGCGGGTCACCCCAGCGGGTGCTGGCGGGGGCGTAGACATCCCGGCGGCGGAGCCCCATGCGCAGCTGGTCGAGCACGCAGCAGGCGTAGGCGGCCCGGTTGACCGTCCCGTCCTCACGATCGCTCACGTGAGGCCTCCACGAGGTGTTCACCACGGCGAGGGGCACCTCGGCATCGGGAAGCCGCGTGGCGTGGGGCCGCTCGTCCAGCCACCGCCCGAGGGCTTGGTAGGCGTCGAGCACCGGGCGGGCAGAGACCGTGGACTCGAAGTCGATGGCTTCGATGAGGTTCGGGAGGAACCGGCGGATCTGCGGGTAGCAGGCCACCAGGCGCTCGTGGAAGGGGTCAGCCGGCGGGCGCATCAGCGCCTCCACGGTCCTCAAGGCCGCATCAATGCGCTCCCGGTCGGTGTGCAGGCACCCCAGGGCGGCGGCGATGGCGTCGTCGCTGTCGTCAAGCACGTCGAGGAGGGAACGCATCGAGGCGTGCAGCTCGCCCACCGCCTGGTCGTAGTCAGCGAGCTCGCCCGCCCGTCGCTTCTTGCCCCGGTTGGTGGCCAAGCGCTGCAGGTCCCCGAAGACGACGTCGAAGATGTCGATGACATCGTCACGAGCGCTGGCCGTGAGGACGTGGAAGAAGGCGATGAGGGTGGCCGTCCGGCGGTCAGCAGCCAGATCGGCGAGCTGGGTGACCCAGGCATCCCCGGCGTAGCGGGCCAGCCTGGCCACCCGGCGGACCGGCAGCTTCGACAGGTCGAGCTCGCCGGCGCCGAGGGCGCGAACCTCGCCGAGGCGCTGCAGCGCCTGGATCAGCCCTCCGATCGAGGGGGTGAACGGGGGGCGACGGAGTCGGTCCAGCTCGGAGCGGCGCCGGCCTTGGGGGACCACCAGGAGGGCGTCCAGCCGGGTCCTCGGCTCAGGAGACGCGAGCCCGGCCAGGCGGGCCATGAACTGGCGTGTCGCACCCTCGCGGACGCTTCCCACCAGGCGGGCCAGCACATTCGCCCCCGGCAGGAGCACCCGCTGGCTGAGCATCCGGCGATGCGCCGCCCCGGAACAGCGCCGAGGGCCCGGGATCGTCGGCCCAGGCTTGGCGGTAGAGCCACAGGCCCAGGAAGAAGTGCGCCGGCTGGCTGGCGAAGTCGCGGTAGCCGTAGCGACGGCGGATCTCTGCCGTGTGCTTCCAGCGCACCGCTAGCTCCCTGTAGCCGGCCAGGACACTGGGATCCTCAAGGCCGAGCTGGCCAGCCACGGACGCCACGACCGGCCCCGGTACAGCGGAAGGGTCGGCCAGGAAGGTGCCGATGGCCCGCACCGTCACGAGCTGCACGGCGAAGCCCAGACGGGTCACGTCCCCCGGCGCGCCAGGCCCACATCGGCGTCGCTCAGGTGGCACCACCGGCCCAGCCAGTCCCGGTCGATATCCTCGGGGAAGGCGCCATAGCCGCATTGGTCGGGCGCCTCCACGATGACGGGCAACGCCCCGGCCTCCCCAAGGCTTCCTGGTGGATGGTCATTCTGTCAGGAATCGACCCCCTTCCGCGGCTGGCAACCTGCCCGGTTGAGGCCAGGGAGGACGCCCGATTCCATCCTTATCGCAGGAAAGAAGGAGGCGTGGGCGATCACAGAGAGGCATCGATGGCGGCCGAGCAGGGGATATCGAGGGCGTCGTCGGCGACTTCCTGACCGATCTGGCCCAGACGAAGATGACCACGTAGGGGCCGGCGCACGCCCTGGGTCGAGCAGACTCTTGAGGCCGATCCTCAGAGGCACTGGCCGTTCAGGATCCTGCACCGATCCTCGTCACAGGCCAGATCGCCGTACGCAACATCGGCAGGGACCAGCCGACCCTGCTTATCACCAATGACGCAACCACCAAGGCCAAGGACCTGTTCACCCGCTACGCGAGCGGATGCTCGTCGAGAACGAGCTGTCCTCCTACGTCAAGGGGTTCCAGGTCGACGCCCGGACCTCGGGCGTGGCCCTCAACGTGGACGTGGACACCACCCTGACCGTGATCGCCGGCAGCATCTACCGCCTGCTGGCCCGCAGCCTGAAGCGCTACGAGCACGCCACCCCCGAGACCATCCATGAGCAGTTCATCAAGACGACCGGGCACATCGACGTCGGGGAGGATGCCGTCGTCGTCACCCTCAAGCGGCGCACCTGGACCCCGGTCCTGCTCCGGGCCGGCTTCGCCGAGCTCGACCTGCCCATCCCCTGGTGGGGTGGACGCCATCTCCGGTTCAGGTTTCCCTGAGATCGGCTGATCTCATCCCGCACGCCCGGGATCTCATGACGATTCTTTGAGCGAGAATCGAGGTTAGAAAGAAGTTACGATGCGGAGAGACTGGAGGGCCCGGAGGTGTATCCGGCATCCCGCCATCCTGCCCCCGCTCGCCTCACCGCGTTCTATCTCCCACGGTTTGTCTCGCGCTACTGTGCTGCAGCGGGGACCGAGCCACCCCCCCCGACCGGCTTGCTCGCCGGTTGCACGTTGATCGACAGCCTTTCCTCCGTATCGGGTACCGCCAGCTCCAGCGTCCAGGGGGTGTTGGAGCCGATCTGGCCGATGTAGTCGAGGTAGTCCTGGAAGTTGTCCACCGGCTGGCCGTTGACGGAGACGATTTGGTCGTCCTTGATGAGGCCGGCGGCGTCCCCGGGAGCCTCCGGGGTCAACGAGACGACGGTCGGCATGTCGCCCAGGTGGGTGAAGCCCAGCCCGTTGATCGCCGAGGGCCCGGCCAGGAGCTTGGGCGCCCCGAGGGTGACGCTGGCGGCGTCGGACGTTGCCGGCGTTGCCGCCTCGTAGGCCACCGCCGCCACCGTGGGGCCGACGATGCCCGTGAGCCCGGCCGCAACGCTGTAGACCGTGCCGTTGCCGGGATCGGTGCCCGAGAGGTCGTCACAGCTCCCGGGGCCGAGCACCATCGGGCTGGCCGACCGGTTGACCACCTCCACGATGTCGGCGCTGGAGCCCATGTGGGGGACGATGACGCAGTCGCCGTGGGTGAGGGCGGCGAGCTGGCTGCTGGCGCCGGGCAGGAGGTCGTTCAGCACGGAGCCGACGGTCTGGACCGGGTCGATCTGGCCCACGACCGTCCCGTCGGCGAAGAGGAAGCAGGCTGCGGTGACGGCGGCCACGCTCCCCTTGCATGATGAGA
>WNFD01001498.1_pt1 | contig 28086 bp, 25 predicted proteins | sample 5400491 | NCBI WGS metagenome assembly WNFD01 (sample SAMN13153343, study PRJNA577476) | soil metagenome | isolation source: 120 cm saprolite under Douglas fir tree site 2 hole 2 replicate 2 | place: USA:California | collected 2015-04-18
GCCGATATCGGAGCGCACCACGATGCGGTCGACCACGACGTCGATGTCGTGCGGGAATTTCTTGTCGAGGCTCGGGGCTTCCGCAAGCTCATGGAACGCGCCGTCGATCTTGACCCGCTGAAAGCCCTTCTTGAGGTATTCGGCGAGCTCCTTCTTGTATTCGCCCTTGCGGCCGCGCACGACGGGCGCGAGCAGATAGAGCCTTGTGCCCTCGGGCAATGCGAGCACGCGGTCGACCATCTGCGAGACGGTCTGGCTCTCGATCGGCAGGCCGGTGGCGGGCGAGTAGGGCACGCCGACACGCGCCCATAACAGGCGCATGTAGTCATAGATCTCGGTGACGGTGCCCACCGTCGAGCGCGGGTTCTTCGAAGTGGTCTTCTGCTCGATCGAGATCGCCGGCGACAGGCCGTCGATCTGGTCGACGTCCGGCTTCTGCATCATCTCCAGGAACTGGCGCGCATAGGCCGAGAGCGACTCGACGTAGCGGCGCTGGCCCTCGGCATAGATGGTGTCGAAGGCGAGCGAGGACTTGCCGGAGCCGGACAGGCCCGTGAACACCACGAGCTTGTCGCGCGGAATCTCGACGTCGACGTTTTTCAGATTGTGTTCGCGCGCGCCGCGAATGGTGATCGCGCGCAGGCTCGACGACTTCTGGCGCTTCGCCCTGAGGATTTCATCCATATCGGCAATTCCAGGCGCGTGACCGCGCATGTTCAGGCGCGCTTCGCCGGAAAGTCCGGACCGGACGCCAAGGGGAGCTAAGTCCGGAACGTAGGCAGAACGGGCGGAGATTTCCAGTGCGTGCTTCGAATCATCAACGGTTTGTTGCCGATCGGCAGCAGGAGTCAGCAGCAATTCGGGAAATTCAAACAGAAAGGCCGGCGCGAGGCCGGCCTTTCGTTGGATCGTCGCTCATGACGGATCGGGGTTTCGATCGAACCGGTGTCCCGGAGCGATCGATGAGGTCTCAGAAGTGATAGTTCACGCCGACCTGGCCGGAGTTGATGTTGAGCGTGCCGGTGGCCAAGCCGCCCGGAATCACGCCGGAGAAGATGGTCTCGCTGCTGAAGCTGCGATAGAGGTATTCGCCCTTCACCGACCAGTGCGGCAGGAACATCCATTCGACACCGGCGCCGGCGGTCCAGCCGGTGCGGGTCTTGGTGTCGGAGATCGTCACGCCAAGCGCCGTGGCGCTGGCCCGCTCGTCGGCCCAGGCGAAGCCGCCGGTGCCGTAGAACAGGACCTGCTCGTAGGCAATGCCGACGCGGCCGCGAACCGTGCCGAGGGCGCGGATCTTGTCCTCGGCCGAGACGAGGCCCGGAATCGCGAAGGACGAGCTGATGTCGGCCCCTGCGGCATCCGCCTCGATGCCGAACACGAACTGGCCGGTCTGCCAGTTGTAGCCGGCCGTGCCGCCGCCGAAGCCGCCGCTCAGCGCGAAGTCGCTGGTGTCCTCTTTGCCATAGCCGCCCATGGCGCCGATGTAGAAGCCGGTCCAATTGTAGAGCGGCGAAACCGCGGCCGGCGCCTTGGTGTAGGTGCGTGCGGCGAGATCCGCGGCGCTCGCGGGGGCCAGACCCAACGCGACCAGACCGACGGTCGTCATCAGAATTTTCTTCATTATTGCTCCAATTCTCATTCTCATTTTGACGCCTCAAACCCTTTCGATCGGGGTCCACCCATTCAATTTGAGGTTGCCCGTATATATACGGACCGGTTGCAAAATACCGTTGCCTGAAAGTCACATCTGCGGCGAAAACCTGTCTCTATCGACATCGCGGTTGGGCCCAAAAGTGTCGTCGGAACAAGGCCTAATCGCGGAGAGGCGGCCCCGTGCAAAATGAAGAAGGCCGGCACGAGGCCGGCCTTTCAAATAGAAGCGCGTGAGGGGGAGATCAGTACTTCGGGACCACCGGGCCACCCCAGCGATAGTTCAAGCGAACCGTGCCCATATCGACGTCCTGGCGGATGTTGTCGGTGCGCGACACCGCGCCGCCCGGCGTGGTGGTGAAGGTGATGTTGCGATTGCCCATGAACAAATGGTCGTATTCGACGCCGACCGACCAGTTCGGCGCGAAGCCGACTTCGATGCCGGTGCCGACCGCGCCGCCCCAGCGCGTTTCGCTGGCCTGGTCGAACTGAACGCCGCCGATGAAACCTTTATACTTGTCGTCAGCGACGGCCGCGCCGCCCTTCACGTACCAAAGCACGTTGCTCCAGGCATAGCCGACCTGACCGGTGAAGAGGCCGAGCGCGCCAACCTTGCTCTGGTTGGTCACGGCGCCGAGCGGCAGGAAGAACTGGCTGGTGTTCGATCCCTTGAGATCGGCCCAGTCGCCCTGCGCTTCAACGCCGAACACCCAGCCGGCGCTCTGCCAGCGATAGCCGATCTGACCGCCGGCCACGGCGCCGGTGGCGTCGTGACAGCCTTCACGAACGGCCGGCGCGACGGCTGCACCGGCCGTGTTGTTGATGTCCCAGCACTTGCGGCTCGAGGCGCCGCCGCCATTGGCGCCGATGTAGAAGCCGCTCCAGTCGTAGATCGCGGCGATCATCGGGGGAGCTTTGGTGTAGGGCCGCGCGGCGAGGTCGGCAGCAACGGCCGGAGCCGTAACGCCAAACGCCACAAGGCTGACAACACCCAGCAACAACTTCTTCATCGTCCGTCTCCCGACGTCGTCCGCTTCCGTTGGTCCCCAGAAGCGTCTTCTCATTCAGTCGCGACCGCCCATGCGATCCAATTTCAGACTCAATATACCGGATTTGCCCGGGATGACCGTCTCCGAAATGCCACACTTGGCGGGGAAGTGCGGCCTCCGAAATCGATGATTTTATTCATATTTTCACTGTGGATGGCCTGGATTTGGCGACGGCCGTTGGATTCCAGTGATGGCCGTCCGCACCACGGGCGCATCGCCATACCTCGTGGCCGAAGTCAGGCCGATTTTTGACGGAACAAAACTGGAACAATGACCTGCCCGATGCTATATGTGGAAAACCCGTCAGAGAGCGGGTTGCGGGTCCGGCAAGCGTATAGGGTCGCCCCGGACAGGGCCGAGCGCCGACCCGGTTTGGGCGGGGCTTTGAGCGGCAGTGATTTTCGAGCGCGGAGAGTGGCGATGGCGGGAAGCGTGAACAAGGTGATTTTGGTCGGAAATCTCGGCAAGGATCCGGAGATCCGGCGGACCCAGGACGGCCGGCCGATCGCCAATCTGAGCGTGGCGACCTCGGAGACCTGGCGCGACAAGGGCACCGGCGAGCGCAAGGAAAAAACCGAGTGGCACCGTGTGGTGATCTTCAACGAGGGGCTCTGCAAGGTCGCCGAGCAATATCTGAAGAAGGGCGCCAAGGTGTACATCGAGGGGCAGCTGCAGACCCGGAAATGGACCGACCAGAGCGGCGTGGAAAAATACTCCACCGAGGTGGTGCTGCAGGGCTTTAACTCGACCCTGACCATGCTCGATGGCAGTCGCGGCGGCGGTGGCGGAAGTTTTGGCGGCGACGAGAGCGGCGGCGGCGATTTCGGTGTCGGCGGCCCGTCGAGCGCGCCGCCACGCCGCGCGGTCGCAGCCGGCGGCGGACGCAACAGCGACATGGACGACGACATCCCGTTCTGAGCGAGGCGAGGGGCCGGTCCTCCCAAAGAGCGGCGAGCGATCGCGACCTCGGACAGTTCGCGATGAGCCTTTTTCGTGGTGAACCCAGTTCGTGGTGAGCCCATGTTCGTGTGAGTCCATGCCGTCATCAGCCTTGCTGCCACGGGCCTCGTCGTCATGAACGTCGCCGCCGTCAGCCTTGCGCCGCTGCTTGACGCGGCGCCGGCGATCCCGCTGCACGCTTTGGCCGCGATGGCGGCCTTCGTGCTGGGCGTGGTGCAGTTCGCGGCCCCCAAGGGGACGCTGCCGCACCGGACGATCGGCGCGGTCTGGGTCGGCCTGATGGCTGTCGTCGCGATCAGTTCGTTCTGGATCCACCAGTTGCGGCTGGTCGGTCCCTGGAGCCCGATCCATCTGCTGTCGATCTTCACCCTGCTGATGCTTCCGCTTGCCGTCTGGAAGGCGCACACGCACCAGGTCGCGGCTCACCGGCGCATCATGATCTACCTGTTTTCCGGCGCGCTGGTGGTCGCGGGGCTGTTCACGCTGGTGCCGGGCCGGATCATGCACACCGTCCTGTTCGGCGGTTGATTGGCCGTGCGTCCGGCGCCCTTTTTCCGGGTCTTGTTCCAGCCCCGGCAGAGCCGGTTCCGCCGGCCCCTTACGACCTTCAAAAAGCCGGTCTAAGTGACTGGAAAAATAGACAGAAAAAGCACGGCCTAAAGTGGCTTCAGGGTGGTTATCCGAGCCCCGATGCGCTATATGATTCTCGCTTAGAACCTGATCGGATTTCTCCTTGTCTGACACTGAAGATGATCGGCCCGGCGAGCCGCCGGTGCCCTCTGATATTCGGCCCGTTTCGATCCTCGATGAGATGAAACGCTCCTACCTCGATTACGCCATGAGCGTGATCGTAGCGCGCGCGCTGCCCGATGCGCGCGACGGCTTGAAGCCGGTGCATCGCCGCATCCTCTACGCCATGTATGAGAACGGCTTCGAGTGGAACAAGCCGTATCGCAAGTCCGCCCGCACCGTCGGCGACGTCATCGGCAAGTATCACCCACACGGCGACCAGTCGGTCTATGACGCGCTGGTGCGCATGGCGCAGGATTTCTCCATGCGCGTGCCGGCAGGGCAATTTCGGCTCGGTGGACGGCGATATGCCGGCGGCGATGCGCTACACCGAATCCCGCCTGACCAAGGTCGCGCAGTCGCTGCTCGACGACATCGACAAGGACACCGTCGACTTCCAGCCCAATTACGACAATTCGGAACGAGAACCGGTAGTCCTGCCGGCGAAGTTTCCGAACCTGTTGGTCAATGGCGCTGGCGGCATCGCGGTCGGCATGGCGACCAACATCCCGCCGCACAATCTCGGCGAGGTGATCGATGCCTGCATCGCGCTGATCGACAATCCCGCTTTGTCGATCGACGACCTCAACAACATCATTCCGGGACCGGATTTTCCGACCGGCGGCATCATCCTCGGCCGGGCGGGCATCCGCTCGGCCTATCATCTCGGCCGCGGCTCGATCGTGATGCGCGGCAAGGTTTCGATCGACACCATCCGCAAGGATCGCGAAGCGATCATCGTCACGGAAATCCCCTACCAGGTAAACAAGGCCACCATGGTCGAGCGCATCGCCGAGCTGGTGCGCGAGAAGAGGATCGAGGGTGTTTCCGACCTGCGCGACGAATCCGACCGCGACGGGTTTCGCGTCGTCGTCGAGCTGAAGCGCGACGCGGTGCCCGACGTGGTGTTGAATCAGCTCTACAGGTTCACGCCGCTGCAGACCAATTTCGGCGCCAACATGGTCGCGCTCGACGGCGGCCGGCCGCAGACGATGAACCTCAAGGATTTCTTGAGCCTGTTCGTCGCCTTCCGCGAACAGGTGGTGACGCGGCGCACGAAATTCCTGCTCAACAAGGCGCGGGACCGCGCCCATATCCTGGTCGGCCTCGCCATCGCGGTCGCCAATATCGACGAGATCATCCGCGTCATCCGCACCTCGCCCGATCCGACCACCGCGCGCGACACCCTGATGTCGCGCGACTGGCCGGCGCAGGACGTCGCCGCCATGATCACGCTGATCGACGATCCGCGCCACCGCCTCAATCCGGACGGCACCGCGCGATTGTCGATGGAGCAGGCCAAAGCCATTCTCGACCTGCGCCTGCAGCGCCTGACCGCGCTCGGACGCGAGGAAATCTCCGAAGAGCTCGACAAGCTCGCGCTCGAGATCGCCGACTATCTCGACATCCTGCGCTCGCGCGCCCGCGTCCAGACCATCATCAAGACCGAGCTTTCCGCGATCAAGGCGGAGTTCGCGACGGCGCGCCGGACCGTCATCATCGAGCAGGAAGGCGAGGTCGAGGACGAGGACCTGATCCAGCGCGAGGAGATGGTGGTGACGGTGTCGCACGCCGGCTACGCCAAGCGGGTGCCGCTGTCGACCTATCGGTCTCAGCGCCGCGGCGGCAAGGGCCGCGCCGGCATGCAGACGCGGGAAGAGGATTTCGTCAGCCGCCTGTTCGTGGCCTCAACCCACACGCCGGTCTTGTTCTTCTCCTCGCGCGGCAAGGTGTACAAGGAGAAGGTCTGGCGGCTGCCGGTCGCGGCCCCCAATGGACGCGGCAAGGCGCTGATCAATATCCTGCCGCTGGAGCAGGGCGAGCGCATCACCACCATCATGCCGCTGCCGGAGGACGAATCCACCTGGGCCGACCTCGACGTGATGTTCGCGACCACCGGCGGCAATGTCCGCCGCAACAAATTGTCGGATTTCGTTGACGTGCGCCGCTCCGGCATCATCGCCATGAAGCTCGATGAATCGGAGGCGATCGTCGACGTGCAGATCTGCACCGAGCGCGACGACGTGCTGCTGACCGCCGCCGGCGGCCAGTGCATCCGCTTCCCCGTCACCGACGTCAGGGTGTTCACCGGCCGCACCTCGATGGGCGTGCGCGGCGTCGCGCTGCCGAAGAGCGACAAGCTGATCTCGCTGACCATCCTGCGCCACATGGATGTCGACGCCGAGGAGCGGGCGGCTTACTTGCGCCGGGCCAACGCGGTGCGGCGCGGCGGCGCGGAGGAAGAGGCGGGCTCGGACAATGAGGAGGCGTCCGGCACCATGGAGCTCGGCGAGCAGCGCTATGTGGAGATGTCCGCGGCCGAGCAGTTCGTGCTGACCATCAGCGAGAACGGCTACGGCAAGCGGACCTCGTCGTTCGAATACCGCACCACCGGGCGTGGCGGCAAAGGCATCGTCGCGATGTCGGTGAATGATCGCAACGGCAAGCTGGTCGCCTCGTTCCCGGTCGAGGACGAGGACCAGATCATGCTGGTGACCGACCGCGGCCAGTTGATCCGCTGTCCGGTCGAGGACATCCGCATCGCCGGCCGTTCGACCCAGGGCGTCATCGTGTTCGACACCGCCGACGACGAGCATGTCGTGTCGGTCGAGCACATCGGCGAGGATGCGGAAAACGGCAATGGCAATGGCGGCTGACCGTCACGCCGGTGCCTGCGCGATTAGAGCAGCGGCATCCCGCCGTGATGCTGGGCGCCACCGCCTGTCGCGTCGATCATGCGAGCCAACCGCGGTCCCACAATCTGGCAAGGCTTGAGCTGCAGCCCCGGCGCCAGCACCCGAACGACAGGGATGCCAAATTCTGCCCGCGTCAGATCAATGCTGTACGCGCTAATACCATGCGTTTCCAATCGCTCGAGAGCCTGCTGAAGGTTCGAAGCTGGAATATTCGGGTGTCCTGTCGACGCGTTCTCGCGGGTTGTCTCGGGTTGCAACAATTTGCAGTCTCGCGAGTCGAACAACGTGCCGCGTCGTAACTGCCGGCGGTCGCTTTCGCTCAACGCTGCATCACCGGATTCGCTTCGCTTTGCGGCCACCACGTGTTGGCCAAGTTCCACCTGGCACAGCTCGAAGACGGCGGCGCGCGCAGCTTCCGCGAGATTCAATCGCGCGCCCAAGCCAAACGCGAAGCCAAATCCATCCAGGCCGGCCGAGAGCGCGACCACTGCCGGAATGTCGATATCCGTGGTGATATCGAGCAGCCAGGTTTTCCGATCCGATTTTCCTTGCCGGATCTGCGCCAGCAACTCCGCGGCGGCGCCCGTGGCTTCGGTTTCCGGCGCAATCGATCGTCCGCGGCGGCCGCCGCGCCACCACAGCGCCACCGCGTCGCGCTCCACCAGTTCGAGCAAGGCGCGCAAGGTGGCAGCTTCAACGGTTGCCCCCGCGGCGCATCCCGAACTGAGCTTGAGGGGAGGGATGAAATCCTGCTCGCTCGCTCGCCGCCGGTAACAAAGGTCCAGCGGAAACCGCATTTTTGCACCGTCGGACAGACGGTTGGCCGCAACCCACGCGATCGGACGATCCGCGTCGACCGCGCTGGCCGCAAGCGTTTCGGTGATGAACCTTTTCACATCCAGGTCGGGCGCATCACCGTAGACCGCAAGCGGACCCGTCTCGACAGGGTCGTCTGCGTGACGGAACTGACTCAGATATTCAACGCCTTCGCCGACGCAGGCCTCGAAGGCGCGTTGCGGGGTTGGCCCCGAGCCCGCGAGGTTGCCGATGGGCAGGCCTTCGAACTCCCCGCCTAGAGCCGAAGGATCAGCCTCAGCACCGAAGAATATCAGGCCCGGCGCATCGGGAACGGGCAGAACGAAGAGGCGGCGCAATCGGGCCGCGGCGCGCAGCATCCGTGCACGGCCTTCGGCCTGGGCGGTATTGCCATCGTCATAGCCAAGATACCGGACCAGGCTGGTGTCCGCGGTGCTGATGTCCGCGGTGCTGGTATCCAGGGGCGCCGGCTCCGCAGCCAGGGCGCTGGCCGCCGCTTCCAGGCGGCTGGCGAGCGGATTTTGCTGGTGTCCCATCCGCACCTTTCCGATTCACGCACGATTCACGTCATGTGGTTCAACAGAGCAGAACTAGAACTAGTGTTGTGCAGTCAACAGTCAGCTTAAGGGAGCAGTCGCGATGCGCATCCAAATTAAAGACGACAACCAAAACTGGTTGAACTGGGGCAATCTGGTCCAGGCCTGGATCGATAATCCCGGCACACGTCCCACAACGGTCCGCGAACTCAGGACCCAGCTATCGGCGAATTCCATCTACGCGACGGTCGCGGGAACGGACGATAGAACTGTCACGATCCAGGACTATCCAGACGGCCCCAAAGATCCGCTTGTGATCTTGATCCCCACCGCCGCGATGCGCAACGCCAAAATGGCAACGGTCGAACCCGGTCCCTATAATGCCAACATGCCGCTGTTCTATGACATCGCCTATGCTGGAGCGGCCAGGGCCAACCTGTCCGTGCAGGAGGCGCGCGATTTTGCTGTCAGGCGCATCGGCGAATACTCCGTCAATGAGTGCTGCTAATGTCCAGCGCCGGCGTGTCGAGGCTGTCGGGTTCGCATCCATCGGTCGGCAGGCCCGCGGCCTGCAAGCCATCGCGAAGCCTCTCCCAGTCGGCACGCCTGCGTATCGGATGGAGGTGTAGCAGCCAGCGGACGATCGCCTCGTCGGTTGACGGTTCGGCGCCGAACCATTTCGCGCCGATCCGCGACAGAAATCGCTTGCCCTCGGCCGCGGCTTCGGACATGCGGCCGAGATGGGCGAGGGCGGCCGTCCGCCACGCGGCCACGCCCCACAAAACGTCCCGGGCGCGATCTGCCGCCTGGACCGCCGCCTCGTAATTCCCGCTCAGGAACTGAATGTCGGTCTGATAAGCCCAATGAGTTAGACTGGGTGACAGCGTCATGTCGAGCGCGACCTGACCAAGCTCCGATGCCTGCTGGAATTCGCCGCAAAATGCCAGCAGCAGCGCCGCCGAAATCGCCGTCCAGGAATCGTTCGGGTTCAGCTCGCAGGCGACCTGAATGTGCAGCTCCGCCTGATTGTATTGTTTGCTCATCGCATATGCCCAGGCGAGGCTGCGATGGGCATGGATGTCGGCCGCATCAAGCTCGACCGCCTTGCGCGCAAGCTCCAGTGCTCGTTGCTCTCTCGCGCGCGTTCGGAACACGCCGGGATGAGCGATGTGCTCGATATTGTGCATGTCCGCCAGGCCGCAATAGGCCGGCACGAATTGAGGTGCGGACTCGATGATCTCGTTGAATTGCGTGGCCAAGCCCGCCCAGAGTCGCGGATCGAACGTCCGCACCAGTGTCTGGCAACGCAACCACCGGTCATAAACTCCGACCGAAATATCCGGCCGTTCAGACAGGTGACGGAGGCGCTCGGCCGATAGATGTACGTTAAGTGCCATCGCGACGCGCCGAATGACGCGCCGTTGCGAGTCGAACCAGGTGTCCAGGTTGAGCTCAAATCCGTCGCTCCAGACATAGAAGCCGGCGGTCAGCTCCTTGAGCATCAACGTCAGCTGCAAGGTGTGCCGGTTTTGACTGCCAAACATCTGGATTTCATAGCGCTCCTGCCCCTGCTGTGAGAGGCCGTCAGCGTGTGGCTGGAATGGTACGTCAGTCACGTGCCACTCCCGGAATTTGACCAGGGAGGCAATCAGGAGCTGGCGAAATCCGACCACCAGGTGAACCTTGTCGGGATCGACCTGTTGCGTGTCGACCGGTCGCAGCGACAGCAAGAGCCGCGTTTCATGTGGTGCGAATGGCTGCAATGTTTCGGATGAAACGACGGGGACGGACGCGGGGCCCGCGTCGTCCTCTTGCCCACCGTTCTCATAGGCGCCCAGCTTTATTTTTGCGACAAGCTCTTGGGTCGCTTTCGAGGGCTCCATTCCATAGTCCTCGTCCAGCAAATCCCACAGAGTCTTGTAGGTGCGCAAAGCATGCGCCGTTCGGCCAGTGGTCGCACTCGCATGCATCAGGCGCCGGCATGCGTCCTCGTGGGTGGGATCAAGGCTGATGATGGCTTCCGCGAGCCGGGCCTCCTTGTTTGGATCGTGGAGATTTTGGGCGAGACCCCGCTCCAAGGCGCGCAGCAGGCGATCGGACAGCGTGTGCCGCTTGGCCAGCACCCATGTCCGGAATGACGGGTCGAGGTCCTCCAGGCCGGTCAGCAGGTCATCCGTGAGATGCGGCCGTTCGAGCAGGAGGGGATGCACCTCACCAGCTTCGGCGGCGCGAACCACCGCCCACACGTCCACGTCGACAGCGCCGCGCTCAAATCCTATTTCGTGCGAGTCGATGCGAAGTCCGCTGGAGCCGGCGTCGGCAAAAACCTCGCGTAGCTCTCGAATGACCTGGCGCAGCACCGCGCGCGCTTGTACTTCCCCGGACTCGCTCCAGAGCAGCCCGACCAGCCGCTCGCGCGTCTCCTGAAGCTGTTCGCTCAGGGCGATATAGCCGAGGATGGCCCGCAGCTTCAGGCTCTTGATCCGGATCTCGCGTCCATCGCATTGCAGCGAGAGGGGTCCGAACAATGAGAGTTGGAGCACCGGCAAGAACTCCACGTTGAGCTCGAACGAGACACCTCCATCCACCGGAGAGCCGGCACTGCTTGACCCAATCGGCGCGGCAGTGGAAGGTAATCTGTGGTCGCTGAGTTCGGATCTATCTTCTTATTTTCGGATCTATCTTCTATTTTTGAAAGTGCATTGCGCGTCGACGCATTTCTGATCGAATGGCCAAGGCAACGTCGGACCAATAGGGCATATCGACGCAGCCATGTGACCGAATTTAGACGCCGCGAACAGCCGGCGACTGGGGTCAAAATCCAGCGGAGGATTGGTGCATGGCGTCCCGTCGGAAGAACCGATGCCAGTCGAGACCAACGGTATTCGAAGTCGCCGGCCTCTACGCGCGCTTGATCGGTTGCGCCGTGACGTTGTGCGTGCCCGCCTGGATTGTCGTCTCGACTGCTGCGACGGCTCAAGATCGCCTCGCATGCGTGCAGGGTGTCTCGTGGACCGATCCGCCACTCGCCGCACCGCCTGTGGATGTTTGCGGAACGAGCAGCAACACGGATGCGACGAGCTTCTACACGCTGTCTTGGGAGCTCTTCAAATTTCTGGTGTGGCCGGCATCGAACGAGCGCGGAAAACCGGACACCACCAAAAAGATCACCGATGCAGGGCCACGCACGTTCGAGACTCTCAAGGCCGACTGGGAGACTTTCCTGCCGGATGCTCGCCGACCAGCCGACTGGAATGTCTATCCGAGCGTCGCCGAGCCCTGCAGCAACCATACAGCGATAGGCCCTGGCGCGCTGGTTCTTGCCTCGTTCAACAAGTTCGGCATTCTCAGCGAAGTCTTCAGGCCGGGGCTCGACAACTTCCTGGTCGCTCAAAACCGAACCTATGTCCGCTATCTGGCTGGTTACAATGAGACGATGTTCGGCAAGATCCAGAATGAAGGCCTCTACGATGCGGACGTCGTTCGGCTGATTCCCGGTACTGAGCGCGGTAAGCCCGTACCCGATCGCGGGAGGGTGGATGACGGCGCGCTGACCGTGAAATCGGCATGGATCGAATTGCCGACGGAAGGACCAAATCACATCGATCCGTCCCGCTTTTATGTCAGGGACGATGCGTTGATTCAGGAGCTGGACTCAGGCGAATGCAGGATTGCGACGGTGGGACTCGTTGGTCTCCATGTCGTGTACAAGACACCGTCGCGACCGCAGTGGATCTGGTCCACCTTCGAGCACGTCGACAACGTTCCGGAAGCGGACCAGGAGCCGGGCCGGCAGTTTACGTTCAACGATGGCGACCCCACCGACCACCAGACGACCGACCCCGAGCCGGACTTTCAAATTCCACGGCCAGATGGCTTCAATGGGCCCGGAGTGCCGCCGAGAGCCTTCCAGGTGGAGCGGCTGCAACAAATCCAGCGTAGAGTATTGATCGCCAACGAGGCCCAGCAGGGCGCGCTCGGCAGCCTTGGGAGTGTCTGGCAAAACTACAAGCTGGTCATGACGCAATGGCCGGGATTTCCGTTCGCGCCCAACCGCGGTGCCGACGCATTTCCGCAGCCTCCCTGTAGCGCGCGCAACGGTCTCGCGGCTGTCAATACGACCATGGAAACGTTTCACCAGACCCAGTCGCATTGTTTTCTCGAGCGAACCTGCATGGGCTGCCACGAAGTTGCCCGCAAGACAGATTTCGTCTTTTCGATAACACTGCACCCCCATCATCGGCCTGGTCCGCCGACCCTGCCGGCCGTCCCGGATTCCCGTGCTCTCGCGATCAGACAGTTGCAAGACTTCCTGCAGCTTGGAAAATAAGCCGTCGGGTCGCCAAGGGTCACCGAGGGTCACCGAGGGTCGCCAGGCCGGGTTTCCGGTCTCCGAATCCAATTGGTTGAGGCCGTGGTGCTGACATCCGAAAAGCCGGCGACACCCCGCTAACCCTCGACTCACGCCCCCTTCACGGCAGGCCTCATAGGATCGCGCTCGTTTCCGATCCCGCTATTGCCTTGAAGGGAGAGAATTATGACCCCCACCGAGCCGCGGTCAAATATCGTTTCATGCATACTGGGGCCGTATCGCCTGCCCATGGCGGTGATGTATGTCGATCTGGACCACTTCGTGAAGATCTGTCTCGACGTTCCGGCCGAGGACGTCTTCGTCGTGATTGAGAAGTTCCAGCGCATTGTGGCCGACACGGTCTCAAGCTTCAAAGGTGAGATCAACGCCTATCAGGGCGACGGCGTATTGGCCACATTCAGCAACCTGGCCGGCCCCGGCTGCGCGACAAGGACGCTGAGATGCGCTTGGAAAATTCTCGAACGGATCAGGGCGCTGGATTTAGACCAGGCCATCGGCGGTGAGCAGGAGATTTCTGCGTCGATTGGTCTGCAATACGGCCAGGTCTGGACCGGCACCATCGGTATCTCCAAGCGCTTTGGTCCGACACTTATCGGTGACGCGGTCAATGTCGCGGTTCGACTTGAACAGCAGGCCCATGCGTTCGACGCCAAGATCGTGGTCGGTGACGAGCTGATGCAAATGGCACGTCGCGAGCATGCACCAAACGCGCTCGACTTGGCGCAGTTTGTGGATGCCGGTCCCCTGTTGATCCGGGGTCGCCGCACGCCGATCAACGTTTGGGCGTTTCAAGCCGAGGCGGGCGAGCCGTTGTTGGAAAGTGCCGCGGCCGCCCCGGTCGGTGTCGGGACGGCGCTGTACCCGGGCGATCGGTCGCTCCAATCATAGACGCGGCGGCTGCGGCCAGATCGTGCTGGTGAAGGGTCACGGGGCGCAGGCGATGCTGCCGCTTGCGCCCCCGTTCACGTTAGAGCGTTTTCCAGCGAAGTGGGTCCCGGTTCGCGTAAAGAAAACGCGTCAAAACAAAAAGCTAGAGCCGCCGTTCCGATTCAATCGGAACGGCGGCTCTAGTGGCGATCGGCCGGCCGTCACCGGGCCTAGATTTCGATCTCGGTGCCGAACTCGACGACCTGGCGGGCGGGCACGTCGAAGAATGCCGCCGTCCGTTCCGCATTGCGCTGCAGGAACGCGAATATCGACTCGCGCCACACCCACATGCCCGGAATGTCCTCGCGCGGGATAATGGTTTCGCGGCCGATGTAGTAGGTGATGTCGGCGAGGTCGATGCCAGGGAGCTTGCCCTGCTTGCGGGCGAGCGTAAGCCCGGCAAAAATCGTCGGATACTGCATGAAGCCGTAATGCAGGATGACGCGGGTAATGCCCTCGGTGATCTCGATGACTTCGGCGCGATCTTCATCCGGAATCCGCGGCTGCTCCGCAATCAGCACCGTGACCAGCACCACGCGCTGATGGAGGCAGTGATTGTGCTTGACGAACTGGGTCAGTGCGAGCGGCACGCCGTGCGGGGTGGAAGCGAGGAAGATCGCGGTACCGGAAAGCCTGGCGTGGCATTTGCTGATCGCGGTCTCGATCAGATCTTCTTCCGGCTGGCGCAGTTTTCCGCGCGCGATTTCGACCAGTTTCACGCCGGCGCGCCAGGTCAGCATCAGGAATGCGATGAGGCCTGCGAGCAGCAGCGGAAACCAGCCGCCCTCGAACAGTTTTGTCGAGTTGGCGGCGAAGAAAATGCAGTCGATGACGAAGAAAAATCCGTTCACGGCGATGACCAGAATGGGCGAATAGCCCCATTGGATCGCGACCAATGCGGCGAGCAATGTCGTAATCGCCATCAGCAGCGACACGGCGATGCCGTAGGCGCCTGCCAGCGCTTCCGACGTGCCGAAGCCGATCACCGCACCGAGCGTCGCCGCGGCCAAGAGCCAGTTCACCAGCGGCACATAGATCTGGCCCATCGCTTCACCGGTCGTGTGCCGGATCTGCATGCGCGGCAGGAAGCCGAGCTGGATCGACTGCTGGGTCAGCGAGAACACGCCCGAGATGATCGCCTGCGAGGCGATCACGGTCGCGACCGCAGCGAAGACGACCAGCGGATAGTGGGCCCAGTCGGGCGCGAGTTGATAGAAGGGATGGTCGAGGGCGGTGGGATCCGAAACCAGCAGACCGGCCTGTCCAAAATAGTTGAGCACCAGCGCCGGCAGCGCGACGGTGAACCACGCGTGCCGGATCGGAAACCGGCCGAAATGGCCCATGTCGGCATACATCGCCTCTCCGCCGGTCACCGCGAGGAACGCCGCGCCGAGAATGGCGAAAGAGACATGAAAATCCTCGTGCAGCAGGAAGTTGACGGCATAAAGCGGGTTCAGCGCCACGAGCACAGAAGGTGCCTTTATGATGCCGTGGATGCCGAGCGCGGCGAGCACGGCAAACCAGCCGACCATCACCGGCCCAAAAATCTGACCGATGAATCCCGTGCCTTGTTTCTGCATCACGAACAGCCCGACCAGGATCGCGATGGTGACCGGCACGACGACGGGGGTCAGCGACGGCGCATCGACCTTCAATCCTTCGATCGCCGAGAGCACCGAGATCGCCGGCGTGATGGCGCCGTCGCCATAGAGCAGGGCGGCACCGACAAGGCCGACGACAAGAAGCTGCGCCCGCCAGGTTCCCGGCTGAGCGTTGCGGGCGTGCAATAGCGCGAGCAGCGCGACGATGCCGCCTTCGCCGCGGTTGTCGGCGCGAAGAATCAACAGCGCATATTTGAGCGAAATGATGAGGATCAGCGCCCACAGGATCAGCGACACCACGCCCAGGATGGCCTGGTTGGTCAGCGCGCCGCCATGGGCGGCCGCCCTGGCGGCTTCCTTCAACGCGTAAAGGGGACTGGTGCCGATGTCGCCATAGACGACGCCAAGGGCGCCAATCGTCGATCCCAGACGGAGTATTCCGGAGGCGGGATGCGAGTTCAGGGCTGGCGTAGTGGTCACTGGCGGCCTGTCCCAATCAGGGCTGGCGCGCCCGCCGGGCATTCATCCATCGGGCGCGAACTCAAGCGCCAGTGTGCGACGGTCCATTGAAAATTGCTACGGGAATCCGCTCGAACTGAATCGGTCAGGTTATGGCGTGCGGTCGGCGGTTACCAGTTGGGAGATGCAGCATTGAGCCGCGAACGGTGGAAAATGGCGTCATCCACCACCGGTGGTTCTCGGTTGCGTTCGCTTAAGGGTTGACTGACAATTCACTCCCGTCAGGGGAGGGGTCCATGGAAGCCACGAGGTTCGCCGGGAATAACGCCGGCTTGCACGTCGTTGTCTATCCCGGCGACAACAAGATTCTGATTGCGATGTCGCTCGACGACGACGCCGTCAACGACGCCGACAAGAACCTGGCCGGCTTCGCGATCTGGCGCAAATATGACAGCAAGCCGGAAGCGATCCTGCAGAACCGGATCGGCTTCGACAGCGGCGTGAATGCGGCGACCACCGCCGAGACCCGCGAATGGACCGACTCCGACAAGGCGCCGTTCCAGAAATTTCGCTGGATCGATGTTCCCACGGACGGTTTCGACGAACCTATCACCTATCGGGTCCAGGCGCTGTTTTTCAGCGGCCAGGGCTTCGCCACCAGGCCCGGCCCCGAGGTCACCGTCCGGGCTGTGCCGGTCAAGCAGCTTTTCTCGAAATTCCGGCCCGCTTTCACCCGCGGTTACATCGCCTCGCAGGCTTACGCGGACAAATTCCAGAACAAGGATATCCGGCCCGCAGGAGCCAAGACGCCGGACTTCGATACCAAGCCGTTCGAGGCGCAATATGCCTGGCTCGGCGCGGATGCGCGCGTGCAGCTGTTCGATTTCATCGCCGATTGCGAAAAAGACGATAGCGCCAAGGTCGATGTCTTCGCCTACGATCTCGATGAACCCGATATCATCGCGGCGATCTGCCGGATCGGCAAAGAAGGCCGCCTGCGCGCCATCCTCGACGACGCCGACCTGCATTCGAAGCCCGACAAGAAGACCGGGGCGATGCCGGTCGAGGTCGACGCGGCGAAGATGATCATCGCGGCGGCAGGCAAGGACGACGTCCGTCAAGGCCACTTCGCCCGCTACCAGCACAACAAGGTCTTCATCAAGCGCGACGCGAACGGTAACGCCGAGCGCGTCATCTTCGGTTCGATGAATTTTTCCGTCCGCGGCATCTATGTCCAGGCGAACAACGTGGTCGTGGTCGACGATCCCACCGTCGCCGGCATGTTCGCCAAGGCGTTCGACGATGCGTTCACGAACGATGTGAAGGCGCCACCCTTCAAGAAGGACCCGATTTCGAAAGGCTACATGGTGTGCTCGGAGGCGGCGACGGCGGCATTGCCAGAATTCTCGCTCGGGCTTTCGCCGCACAAGGATTTCAGCGTTTCGCTCGGCCCGATGTCGGATCGCATCCGCAAGGCGACGAGCTCGGTGTTCTTCGCGGTGATGGAGCCGACCGGGCAGGGGCCGGTCCTGGCGTCGTTGCGGACGATCGCGGCACAGCCCACGGTGTTTTCCTACGGCACGGTGGAAACCGACAAGGGGCTCGCGGTGCAAAGCCCCGACGGCGAGATGGGGATCATGACCAGCTTTGCCGCCCTCACCAAGAACGTGCCCGAGCCGTTCAAGAAGGAGTTCAGCGGCGGCCCCGGCATGCACATCCATGACAAGTTCGTGGTGGTCGATTTCAACGGCGCCAATCCGACGGTTTTTACCGGTTCGTCCAATCTCGCAGCGGGCGGCGAGCAGGCGAACGGCGACAGCCTCGCGATGATCGAGGACGCGGCGGTGGCCAACATGTTCGCGATCGAAGCGGTCGCGCTGTTCGACCATTATCACTTCCGCAAGGTCATGCAGACGGTCACGGTCAAGGAGCCGCCGCTGACGCTTTGGTATCCGGGCAAGCCGAACGCGCCTAATCCGTGGTGGAAAGCCTATTACGATCCCAAACGGATCCAGATGCGCGACCGCTATCTGTTCTCCGGCCTGCCGCTGCCGCCCGGCCTTGCTGCGACCAAGAACGTCGACTGGTCGGCGATCGACGCCGCCGGCCCGCCCAAGAAGACATCTGCCAAGACGTCCGGAGATAAGAGTTCTGGAGACAAGTCGTCCGGAGATAAGAGTTCTGGAAAGACATCTTCCGGAAAGAAGACGGCGTCCGGCAAAAAAGCCGCTGCCGAGAAGCCGTCGTCGAAGAAATCAGCCAAGAAACCGGCCAAGAAACCGATTAAGAAACCGACCAAGAAACCGGCGGCAAAGAAGGCCGGGAAAAAATCCGCCAGCAAGAAGGCCCGGAAGACCCCCGCAAGACAGAAATCGGCAAAGAAGAAGACCAGCGCGCGCAAGGAGGGCGCCGCGACCAAGAAGGCCAAGACGCGGAAGCGTTAAGCTTTTGGTTCTCGTGAAGTGGGTACTGGGCAGCTATCGGCGAAGGCGCCGAAAATGGCAATGGAGGGTAGAGCGTCCGGCCCACCCCCCATTCCAGTTCAACGATAACAAATTCGTGTCGGTCCGGTCGTTATCGCACCCGGTCCGAGGTCACGAGGCGGGCTTGGTGAACCACGGCCTTGGTGCCGGCAGAACGCAGGCAGGAAGCTTCGAAATTCGGCCAGGCCTGCTCCGAGCAGTCGCGGCCGAGCGGACGAATATCGAGCCGGTCGGCTTTCGCCAGCGGCTGCGGCACGCTGGCCTCGACCTGCGGGGCAAATCCGGGAAGTACGGTAAGGGCAGCGGCTGCGACCGCCGCGAGAGCGATCGCCGAAAGCGCTTTGATCATGACGGTCCCCTGTTTTTAGTCTGTCTCGGACCTTTTCCGGTCCGGCGTATTCGTTGACGCATTAGTAACCAAGACCGGTTTCGCGATGCCTTCGCGAAAAGGGAAAAATGGTTTCATCCCGTGCCGTTTTGTTTCGTCCGCTGGTTGCAGACGAAACAAAACCGGTATCTTTAGTGAAGAAGACGCCTGGAGCGCGATGACTCGTCATCGCGCTCCAGCTTTCTGTTTGAGCATGATCTTTTTCGAAAAACCGGTACCCACCCATCGGGTCGTGGCCCGAGGGCATGCTTTTCCGGATCATGCTCTAGACCCCGCGACCGGTTCAGACGCGAGGCGAAAATAAAGCTTCGCTTTCAGGGGCATGGCGAGGGAACCAAGCGCCGCTTGCGAGCTTGCCCGGGGCAGGCTAGGAGGGGCCTATGCCCCGTATTGCGCTTTACCCCGGCTCCTTCGACCCCGTGACCAACGGCCATCTGGACGTGGTGCGGCAGTCGGTCATTCTGTGCGACCGGCTGATCGTCGCGGTCGGCGTCCATTCCGGCAAAAAGCCGCTGTTTTCGACGGACGAGCGCCTCAAGATGGTTCGTGACGTGTTCGCCCCGGTCGCCGCCAAGGCCGGCTGCGCCTTCGACGCCACGACCTATGACAACCTCACCATCGCCGCGGCGCAGCAAAGCGGCGCGACCATCATGATTCGGGGCCTGCGCGACGGCACCGACCTCGATTACGAGATGCAGCTTGCCGGCATGAACCAGGCTATGGCGCCCGACGTGCATACGCTGTTCGTGCCGGCTTCCCCGCTCGTCCGCCCGATCACCGCCACACTGGTCCGTCAAATCGCTGCCATGGGCGGCGACGCATCATCCTTTGTGCCGCCGTCGGTCGCAGCCAGCCTCAAGGCCAAATTTCCCGGCTGACGCGTCTTTCGCGCAAACCTCTCTCGTCCGTTCATCTGACCCGGAGTTTCCATGATCCGAGCTCTCGCCTTCATTGTCGCTGTCCTGTTCGCTTTTCCTGCGATGGCGCAGCAACCGCTTCCCGCCAATCTGGACAAGCAGAACGCGATCGTCATCGACACCACCAAGGGCCGGATCGTGATCAAGCTCAGAACCGATCTCGCGCCCCAGCATGCCGAGCGCATCAAGCAGCTCGCGCGCGAGGGCTTCTACAACAACGTGCCGTTCCACCGCGTGATGGACGGCTTCATGGCGCAGACCGGCGACGGTCAGAATTTCAACGGCACCGGCGGATCGAAATATCCGAACCTGAAGCAGGAATTTTCCAGCGCCCCCTTCAAGCGCGGCACCGTCGGCATGGCGCGGCGCGGCGACAGCGTCGATACCGCCAATTCGCAGTTCTTCATCTGCTTCGGCGACGCCTCGTCCCTCAACAACCAGTATACCGTGATCGGCGAGGTGGTGTCGGGCATGGATGTCGTCGACAAGCTGAAGAAGGCGCCGCCGGGATCGTCGGGCGGCACTGTCACCGATCCCGACAAGATGGTGAAAGTGCAGGTTGCCTCCGACATCAAGTGAGGTGCGAGGGCGGCGATGCCAAAGGCGCTGTCCAGGGCATTGTCAAAGGCAAGGCCATTCTGCGCGCGGTGTGTGCTGATTTCGACGACTGTTGGTCGCGCTTACGCCGGCGGCCCGGGCCGAGAAGGCTCAGGTCAATACGCTCAACGATCTGTTCGACAGGTTGTCGGCATGCTGGAAGCCGCCGCCCGCCTCCGTCGCCAATCCGATGGACATCACGGTCAGTGTCAGCTTTAACCGCGCCGGACAGATTCTGGGGCGGCCCAGGATCACCTTCGAATCCGCGGAAGCGACCGACAATGACCGGGTCGCGTACAGGGTTGCCGTCATGGAGGCGTTGCAACGCTGCACGCCGATGCCATTTACAGAGACCATGGGCGGCGCCGTCGCCGGAAGACCTTTCAAGGTCGAGTTCCGCACCCTCAAACCTCCATCTCCAACGGAGAAAAAAGCATGGCTGACACCGAAAACACTTTGATCCTCGAGACGACGCAGGGGCCCGTAACCATCGAGATGCGTCCGGACCTTGCGCCGGGCCATGTCGCGCGCATCAAGGAACTGGTGCGCGAGGGCTTTTACGACGGTATCGTGTTCCACCGCGTGATCGACGGCTTCATGGCGCAGACCGGCTGTCCGCACGGCACCGGCACCGGTGGCTCCGGCCAGAAGCTCGAGGCCGAGTTCAACAAGGAGCCGCATGTGCGCGGCACGACCTCGATGGCCCGCGCCAGCGATCCCAATTCCGGCGACAGCCAGTTCTTCATCTGCTTCGACGATGCGTCGTTCCTCAACGGCCAGTACACGGTCTGGGGCAAGGTCACCTCGGGCATGGAGAACGTCGACAAGATCAAGCGCGGCGAGCCCGTGCAGAACCCCGACAAGATCGTCAAGGCCCATATGGCCGCCGACGCGGCATAGTCTGTCGGGGGGGCGGCACTCAAGAGCGTGATGATGTCAAGATGAACGTCATCGCGTTCCAGGTTTTTCGATTGGGGCATGATGAGTTGAGGTCGAGTCGAATTTAGCCGTCATTGCGAGAAGCGAAGCGAGGAAGCAATCCAGTCTTTCTTGCGGCCCTGGATTGCTTCGCGGAGCCTGTCATCCGGCGGCGCTTCGCGCCGACCGGGTGGCTCGCAATGACGGAGCTGATGATGTCGATTTAACTTAAAATCATCGCGCTTTAGCTATTCGGCACGATTGCCCCAGGCGTCATTGCCCCGTCTTGCGATCAACATCCGCTTGGCGCAATGACTGGCTCGCCAGATCTATCCCGTATGTCGCGCGACGAGTTGATCGGCGACGTCGTTCAGGCTATCGCCCACGATCTGGGGCTGAGGACCCACTCCCAAGACATCGTTGCTGACACGTCTGATCAGCGCGGCCTCCCAGCCCGCCGCCACGGCACCCAGGGTGTCCCATGTATGGCAGGCGATAAGACAGAACTGGGAGGGCTTGGCGCCAAGCTCTTTCTCGACATGAGCGTAAGCCTCGCGTGACGGCTTGTGGTGCTTGACACCATCGGCACTGAATCGTCGCTCAAACAAATCGACGATGCCGCCATGTTCGAGCTGTCGGCTCTGAACTTCCAGCAGATTGTCGGTGAGCGTGAAGAGCCGAAAGCCTGCATTGCGCAATTTGCGGAGTGCCGGCGGCACCTCGGGGTAGGGCGGCATCGTGGAGAACTTTTCCGTGAGCTCTTTCTTGTCCTTGTCGTCGATCTTGATGCCACGTGTATCCGCCAGCATCTTCATCACGGCCGCACCGATATCGGTAAACGGGACGTAGCAGCCGGCCACGGTCAGGGCCGCGGAATACATGATGAGGTTGGCGAACCACAAGCGCATGGCGCTCTTTTCACCGAAGATGCGCTCGAAGGTCGGCTCCATCGTTGTGAGATCGAGAAGCGTCTCGTTGACATCGAAGACGATCAAGGGAAGAGCGGCCATGTTATTAAACTCCTGTTACAGCTGGTCTTGCGTTGCTCAGCCCGCCAGTCTTTTCTTGAGCCGGCTGCGGTGCGCGGCCTGTTTGGCGCGATTGCCGCAGATGGCCATGCTGCACCATCGTCTTGCCCGCCTTCGGGTACGGTCGGCGAACACCAGGGTGCAGGTGTGTCCCTCGCATGCTTTCACATTGGCGAAATTGTCTTCACACACGAACTTCGCCAGCGCTTCGCCGATCGGCAGCAGCAGAGATTCAGGCGATCGCCAGCGCCGCATCATGCGCAGTTGCAAGTGGCCGCCATCGCTTTGGTGATGCCGTGATATCTGGCTGAACGCTTCGTCGCGTTCCAGGAGCCTGTTCAAGGGAGCCAGTTCGTGAAGCGTCTTGTCGCGAAGCGTCTTATTTTGAAGGGTCTTGGGCGCAAGTGGCCGGCCCATATGCTTGCGAACGAAGCCCCTGAACCACTCGCGCAGAGCACGGGCCTGATCTGCAACCTTGTCCAGTTCGCCTGGCATCGCGCGCGCCTTCAGCTCATCCAAAACATCCGCCGGAACAAGCTTGGCTTGAGCCAGCCACTTCAAGAGGCCATCGCCGCTGTCCAGCCAGTCGATGGGTGTATCGACCGGTGTGGCGATGGAGTTCAGGAAATCGAGGCCGAGCGAGTCGGCAATAAAAATGGCAGGCAGTCTGTGCTGCACGATTGGCCCCCTTCAAAGCAGGTTCCAATCGAATAACCTGTTAGATAGCCGTTGACAAGTTATGACGTGATGTACATAACCCGGACATAACCCGTCAAGATTTATCTAACGGGTTATGACGCGGCAAGCTCGGGAGCGGCAGGATGGCAATCAAGGATGTGAGCGTGGTGCTCGCGCACGGAGCGTGGGCGGATGGATCAAGCTGGGCACGCGTCATCACGGCGCTGAAGGCAGAGGCCGTGAACGTGCTGGCGGCGCCGCTTCCGCTCACCTCGCTTGCCGAGGACGTCGCCGCGCTCAACCGCAGCCTGGATCGGACGGAAGGGCCGATCGTATTGGTGGGACACGCCTATGCCGGCGCGGTGATCGCCCTGGCGCGTCCCGAACGGGTCAAGGCCCTGGTTTATGTAACCGCTCTTGCGCCCGACGAGGGCGAGAAGGTCGCGGACGTGTTCTATCGCCTTGAATCCCATCCCCAGGCGCCAAAGCTTGCACCAGACACCAACGGCTTGATTTGGCTGCCCGAAGCAGCCTTCGCGACGGCCTTCGCGCAAAACGCATCCGCGGACGATCGAGCGGTGCTCGCTGCCGTGCAGCGGCCGATTTCGCTGGACTGCATCACTGTTCCCGTCGGACGCCCGCTTTGGAAGAATGTTCCGAGCTGGTTTCTGGTTGCCGAAGACGATCGAATGATCGCGCCTGACACGCAACGGTACATGGCGCAGCGGATGAAAGCGAAGATAAAGCCGCATGCCGTCGATCACACGCCGAGCGTCACCGCGCCAAGCGCTGTCGTCGACATTATTCGCGACGCAGTCCGCTCCATAACCGGCAATTGAAGCAAGCCGTGACAGGCTGCAACTGGCGAGTTGTCGCGCCTGACACGATGACTCGCCTGGTGAACGACGAGAGTTGAGGTTACGCAGAGGAGGGTTTGATGGCGTCGATTAAGTACCGCACGGCCGATGTCGATGGTTTCAAGATTTTCTATCGCGAGGCTGGGCCAACAGCTTCGCCGAAGCTGCTGCTCCTGCACGGCTTCCCGAGCGCGGGCCACATGTTCCGTGACCTGATCCCGCTGCTCGCCGACCGATATCATGTCGTCGCGCCGGACCTTCCCGGGTTCGGTCAGTCCGACATGCCGGCACGGGACGAATTCAGTTACACGTTCGACAACATCGCTCGTGTGATCGACCGCTTCACCGAGGTCATCGGCCTCGACCGGTTTGCGGTGTATGTCTTTGATTACGGCGCGCCGACCGGCTTCCGGCTCGCGGTCCGCCACCCCGAGCGGATCACCGCCATCATCTCGCAGAACGGCAACGCCTATGAGGAAGGTTTGAGCCAGGGCTGGAGTCCAATCAAGGCCTATTGGCAAGACCCGTCGCAGGCGAACCGAAAGGCGCTCCGCGCCTTCCTCACTCCGGAGACGACGCGCTGGCAGTACACGCACGGCGTGCCCGACGAAACGATGGTGTCGCCGGATGGCCAGAACCTCGACAACTACTATTTGGTCCGTCCCGGCGCGGACGACGTGCAGCTCGACCTCTTCGGCGATTACAAGAGCAATGTCGCGTTGTATCCGTCATTCCAGGCGTATTTCCGTACTCACAAGCCGCCGCTTCTGGCAGTGTGGGGCAAGAACGATCCATTCTTCGTGCCGGCTGGTGCCGAGGCATTCAAGCGGGACAATCCGCGGGCGGTTGTCCGCTTTTTCGACACCGGCCACTTCGCCCTGGAAACGCATGCCCGTGAGATCGCCGAAAGCATTCGCGATTTTCTGAAATGATCAGCTCGTAACGGCGGCGTATACTCTCAATTGAGAAGGAAGCGGGAGGCGGCCGTGCCACACGCGAGAAGGACACCGGAACGTCTGAGCGCATTCTCCGACGGCGTGTTCGCTGTCCTTATCACGGTGCTGGTTCTGGAGTTGCGCCCGCCTGAACTCCCCACCTTTAGGGCGCTTCTGTCGCTCTGGCCGACATGGCTCAGTTACGCGGTCAGTTATCTCTTCATCGCCATCGTCTGGGCCAATCATCACCATCTCATGCACTATGCCGCGGAGACCACGCCTCGTCTCATGTGGTTTAATTTCGCGCATCTGTTTTCGGTGTCGCTGCTTCCACTGTCCACCGCCTGGATGGCCGTGAGCAAGCTGGCGCCGCAGCCGGTTGCCTTCTATGCCGCGGTGTTCTTGCTCGTAAACGCGACCTACATAGCTTTGATTTGGGAGCTTATCGGGCGAGATCCGGTCAAGGACGTCTCGCCGAAGGAACGCAGGATCATGCGCTTTCGGTCGATCACCACGCTCTGCATTTTCGCGGCGGCCGCGATCGTTGCGCTGAGATATCCGCTGGTTGGACTCGGAATGTGTTGCTGTTGCCTGGTCGTTTACTTAAAGCCTGAAGCGCCGGGAGCCGAGACGTAACACATCGGCCCGGCTTTACGGCTGCCGCCGCTTTGCGTTGCGTGTCTCAGCGCGCCTTCGTGGGAAGGATGAAGGTCTGACCGGGATAGATGCGATCAGGATCCCGGATCCGGTCTCGGTTCGCTCTCCAGACGAGTGCATACCGCGAGCCGTCGCCATAGGTGAGGCGGCTGATACGCCAGAGGCTGTCGCCGCGGGATACGACGGTGGTCGCAGTCTTCGGCTCGGCGCCGGTTGGCGATGAGCCTCGCGCAGGCGCAGGGATGGCGGCTGTCGCTTCGGGCTGCGCAACGGCAACGTCCTGCCGCACCCGTTTCGCCGCCGCAATCCCCGAACCATTCGCAGATACTTCGGCGCGCGATTGGAGCGGGCCGGGACTGGACGGCGCCTCGTGCAACGCGACCATCACGTTCTGCTTGGATACGCCCACGGTGCCGTCGGGCAATCTGGATCGCAATGTCAGCTCGTAATTGCCAGGGGGAAGCTGGCGAGGGACCATGACGAAGTGTCCGGATTGATCTGCGACCGCTTGATCATGGCGCTCGCCGTTGCGCAGCAGTTCCACGACCGCGCCCGGCACGGCCGTGCCGGCGATGACCGCATCGCCTGATTGCTCGATGCGGGCAACGTCGAAGGCCGGCATGGAGCGATCGGCGATCGGCGCAGGTGGCGACGCGGCGAGTTCAGTCGCCACGGCGTTTGCTTCAGCCTGAAGCGGCGCGAGCGCGGCCGTGCTCTCGCTCTTCGCGCTCTCAGTCTTGGTACTCTCAGTCTTGGCACTCTCAGTCTTGGCGCTCTCGGCCTTGGCGCTTGATTCCCGGGCGCCGGACGCAGGGGGTAAAGTCGCCAGAGTGGTGGGCGCGGCCGCCGCCTCAAGCAGCTGCGGGCGCCGAAGCTGCGCGATGCCGAAGGCAAGGGCTGCACCACATGCTGCAACAAGAAGCAAAGACAATACGACGATGCGGCCGGTCGATGTCACACTCATAGTAAGCACTCCTGGGCCGATTGTTGGCTACGCTTACTCACTGGCTGATCCCGACCCTGCGCTGATTTTGTGCAGTCATCAAGTCCGTCCAACAGGAAATGCACCGTGTTGGCGGTTCAAGCCGCGTCATGCGCCGTCGACGAAAATCTTCGGGGTGACGCACCACTCGCGGTCGCCGCCCCCGGAGGGATGGAAAAGCAGATGTTTGCCCGCGCGCCGCCGGGTTATGGGCTCACGGCCTATTTCGCCGTCAACTGCCGGACCGCGCCCATCCAGTCCTCGATATGATACGAACGGACCATCTTGCCGCCTTCGAGCGTATGCACGTCGATCGACATGACCTTGAAGGATTTACCGCTGTGGGGCGCGCCCATGAACTCGCCTGCCGGCGTCCCGGTTGCCTCGCCGCGAACGACGACCTGGTCGCCTGAAACGGAGAGTTCCTTGATCTGCCATGTCAGGTCCGGAACGGACGCAAGCCGCGCCCCGATCCCGGCGATGACCTCATCGCGGCTGTTGCAGACATCATTGCCGCGGCAGGAGACCCAGCCAGGCGCGGTCGCCTGCCGGATCAGATCGGGGCTGTCCTTGGCAAACTCGGCATTCAAGGCTTTATAGAACGGCGCGACGCTGGCCCGCGCGGCCTCCACGCTCATCTCCGCATGCGCAGCGGACGCCGCCAAGCCCATCACGCCGAGCGCGCAGACAACCAAAATACGCTTCATTCCGACCTCAGATCGCTTGATTGACGGCAGGCCGGTGGTATGAACCTGATCCAATCATCGATCAAATGAGTAATCAAGCCATATCATGAATGAAATCGATCTTCGCCGGTTCGATCTGAACTTGCTGGTCGTGTTCGATGTCTTGATGATCGAACGCAGCGTCACCCGTGCGGCGGAGCGGCTCGGACGCACGCAATCGGCGATCAGCCACTCTTTGTCCAGGCTGCGCGAGCAGTTTGGCGACCCCCTGCTGGTCAAGGGCGGGGTCCGGATGCAGCCGACCGCATTCGCCCTCGATCTGATCGAGCAGGCGCGGCCGATGCTGAGCGGAATTGCGCGCGTGCTCTCGCCGCAGCATATGTTCGATCCCGCGAGTTCGCATCGCGTGTTCCGGCTGGCGGCGCCCGATTTCATGCTGACGCTGTTCGGCGATCTCTTGAGCCGCCTGCGCGCGGAAGCGCCATCAGTGGCCGTCGAATGGACCGCGCCGCGCGAGCCGACCCTGCTTGAGGTCGCCGAGGGCCTGATCGACGTCGCCATCGTGCCGGCGGAGCTGCGCTGGCCGCAGGGCGTCACCGGCGAAGCCGTCGGCGCATTGGGCTGGCGCTGTTTCGGCCGCCGCGGACATCCGGCGTTCTCCGAATGGGGACAAGCGACCTGGGCACGCTGGCCTCACCTCGTGGTTCGGGTCGGCGACAGCCTCACGAGCCCGGTCAATGTCGCGGCGTCGGCCGCGGGTTTGCAACGAACGATCGCGGGATGGGTGCCGAACTTCTCGGCGATCGCGCCCATCCTGGCAGGCTCGGAGCTGCTGGCGACCTTGCCGACCGTTGCCATGACGGAGACGCTGCACGCCTATCGATTGGACAGCACGGAGGTTCCGTTTCCGCTTCCGCCGCTGCCGCATGCGATGGTGTGGTGCGGCGGCCGAAGCCGCGATCCCGCGCTGAGCTGGCTGCGCGATCGGTTGCGTCCGATCGTCAAACGCAATTTCGAAAGCTAAGCACAACAGGCATGCGCATCGTGGGCCTCACCTGCTTCGGGCTTTGAGTTGGCAGGCTCTGGCTTGCTCTCCTTTGTA
>WNFD01002055.1_pt1 | contig 28081 bp, 28 predicted proteins | sample 5400491 | NCBI WGS metagenome assembly WNFD01 (sample SAMN13153343, study PRJNA577476) | soil metagenome | isolation source: 120 cm saprolite under Douglas fir tree site 2 hole 2 replicate 2 | place: USA:California | collected 2015-04-18
GCACGTGCAGGCCGGTCGAGCCGCTCGTCTTGATGCCCGTCGGCAGGCCGATGTCGTCGCACAGCGCCTTCACCGCCTTCGCGACCGTGACGACGTCCGCAAAGGGAGCATCCTTCGGATCGAGGTCCAGGATGCACCAATCGGGCGCCTCCAGCGTCTCCACGCGCGACGACCAGACGTGGAGCAGGATCGCCGCCATGTTGGCGATGTAGAGCAGCGAGGATTCGTTGTCGCACACGAAATAGTCGAGCTCGCGCTGTGAGTCTTCGCTCCAGATGGTGATCGTACGCACGAACGCCTGGGCATACTCCGGAGCGTCCTTCTGGAAAAAGGACTTCCCGTTGATGCCGTCGGGGAAACGCGTCAGCACCAGAGGCCGCTCGGTCAGATAGGGCAGCATCCACGGTGAAATGGCTCGGTAGTACTCGATCAAGTCGCCCTTGGTGTAGCCCTCGTCGGGCCAGAAGACCTTGTCGAGGTTGGACAACTTGATCTCGGGATGCGCGACGCCCGATTCGCCGGGCGTGATCGCCGGCGGTTCCTCAAGGTCGCGCTCCCCGCTCCCAGCTCCCTTTTTCGCGATCTCCGAGACCGGCTTATCGTCGCGAAACCGGACAAACACCGGCTGCCTGAGCAGCCCCTCGTCCGTCCACTCTTTGTATCTGATCTCCGCTATCAGCGTGGGCTCGACCCAGGTGTGCCCAGCGTCCGGGGGGACGGGGCCCGTGAAGGCAGGCGTCTCACGGGTGCCGCGCTCGAGCGTGACCGTCACGTCCTTCAGCTCCGCATCGGTGAATCCGCTGCCGGCTCGCCCGGCGTACACCAGCTTGCCGTCCTGATAGGCGCCGAGATCGAGCGCGCCGAACCCCGAGCGCGAGCCCTTGGGCCGCGTGAAGCCCACGACGACGAAGTCGTCGGTCCGGTCGGCCCGGATCTTGAGCCAGTTGGGCGAGCGGCCCGCGCGGTACGGCGCATCCGCTTTCTTCGCGACGATCCCCTCGAGTCCCATTCTCACGACCTGCTCGTACAGCGCCTCGCCGTCCTTCTCGAAGTGCGACAGATATTTGAGCGGGCCCACACGGGGCACGACTTGCTCGAGCAGGGCTTTGCGCTGCTCGAGCGGCAGCGGGCGCAGGTCGTAGCCTTCGAACGCCAGCAGATCGAACACATACAACACGGCAGGCGCTTCCACCGCCCCGCGCCGCACTTCGAGCCCGCGGGACACGCTGACGCGATTCTGGAGTCGCTGGAAGCTCGGCCGGCCCGCGTCGTCCGGCACGACGAGCTCGGCATCGAAGATGAATCCCTCGAACGGCAGGGCAGCCAGCGCGCGACCGAGCTCGGGGAACGCGGCGGCGATATCGTTCCCTTTGCGCGTCAACAAGCGAGCCTCACCTTCCTCGCGTGCGGCACGCACACGGTACCCATCCAACTTTAGTTCGAACAGCCAGCCGGGTTTGGAGAACGGCTGCTCCCGGGTCTCGGCGAGCATCGGCTCCGCCTCCGCGACCGTGACGGCGCGGCGCGGTGCTTTGAGACGCGCGAGCTCCTTCAACACGGGCGCCGCGCGGTCCTTCCCCGCCTTGAGCTCCTCGACCGTGAGCCCGGACAGGACCGACTCGGGCGGCAGCTCGCTGTCCCCCGATACGTAGGCGTCCTTCTCCTTGATGAGCAGCCACTCTTTCTCGCCCTTCTTCAGCTTCACCAGGGTCCACTTGCCACGGAGCTTGTAGCCGCGCAGCTCGAACAGCAGCTTCCCCTTTTTCATCCCCTCCACGGGATCCTCGAGCGGGACCCAGCGCCCGCGATCCCACACGATCACCGCGCCCGCCCCATAGTTGCCTTCGGGGATGAGCCCCTCGAAGTCTCCGTACTCGAGCGGGTGGTCCTCGACGTGGACCGCGAGCCGCTTGTCGGCACGGTTGGGGGAGGGCCCCTTCGGGACGGCCCAGGACCTGAGCACCCCGTCCATCTCTAGTCGCAGGTCCCAGTGGAGCCGCCGGGCGGCGTGCATATGCACCACGAACAGGCCCCCCGTCGACGGGGGTGGGCCCGCGGTCGCCGGACGAGCGCCCGGCTCGGGCGTCCGGTCCAGGGACCGCTTGGCGCGGTACGTGCTGAGCGGATCAGGCCCGGGCTTCCGTTTTGAAGGCATTGGGGTGAAATCTTACCCTATGAGCGCACACCCGCTTGGCTCCGCCACCCTCTCGTTCGGCCTCGTTTCCGTGCCGATCAAAATGTTCTCGACCGGCGAGTCGTCCGCCGCGATCAGCTTCAACTGGCTGCACAAGAAAGACGGCGCGCGCCTGAAGCAGCAGTACGTCTGCTCCAAGGACGGCGACAAGGTCGAGAAAGACGAGATGGTAAAGGGCTACGAGTTCACGAAAGGGCAGTACGTGATCTTCAAGCCGGAAGAGCTCAAGGCCCTGGAAGAGAAGTCCACCAACACCATCGAAATCACCGAGTTTGTGCCCGCGGACCAGGTTGACCGGAAGGTCGTCGAGAAGTCGTACTTCCTCGGTCCCGATAAGGGCGGCGACCGCGCCTATCGGCTGCTGGCGGAAGCCCTCAAGCAGACGAAGCGCGTGGCGGTCGGGCAGTACGCGGCGCGCGGTAAGCAGTACCTCATCTCGGTGCGTCCCGAAGCGAACGGGCTCGTCATGGAGCAGCTGCGGTACGCCAACGAAATCCGCGCCATCGCCGACGTGCCGATCCCGAAGATCGAGGTCAAGAAGCCGGAGCTTCAGCTCGCCGTGCAGCTCGTGGAGCAGGCGGCGTCGGAGACCTTCCAACCGGACAAGTACGAGGACAACGTTCGCAAACGAGCGCTCGAGCAGATTCAGCGCAAGGTCGAGGGCAAGGAGATCACCGAGGAGCCGGCCGAGGCCCCGAAGACGCAGATCATCGACCTGATGGAAGCGCTGAAGGCGAGCCTCAAGGCGAAGGGGACGGCCGGGGGAGGCGAGCGCAAGCCGGCGAAGCGGGTCGAGGGCAAGGCACCGAAGGCGGCTCCGGCGGCCAAGCGGAAGGTGGGAGGGGCTCGGGGTTAGGGACAAGGGGTTAGTACGGGATGAAGGGATACGATTCCCGAGACGTCGCCAGGCTGCTGGGAATGACCGTCGCGCAGGTGCGAGGCTTCGCGCGCGACGGTTTTTTGACGCCGCCCAGTCGGGGCGCGGGTCGACGCAAGCTGCAGTTCTCATTCCAGGATCTGGTGATTCTCCGGACTGCCAAGGCGCTCGTGGCCGCGCGGATTCCCACCCGGCGGATTCGCCGCGCGCTCAAAGAGCTGCGGCAGCAACTTCCCCGGGGCCGCTCGCTCGCCGAGCTGCGTATCACGGCCGAGGGCGACCGCATTGTGGTGAGCGACGGTTACACGGCATGGAATCCCGAGTCGGGGCAGACCCACATCGACTTCGCCGTGTCGGACCTCGCGACCCGGGCGGCCCCGATCGCACGGCGCACGGCGCAGGCGGCACGCGCGGCCGAAAGCGATATGGACGCCGCCGACTGGTACGAGCTCGGGCTCGAGCTCGAAGCCGTCGAGCCCGCGGAGGCCCGGGACGCGTACCGGCGCGCGCTGGAGCTCGACGCCCACCACGCCGACGCGCACGTCAATCTCGGCCGGCTGCTGCACGAACAGGGGATGATCGAAGAGGCCGAGCGACACTACCGTCTGGCGCTGCGCGAGAACCCGGACCACGCCACGGCGGCGTTCAATTTGGGTATCGCACTCGAAGACCTGAACCAGCCGGCGGACGCCATCGAGGCGTATCGCGCGGCGCTGGCGACCGATCCGCGCCTGGCCGACGCGCACTACAACGTGGCGCGGCTGTACGAGAAGGTGGGGAAGAAGGCCGCGGCGCTGCGGCACCTGTCGATCTATCGGAGGCTGACCGTCGATGACCGCCAGTTCTGAGCCCCCGTTCGGCATCGTCCGGGTCGCCCCGTTCGCCGGATTCGTTCACCGGTTTGACGAGCTCATCGGCTCGTCGACCACCATGTCCCTGTACTTCATCCATTCACGCCGCTGGCGGGAGAATCACGACGCCGCCATCAAGGCCTTCCTCGGCCGGGCCGGCACCACGCTCGAGGCGTTTCTCCCCGATCTCGAGAATCACGAGCTGATGTTCTCGCTCGGGAAGCACTTCGAGGACGGTCCGCTGATCCCGGCACTGGTCGCGGATGCCTACCGGTTTTTCGCGCGGCTGGCGAGAGATTACGGCAAGCCCGCTCAGGTGTGGCTGTTCGGCCGGTACCCGACCTACTCCTTCTACCAGTTCGATCAGCGCGCGGTGATTGCCCTGTATTCCAACACCGTCGCCAAGAAGGAGCTGCCGGCGTTCGAGATCACCGGGAATGGCGTCCTGGGCGCGTTCCTCGCGGCCGACATCGCCGACCTGAAGAAGGAGTGTCGCAAGCGAGCCCCGCAGGATCTGGAACCCGTGATCGAAAACGCCGCGCCGTGACTCGCCCGAGTAACGTTATCGCCCAGCGGCGACTCGCCACTCAACATCTCCTCACCCCCACCCTCACCGACCCGGCTGAGGTCGTGCGGGCGGCGCGCTCGACGCCCAGGCGGTCACCGACCGCCCATCTGCTGCCCAACTACGACGAGTACTTCATCGGCTTCAAAGATCGCAGCGCGATCGGGGAACGGCTGAGCTTAGCCGAGGGGGCCATGGTGGGCGATGCCCTGAGGGCGCACGTTATCGTGGTCGACGGTCAGCTCGTGGGCGGGTGGAAGCGGACGCTGACGAAGACCGCCGCGGTCGTCGAGGTGACGCTGCTCGTCGGCCTCAGTAGGCCCGAGCGGGAGGCGGTCGTCGGTGCCGTTCGGGCACTGGGCGACTTTCTCGAGCTGCGGGTGGAGGTACGCGGCCTGTAGCGCGCTTAGCCTTGCCGGCGGCCCGTCAACCCCGCTCTCGGGCGGTTTGAGGTCCGCCTCGATTTCCGTGTCCGCCTCGCGGCGCGGGTTGCCCCGACCCCAGCGCTCGCGAGCACTGCCTGGAGCAACCCCGGAAACCGGGCTTCCACGTCGTCCGACCGCAGCGACAGCATGCGGCAGGTGCCCTCGGGACGGACCCGCACGATTCCTGCCGTGCGCAAGCGCGCCAAGTGATAGCTGAGATTCGTCTTGGACGCGTAGCCGTGGAACGCGGAACAACGGCATTCGCCCTCCTGCGAGAGCCGCTGCACGATCCCCCGCCGGATCGGGTCGCTCAGGGCCTCGAGCACGTCCGACAGGGCGATCTGGCTGAGTGCGGGATGGCGCAACGGCTTCGGCACTTGTGAAAGCTAGTCACGGCAGCTCGTTGTTCAAGACTCGTTGAACCTTTTGACCCTGTCCGGCGTTCCTCCATTTGTTCAATGATTATTCAACCACTACGTACCCACGGAGGAACACCATGGCCGTTCATGCCACATCGCTCGAATCACCGTCCGCCGCGCCCGCGCCGGTGGCCGGCCGCCTCGCCGGCAAGATTGCCCTGATCACCGGGGGTAATAGCGGCATCGGGCTCGCCACCGCGGAGGAGTTCCTCAAGGCCGGTGCGAGCGTGGTAATTACCGGGCGGGATCCGAGCACGCTCCGGTCAGCGGCGTCGCAACTCGGCGAGCACGCGGCACCCGATCAGCTGGTCGCCGTTCGAGCGGACGTCACCATTCCTCAGCAACTCGACCAGGCCATGGACGAGATACGCGGACGGTTCGGGCGGGTCGATGTGTTGTTCGTGAATGCCGGCATTGGCGAGTTCGTTCCCGTCGCCGAGGTGACCGAACAGCACTTCGATCGCATCTTCGACACCAACGTCAAGGGCGCCTACTTTACGATCCAGAAGGCGTTGCCCCTCCTCGCACCCGGCGCGTCCATCATCCTCAACAGCTCGATTGTGGGAATGATGGGCATGCCCGCTACGAGCGTCTATGCGGCGAGCAAGGCTGCGGTGCGGTCGTTCGCGCGCACGCTCTCGGCCGACCTGGTCGATCGCGGAATTCGCGTGAACGTGATCAGTCCAGGGCCCGTCACCACCCCGATCCTCGACCGCTTGGGTCTTACGCCGGAGGCGCGCGCGGAGTGGGACGCACGCGTGCGACAGAGTGTACCGCTCAAGCGCTTCGGCGATCCGCACGAGATCGCGCACGCAGCCGTATTTCTGGCGTCCGATGAATCGACGTTCTTCGTCGGCGCCGAGCTGGTCGCCGACGGCGGGCTGAGCCAGCTGTAGTGAGCGCGCCCAGTCGGTTGTGGGTCGGAGAAACGAAAAACGGCGAGCCACTCGGCTCGCCGAATTGAAGCTTCATCTCTGCAAGGGACCGGATCAGGAGACCAGTGTCGCAAACTCCTGCGCCAGCTTGGGTCCGATCCCCGACTCCTCATGCTTGAAGAAGATGAACGCGTCGCCCCACCCCTTCCCCAACTCCTTCACCGTCGTGGCCCACTGCTCGAGATCCTGCGTCTTGTAGCCTTCGTCCCGCAGCCGCATGTAGCCGAAGTCGGCGGTCGCCACCAACGGGGTATGCCCCGCTTCCGTGTCCGCGACGCACAACGCGGCGTTCCCGACCCGCAGCGCCTCGTACACGTCGTCCGTGAACCACGACTCGTGCCGGAACTCCCACGCGCACCGCAGGTCCGCCGGGAACTGCGTGAGCAGATCGTTCAGGCGGTCCACGTCCTTCTTGAAATTGGGTGGAAGCTGAAACAGGATCGGCCCGAGCTTAGGGCCCAGTTTGCGCGCCGTCTCGAGGAAGTAACGCAGCGGGTCGTCCACATCGCGCAGGCGGGCGATGTGCGTGATGCGCTGCGGCGCCTTAAGGACGAAGGTGAACCCGGCGGGCGTGGCGGCGTCCCAGCCGGCCACCGACTTCGGGTTCGGCATCCGGTAGAAGGTGTAGTTGATCTCCACGGTGGTGAGCCGCTGGGCGTAGTACTCGAGCATCTTGGACTCGGGCGTCTTGGCCGGATAAAACGGCCCCTTCCACTCGGGGAAGTTGTATCCCGACGTGCCGACGCGGACGTTCACGCCAGCCACACCGTTTTGATGTTCACGAACTCGCGCAGGCCGTACTGCGACAGCTCGCGCCCATAGCCGGAGCGCTTCACCCCACCGAACGGCAGCCGCGGATCGGATTTGACGAGCGCGTTGACGAACACGCTGCCAGCGTCGATCTCTCGGGCCACGCGCTCACCGCGCTTCGCGTCCGCGGTCCAGACCGACGCGCCGAGCCCGTAGGGCGAAGCGTTCGCCAGGCGGATCGCGTCCGCTTCGTCTTTGGCGCGGATCACGGCCGCCACGGGACCGAACGTCTCCTCGTCGAATGCGGGCATCCCGGGCTCCACCGCGACCAGCACCGTGGGCGGATAGAAGGCTCCCGGGCCGGCGGGGAGCTCGCCCCCGAGAACCAGTCGGGCCCCCCGTTTCACCGACTCTTGCACCTGGCGGTGGAGATTGGCGCGTAAATCGAGCCGCGCCTGCGGCCCGACCTGCGTCGTGGGGTCGAGCGGATCCCCGACCTTCCGAGCGCGCATCTCGGTCGTGAACCGCTCGAGGAAGCGGTCGGCCACCCGCTCCAGCACAATGAACCGTTTCGCGGCGATGCAACTTTGACCACTGTTGATCAAACGCGCCTCGGCGGCGGTGCGCGCGGCTCGCTCCAGGTCGGCATCGTCGAGCACGATGAACGGATCGCTGCCGCCGAGCTCGAGCACCGTCTTTTTCAGGTGCCGCCCCGCCTGCTCTCCCACCTGGCTCCCCGCCCGGTCGCTTCCCGTGAGCGTCACCGCGCGCACGCGCGCGTCGGCGATGACGCCGCCTGCGGCAGCATTTGAGAGGAACACCGCCCGGAACAGGCCGTCCGGGAATCCCGCGTCCCGGAAGACACCTTCGATCTCGAGCGCGCAGCGCGGCACGTTGGGCGCATGCTTCAGGATCCCGGCATTCCCCGCGACCAGGGCCGGCGCGGCAAAGCGGAACACCTGCCAGAAGGGGAAATTCCACGGCATGATCGCGAACACCGGACCCAGGGCTTCGAACCGGACGTAACTGCGCGAGGCTTCGGTCGGGTGGGGCTCCTCAGCGAGCAAGGCTTCCCCATACTGCGCGTAGTAGTCACACACCCAGGCGCACTTCTCGGCCTCTCCCACGCCTTGCGCCAGCGGCTTGCCCATCTCGAGCGCCATCGTACGGGCGTACGCGTCCTTGCGCTCGCGCAGGATACGCGCGGCGGCACGCAGCCGGTCGCCACGTTCCGCCACCGGCCGGCGGCGCCAGTCGCGCGACGCGGCGTCCGCGCGCTCCAGGATCCCGGCGAGCGCCTCAGATGCGGTCTCCTCGAACGTCTCGAGCACCGCGCCGGTGGCCGGGTTGATCGACTGGATGCTCACGCCACCACCTCGGGCCGATCCCGCATGCGATCGACGGTGCAGAGAAACCCCAGCGGCTCGGTTCCGGTCGCCCGGAACTGGTGCGCCACGCCGGGCGACACGTACACGCAATCGAACGGCGCGATGTCGCAGCTCCTGTCGCCCAGCATCACGCGCCCTCGACCGCGAATCACCACCACCGCGTGCGGATGATCGTGCCGCTCGAGCGTCGAGTAGCCGCCGGGTTGGATCTCGAAATACCGCGTGACGAAGTTGAACGGCTCCTCGCCGGTGTTCTCGCCCAAGAGCGTCTGACGGGTGACGTCGCGGTACGGTACCTCACCGGTCTTGTATTCGCGCACAGGGACCCCGTCCCAGCGAAAGCCGGCGAACTTGAGGACCTTCGATCGATCATCCATGGGAATGTCGTCTCACCGCCGCGACCACCTGTCCTGCAGCTGCGATCGGGTCGGGCTGCGCGTACAGGCTCCCGCCGATCAGAAAGATCGTGTCCGCGCCGTAGCGCTCAATCCACTGCGGTACCCGCGCTGCGTCGATCCCGCCTCCCGGCGCCGGAAACGCCGGGGCCACCGGCCCGAGCGGCGCGCGTAGCCGCGCGTTGATGGCGGCGCAGGTCACCGCCGAGAACGTAAACCGCCCCCCGACGTTGGGATAGATCACGGCATCGCTCCCGGCGACCCGGAACAGCTCTCCCAACAGCACTTCGGGAGCGAAGCCGTGATCCGGCTGGAAGAACGCGCCCGCGAGCGCCGGGTGCGACATGATCGCGAGCCCCGTGGTCGCGGCGATCTCGCCAACGGCGCCTAGGCCCGCCGGGAGCGCGTTGACCAAGACGCCGCGGCAGCCAGCGCGCCGCGCGGCTCCCGCCCGCTCCATCATCTCGGATGGATCGCTCGTAACGTTCGGGAAGTACAACGCGTTCCCACCGGTCTCGTCGTTGGCCCGCACGACTGCCTCCTGGCAGCGCTCGACCCGCTCAGCGAACGGCGCGCTCGTCTGATCGGCCAGGCTGTGATCGTCCTTGATGAGATCGACACCCGCGCGGGCGAATCCATATGTGAGCCGGGCGAGCTGGGGAGCCGAAAGACCGAGCGGCTTGAGCACCGTGCACAGGAGAGGTCTATCACGGGCGCCCGTGAGCTCGCGTAGCCCGGTGATGCCGAGACGCGGACCGCGTAGCGCGGCGAGCAGCTCCTCGGGCCACGAGAGATCCGCAATCAGCGTGCCCGATTTGAACGAGATATTGCCGAACAGGAGGTTCAAGAGCTGCGGCAGGTCGCCGCACACCGCCTCCGGGTCGAACGAGATGACTGCGCGGGAGCGGCCACGGCCCAGCGATTCCACGGACTCGACGCGTCCCGCGACCCGCGCCGCCACCTCCGGCGGCACCGCGTCCGCCGACAGCTCGACGGTCTGCTCGAGCGCGATGTCGCGCGCCCTGGCGGCGGCGAGCCGGCTGGAGCAGGCGAGGTGGTACGTCACGCGGAGGCGCATGGTGATCGCGGTCACGCTGGATGTTAGTGTCGGAGCGCGGCATCGCAGCCCACCGTGCGACAGCCCGAGCACCGGCGGTCGTCGCCGACCGATCCCCTATCCTTATAGCACGGGCCGACTTGTCTTGCACGCCCCCCGCCGGGCACACGCTTTGCGAATCGGGGCTATGCGGCCGCACGGTGCGGCCGACGAGGAGTGACGCATGACACAGTCCTGGCGACCGGACGACTGGGCGGACGACGACGACGCATGGCGCGGCGAATTCCATCGCGACGCCGACGATCGTTGGCGCGGCTTGGAGCACGTCGCCGACTGGCCGGAGGCGCAGGCGGGGCCCGAGTACTGGATGTACAAGCGGGCCGCCGAGGACTCGTGACGGTTCCCATGCGAGAGAGGTCAAGCGTCTAAAGGAGGCAACATGCCTGCTACGCTCCCTCGCGTTGTCGTCGTAGCCCTGCTCACCGCCGTGCTCACCCTGCCGCTCGCTGCCGCCGGGCAACCGACGAAACCGGCCCGTCCGGTCAGCGGCGTCGTCCAGGAGCCGCACCCTCAGATCATGGCCGCGATCCGCGCGCTCGAAGCTGCCAGGCTGCATCTGCAGCGCGCCGCGCATGACTTCGGTGGCCACCGGGTGAAGGCGATCCGCGCAATCGATGCCACGCTGGTGCAGCTCAAGCTCGCCCTCCAGTACGATAAGGATTGAACACGCCGCAGTGACTTGCCACGCTCCTCGGGGGACGGTAATCTGCGAGCCCGGCCCCCCCGAGGAGACACGTGGTGACGTTGGGTCCGTTGGCGCTTCTCGCATCGCTCGTCGCGGGCGGCGACACGCTGCACGGCACAGTGGTCGACACCGCTGGTCATCCCCTCGCCGGCGCTAGTGTGAATGTGCCTGAGCTCGGCTTGACCCTGGTCACTCGAGTGGATGGAACGTTCCAGATCGCCGACCTACCCGCCGGTCGCTACACGTTGGTCATTCGCCGCCTGGGCTACGCGCCGACCCTTGCGACCGCCGCGGTTCCTGGCCCACCACTAGCCCTCGTGCTGCGGCCCAGCGCGCTGCACGTGGGCGCAGTCACGGTGACCGCCACTCGCTCCGCGATCAGCCCGCTCGCCTCGCCGCTGCCGACCGCCGAACTCGCGGGCGAGCAGCTGCGCCTCGCCCACGACGTATCGCTCGCGCATGCGCTGGACGAGCTCCCAGGTGTCCGCACCTTGAGCACGGGCGAGCAGGTCGGAACACCGATCATTCGCGGCCTCACCGGACCGCGCGTGTTGGTGCTCGACAACGGACAGCGGCTCGAGGACTACTCGTGGAGCGACGAGGACGGCCCTTCCGAGGACGCCCGGCTGGCTGAGCGCGTGGAGCTGATCCGCGGCCCGGCGAGTGTGCTATACGGCTCGGATGCAATCGGCGGAGTGATCAACGTGATCCCCCGGGAGGTGCCCGACGGCCGCGGCCGTGCCCCCTTCATACGGGGTGCCGCGGAGCTGTACGGCGCGACCAACAACACCGAAGTGGGAACGGTGCTCCACGCCGAGGGAGCGAGCGGCCGGTTCGGCTGGAGCGTCACGGGTATCGGGCGTCGCGCGGACAACTTTCACACGCCGCCCGGCAACGATTCCACTCCGACTGGCGACATCTACAATACCGCGTACCACGCCATCAACGGGGAAGCGGAGGCGGGCCTGCATGGTGACCGCGGGTCGGTGACCCTCCGCTACACACGGTATGGAGGCGCGTTCGGGTTGCTCGATGGCCCTCCGGTGCCCGCCGACAACACCAACGGCCCGTTGCGCCGGCTGTCCGACAATAGGCTGCAGCTCACGAGCAGCAACATGTTCGGCGGCGTGCGCCTCGAAACGAAGTCCCAATGGCAACGCCACTCACTCCAGGAAGTATCCGACCAGAGCCGTAACGGAGATTCGACTCCAAGCTTCGATCTCCTGCTGAACACGTACTCGACGGACGTCCTGCTGCACCACTCTTCGCACCGCGGATTGACCGGGACGGTCGGCGTTTCCGGCCTGTACCAGGACAATCAAACCCGCGGTGTCGAGCCTCTCGTCCCCGGGGCCCGCATCGCCGGCGGGGCGGTGTTTGCGCTCGAGACGGCCACACTGGGCCGCTGGACACTGTTGTTCGGCGCTCGAGGCGACGCCCGCCACTTGAGCGCCGACTCCAATGCCGCACTGCACGTTTCGGCGCAAACACGGAACGCCTCCGCGCTCACCGCCAACTTGGGGGTGGTGTATCGGGCCGCCCCGGGGCTGGCGGTCGCGGCGAACGCCGGCCGCGCCTTTCGCCCCCCGACACTGTTCGAGCTCTTCACCAACGGGCCCCACCTGGGGGAAGACCGCTACGAGATCGGATTGCCGAACGCGCGCCCGGAAGTGAGCGTCAACGCCGACCTGAGCGTCCGGTGGCAGAGCAGGCGCCTGCGGGGTGAGGTCGCCGCGTATCGCAATCAGATCGACAGCTACCTCTACATTGCGCCGACCGGGGCGACCGACCCCGGGTCCGGGCTGGCGATCTATCGGTACCGGCAGGCGCGCGCCGTGCTGGTGGGCGCGGAGGTCGGGGCGGAAATCGTCGCCGCCCCGGTGCTCACGTTACGCGCCCGGGCGGACGCGGTCCGGGGCACCAACCACGAGACAAACGAGCCCTTACCGCTCATCCCGGCACCGCGCGCGGATGTCGAGGCGGAATGGCACACGGGCGGGCTGCGCTGGGCGGAGCGCGTCTACCTGCGGGCGGGGCTGCAGGCCGTGACGCGTCAGACGCGACTCGGTCCGTTCGACGAGCAGACCCCGGCGTACCAGCTCCTCAACGTAGGGGCGGGCCTCGAGCAGACCGTCGGCGGACGTCTCATCTACCTCGATGTCCGAGTCCACAACGCCACGAATGCGCGCTACACGGACTTCCTCAGCCGCTACAAGGTATTCGCATTTGGGGAGGGTCGGAACATCGTGGTGCGCCTCTCCACCGGCCTGTGAGGATCACCCTCGTCACCGCGGGGCTGGCGCTGTTCGCGCCCTCCGGGGCCCCGGCGCAAAGCTTCCGCCAAAAAGACTTCGACGCCTACGTCGCCCGAGGACTCCAGGCGCTCCGGACCCCGGGCGCGAGTATCGCCGTAGTGAAGGACGGCCGGGTGCTGTTCGCCAAGGGGTACGGCGTACGCACAGTGGGCGATACGGCCCGCGTGGACGTCCACACGCTGTTTCAGATCGCCTCGAACACCAAGGCCTTCACCACCGCCGCGCTCGCGATGCTCGCCGACGACGGGAAGCTGTCGTGGGACGACCCCATGACGAGGCTCCTGCCCGGGTTCCAGCTGCACGACCCGTACGTGACCCGTGAGTTCACGGTACGCGACCTCGTGACGCACCGGAGCGGCCTGGGCCTGGGCGCGGGCGACCTGTTGTGGTTCCATTCCAATTACAATGGCGGCGAGATCGCCTACCGGATCCGCTTCGCTAAGCCCGTATCCAGTTTCCGCAGCGCCTACGCGTACGACAACGTGCTGTACATCGTGGCCGGTGAGATCTTCCCCGCCATCGCCGCGCAGAGCTGGGACGACTTCGTGAAGAACCGCATCTTCACCCCGCTCGGCATGAGCGAATCCGGCACGACGACGGCTTTTTTCACGTCGAGCCGAAAAGCGGCCGCGCCGCACGCGATCGAGGACGGCAAACTGCAGGTGGTCCCGCTCGATTCGGTCGACAACATCTCCCCGGCGGGGGGGATCGCGTCCAACGCAACCGACCTCGCGCGCTGGCTCGTCTGTCGGCTGGATTCAGGCCGCTACTCAGGGGGACGCCTCTTCAGCGAGCGGCAGGCGCGCGAGATGTGGTCGGGCCAGACCATCCTCCCGATTGGGGAGCCCGACCCGCCGCTCGCCGCGCTGCGGCCGACCTTCGCCGAATACGGCTTGGGCTGGCGGCTGCGGGACTACCAGGGGCGGAAGACCGTATCGCACACGGGCGGCCTCGCCGGGATGTCGTCGCAGATCACGCTCGTCCCGACCGAGAAGCTCGGGATCGTGATCCTCACCAACTCGGAGTCCGATCTCATGGCGGCGCTCACCTACCGCCTGCTCGACGATCTGCTCGGGGCTCCACGCCCGCGAGCTGACTGGGTGGCGGCCTTCGCCCAAGCCGAACAGATCGCCCGGGTGCGAGCCGACTCGACGCTCAAGGCCACGCGCGTAGAGCGGGATTCGGCGTCTCGGCCGTCGCTGCCGCTCACCAGGTACGCGGGCTCATACCGCGACGAGCTGTATGGTGACGCCAGCGTGGCCCTCGAAAATGGCCGGCTGGTCCTCCGGTTCAGCCGCTCGCCGGCGTTCGTGGGTGATCTCGAGCACTGGCAGTACGACACGTTCATTGCGCGCTGGCGCACGAAACATCTCGAAGACGCGTACGTGAGCTTCGCGCTCACCCCGGACGGATCCGTCGACCGGCTCCAGATGTCGGCCGTATCGCCGCTCGCCGACTTCAGCTTCGACTACCAGGATCTGCTGTTCCGACCGGTCGCGGCGCCAAGCGGGAGTAGGTGATGCAGGCAGGGAGGGGCGTGACGAGCGTGAGACTCGCGACGGCGGCGGTGGTGCTGATCGCCGCCGTCCTGCTGCGCGCTTACGAGATCCCGCCTATCCCCACGTGGTTCTACGTCCTCGCCTGGTACCCCACGCTCATCATCCTGGACGAGGTGGTCGTACTGCTCGGCGGCGAGTCGCTGCTCGCCCGCCCCCGCGAGCTGGCGGTGATGTTGTGGTGGTCGGCGGTGATTTGGTTCGTGTTCGAGGCGATCAACTTTCGGCTGCGGGATTGGTACTACGTCTTCCTCCCGGCGGGCCGGCTCGAGCGCTGGCTCGGCATCACGGTATCGCTCGCGACGGTGGTCCCCGCCGTGCTGCTCCCCGAGCGCCTGCTGGACCGACTGGGCGCGTGGCGCGACCTCCGGTTCCGCCGCTTCACCCTCGAGCCGAAGCACCTGGAGATCGCCGGCTGGGTCGGCTGGGGACTGCTCGCCGCCGTACTGGCCTTCCCACGCTATCTCTACCCGCTGACGTGGGGCGCTGTCTGGCTGATCGCCGAGCCGCTCTTGTACCGGCGCGATCCCGAGCACTCGCTCTTTGCCGATATGACCCACGGCGGCTGGGGGCGCATCGCACGGCTCATGGCCGCGGGTCTCTTCGCCGGGGTGCTGTGGGAGTCCTTCAACGCCATGGCGCGGGGCCGCTGGATCTACACCGTCCCCTTCCTCGAGCACCTGAAAATCTTCGAGATGCCGCTGGTGGGTTTCCTTGGCTTCCCGTTCTTCGCGCTGGAGGTGTGGTCGCTCTATCACCTGCTCGCGCCGCACACCAATCGCCGTTCCCTGCTCGGCTCCGCCGCCTTCGTGGTCCTCGTGCTCATCGGGATCGACCGCTGGACCGTGAGCTCCACGACGCCGGCGCTGCGCGATTTGCCGGGCGTGACGAACGCGGTGATCTCCCGATTACAGGCGGCCGGCTGGGACAACGTGTTCCGCGTCGCGCGAAGCCCCGTTGCGGAGCTCGCATACCGCGCCAACCTGAGCCCGCGCGACGCGCGCACGGCGCACGACGCGGCGTGTCTGGTGACGCTCCGCGGCATCGGCACGGCGCACGCGGCGGCGCTGATCGGCGGCGGAGTGGGGAGCGTGGAGGCGCTGGCCGCGTCCGACCCCGACTCGGTGTGGGAGATGGTGCGGGGCGGCGCGCGCCCCACGCCCGCGGAGGTGCGGGTGTGGGTGCGCGCCGCCCAACGACAAGCTCGGCCTACGCTACCGCCGGCTCCGACACGGCCGACCACTCACCCACCAGCTCGTCAACCGTCCTGAGCTGGCGCGCCGGGTCGGTCGCGTACCAGGCCTTGAAGTACTCGAGGCCCGCTCGATGTGCGTCGTCGGTGAACGCCTGCAGCCCGTCCGCCACCCACACCAGATCGTACCCACGCTGGAATGCGTCGCCCGACGTATGCCGGGCGCAGCAGTCGGTATGCAGGCCGGTGATGTAGAGCCGGGTCAGCCCCCGCTCCTCCAGAGTGCGCTCGAACTCCGGGTTCAAGAACGGGCTGTAGGTCTGTTTGCCGATCACCACGTCTCCGGGCTCAGGTGCGAGCCCCGGGACGATCTCCGCGTTCCACGTGCCTGCCATGGCGTGCGGCGGCCACTTCCGGAGCTCACTGTCGCCCGGCGTGTGGGCATCGGTCGCGTACACCACGGTAACACCGGCGCGCCGCGCGGCGGCGAGCAATCGACCAAGGGGTGGGATGATGCCCTGGGCGCGCTGCTGGTAGTCGGGGCCCCCGGCATCGGCGATCACGCCACCGGGATAGACGAAATCGTTCGCCATGTCGATCACGACCACGGCGTCATGCTGGAGATCACTGCGCTGCGAAGGCATGGAATGCTCCCATTGTTGTAGGACCGCCGCCGGGGGGCCGGTTGGGCAACGCCTAGGTCCGGCCGAACTGCCGGACCACTCCCGGTGCGAGGTGCGGGCGAGCCCGCGCCGCTGGAAATATAACCGCGGCGTGGGTCCCCCGAGTCAGCGGCCTCTCCCTCCCGTCACGCCGCTCGCCGCCGGCCGGGTCGGGCCCGTGCCTGCACCCGTCCGCACGATCGCCGCCGCGACCTCGTCGAGATCCGTCACAGTGAGCTGGAGCATCGCCGCGCCGATCCAGCCGTCCACCTGCGCCGCCGTGCGAGCGCCGACGATCGCCCCCGTCACCCCCGGCCACGCGAGCGTCCAGGCGACCGCCACCGCCGACACCGTGGTGCCGTGACGGCGGGCAATGGGCTTGAGGGCATCGCGCAGCGCGAGGTTCCTGCCGAGGGCAGGCTGCTGGAACTGGGCGCTGCGGCGGCGCCAGTCGTCCGGCGCCAGGGCGGCGACGCGCGCGGTCGTGAAGCTGTCCGTCAGGAGACCCGACTGCATCGGGCTGTAGACGATGACGCCCGTGTCGTGCTCCCGGCACCAGGGAATCTCCCGCTCGGCGGCGTCGCGCCGGATCAGGGAGAACGGGGGCTGCAGCGAATCCACGTGGCGGATCGCCTCGCAGCGCTCGAGCAGCGGGACATCGAAGTTCGACACACCCGCGGCGCGCACTTTGCCTTCTTCGACGAGCCGCACCATCGTCTGCCAGGAATCCTCCATGGGCGTGCCCGTCTCATCGGGCCAATGAAACTGATAGAGGTCGATGCGCTCGACGCCGAGCCGGCGGACGCGCTCGTCCCACACGAGCCCGCACTTGGTGAACACGAGCGGCCGCTCGCCGGCGGGCAGCTCCCGCAACAGACGTCCGACCACCTCTTCGGAGTGGCCGAGGCCATACACCGCCGCGGTATCGATCCAGGTGACCCCCAGCTCGAGCGCGTGCCGCATCGCGGCGAGCGAGTCGGCGTCGTCCTGCGAGCCCCAGCCGAACGCCCAGCCACCCCCCCCGATCGCCCAGGCGCCGAAGCCGACGGTCGTGATGTCGAGTCCGCTCGAGCCGAGCGGACGAGTAGGCAACGTCATGCGAACGACTCCTGTGACCCGAGTTATGGAATCAGCAATACCTTCCCCGCGGTTTGCCGTGCTTCGAGCAGCCGGCGCGCCTCGGCGCCCGGCGCGTGCACGCGAATCACTTTCATCCCGGTCCCTCTCCGTTCCACGACGGCGAACACCTTGCGGAACCACGGTGTTCCTGGTCCTGTTTAGCGACCATATGAAAATCTCATTCATCGGACTCGGCAACATGGGCCTGCCCATGGCGCGGAACCTGTTGCAAGCGGGCTACACGGTCACCGTCTACAATCGCACGCGTGCCCGTGCCGACCAGCTGAAGCAGCTCAATCCCATCGTGGCTGATAGTCCCGCCGCCGCGGCGCGAGACGCGGAGGTTCTTGTCACGATGGTGGCAGACGACGCCGCTCTCGAAGACGTGCTGCTTGCCCCCCAGGGCGCGCTGGCGGCGCTGCCCCGCGGAGCGATTCACGTTTCGATGAGCACCATCAGCCCCGCGCTGTCGCGCCGGCTCGCCGAGCGTCACGAGGCCGCCGGCCAGACGTACGTCGCCGCGCCGGCGTTCGGGCGGCCGGAAGCGGCGGAGGCGAAGAAGTTGTGGATCGTGGCCGCGGGACCCGCGGATCCGCTCCAACGATGCCGGCCGGTGCTCGACGCGCTGGGCCAGGGTGTGATCGTCGTGGGCGACGATCCGGCGCGCGCCAACGTGATCAAGCTCGCGGGCAACTTCTTGCTTGCGGCCGCGATCGAAGCGATGGGTGAGGCGTTCGCGTTGACGCGCAAGTACGGCGTCGCGCCCGCCGATGTGCTGGATATTGTCAACGGCCGGCTGTTCCGCTCGCCGATTTACGAAAACTACGGCAAGCTGATCGCCGAGGAGCGCTACGAGCCCGCCGGGTTCAAGTTGAAATACGGTTTGAAGGACATCCGCCTCGCGCTCGGCGCCGCGGACGAGGTAGCCGCGCCCATGCCGCTGGCGAGCCTGATCCGGGACCGCTACCTCTCCGGCGTGGCGCGCGGCTGGAGCGACATCGACTGGGCCGCCTTGGCCCGCGTCGCCGCCGCGGACGCCGGGCTCACCCCCCCGCGATCGCCGGGATGACGGTCACCTCGTCGCCGTCCTGAACGGGGGCCGCGAAGCCACCCCGGAAGCGCACGTCTTCGTCGTTCAAATAGAAGTTGACGAAGGGATAGGGCTTCCCTTCCTTGTCCCGCAGCCGGGGCGCGAGGGCGGGGTAGCGCGCGGCCACATCGGCCACGGCCTCACCCAGGGTCCGGCCGGTCGCCTCGATCGTCCGGGCGCCGCCCGTATGGGCGGCGAGCACCGATGGCAGATTCAGCGTGATGGCCATGTCCGTTCCTCCTCTACTAGAGTCGTCACCTCCCGCAACCGCGGCGCGATGACCGGCGCTTCAGGAACCGCTCCGTGCACCGCCTCGACCGTCTTCAAGCCGTGGCCCGTGATGCAGAGCACCACTTCGTCCTGGGCGTCGAGTCGGCCCGCGCGCGCCAAGGCGAGCGCGCCGGCGGCGGTGACGCCGCCCGCCGTCTCGGCGAACACGCCCGTGTCCTCGGCGAGAAAGCGGATCCCTTCGACCAGCTCCGAATCGCTCACCGCTGCAGCCCAGCCACCCGTCTCCCGCATGGCGCGCGCCGCGAACACGCCGTCGGCCGGATTGCCGATCGCGAGCGAGCGGCAGATGGTCTGCGGCACCTCGGGCTCGATTGCGTCGCCGCCGCGCTCCACCAGGCGGACAATCGGCGCGCACCCGGCTGCCTGCGCGCCGTACAGTCGCGGAGGCCGGCCCTGCACCAGCTTCGCCTCGAGAAACTCGCCGAACCCTTTCCGCAGCTTCGAGAGCAGCGAGCCGCCGGCCATGGGCGCCACGACCGCCGTGGGGAGCCGCCAACCGAGCTGCTCCGCGATTTCGTGCGCCACGGTCTTCGACCCCTCGCCGTAGTAGCTGCGCAGATTGACGTTCGCGACGCCCCAGCCGAAACGATCCGCCACCTGGGCGCACAACCGGTTGACGTCGTCGTACGTCCCACGCACCCGTACGAGGCGGGCGCCGTACACGCTCGTGCCGATCACTTTCCCCGCCTCGAGCTCCTCGGGGATGAAGATCCATGCCTTGAGGCCGGCCCGCGCGGCATGCGCCGCGACGGCGTTCGCGAGGTTGCCGGTGGACGCGCAACCGATGGTATCGAGCCCGAACGCGGCGGCGGCGTTGATCGCGGCGGCCACCACGCGGTCCTTGAAGGAGAGCGACGGATGCGACACGGTGTCGTTCTTCACCCACACCCGCGCGACGCCGAAGCGCCGTGCGAGCGCCGGAGCGTCGACCAGCGGCGTGAACCCCGTGTCGAGCGACCACACCGGATCGCCGTCGAACGGCAGCCACTCCTTGTAGCGCCAGAGTGAGGGCGCGCGGCCGGCGATGGTATCGCGGTCCGGCAGCGGGCGTCCCGGCTCGTAGACGGGGTCGAGGGGCCCGAGGCACGCCTCGCAGATTGCGGTCGGGGCGGCGGCGCGCTCGGTACCGCAGCTGCGGCAGCGGAGCGGCCGGGCGGTGAGCGGCGGGGAAGCGATGGTAGCCGGCATGTGCGCCTCAACGAAAAAACCCGGGCAACAACTGCCGCGGGCGGTCGCTTTTTAGCACCTTGTTTAACGTGGCGGCAATACGCGGCAAATCACCACGAGTCGTCGATTGTCGATCATAACAATACTCGACCGTCTAATCGGCCGCAACCGGAGCCACTTCCCCCACGAAGCGCCGGATCGCGGCGAGCGCCCGCTCCAGCTCCGCCGGCTCGGTGGCGTAGCACAGCCGCAGGTGCCCCTCGCCGCCCGGCCCGAACGCCGTTCCAGCCGCGCAGCTGATGCCATCGATCGCATTCAGGCCCCGCGCCAGGAGATCGCGCTTGGTGCGAAGTCCCGCCACCATGCGAGTGACCGCGTCCTGCGGCCCGGTGAGCGCCGCGATCCCTGCGTACTGTACGAACGTCGCGGTGCAGGAAACGTTGTTGATGACGAGCGTGGTCATTGCCTCGGTGAGCGACGTCGGCATCACGCCGTAGCCCAGACGCCACCCCGTCATCGAGTATCCCTTCGAAAACCCGTCCACGATCACCGTGCGGTCCGCCATGCCGGGGAGCGCCGCGATCGAGTCGCGGCGCCCGTCGTAGCGAATCTGTCCGTACACCTCGTCTGAGATGACCCACAGATCGTGGCGCTGGGCCAGCTCGGCGAGCGCCGCGAGGTCGCGGGCCGTCGCCACGCCACCGGTGGGGTTGTGAGGCAGATTGAGGATGAGCACGCGGGTGCGCGGCGTGATGCGCTGCGCGATCGCCTCCACGTGCGGCGCGAACTCCCGCGTCTCGTCCAGCGGATAATAGACCGGCCGCCCCTCCCCGAAACGAACTACGGACTCGTAGATCGGGAACCCCGGGTCGGGGCAGAGCACCTCGTCGCCCGGGGCGATCAGCGAGAGTGCCGTGCAGAAGAGCGCCGGCTTCGCCCCGGGAGTAACGACGACATTCTCTGCGGTGGCGCGCACGCCGCGCGCCGCGAGCGACCGCGCGATCGCATCACGCAGCTCCGGCACGCCTGCGGCGAGGGCGTAGCGGGTGAGGCCGTCACGCAGTGCACGCACGCCCGCTTCCACCACGTGTGGGGGAGTCGGCATGTCCGGCTCGCCGATCTCCAGGTGCACGACCTTGTGCCCCGCGGCCTCGAGACGCTTCGCGGCAGCGAGGACCACGTAGGCTTGTTCCGTACCGAGTGTGTCGAGCCGTGCAGCCGAGTGCATAGACCAATCACGATCCTTCCGGTGATAACGAAACCCCGGGGCGATCCCCCGGGGTCGGCACTGCCACCCAATTTATGTGTACGGCTGCTCCCCTGCCCTACCCAATCGGGCGGGCCTACTTAGCGCGCTCCAAATAGGCACCCTCGCGGGGATCGACCCGGACCTTCTCACCCTCGGAAATGAATTCGGGCACCTGAATCGTCACGCCGTTCGAGAGCTTGGCCGGCTTGGTGCTCGCGGTCTTGGTGGCCCCCCGCATCACCGGAGAAGTCTGCACCACGGTGAGCTCGACGACCGACGGCAGCTCGATGCCCACCGGGCGGCCGTTGAGCCACTCCACCTGGATGTGCATCTCCGGCTGCAGCCAGTCGGCGTGGTCGCCCACCGCGTCGGCGTCCAGCGTGTGCTGCTCGTACGTCGTCGTGTCCATCACGTGCACGCCCGCCTGATCGCGGTATAACACCTGGAACTCTTTGGTCTCGAGCGGAGCCTCGTCTACGAAATCGGTGGCGGCGAGCCGCGTGTCGAAGGTGTTCCCGGTGACCAAGTTCCGGAACCGCACCTGAACGAACGCCCGGAGATTCCCCGGCGTCCGGTGCGTGAAGTCCATCACGCGGCACGGCTGCCCGTCGATCATGATGACGTGGCCGCGGCGAATGTCGGTTGCTTTCATTAACTGAGCGCCCTCTAGAAGAGGCGGGAAGATAAGCTGGATGGAAGCGGAATCAACGGGGCGGCTCCCCCAGCGACAGCGGCTGCGTCAGATACCCCACCCGCTCGCGCTGCCACCACGCGCCGCCCGTGGCCCGCTCGGCCGGCGTGCTGAAGCGGTAGCGGTAGTAAACCAGCCGCACGTAGCGCGGCGGGGCGCCCGGAAACGGGCTGTCGCGCAGCAAAGCGAGGACCTCGGGGGAGCCCTCGAGCAGCCGCTGGAGCAGAGGCACGAGCCATTCGCGGGCGCCTTCCGGGTTGAGCGCGGCGAACCACATTTGCCAATCGAGCCGTGGCATGTGTGGCGCCACGAACGCCGGGGCACGGGCTGGATCGCCGGGCTTCCAGCGGAACTGGTACTCGCGCCAGTGCACGGTGTCGGCGCCGCCTTCGATCACGATCTCGAAGCGCTCCGTGGTCATCACGCGGAACAAGCCGTACCCGTTCACTGAGCGCAGCGGCGCCACCGCGTCGAGCAGCGGGTTGGCGAATGTCCCCCCGCCGCGCGTGCCGGGCAGCGTCTGTATGACCTCACGCGCGAAGGCCAGCGCGGCGAGCAGCGCGAGCGGCGGTGCGAACCCGCGGATCGCGTACTGCTTCCAGCGGGGCTCCGGGTCTCCGGCCGCGAGTCGCAGCGGCAGCACGCGCTGTAACGCGGGGTCATCGAGCAGGGCCACGCACAAGACGATCGCCAGCAGATTGAAGAAACCATAGTTGCCGGTCAACGCGATCGCGAGCTGTCCGAGCACCAGAAGCGCACATGCTACGTGGCGCGCGCGCCGGCTCCAGCGCCCCGCCCACCGCTCGGGGACGAAAATGAGCCACGGGACGAGCAGCTCGATCGCGATGATCGCGAGCGTCATGACGCGGTGCACCCACTCGGGGAGCCATTGCGCATACCACGCCGGCCCGGTGGGCAGCGGCTGCGTCCAGAAGTGGAAGTCGAGCGCGGTGAGGTGCCGCCACGTGGTATCGCCGCTCGCGAGCTTCGTGATCCCTGAGAGGAACATCAGCCGAAACACGAGCGCCCACACCAGCCACCGCATCGCCGTCGAGGGCGGGCCCTCACGCACGAGACTCGGCCGCAGCTGCGTAGGTGCGTACAGCACCGCCAGGAGTCCGGTCTCGAGCAGCAGCGCGTCCCACTGGAACCAGAGGAAGGTCTGGCCCGCCACGGCGAGCGACAGGTAACAGATCCAGAGAAGCAGGAGAACCGGGGCCTGGGCCACCCCCGCCACCAGCAGCACGGCGAGCCCCGCGCCGGCCCAAGCCAGGGCATGGAGCATCCCGTCGCTTGCGCCCAGCCAGCAGAGCGAGGGGAACAGCCGGTAGGCGGCGCTCCCGTAGGCGGCGTGCGCCCGTTGGAGGAATCCGCCGGCCGGCAGGATGCCCTGATCTCCCACGAGGCCCGTGATTTGCAGCGCAAGCGAGACAAAGGCGACGAAGTACACGACGCCGAGCAGGCGGAGGAACAGCCAGCGCGAGAGGACGTAGGCCGGTTGGCCGGCACGGGTGGCCAAACCATCGGTGATGTCTGCCGTTGTGCCCTCGCCGCGGAAACGGTAAATAATGATGCTGAGAATACGGCCCTGTCCCGAGTCGAACCGTGCCTAGCCTTCCGGTGTAGCACGTGTCCAACACAGCGGTTGTCCGCGTCGACACCCGTGTGACCTACGTCACGCCAGTCCTGGCAGGAGGTTGAGAAAGATGACCCGCAATTGCCGTCGCCTTGTGCGCGGCGCATGGCTCCCCATCGCGCTCCTCGTCGCCGCAGGGTGCAAGCAGGGACCGTCCCCGGAGGTACAGGCGCGCATCGACAGCCTGTCCCAGGCGTCGTCCCAGCGCGACCGATTGATGCTGGAGGTCGCGGAGAACACCCGCCTCGTGAGCGAGATCAGCCGCGAGCTGGCGCGGGTGAACGTCCCGGCGCGAGCGCTCAAGGTGTCCGGCGAGTCGCCACTTCGCGCATCGCGCGATACGCTCATCCAGAAGATCCGTTACATGACCACGCGGGTGAAGGAGCTGGAGCCGCGGCTCAAAGAGAGTGAGCAGCGCATCAAGGATCTCACCAGCCTCTCCGACAGCCTGCGGAACGAGCTCGCGTCAACGATGCAGAACCTCCAGGGCGTGATCGACAATCAGAAGGAAACGATCGACGCGCTCACGCTCCAGGTGGAGACGCTCACGGCCGAGAATTCGGCCCTCCGGGACACGCTCGAGAACATGTCCACGATCTCGAACACGGTCTACTACGTGGTCGGCACAAAGGACGAGCTCGAGCAGAAGGGGATCATCCAGGAGGAAGGCGGCGCCCGGTTCCTCTTCGTTCTGTGGAAGAGCGGGAAGACGCTCGTGCCGGCGCGCAACCTCGATCCCGGCGTCTTCACGGTGGCGGACCGGCGGCATTTCACGGAGCTGCCGCTGCCTGCATCCGACAAGGAGTACCGGATCGTATCGCGCCAGGACACCTCGGCGCTCGACACGCCCCCGGACCACGATGGCAAACTCAGCGGGCACGCGGTGAAGATCGCGGATCCGGCGAAATTCTGGGCCAACTCGAAATACCTCATCATCGTCGAAGGTTGACGCCCACGCGGGGGGCTGGCGGCGCTTGACCGGGAACGTCCGGGCCGCTAGCCTCACCACGTAGTCGATCCACGGCCTGGTCTGTGAGCCCGGACCGGCCGCGGTGTCACTCGAGAGCACCAGTTTCGTGGCGGGTTTGGTTCGCTAGAGGGGTGAGGGAGCCACGCGCCGTACGCGGCCGCTGGGCCGCGCTCCGGCGCGGGATTTGCGGCACTCGACCACGCGGACTGGTGGAACCGAACTGAAGGGGGGCTCATGCACGGAGTGATCAGACGGTATCGGGTGAGGCTGGGCACGGTGCGGCAGGCGGCCCATTACGCGGAAAAGGGATTTGTCCCTATCCTCCGCGACCTCCCTGGCTTCGTTTCGTGCCACCTGCTGGACGCGGGCAACGACACCCTGATCTTCATGACGCTGTTCGAGACCGAGGAAGGCGCCGCCGCGGCGGTGCGCGCGTCGCGCGAATGGTTCCGCGACGAGTGGTCGTCATTCCGCCCGCTGCCGCCCGAAGTGGTTATGGGGGAGGTCCTGGTGCGCACCACGGTCGATCGCCGGCGTGAGGCCGAGCGTCGACAGTTCGCTCTCGTGGGCGACGCGGTTTGGGCCGGCCCCGAGCGCCGGGTAAACGGCGACCGCCGGGTCGAGGCCCCGAGCTGGGCCGCAGCGGGCTAGCGCCCTAGCCCGCGGCTCCGAAAGGCTTCGTACAGGTCGTCCAACACGGCGGCGCCGCGCTCGACGCGCGCCTCGTCCGCCGCGTGCCGTCGCACGATGCCGGTGATCATCCGCTCCAGTCCGGCGGTCTCGCTGCGCCCGAACTTGCCATCCTTACAATCGATGTCGTGCACCAGCTCGCCGATCGCGGCCAGCCCTGGATCGGCGAGCCCGAACCGCGCCACCAGCGTCTCGAAGGTGCAGCGGTCGCCCTCGTGCGTGTAGTCGGCCTCGAACATGTCGAAACGCAGCTCATCCGGCGCGGTGCGCGCATCCTGGGCCGCGACGAACCGGAAGCGGGCCTTCGGGTCGACGAACCGGCGAATGAGCCAGGCGCTGGCGATCCGGTCCACATGCACGCCGCTTCGGGTCACCCAGGTCCGGCCGTGGACGGGGCGCGTGGGACCGGAGGCGGCCACTCGGGGCCCGGCGGGCTTGCGCCGCTGGCGCGCTCGATTCAGCGCCGTTTCCGCCGGGCGGCGACCCGGCGCGCCGAAGTGATCGAGCGCCACGATCTCCGCCAGCCGGCGCTCGAGGCGCGCCACCTCGCCTGACGACTCACCCCCACCCCCACCCCCACCCCCACTCTCCCGGGCGACTTCCGCCGCCGCGCGCGCCAGCTCCGCGTACTCGGCGTCGCGCTGCGCCCGAAACAGCGCTTCGACTTGCCCGTCCGACAAGCCGTCCACGAACGCTGCCTGGCAAACGGAAGCCTCGCCGCCCCCTGCCACGATTTCGCGCCGCAACCACTGAAAGTCTTCGCTGGCTTGCTCCGTGTGGGGCAGAACGTAGACGGAATTCTTGATCGCCACCGCGCCGATCCGCTGCAAGCGACGCCAGATTTTCACCCTGAAGTAGTCGGGCTTGGGCGGAAGCTGATGGATGAGGAGCAACCAGCGCCCTCCCGGAGAGGGAGCACGCTTCGCGACCTTCCGGCTGGTGCCCCGCCCCCTTACCACAGGTTCCGCATCGCAGAGCCCGCGGCGCGCTGCGCCCCCCAGACCTGCTCACCGGCCGCGGTGCCGACCCTTGCGACGCGCGCGTCGACGCCAAGGGCGCCGGTCGCGGGATTGAAAAAGTGCTCGCCCGCCACGGCCAATGTGAGGGCAGCGACTTCCGGCTCGGAGAAATGACGGCGCAGCTCGGCCAGGACCGCTTCGGGAATCCCACCAGTGGCTTCGGCGTAGCGCGACACCGCTTCGGTGAACGCGAGCGCGGCGCGGTCCCGCGCGGAGAAGACCGGGCTCGCGGCGTAGTGTCGCAGCGCCGCGAGCTCGGTGGCGGGGCGAAACGCCTTGCGCCACCGATGGAGCCCGTGCTGGATGCACCAACGACACCCCGACAGCTCGGCGGCCAGCTGCCGCACGAGCAGGTCGACGCGGGAGTCGAGCGCAGCCCCACCCGCGATGTAGCGGCCCATGCGCGCATATGAGGGCAGCGCGCGTGGGCCCGGGAGGGGTGCCGGTGGCGCAGCGGCGATCGCGCTCCAGGTCCTGGCAAGCCACCGCAGCAGTATCATATTGATGATACAATTGTATCATCACGAAGACGATCGAGCAACCCCCTTCCCCCGGCTCCCGTCCCCCTATTTCTTGGCTTTCCATGTCTCTCTCCCGTCGCCTGCTGCTGCGCGCCTCCCGCAGCGCCTGGCTCGCCCGGCAGCTGTCCCAGCGCGCGTTCCTTCGTCGCGCCACGCGGCGATTCATGCCCGGGGAGGGCCTCGGCGCCGCGCTCGCCGCCGCGGCCGACCTCGACCGCGAGGGCCTCGGCAGTGTTCTCACCCACCTGGGCGAGCAGGTCACGAGCCGCGAGGAGGCCGCCGGCGTGCGTGACCACTATCTGCGGGTGCTCGAGGAAATCAGGCAGCGCCAGCTGCCCACGGAGATTTCCGTCAAGCTCACCCACTTGGGCCTGGACCTGAACCCCAGGGCGTGCCTCCAGGACCTGCTGGCACTCGCCGCGCGGGCGGCCGCCGTCGGGTCGTTTCTGTGGATCGACATGGAGGAGTCGCGCTACGTGGATCCAACGTTGCAGCTGTTCCAGGCCGTTCGTGCCGCTCACACGGGCGTCGGCGTGTGCCTGCAGGCCTACCTGCGCCGCACGCCGGCCGACCTGGAGGCCCTGCTCCCGCTGGCGCCCGCCATCCGGCTCGTGAAGGGCGCCTATAACGAGCCTCCGGACGTGGCGCTCCCGAAAAAGCGCGATGTCGACGCGGCCTATGCGGTGCTCGCCGGGCAGCTGCTCGAGCGCGCGGCCCAAGGCGAGGCGCGCGCCGTGTTCGGCACCCACGATCTCGGCCTCTTCGCCCGGCTGCGCGAACGGGCCCTGGCCGTCGGGGCCGCGCCTGGTGCCTACGAGATACACATGCTGTATGGCATTCGCGCCGCCGAGCAGCGCGTGCTCCACAGCGAAGGGGTACCGGTGCGGGTCCTGGTCAGTTATGGGACGCATTGGTTCCCGTGGTACATGCGGCGGCTCGCCGAGCGACCGGCGAATGTGTGGTTTGTCCTGCGCAATCTGATCTAATCGTGATCCCGGGGCTTGCGCCCGGGGTCAGTCGAAACACTGAGCAGGTGCGGGCACTGACCCCGGGCGCGCGCCCGGGGTGCACCGGCGGCGGGCCGCGCGACTTGAGCAGACAGGGCCGTCCCGCGACCTTTCCCACCATGACCGCGCGAACCTCCGCTTCCCAATCCCTCCCCTCCGCGCTGGCCGAGCTCGACCGCTGGCGCCGCGAGACGCCGGGGTGCCGGGACCGGATCCATCTGAACAACGCGGGCGCGGCGCTCATGCCCCAGGCGGTGCTCCAGGCGCTCACGGCGCACCTCGAGCGCGAAGCCGCGATCGGCGCC
>WNFD01003553.1_pt1 | contig 28080 bp, 23 predicted proteins | sample 5400491 | NCBI WGS metagenome assembly WNFD01 (sample SAMN13153343, study PRJNA577476) | soil metagenome | isolation source: 120 cm saprolite under Douglas fir tree site 2 hole 2 replicate 2 | place: USA:California | collected 2015-04-18
TCCTGAGGGAAGAGTCGGGCATGTCGGGTCGAAGCGTAGTCATCGTTCAGCACCAGTGTGGCATCATTGGCCCGGCCGATGGTGATCTGCTGATCGGCAAGGCCGAGACTAGTGCCCGCCAGAGCGCCCGCGGTGACCAGCAACTGCTGCGGGGTGGAGCGCCCGGGCCGACCGCCGCGCGGGGGCCGGGCCGGCGCGGCCGGCTGGGCTTGCCGGGCGCGTTGCTGCCGCTGCATGCGGCCCTGTTTGCGGGACGGGGTGGACGTTCCGAAAAGGTCGGTGCGCACGACGCCCACCGCGGCGATCACGAATAGCCACAGGACAGCGAGAAACGCGATCCTGATGACCGTGAGAGTGAGCGCGTTCATCGGGTCATGCCTCTGGTGGCCTCTGCTGGTCCGTGGCCGCCGGAGCCGTCCGCGCGGGGCGGCGTCGTCGGCCGGTTGCGGTAATGCTGGAGATGGTGCGGTCGTGCGATTTCTCAGTAGATACCGTCCCTGCGGAAGACGAGGGTCGTGCGGCCCAGGGTGACGCGCGTGCCATCGGTCAGGGCCACGCGCCGGACCGGCTGGCCGTTGACGAACGTGCCGTTGGTGGAGCCGAGATCTACGAGGACGACCTCCCCGTCCTCGACCCGCAGCTCGGCGTGGTGGCGGGAGACGCCTGGATCGACCAGGCGCAGGTCACAATCGGTGCCCCGGCCCAGAATGGTCAGCGGCGCGCTGAGCTCGTACGTCCGCTGCGTGTTGCCGTCCGCCCCATCTGGCCCGGAGACGAGCAGCCGCGGGTTTCCGGCGAAGCCGCCGGCCGGATGCGGGAGATCGCTGGCCGGCCTGCGGATCTCACCGTCCTCGACCGTGGTACCGCGGATGACGCCGGACCGGATCCGGAACGTGCCCGTGGTCATATCGGGGACGCCTTCGAACCGCATCCGCACCGGGCCCACGAACGAGTAGCCCTGTTCCTTGGCGTAGTCCCTGGCCAGGTTGGCGAGTTCGACCCCCAGGCTCTCGGCGTATACGTCGAGGCGCTCGTGGTCGCTCTCGGCCAACTCGACGACGAAATCGTTCGGCACCAGCGTGCGGCCCTTGGCCACAATGGCCGCCCGGTCGTCCATCTCACGCTGGACAGCGCTCGCCACCTCGACCGGCTGTAGCTCGGACCTGAAGGCGCGCGCGAAGGCACCCTCTACCATGCCTTCAAGACGACGCTCGAAGCGCTGCAGAACTCCCAACGTGCCACCTCCCTTCACGTCCCTTGCCCCGATCGTATCCGGGGCGCGGGAGCGCTCGCGGTCGTGCTAACCTACTCGTTGCCCGGGGCGGGTGGCGGAACGGCAGACGCGCACGGTTCAGGTCCGTGTGTCCGAAAGGACGTGAGGGTTCAAATCCCTCCTCGCCCACATATATATAGGTGTACCCGCTGCCTGGCCAGCACGGGAACACATGTTACGGAACGACGATGACGGGGCAGCGGGCGTGCCGGGCCAGCCATCCGGAGACGGAACCAGCGACCCGATGCCAGATGTGCTTCGGCGCTCCGATCACGAGCGCGTCCGCGCTGAATTCCTCCGCGGCCGCGGCGAGTTCCCTGGCCGGGCTGCCTCGCCGGGTGCGGACGTGCACATCCAGCTCGACGCCCCCGGTCACCTGGTCGAGCTCGGCGAGCAGCCAGCGCTCCAGCGCCTCGGCGTCGCGCGGCACGCCCACGACCTGCCCGGTCAGCGGCTCGCAGTAGACCCCTGACGAGCACACGTACACGACGAGCAGCGGCCTGCCGAGCCGCATCGACACGCCGGCCGCATACGCCAGTGCGTTGCGGCTCGACGCCGAACCGTCGTAACCCGCGATGACCGGGTGCTGGAGCCTGAGCGAGGACGTCTGTAGCTCGGCGAGCGGAGCCGGCTCGGGAACCTCAGTGCTGGCTTCCGGGCCGGTTTCCGCCGCGACCTCGGGTGGCGGCGTGCGGGAAGGCCGTCCCGGCCGCTCCGGCTGGCCCGGTGATGGGCTTGACTCTGTCTGGTCCATAGTCCGCGTCCTAGCGGAAGACCGCTTCCTCGACAGCCATACCGTGATGATTGCCCCGGATGAACGGCCTTACTCGTATTTGAAAAGCACTATAGATCAGTGCGGGACCAGATGTGAGTAGTCACGGACGCTCTGCTTACGCAGACATGGCACGATGTTCAGGTGACCGCAGAGCAAGCGGGGACGATCAGCAGCCGCACCGACGCGACGGCTCGTGCGGTGATCGAGTGCGCGGCCGATGCGATTGTCGCGTTCAGCACCGACCGCACGGTGATGCTGTGGAATCCGGCGGCCGAGCGGATGTTCGGCTGGGCCGCGGCCGAGGTCATAGGCCTCGAGCCGCAGATCATCCCCGAGGAGCTGAAGGCCGAGCACAACGCGGTCCTCGAACGGGTCAGGGGCGGCGGCCAGATCTCCTTCGCGACCCGCAGGATCCGCAAGGACAGCACGGTCATCGACTTGCGGATCGACACCAGCGCGCTGATCGACGGCGCCGGCGAGGTGACCGGCTGGGTCAACGTCTGCCACCAGACCGGGGAAGACGACGTGGCCAGGCATTACATGGCCGAACGGGCCCGGGTGGTACGCAGGCTTGGCGACGTCGTCGCCGACATGAACGCCCAGCGCGACCTGGAATCGGTGCTCGACCGCATTGCGGCGAGCCTGCGCGAGCTGACCAGTGCCGACGCCGGCGGCTTCGTGATCATCGAGGATGACACGCTCCGGCTGGTCAGCGCGGCCGGGCTGCCGGCCCGGCTGCGCGGCCGGACCGCGACCTTGTCAAGCAGCCTGGTCGGCGAGCTGATGCACTCAGGCAAGACGGTCATGATGGCGACCGGCGAATCGGGCGGCTTCGATGACCTCATCTGGTCGGCGCTGCCCGGCCTGCACACGATCGCGCTCAGCCTGTCGCACGTGGCGGGCAAGCCCTACGGCGCGCTCTACGCGCTGTACAGCCGGCGCAAGCTCAGCCATGTCGAGCTGGAGCTGCTCGAGCTGCTCGCCGGCCACGCCGGCATGGCCCTCACCAACGCGATGGCGTTCGAAGAGGTGGTCAGGCAGCGGGCTCACGAGCGGGCGGTCATCGACGGCAGCGCGGACGGCATCGCCGTGCTCGACCAGGCCGGCCTGGTGCGGCAGTGGAATCCGGCCGCGCACCGGATCACCGGGACGCCGGCGCAGGACGCGATCGGCAAACCGCCGCCGTTCCCGCTGCCAGAGCCGGGCTTGACGCTCAACTGCAAGCTGCCGAACGGGCGCTGGCTCGACGTCCTGTGCACCTCGCTCGCCGACAGCGGGGAGCTGGTCGTGGACTTCCGTGACGTCACCGCCGCCAAGGAGCTCGAGGAGGCGAAGGACCTGTTCCTGGCCACCACCAGCCACGAGCTGCGGACGCCGATCACCGTGGTGCAGGGTTTCGCCAGCACGCTAGCCAGCCGGTGGGATCAGCTCGCGGACACCGAAAGGCGCGCCGCGGTGCGGACCATCGCGGAGCGGGCCGGGTCGCTCGGCAGGCTGGTCGAGCAGCTTTTGCTCGGCTCGCGGGCCGGTGCCGACCAGCTGCCCGTCAGCAACGGCCCGTTCGACCTCGGCGCCGTCCTGCACGGTGCCGCCACCGCCTTCCGGCCGCTGTCGGATAAGCACGTCGTCGTAACCGACATCCCCGACGGCCTGCCGGCCGCCAGCGGCGACACCATGGCCACCGACATCATCGTCGGGCAGCTGCTCGAGAACGCCTTCAAGTACTCGCCCGACGGCGGCACGGTCAGCGTCCGGGCCCAGGTGAAGGGGGAAGGGGAGGTGGGTGGGGACTGGATCGAGGTCACGGTGGAAGACGAGGGCATCGGCATCGCCGACGGCGACCACGAGCGGATCTTCGACCGGTTCTTCCAGGGTGAGACCGGCGACCGCCGCAGGTTCGGTGGCGTCGGCATCGGCCTGTTCATCGTCCGGCGCCTGGCCGAGGCGCAGCACGGCGAGGTCACCGCCAGCACGCGTCCCTCCGGCGGGACGGCCATGTGCCTTCGCCTGCGGCCGGCCGCAAGCTAGACCTCAGCCTGCGGCGCCGTGCGCGTTTTCCTGCGGCTTGTCACGCTTGCGCGGCTCGCCGCCGGTGGCCTCCAGGTAGGCGTCGACGATCGCGGGCACGTCGTAGCCCTGCCGCATGATCTTGCCTTTTTCCAGCCAGATCACGCGGTTGCAGCTCGCCTCGATCTCGGCCAGGTTGTGCGCGACGAGGAACACCGTGCCCGCCTCGGCGCGCAGCTGCATGATCTTCTCGTGGCTCTTGGCCCGGAAGTTCGCGTCGCCGGTAGCCAGCGCCTCGTCGATCATCAAGATCTCGTGGCTCTTAGCGGACGCGATGGAGAACCTCAACCTCTGCGCCATACCGGTCGAGTAGGTGCGCATGGGGTAGTCGATGAAGTTGCCCACTCCCGAGAAGTCCACGATGGACTGGTAACGGTCCTTGGTCTCCTGCGGGGTCATGCCCATGGCCAGGCAGCCGAGCACCACGTTCCGCTCTCCGGTCAGGTCGTCGAGCAGCGCCGCGTTGACCCCGAGCAGGGCCGCCTGCCCGCTGCTGTAGACGCAGCCCTTCTCCGGCGGGAGCAGGCCGGCGATGGCTTGCAGCAGCGTCGACTTACCCGACCCGTTCCTGCCGATGATCCCGATCGCGTCACCGTGGTTGACCACGAAGGAGACGCCGCGGATGGCCTCCACCTCGCGGACCGAGGGCCGGCGCTGGCGCTTGATGACGCGCATGAGCACCGTCGCCGCGGTGCCCTTATCGCCGCCCGCACCGTAGACGCGGTAGACCACGTGCAGGTCATCGACGACCACGGTGGGCTCAGACCCGCTACCCACGGCCGTACCTCGTTTCCGCTTCCCAGAAGAACAAGAACCCGGCCACCAGGGCCACGACGGCCCAGCCCGCGCCGTAAAGCCACAGCTGGGACGTCGTAATGGTGGCGTGGCAGTAGGCGCTGTCGTAGACCATCTTGCCGTTGTGATAGTAGAGGTCGCATAGGCGCGCGTTGTACGGCTTGCTGCCGGGGGCGGCCAGCCGCTGGGACTGAAGGATCGCGTTGCGGACCAGGCTGATGAAGACGGCGGCCGGGTTGATCTGCAGCAGGTAGCTGATCGCCGGATGGTGGCGCAGGGTGCCTATCGTCTGGATGCTGTACATGACGCCCGAGGCGTACATCCAGGTCCGCACGACGAACGGCATCAGCTGGCTGAAGTCGTCCGCGCCGGCGCCCAGCCGGGCCAGGAACAAGCCCATGCCTACGTTGAACACGGCCTGAAGTAGCAGGGCCGGGATCGCCAGCAGCCAGTACCAGGTCAGTGGCTCGCCCGTCGCCAGCACGATCACGGTGAGCACGATCATGGACATGACCAGCTGCTCGAGCTCGATCAGCACATACCCGATCGGCAGGCAGGCCCGCGGGAACGGCAGCGCCCTGATCAGCGGCAGGCTGTCCGGCATGACCCGGGACGTGGTGATGAACGCCCGCTGGGTGAAGTTGAAGATGAAGATCCCGGTGATCAGGAAGCCAAGGAAATTGGGCACACCACGGTTGGTGCCAAGGATGATGCCGAAGATCAGGTAGTAGACGGCGGCGTTCAGCAGCGGGGTGAGCACCTGCCACAGTTGGCCGAGCCTGGCCTCGGTGTACATCGCGACGTTGCGCGCGGTGGCGAAGCCCATGATGAAGTGGCGCCGCGCCCAGAGCTGCCCGGCATAGGCGAATACGCCGGGCCGGGCAGCGCTCGGCCTGAGCCGGTACCTGGCCGCCAGCTCGGCAAGCGGCTCGTCCGGCGGCGTGTCGTCTACCTCGGGGGGCGCCAGGTCATCGGTCAGCGTGCCCGGGCCGCCCTGGTCCCGCGCTCGCTCCCTCATGCGGGCGAGCCTATGGCGCGCCGGGCGGGCCGCGCGCGGCGGAATGGACTGACAACCTTCACGGTGAGACGTTACCGTGTCGGCGGCGGGTGCCGGAGCCACCGCGGGTTTCTGCTGAGACGCCGTTACCGCTGTGATATCTGGAGTGCCCGGGTGTTTCCGGAGCGCTTTGACGGGGCATTTCCGCTCGTACCGGGTTCGCTCAAGGTCGGACAGACGGGCTGGGGCTGACATGGAGGTGACTGAGGCGAGCGTCCTACTGCTCCCGTTCACCGCTTCCAGCGTCGGCGTGGCACGCCGGCGCCTGGTGTCGGACCTTATCGCGGCCGATATATACGATTCCGCTATCTGTGACATCGCGCTCGTCATCAGCGAGCTGTTCAGCAACGCCCTGCGGCACGCGGCGCCGCTGCCCGGGTCCACGATCCGCATCGCGTGGCGCATCGACGCCGACAGCGTCCAGGTCTCGGTCAGTGATGGCGGCGGGCCGACCGCGCCTGAGCTGGGCGAGCCAACCCAGGCGGCGACCGGGGGCCGGGGCCTGCGGATCGTGGAGAAGCTGTCGAGGCGCTGGGGTACGAGCGTCGGCGACGAGGGCAGCACCGTCTGGGCGGAGGTGCCGGTCCGCCCGGTGAAGGCCGAGATGACGACGGTTGGCGTGCCGGTAGTGGCGACGGAGAGCCGCTAGGGGACGGAGCTACGGGGGACTACGACGGCCGGGGGGAACGGTGCCGCGGTTCAGTGGGGTGGACAGCGAGGTGGGCAGGCTCCGCACGGTTATCGTGCACCGGCCGGGAGCCGAGCTGAAACGGATCATTCCGCGTAACACCGGACAGCTGCTCTTCGGCGGGCTGCCCTGGGCCGCGCGGGCACAGCAGGAGCACGACATCTTCACGCAGGCTCTTCGCGACCATGGCGTGCAGGTCCTCTACCTGACCGAGTTGCTCCAGGACGTGCTGGAATACGCGCCGGCCAGGCAGCAGGCGATCGCGGCCGCGCTCGGCTCGGTCATGCTCGGCGACGAGCTCGCCGAGCAGGTTCGGCGCCATCTGGACGGGCTCGACCCCGAAGCGCTGTCCGAGGTGCTCATCGTCGGGCTCGCGGCAGGCGAGTTTTCTCGTGGCCGTGGCGCCGTGTACCAGTTGCTCGGGGCGTCCCACTTCATCGTCGAGCCGCTGCCCAACCTGGTGTTCTTCCGGGATCCCAGCGTCTGGATCGGCGACCGGGTAGCGGTCGCCAGCCCAGCCGCGGCCGACGGCCGCCTGCACGCCCTGCTGACGGGCGTCATCTATGCGCACCACCCGCTGTTCGCCGGTACCAAGTCGCTGTACCGGCCCGGCCTGGAGCCACTGGACGGCGGCGACGTGCTGCTGGCGGCCCCGGGCGTGATCGCGGCCGGGTGTTCGCCGCCGGGGGCTGAACGGCTGGCCAGGCAGGTCTTTGACGCCGGGCTCGCGCATACGGTGCTCGTGGTCTCGCTGGGCCACCCAGACCGGCGGCTGGACACGGTCTGCACCATGCTGAGCGCCGACACGGTCCTCATGCGGCCGGCCACGGCCTACTCCCTGACCGCCCGGGTCCTGACACCGGGCGGTGACGGCCTGCGGGTGTCGCATCCGCAGGCCTTCCTCGCCGCGGCGGCCGCGGCGGCCGGCCTGGACCGGCTGCGGGTGATCGAGACCGGGCTCGGCCCCGTGGCCGCGGGCCGCGAGCAGTGGGATGACGCCGGCAACCTGCTCGTGCTGGGCCCGGGGCTGGTGGTATCGCACGAGCGCAACGTGGCCACCCACGCCAGGCTCGAACGATGCGGCATCGAGGTGATCACCGTGCCCGGCAGCGAGCTGTGCGGCGCCCGAGGCGGTCCGCGCAGTCTGTGCTGCCCGGTGAGCAGGGATCCGGCGTCGCTCCCCTGCGACTTATTCAGGAACCTCTAAGGATGCGCTTAGCGTAGTTGCCTGGCTTCCATGGGCCCGGCGCGGTAAGGTTCGGCTCGTGGAGCTAAATGTCTCAAGTCGATATCACGATGATCACACAATCGTGACCATTTGCGGTGAGATCGACCTTTATACCGCTCCGCGGTTGCACAGCGAGCTCGCCGCCGTCCTGGTCGATGGCATGCCCGCCCGGGTTGTGATCGACATGTCCGGCGTGGAGTTCTGCGACTCGACCGGCATGAACGTGCTGCTCTCCTGCCTGCGCCGGGTGCGCGAGCGGGGCGGCGAGCTAGAGATCGCCTCCCCGAAGCCCGCGGTGCGCAAGATCCTTCAGGTGACGGGCCTCGACTCGGTGTTCACGCTCGTAGACGACGCGACCATTAAGGGTCTGAGCCGCCCCAAGCCCGCCGTCCCGCGCAATTAGGCAGGTTGTTGGCCTAGGATCGGCCCATGTCAGCAGGGTCCCACGTCGCCGATGTCGCGGTGGTCATTCCGGCGCGGAACGAGGCGGATTGCATCGCCGCGACCGTAACGGCCGCGGCCGGGCTGGCCGGCGTGGGCCTCGTCGTGGTCGTCGACGACGGCTCCAGGGACGCCACGGGCGCCATCGCCCGTCGGGTCGGCGCTGTGGCCATCCGGCACGCCAGGAACAGGGGCAAGGCGGCCGCGATGCAGACCGGCGCCGACGCGGTGAGCCTGGTCGACCAGCGCGAGCACCGCGAGCGTCCCCGGCACCTGCTGTTCCTCGACGCGGACCTGGCCGAGTCGGCCGCGCAGGCCGGGCCGCTGACTGATCCGGTGATCGCGGGCACGGCCGACATGACCATCGCCGTCTTCGCCGCGACCGTCAAGCTTGGCGGGCACGGCCTGGTCGTCGGGCTGTCCGGAGCCGGCATCCGCCGGGCCACCGGCTGGCAGCCGGCCCAGCCGCTGAACGGGCAGCGCTGCCTGACCAGGGCGGCGTTCGAGGCGGCTCGCCCGCTGGCGAGCGGCTGGGGCGTGGAGACGGCGCTCACCATCGACTTGCTGCGCAAGGGACTTCGGATCACCGAGGTCGAGGTGGAGCTCGCGCACCGGGCCACCGGGACCGGATGGCGTGCCCAGCTGCACCGTGCGCACCAGCTCACCGACGTCGCCAGGGCGCTCGCCGTCCGGCTATGACCAGGCGGCCGGGGACCCGACCCCACGCCGGACTGGCGGGGACCGTCAAAACGATGGGGCACGCGAGGTCCGGGGGGACCGCCGGGCTCATCGCCATCGGGGTCAGCGTGGCGTTCACGCTGGCCGTCGCGGTGGCCGGGCCTTCGGTCATGGAACCGGCGCTGCCGGGCCGCCCCGGACAGCCGCCCTGGTCGCTTAGCCTGCACCCCTCGCCTTACCTGGCGGTCGGCCTGACCGCGGCGGGCCTGGCCGCCGGAACGCTCGGGCTGGTGCTCGTGCTAGGGGCGGTCCGCGGCGGCTGGTCGTTTCCGGCGCGGGCCGTGCTGGTGGCGGGGCTGCTGGCGGCCGCCGCCCTAACGCTGGTGCCGCCCTTCGGGTCGTCGGATCACCTCAGCTACGCCGCCTACGGGCGGATGCTCGTCACCGGCCATAACCCTTACACGACGACGCCGGCCCAGCTGGCTGCCCTCGGCGACCCCGTTGCCCGGGCGGTGCAGGACTGGTCGGGGATGCCGTCGGTCTACGGGCCGCTCGCGACCGCGATCCAGGGGCTGGCCTCGCTCATCGGCGGGACCTCCGTGCGGCTCACCGTGTTCGTGCTCGGCCTGGCGAACCTGGTCGCCTTCGCCGTCACCGCGCTGCTACTGCACCGGATGACGCGCCGTGATCCAGTGCAGCAGCTGCGCGCGGCCCTGCTGTGGGCCTGCAACCCGCTGCTGCTCCAGGTGCTCGTGGCCGGGGCGCACGTAGATGGCCAGGCAGTCGTCTTCGGCGTCGCCGCAGTGGCGGTCTGTGCCGGGGGGGCCAGGGGGGCCAGGGGGATACGGGGGGGCGGGGAGCCCCCCCCTAGGGGGGTCTGGGGGGATGGGTCCCCCCAGGAGCGGGGGGGGTTTGGGGGGGGTCGTCCCCCCCGGGCCAGCACAGCGGCGATGGCCGGGGTCCTGGTCGGCCTCGGGTTCGCCGTCAAGGTCACGTCCGCGCTGGTGGGGCTGGGGCTTGCCATCGCGCTTGTGCTTATCCTCGGGCGCCGGTGGCGGCGGCTCGTGCCGCCGCTGGCGGCGCTCGGCGCCGGGTTCGCCGTGACCGCGGGAGCGGCCGTGGCCATCGGCGGGTCCGCCATGCTTCAGCAGTCGTCGCGGGCGAGCGACATGGTGTCGATCGGGTCGCCCTGGCGGGTGATCCGGACGATCATTCACCTCGCGGTAGCCGGAACGGCCGCGACCGACATCGTGAAGTTCGGGGCCATCGCGCTGGCGGCGGTGCTCGCGGTGCTGCTCATCCGCGGGCTGCCTGGCCTGTTGCCCGGGCGCGAGCCGGGAGCCGGTGCGGGTCCGGATCCGCATCCGTACGCGGGCGTCGCCTTCGCGCTCGTGGTCGCCTGGCTGTTCGCCTGGCCCTACGTGCTGCCGTGGTACGACGCGCTCGGCTGGGCGCTGCTGCCGCTGGTTCTCCTCCCGTCCGCTCCCGCCGCCGAGGGGCTGATCTGGCTGCTGCTCGCCAGGACCGCGGCGCTTGCCTTCGGCTACCTGCCCGCGCGGCAGACGAACGCGGCGCTGCCGGCCGGGCTCGGCTGGCTGCAGCCCGTGATCAGGCGCGGGGTGACCCCTGCGGTCATCGCCGCGGCCACGGCCTGGCTGGTGGTCCTGATGGTGCGCTCACGCCGTTCTGCGCGGGCGGAGCGGCGGGTCCCGCAGGCACCGCCTCCCGCTCCGTTGCCTGGCGCGCCTCCGTGCGTCATGCCGGAGGCATGCCAGCAGGCGCCGCCGGGCGAAGCGCCCGCGAGGGAGGCCAGCAGATGAGCACCGCCACCGGAGTCCCGGCCGCGGCCGAAGCAGGCCGCCGGGGACCCGCGAGCTGGCCCGGCCGCCTGTCCGGGCGCGTGGCCAGCTGGCCGCCGTGGGCGGTCACCGGGCTCGGGGTGCTGGCCTGGATCGCCGCGCTGGCCGCCGTCGAGCCGCTGGTGCGCGGGTACCTGACCAGCGTGCCCGACCAGCGGATGGCGGACCTCAACGTCTACCGCACGGGGGGCCTGAGCGTGCTGCAGGGCCAGCCGCTTTACTCCGTGCTGACCCAGCCGCCGCAGCTGCTCCCGTTCACCTACCCGCCGGTCGCGGCGCTTTTCGCGGTGCCGCTGGCGCTGATGCCCTGGCCCGCCGCCCAGCTGGTGTGGGTGTCGTTCATCTACGTGCCGCTCGCGGTGGTCATCTGGTTCGCGTTCGCGCCGTTGCTGCGCCGCGCGGGGCGGCTGCGCGCGGTCGTATTCGCGGTCGTATTCGCGGCCTGCGCGTACCTGTTCCCGCTGCGCGACGAAATGCGCTTCGGCCAGGTGGACCTGGTCCTGCTCGCGATGGCGGTGGCGGACTGCGCGGCCCGCGCGCCGCGCTGGCCGCGTGGCGCGCTAGTGGGGCTCGCCACCGCGATCAAGCTGGTGCCCGGGGTGTTCATCGTGTACCTGTGGCTGTCGGGACGGCGGCGCGCCGCGGTGACCGCGGCGATCGCGGCGCTAGCCTGGACGGTCGGCGCCTGGCTGCTGCTGCCCAGTGATTCGGTCACCTACTGGACGAGCGTGATATTCGAATCCGGGCGGCTCGGGTCCAACGCAGGCACGTCCAACCAGTCGCTGCGCGGCATCCTGCTCAGGGAATTCCTGCCTGGCCAGGCCCCCGGCGCGGTGTGGGTCGCGGTGGCTGTCGTGGTGGCGGTGGCCGGTTTCGCGCTGGTCCGGCGGCTGGCGCGGGAGTCCAGGGAAATGGAGGCCATCGCGGTCACCGCGCTGCTCTGGGTGCTCCTTTCGCCGGTCTCCTGGATCCACCACTTCGTCGTCGTGGTGGTGGTCATCGGCGCGATCCTGGCGGACGGGCGCTCGCCGCGGCGGGTCGCCCTCGCAGCGGGGACCGCCGCGTTCTTCGCTCTGACCATCCCCTGGTGGGGCCAGTCCCTGCTCGGCCGGCACGACGTGCCGACGCTGGCGGCCGGGGTGGTGCAAGACGCCTTCGGGATCGCCGCCGTGGCGCTCGTGGTGATTATCGGCCGGCTGCGCGCCGCGGACCGGCGCGCCCCGGCCCGTTAACTTTCCGCAATGGATATAGTGCGTCGCGTGATACCGGTTGCCCTGATACACCACCCGCAGCCCGTGCTCGGGCCCGTCATCGGTGCGTTCGGCATCCTGATCGCGGTCATTGCTCACCGGCGGGCGGCCCGGGCGGTAGCCGAATGCACGGCGCTGATCAACGGTAGTGTCGGTTCGCGCGGGACAGTCGACCCTCGTGCGCTGCGCGACCTCGCGGTCGTGCGCTATGACGCGCTGAGCGAGATGTCCGGCCAGCTGTCTTTCTCGGTCGCGCTGCTCAACGCGCTCGGCGACGGCGTGGTGCTCAGCTCGATCAACGGGCGGTCGGAAACCCGCACCTACGCCAAGGTCGTGCGGTCAGGCCACGGCACCCAGGCGCTGTCGCCAGAAGAAGAGCATGCGGTCCGGGCGGCGAGGCTCGGGCAGGGCCTGCCCGCCGCCACGGATCCCGCGATGCTGGCATTATGTGGGCTATGCCTTATGCCTACCTGGGGCCCGAGGGGACCTTCTCCGAGGCGGCGCTGCGCGCCGTCGACCCCGCTGCCGAGCCGCTATCCTGCCCCACTATCCAGGCTGCCCTCGCCTGCGTGCGCGACGGCACGGCGGAACGGGCCGTGGTTCCCATCGAGAGCTCGGTCGAGGGAGTCGTCACCGCGACCCTCGACGACCTAGCCACGGGTAACGACCTGGTCATCGTGGCTGAGCTGCAGATCCCCATCGCGTTCGCGCTGCTGGCCAGGCCGGGCACCACGCTCGGTGACATCAAGAGGGTAGGCGGCCATCCGCAGGCCATGCCGCAGTGCCGCGGCTGGCTCGCCGCCAACCTGCCGGACAGCGAGTGGGTCCCGCTCGCGTCCAACGCGGAGGCGGCCCGGCAGGCCGCGGACGGGAACGTGGACGCCGCGCTCGCGGGCGCCTTCGCCGCGGACAGGTACGGCCTTGAGGTCATCGCGCCCGACGTGCACGACCGGGCCAACGCCGTCACCCGGTTCGTCGTGGTGTCACCGACCGGGCCGCTGCCCGCGCGCACCGGGGCGGACCGGACGTCGCTGGCCGCGTTCCTGGTCGAGGACCACCCGGGCGCGCTGCTCGAGATCCTCACCGAATTCGCGGTGCGCGGCATCAACCTGACCACCATCCAGTCGCGGCCCACCGGCGACCGGCTCGGTCAGTACTACTTCTTCATCGACTGCGAGGGCCATGTCGACGACGCGCGGGTCGGCGAGGCGCTGATGGGGCTGCGCCGGGTATGCCGCGAAGTGCGCTTCCTCGGCAGTTACGCCAGGTGCGACGGCGGCAGCACCCAGGTGCGGCCGGGAACCTCGGACGTCGAGTTCGCCGAGGCTGCCGCCTGGCTGGGACGGCTGCGCTTCGGCCGCCCTTAGACCCCGGAGCCGGAAGCCGGGGCAGGGGAACACGCACCGGGTCCGTTCGGGAAAATGATCTTTACAGGTACCCTCCCGAACCTGGGCGCTGGTGCTGTGCCTCCTGATCGGGCTGCGGCATCATGCCGGGCGGCAGGGCGCGGCGCATCTGCTCGAGCTGGGCCCGGGCCGCCATCTGCTGGGCGAACAGCGTCGTCTGGATGCCGTGGAACAAGCCCTCGAGCCAGCCCACCAGCTGAGCCTGGGCGACCCGCAGTTCGGCCTCGCTCGGCACCTCGTTCTCGGTGAACGGCAGCGTCAGCCGCTCCAGCTCGTCGACCAGCTCGGGCGCGAGTCCGTCTTCGAGTTCCTTGATGGAGCTCTGGTGGATCTCTTTCAGCCTGGCCCGGCTCTTCTCGTCCAGGGGAGCCGCCCTGACCTCCTCGAGCAGCTGCCTGATCATGTTGCCGATCCGCATGACCTTGGCCGGCTGCTCGACCATCTCGGTGACCGAGCGCTCGCGGCTCCCGCTCTGTTCGCTGACCGACGTCGCGATGCCGTCCGGGCCCACCACGAGGACCTGCGGGTGCTCTTGTGTTTGAGGATTCATCCCGTCACTCATGCCCCTAGTCTGTCCCATCGCCCTGCTGCTCAGGTCCGCGGGGTCAGTCTGGCCGGAGCAGGATCTTGCCGATGTGCTCGCTGGCCGCCATGGCCCGGTGCGCCTGCGCCGCCTGCGACATGGGCAGCTCCCTGTCGATGACGGCGGCGACCTTCCCGGCGTCGATGAGCGGCCACACGTGGTCGCGCACGGCCGCCACGACCGCGGCCTTCTCGTTCACCGGCCGGGCCCGCAGTGTCGTCGCGTGCACGCTCGCCCGCTTGCCCTGCAGGACACCCAGGTCGATCTCGGCCCGGCTGCCGCCCTGCCGGCCGATGATGACCAGGCGGCCGCCGGTGGCCAGCGCGGCCAGGTTGCGGGCCAGGTAGCTGGCGCCCATGATGTCGAGGATCACGTCGGCGCCCGAGCCGCCGGTGGCGTCAAGCAGCGCCGCGACGAAATCCTCGTCCCGGTAGTTGATGGTCACGTCGGCGCCGAGCTCACGGCAGCGGGCCAGCTTCTCCGGCGATCCGGCGGTGCAGGCCACCCTGGCGCCGAAGGCCTTGCCGAGCTGGATCGCCATCGTGCCAATCCCGCTGCTGCCGCCGTGCACGAGCAGTGTTTCGCCGGCGGCCAGCCCGGCGAGCTGGAAGACGTTCGAATACACCGTGCACGCGGTCTCGGGGAACGCGGCGGCCGCCGCCACGTCCACCCACGCGGGGACCGGCAGGACCTGCCCCGCGGGCACCACGACTTGCTCCGCGTAGCCGCCGCCCGTCAGCAGCGCGCACACCTCGTCACCGGGCCGCCAGCCCGTGACGCCGTCACCGACGGCCCGGACGCGGCCCGAGCATTCCAGGCCCGGGTACGGCGGCGCGCCTGGCGGCGGCGGGTAGCGTCCCTCCCGCTGCATCAGGTCCGCGCGGTTCACACCGCTGGCGGCGACGTCGATGACCACCTCACCAGGGCCGGGGATCGGGTCGGGCACCTCGAGCCAGCGCAGCACCTCGGGTCCGCCGGGCTCGGTGATGACGACGGCGCGCATGTACCCCTCCTGTGTTCGGCTGCCGGGCGTGCCAACTCTGCCATCCCGGGGCCATCTGCTAGACAGAGAGGCCGGTATCGCAACTGAGTGCCACCACTCCGGTGCGCTGGGTATCGAAATCGCGCGTGATTTGGCTTACGCTCGGAGAGATGTACGAACCCGGCCCGCATGCGCGCCCCATCCATGAGGACCAAGAGGGACGACCCGTGACGATGAACAACGATACGCCGCAGGTCTTCGGCGAAGACACGCACGACTATCCGCCGGATCCCGGTCCGTTCCCGGAGCCTGACGGCGAGACCTTCACGGCCTTCCGCGGGTGGGCAGGCTGGGGCGATCGGGTCGAGCCGGTAGCGCCAGGCGACGACCACCCGCAACCGTCGTTCTCACCTTATGAGCCCCCTCCCTATCAGCCGGAGTATCCGCTACGGCCCGGGCCGGGGCAGGCGGGTTACCCGCAGGGTCCTGGCTACGCGCCGGACTCGGGCTACGCGCCGGACTCGGGCTACGCGCCGGACTCGGGCTACGCGCCGGACTCGGGCTACGCGCCGGACTCGGGCTACGCGCCGGACTCGGGTTACGCGCCGGACTCGGGCTACGCGCCGGACTCGGGTTATGTGCGGCGGCTGGGGTACCCGCAGGACCGGGGGGACGACCGCGATCCGGGAGACCAGCGCGATTCCGGGTTCGACCGCGCCTCCGGGTACGCGAACCAGTTCGGGTACCTGAACGACTCCGGTTACGCCGATGACGCGGCCTATCCGGGCGAGACCGGGCAGGACCCGGATGCGGGCCACACCCCGGACGTAAGTTACGCCCCGGAGGCGAGCTACGCGCCGGCGGTGAGTTACCCGCGGAATCCGGCCTACCTGGGCGACCTAGGCTTCGTGCCTGCCGCTGGCCCCGTGCCGCTGATGCAGCCCCTGCCAGGTCAGCAGGAGCAGGTCATCGCCCGGCCGGCCATGGCTGCGCCGTTGCCGACGAGGGTTCCGCCGGTGGCGGCTGACGGCCGCGGCGCAGTCCGGGACGAGGGATTCATCCCGCCGCCGACGGCCGCGGATCCGGAGTACGCGCGGGAGACCTCCGACAGCCTGACCACCGAGTCGCTGCTGCACGGCAAGCGGGCGGCACCTGGGTCGGGCTGGCGCCGCAGTGTGTACCGGGCGACCGGCGGGCTGCTGCGGTTCGGTGAGTCGGCGGCCGAGATGCGCCGCCGGGATCTCATCAACCGGGTCAGGACTCCCGTCGCGGGCGGTCATCACCGGGTCGCGGTGCTCAGCCTCAAGGGTGGCGTCGGCAAGACGACGACCGCGGTAGGACTCGGCGCGACGCTCGCCACGCTGCGGGGCGACCGGGTGATAGCCATCGACGCCAACCCCGACCGCGGCACGCTGTCGGACAAGGTTCGGCTGGAAACGGCCGCCACGATCAGGGACCTGCTGAACGAGCGCGACCAGGTCAGCCGGTACGCCGACGTGCGCGCCTTCACTTCCCAGGCGCCGAGCCGGCTCGAGGTGCTCGCCTCCGACCGCGATCCCGGGGTGTCCGTCGCCTTCGGCGCGGACGACTACCGTGACGCGGCGCGGATGCTCGAGCACTTCTACTCGATCTGCATCACCGACTGCGGCACCGGCCTGCTGCACTCGGCCATGTCCGGCGTGCTGCGGCTGGCCGACCAGATCGTCCTGGTCAGCTCGCCGTCGGTGGACGGCGCGCGAAGCGCGAGCGCCACCCTGGACTGGCTGGAGGCCCACAATTGCGGCGACCTGGTCAGGAACGGGGTCGTCGTGCTGTCGGCGATACGGCCGAAGAGCAAGAGCACCGTCGACCTCAACCGGCTTGAGCATCACTTCGCCGCCCGGTGCCGTGCGGTGGCCCGGATCCCCTATGACCCGCACCTCGAGGAGGGCGCGGAGATCGAGCTCGAGCTGCTCAGCAGCGAAACGGCCGAGGCGTACCTGGCCTTGGCCGCGGTCGTCGGCGACGGGCTCGCCTGGCCGCGCCGGCTGACGTCCCGTTCGGGGTTACCGACACGCCGGGCGCAAGCCCCGCCGTTCAGGGCGGGTAAGCCCGGAAATTGCGGTAAGCTGCGAGGTAACAGGACGGCGACAGCCAAGCCGTCTTTGCCCGGGGACTAGCCACCGTGGGAGTTCCTGCGCTCGCCCCGGGACACGGGGCGTACGCCCGCATCAGACGCCGGCGAAAGCCGGTGCGGCGGGAACCACCCGGAGGGCCGCGTGAGCGGCCAGCCGGGAATCCCGGTCCTTCAGGGCCGGGAGGATGTCAACGTAGGCTGTTACGCACTGGAGGGCTCGCCTAGTGGCCGATGGCGATGGTCTTGAAAACCATTAGGGCGTTGACGCGTCCTCGTGGGTTCGAATCCCACGCCCTCCGCTGACTGGCTGACCAGGTAATACGTGCTGGACGGCTCCGGGGGCGGCCTCATTGCCGCGCCGGAAACGGATGCCCGGTCATGATCCGTCACTTGGCAGCAGCGCGACGACCTGCTCGGCCGAGTCGACGTGCACTTGCAGCCGGACGTACTGATCCAGGACCTGGGTAATCCGGCTAGCGGATGACGGCTAGGCGGTTTGCGTTCGACCGGACGAATGCATAAAGCGCACGCGAGCACACCGGATTTCCGCTTGGAGTCATGATGCCCGCCTGCGGTAACCTATGCGTGGCTGCCGCCGCGTGACGGCATTCGGACGCCAGCGCTTCGCGCACATGGTCCCGCCCATCATGGGTGGCTAACACACCAATCTCGCCAACAGCCAAGTCCGGCCGGGGCAGCTGTTCCCTTATGCGCGCCTCCAGCGCGCATGCCGTCACGCTGCGAGGAGTCCTGTGAGCTGATGAGCGACGTATACATGTTCGCCGACGAGACCGGCAACCTGGATTACAACGTGTTCGGAGGCGGGTCGCGGTATTTCGGGATTGGCACCGCCATGTGGAAGGGGGACCACGGCGAGCACCTATGGCAGGCAGCTCAGCTGCGGTTCAAGCATGCCAGGGAAGGCGTTGAGCTGCCGGCGGGATATCACGCCAAGGACGACCGCCATGTCACGCGCACGGAGGTCTACCAGCTCATCGCAGCGCAGGCCCCGCGCTTCGATGCGACGTTCCTGGCCAAATCGAAGGCGTTCCCCAACGTCCGCGCCAGAGGCGAGAACTACCTGTACCAGATGGCCTGGTTTCTGCACTTTAAGGAGATCGCCAAGCGGGTGACCGGGGGCGGCGACACGCTGTACGTCGCCGTGGCGACGCTCGGCACCAAAGCTTAGGAAGAAGGCATTCCAGCAGGCCATCGAGGAGGTCTGTCAGTATCACGCGCCGCGATGGTGCAACGTGGTCGTCGCGCACTGGGATTCGGCTACGAGTTGGGGTCTGCAGGTTGCGGACTATGGCCTGTGGGCGGTTCAACGGCGCCTAGAGCGAGGCGACGACAAGTACATGTGGGCAGTGCAGCCCACGCTGGGCTCAGAGTTCCTGCCCTGGGGCAAGGCATGAGTGTGGCCGGCTATCCCGCTCTCACGGGAAGAGGTCCCCTGGACCTCTTGTTACCGGCCACCTCCAGTAGACGGCGTAACGGGGGCGCCGTCAAGCACCCGGACCGCCTAGGCCGTTACCACTGCTCCTCACTTAGGATACGCCTTCCTGCCTGCCATTTGCAATAATCGTACTTGAGTTTGATATTTCTAGTACTACTGACATATGGTGAACTTAGGTACGAACGAGTGACCGCCACCGGTTTCAACCCGTGACGGGCTGATCGTCGCCACGCTGACGCGTGCCGCCGAGCGGCATGCTCCCTGGCGCGAGCCTGAGGAAGCGGAGATGGCCGTCGCGGTGGCAGGCTGCAGGAAATGCCGGCTGACCGTAGCAACCTGCGTACTTCTATCGGGTCCTCGTGTCACCGGAAGAGGCACCGGCACGTCCGTGCTGGTGCTACCGGCATTGAGCACCCCGTCTCAATGGCGCCGGTGTTTCGCCCGCGCCGCGCCTTCTTTCCCTGGACTATGGAGCATAGCCAGGACAGATCCGGACAGTGTAGTGACATGAGGTACGTGTGAGGAGTGAGTTCTCTTCGGGAGTGTCACGGGTTGCTCGAATCCCGTGCCCTCCGCTGAGCTTGACCGGCGGCGAGTAGTCTCGGCGGCATGGGAAGCGAGGCAGTGCCCCCTTTTACCGTGCTCGAGGCGGTAAGCCGGTGGCAGTTCGCGCCGGTGGTGACGGCCTTCGCCGCGGTGGCAGCGGGTCTTTACCTGTGGGGCGTGCTGCGCGTGAGGAGGCGCCATCCGGCGCGCCCGTGGCCGCTGCACCGGACCGGCTTGTTCCTGGGCGGCCTGGCCGTCGTCGTCATCGCCACGCAGAGCGGTATCGGCAGCTATGGCGACGTGCTGTTCTGGGATCACATGGTGCAGCACCTGCTGCTCCTCATGGTCGCGCCGCCACTGCTCGTCCTCGGCCAGCCGGCCACGCTGTTCTTGCACGCGAGCCGGAACCCGCTTCACACCTGGGCCAAGAAGGCGCTACGCTCGCGCGTGCTGGCCGCTATCACCTGGCCGCCGTTCGGGGTGGCGCTCTACACCGCCACGATCGTCGGCACGCACCTCACCGGCTTCATGAACCTGGTAGAGACCAACGGCGCCGTACACAACGGCGAGCATGTGCTGTACCTGGTCGCCGGTTACCTGTATTTCCTGCCGCTGATCGGCCGCGAGCCGATCCGGTGGCGGGTCTCCTATCCGTCCCGGATCTTCCTCCTCTTCATCGCCATGCCGGTGGACGCCTTCACGGGCCTGGCGCTCGGTTCCGAGGGCGGCAACCCGTTCCCTGGCCTGGCGAAGCAGCGCCCGAGCTGGGCGCCGAGCGCCCTTACTGACGTGCACATCGGCGGCGCGGTGATGTGGGTGGGCGGCGCCGGCATCATGTTCGTGCTCGTGATGGCGGTGTTCTTCGCCTGGAGCCGGGAGAAGCGCAGCGACGGCGGCCTCGGCTGGCTCGAGTCCGCGCGCCGCTCGAACTTCGCCACGCTCGTCAGCGCGCATCAGGACGCCAACGCCGGCCGCGCCGGATCGCCGCCAGCCGCCCCGGCCAGCGACGAAAGCGTGGACGACGACGAGCACCTGGCGGCCTACAACGCCTTCCTGGCCCGCATCAACAAGCCCCAGGACCGGTGACGGGGCCCGGCGCGCGACACGCCGGTAGGGCTTTCTAAGCAAATCTAGGGTTCGGGCTAGATCCGGCCATAGAGTCCGATGCTATGGATCCGGTGCGCAATCCGTACGCTCCCGGCGCGGGGCAGCGACCGCCCGAGCTCACCGGGCGCGACCGGGAGATCCGTCAGTTCGAGGTGGTCCTCGAGCGGGTAGCCCGCGGCCGCCCGGAGCGGAGCATGGTGCTGACCGGGCTTCGCGGGGTCGGCAAGACGGTGCTGCTGAACACGTTCAGGTCGATGGCCCTGCAGCGGCTGTGGGGTACCGGGAAGATCGAGGCCAGGCCGGACCAGTCGATCCGGCGGCCGGTCGCGGCCGCGCTGCACATGGCCGTGCGGGAACTCGCGCCCCGGCATCGCGCCCCGGACCGGGTCGAATATTTCCTCGGTGTCCTCAAGGCCTTCGCGCTGCGCGATCCCAAGGCGCCCAAGGGGTCCTCGGTCACCATCGCGCTGGGCATTGACGTGCCCGCCCAGCGCGGCCGGGCGGATTCCGGCGACCTGGAGGTCGACCTCACAGAGCTGTTCGCCGAGGCCGCCTCGGTCGCGGCCGATCTGGGCGTCGGGATCGCGCTGTTCGTCGACGAGATGCAGGACGTGCCCGCGGCCGACGTGTCCGCCCTGTGCGCTGCCTGCCACGAGCTGTCGCAGACGGGCGGTCCGCTCATCGTAGTCGGCGCGGGCCTGCCGCATCTGCCGTCCGTGCTCTCGGCGAGCAAGAGCTACTCGGAGCGGCTGTTCAGGTACACGCGCATCGACCGCCTGGAGCGGGAGGCCGCCGACCTGGCGCTGCTCGCCCCGGCCCAGCGGGAGGACGTGACCTTCACCAGTGAGGCGCTCGACGCGCTGTACGCTGCCGCCGACGGTTATCCCTACTTCGTTCAGGCCTACGGCAAGGTGACCTGGGACGTGGCCGCGTCGAGCCCGGTGACCGCCGCTGACGTGAGCGTGGCCGCCCCCGAGGCGGAGGGTGAGCTGGCCGTCGGGTTCTTCGGCAGCAGGTATGAGCGGGCCACGCCTGCCGAGCGCGAGTACATGCGGGCGATGGCCGCTACCGGGGATGACCCGGTGCCGACCTCGGTCGTGGCCGACGAGCTCGGGCGTAAGCCGTCCAGCTTGTCGCCCGCCCGGGACGGGCTGATCAAGAAGGGCCTCGTCTACAGCTCCGAGCGCGGCCTGATCGCGTTCACCGTCCCGCACTTCGGCAAGTTCCTGCGCTCTCAGCCCATTTAGGCGCGCTTGCCCTCCGCTTGCGTTCCGCGGGGTCTACTCCACCATCGGGTTGTCTACGGAATTTCCTAGAGTCTTCTAGATAACGGCAGACTCACGGGTCCCGATGGGGCCCAGGACCTCATCGGTATCCGCGTCGAGCACCGCCGCGCGGACCACGGGCCTGCGTGCCTGAAGGTAGACGGCGAAGACGATGTCGACCCGCCGTCCGCGTGCCATCCCCGGGAACACCACGAACCGCCAGCACCCTTCCCGCCAGACATCCGACGGCGCCCCGGCGGAGACCTGGCCGGCGTATTTGCGCCACAGTGAGCTCGCGTGCAGGGCGGCCATGGTCCGCCCGACCGGTATCCTGCGCAGCTCGCAGGGCTCGGAATAACCGAGCCTGACCATGATCTCGCCGAGCTCGGGCGACAGAAAGGCGATGAGGGCCAGCTCGAAGGCCAGCACGGCGAGCCAGAGTTCGGCCTCGGCCGGGGAAGACGGCATGCGGAGCGGGGGCAGGCCGAGCGTGGCGATGGCGGAGGCGCACAGCAGGCCGGGGCGCGCGATGGTCCGCAGTCCGATCGGCGTGCCGCTGAGCTCGCCGAAACAGCCGCAGCCTGAGTCTGGGCGCCGCTGCCTCATCTCGTTCAGGGCGCCCACCGCGATGAGGAAGAACAGCGCCGCACCCGTCCGCACGATGGTCGCGGGCAGGCCCGGTGGGACGCCGCCGAAGGTGCCGGCCGTGCCGATCAGCCCGAGACCCAGGCCGAGCTCGGTCACGAACATCAAGATCATGATCGGGCGCTGCACGTGGACGGGGAACAGCCCGGTCGGATCCGTGCGGGCGGTGTCAGCATGCCCCCGCAGCGCCCGCCATACCTTGGCCGCGCACGCGCCGAGGAGCATGACGGCCAGCAGCGGGATCTGCACCTCCCGGACGGCGGTGAGCATGCCTCAGCCGCCGATCATCATCGTGGCGTTGAAGCAGCCGACTTCCAGGGCACCGCCGAGTTCGACGAAGGCGGCCATGGTGAGATCGGCGATCCGGCCCTTCCGCGAGGTCCCGCAGGTGACACAGCGATCGCAGAACAGCCGGGCGGTCGCCCCGCAGCTGGTTACCGGGAGGACCCTGCTGCGTTCGGCGCAGTCGTTCCGCAACGTGAGCAGGCTGCCCACCGACAGGTAGGGGAGGCGTACGCAGCCGTGCCCGGTGGCGTGCGGATCGACCGCGTGCTCCTCGACCTCGTGCAGGTCACCGGAACACGCCGGCGGCACCGAGGCGGCATGCTCGCAGCTCGTCTCGGGATCAAGGGCCGGGTAGGCCAGCCCGACCAGGTTCGCCGGCTCTTCTCCCGGCTCATGCCAGACCGCGGTCCCGCTGACCGGATCGGGCACGTGGCCGCTGACCATCGGCGCGGCCGGCGGATGGCCGGCCCGGTAGGGAGGCTGTGACGTCGCCGGTATCAGGGCCTGCAGGAAGCCGTCGTGCTTCAGGCCGATCACGTCGATCAGGTAGCCGGGCTCGAGCCGCGGGAAGCGGACCTGAATCCGCCCGGTGGCCTCGGGCCCGATGATCACGATCCGGCGGCCCTTGGCCGGGCCCTCGTCCACGAGCAAGCTGGCCGGCCCGTCCCGTTCGATGATCGTCCCGGTGACCCGGCCGACCTCGGCCCAGATCCGGTCCACCACTGGCCCGCCGGGGAGGCGGCGGCGGACGATTGCGTGATCGCCTTGCCTGAGGGCCGCCTGTGAAACCGGCCCGCCGCGCCAGGCCTCCGCGGAAGCCGCCAGCGGAAAACGCTGCTCGCCCCGCTCGGTGAGCAGGACGAGAATGTGCGGGCTGACGTCTAGGATCGTCCCCGTTACCGTATATACCAGAGACCGCTCCGCGACCCCGGTGCCGCCATCTGCCGCCCCTATAGGCGAAAAGTCCGATTCGTCTCGCTGACCCAGGACCGCTGCCCTGAGCAGCGATCTGCGCGCGAAACGTGTCGGACTGGCGGAGTCCGTGACATCGTCGCACCAACGGGGAATGTCAGCCAAATGCCGCACTTGCCCTCCGTGGGATTGCATAGGCCTCGGATATGACCCTGCTTGGTGCGGCCAGTTACGTCAAGTCATTCGGACACAATTGTCCGTGAGGACACAGAGATACATCCCCGGCGGATAGCCGGATCGGCGTACGGCCCATCACTTAGCCACCACGCCCAGCACGGAACGTAGTCAGTCCGACTACCTTAAGTAAGGTAGTCGGCATGAGCTGCGCCGGCAATCACGAGGAATCACGCGCCAGCGCCGACGATGCCGCTTTCCGTGACTACGTCCTCACCCGGGGGAGCGCGCTGCTGAGAATGGCCATCATGCTCACCGGGAACCGGGCCGACGCCGAAGACCTGGTGCAGGCGGCCCTGGCCAAGACCTACCTGGCCTGGAGCAAGATCAACGATCATGCCGCGCTTGACGCTTACGTGCGGCGCGCGATGGTCAACACGCACATATCGTGGTGGCGCCGCCGCAGGCTCGAGGAATTCCCGACCGATGAACTGCCCGATCAAGTGGTAGCCGACCATGCGCGGGAAAGCGATATGGCCGAGGTCGTGCGGCGGGCGCTTGACCGGCTGCCGCAGCGGATGCGGGCCGCCGTCATGCTCAGGTATTTCGAAGACATGACCGAACCGGAAATCGCCGTGACGCTCGGCATCAGCCTAGGCACGGTGAAGAGCACGGTATCGCGAGCGGTGGCCAGGCTGCGTATTGACGCGGAACTCGGTGAAGATTCCGACTCTTAATGCACAACGCCACGAACTACGACTTATGCGTATTTATCGCAATGACAAGCATTAATTTATTACCCGGTCGGCAGGGTCTACTGCCGGGCGCCTGACTCATGGCACTATCAGGTAGGCAGGTCAGGCACCCTGAGGAGGTGGCTCGGTGCGGAGCACGATGATGGATCTCCCGCTGACGATCACATCGATCATGCGGTACGGCACGTCGGTATTCGGCGATCGAGAGGTTGTCACGTGGACGGGGGACGGGACCAGACGTCGTACTTACGCCGAAGCGGGCCGCCGGACCGCGCGGCTGGCTAACGCCCTACGCCGGCTGGGCGTCGACGCCGACCAGCGTGTCGGCACCTTCATGTGGAACAACGCCGAGCACCTCGAGGCCTATCTGGCGGTGCCCTCCATGGGCGCGGTGCTGCACACGCTGAACATCCGGCTCGCGGCGGCCGAGATCGGGTACATCGCCACCCATGCGGAAGACGACGTTGTCATCGTGGACGCGTCGCTCGTATCCAAGTTCGCCGAGATCCTGCCGCATGCGCCGACGGTTAAGCACGTGATCGTGACCGGCGGTTCGGTCGCCGAGACGCCCGGCGCCGACCAGCTCATCGGGGTGAGCGTGCACGACTACGAGGAACTGATCGCCCCCGAGACTGACTCGTTCGACTGGCCATCGCTCGACGAGCGGTCGGCTGCGGCGATGTGCTACACGAGCGGTACCACCGGGCACCCGAAGGGCGTCGTCTACAGCCACCGGTCCAGCTACTTGCATTCGATGGGCGCCTGCCTCGGGAATGCCTTCGCTCTTTCCGAGCAGGACCGCGTGCTGCCCGTGGTGCCCATGTTCCACGCCAACGCCTGGGGCCTAGCCTACGCCAGCCTGCTGTCCGGTGCTGCCCTGATCATGCCCGACCGGGACCTGCAGCCGGCCACGCTCGTCCGGCTCATCGGCGACGAACGTGTCACCGTGGCCGGCGGGGTGCCGACGATCTGGGCGGGCGTGCTTACGCATATGGGGGCCGAAGGCGGCGACCTGTCCTCGCTGCGCCTGGTCATCGCAGGCGGCTCCGCGGTGCCGCACGCGATGCTGGTCAGGTACGAATCGGAGCTCGGCGTGCGGCTGCTGCAGGCCTGGGGCATGACCGAGACCTCGCCGCTGGCCAGCGTGGCGAACCCGCCGTCGGGCGTCAGCAAGGAGGAGGAATGGTCGTACCGGGACAGCCAGGGCCGGCTGTTCTGCACCGTGGAGGGCCGGCTGGCCGGAGATGGCGGGGCGTTGCTGCCGAGCGACGGCGAGGCGGTCGGGGAGATCGAGATCCGCGGTCCCTGGGTGACCGGCTCGTACCACAAGGACGACGACCCGGCCAAGTTTCACGACGGCTGGCTGCGGACCGGTGATGTCGGCACGCTGGATGAGCGCGGCTTCATCCGGCTGACCGACCGGGCCAAGGACGTGATCAAGTCGGGCGGTGAATGGATCTCCTCGATGGAGCTCGAGAACATCCTGATGGCCCATCCCGATGTGGCCGAGGCCGCGGTGATCGGGGTCGCCGACGAGAAGTGGGGGGAGCGGCCGCTCGCGGCGGTGGTGCTGCGGTCCGGCGCGGAGGTGACCGCGGAGAAACTGCGGGCTTTCATGGCCGAGCAGATCCCGCGCTGGCAGCTTCCCGAGCGCTGGTGCTTCGTCGCCGAAGTGCCCAAGACCAGCGTGGGCAAGTTTTCCAAACGGCAGATGCGGCAGGCGTACCAGCGCGGCGACTACGCGATCATCGAGGTGCGCTGAACGCCACGGCGCGGATGCTTTGCCGGGGCGTGGTCTGTGCCGGTACGCTATGGCCCACCGCACCGGTCGTGCGGGTGTGGAGGATTCGCCTAGTCCGGTCTATGGCGCCGCACTGCTAATGCGGTTGGGCTTTACGGCCCTCCGGGGTTCAAATCCCCGATCCTCCGCTCTGACCAGCAGTTTTGTCCGGAAATGTCGGTCCGGGCGGGCTGCTGGTCCCGGCTTGGCGTGTCCATTGCGTGTCCATCACGGTCACCGGGCCGTTGTCTGTCCCGGCCATGACCTGCGCTGTACCGGCCTCAGCCTTGCCCGGAAACCTGCCAGATCACCGCAAGCCAGGGGTCGGCCGCAGTACTAGAACGCCGGTGGCTGGCCTGCGATCCCGGCTCTGGCTGGTGGGTGCCGGGGCCCGCCCGGGGACGACTCGCCCGGGGCGTGCAGCCATGACCAGCGAGGGAGCGCCCGCTCGCCTGCCACCGGGCGGACCGGGTTCAGCTGGCGAGGTCGAGGGCGGCGCGGATGATGCTGTCGGCGTCGGGGCCGTGGTGGCGGCAGGCATTCTCGGGTGAGCCGGGCTGGCCGGAGTGGGTCAAGCCCAGCGCGGTGGCCGGGATGCGGTTGGGGTATGCGGGTGGCCGCCGGGCATGGTGACCGGCAGTGCGACGCGGTCTGCCGGGACGATCTGGCCGGGGATCCACGACTGGGCCGGCTTGTCCCCCTGGCGGGTGCGCACCGCCCGGTGGAGTAGCCCCGAGGCTGGTCACGAAGGTGATGCCGGCTGCGGGGCCGGGCTGCTCCAGGCGCGTGGTGGCGGTGAGGGCTTCTGGCGGCGGCCATGGCCGCGATGCAGACCGCGGGTGCCTCGGTATGGCGTGATCGGCGCGGGGCCAGTGCGATGCGTTTCGTACCTTGGCCAGTACGGCCGCGCGCACCGCGCCGATCAGATCCCCCCGGCCGGCTTCTGGGCCGCAGCCACCCACGCCCACCCCGGCGACCTGGCAGCCCTCGGGACCGCGGCCCGGGTCTACGGCCTGTACCGCGATGCCGCCCAGCTCCACAAGAACGCTACCGCCCGCGGTGACGCCCGCGCCGCGCGCGCTCTCGTCGACTGCCTGCACGCGCTGGACCCCGCCGACCACCGCCCCGCCCGCTGGGCCGCCGCCCACGTCGCCCTCGATGATCCGGCCGCCGTGGCCCAGCTGGTGGTCGGCCTGCGGAAGGCCGGGGCGGAGGAGCAGGCGGCCCCGCTGGCGGAATGGACCGCCGCTCACGTCGCGCTCGATGATCCGGTCGCCGTGGCCGCGCTGCTGTACCTGCTGCGGGTGGCCGGGTCGGAGGAGCAGGTGGCCGCGCTGGCGGAACGGTTGCCCGCCGCGGGATTGTTCGATCTGTTCCTGAAGATCGATGATCATGAGAGGCGGTTCCGGTTCGGGCGGGAACCGGACAAGGCTGCGGCCGCCCCGTGGTCGTGGGAGGACCTGGAGTAAACCGGCCCGTCATAGCAAACGGGGCAGAGGCGGCCATTAACGAGGGCACGGGAAGCAGGGTGCCCCGGCAAACGCTCGACACCGGGATGACCGCGATCCTGGAACCAAGGCCCGGGTCGAAATGTCCCGGAACACCGCCCGGTCGCTGAGTACCAGGACGACCCGCCGGTGGAGCCCACCACATACCCGGATCAAGCGCGCAAATGGTAACTACAGTCGGTGCAGGCGACTTCAGACATCGGTGCAGAGAACTTCGGACATTGACATGTCTTATGCCCGGCGAGGGAGAAGATCGCGAACATCCGCTGGTGATCAAGGTGATCGCCGGGGCGGTCGGCGCTGCTGCTGGCTTCGCCGGGCCGGATGCTGCGGTGGCGGGCGCCGGCCTTGCACTTGTGCTTGAGGAGGTGCTCGGCCAGTTCTTCGCAGGCTGACCGCCAAGCGAACCGAGCGCGTCACGGAGACGCTGGTTGAGGCGGCCAAAGAAC
>WNFD01001345.1_pt1 | contig 28069 bp, 23 predicted proteins | sample 5400491 | NCBI WGS metagenome assembly WNFD01 (sample SAMN13153343, study PRJNA577476) | soil metagenome | isolation source: 120 cm saprolite under Douglas fir tree site 2 hole 2 replicate 2 | place: USA:California | collected 2015-04-18
TCACCAGGGGCGTGTGCATCTGGTACTCGCTGAACGCCGTCCCGTGCCCCGTGAATCCCTGCCCGTTCTCGTCGAACTCCATCCCGTGATCCGACGTCACGATCACCACCGTGCTCTCCAGCAGCTTCCGCCGCCCCAGATCATCGAGCACCCCGCCCACCAGGGAGTCGACGTAGTGCACCGCCGTCAGGTAGCGAACGTAGAGGCGTGCCTGTTTCGTCGCCCCCGGCGGAACCGGAACCGGAACCGGAGCCGGATAGTCGTCCGGCGGCTCGATGGCCACCGCTGCGTTGTAGTAGAGGAACCCGAAGAAGGGGCGCGCCGGATCCCGCCCGTCAAGCCACTGGTACCACTCATCCGTCAAGGTCCGGTCTCTCCCGCTCGACCCGGGATGGATCGAGCTGGTCTCCAGGCGCAGGTTTGGTATTCGGGCCAGGGCCGTCCGATCGAGCCCGACGGCCCCGCGGTACACGGGCGAGCTGGCGAACAGGCCGAGCTGGTAACGATTCTGCCGAAACATGTCCATCATCACCGGCGGCCGCGCAAAGTCGGCGAAGGTGTCCCAGTAGGTCGCAGGGAGACCGTAGAACAGGGAGAACATTCCTGCCCGCGATGAGTTCCCGCCGCTGTAGTGCCGGTCGAACCGGATCGCACCGCGGGTGAGCTCGCTGAGCCGCGGCGCGACCTCCGGGGTGAGAGCGTCTGCGCGCATGGCGTCGATCACGACGAGCAGCACATTGAGCATCGGTGGGCGCGCCTCGCACCGCAGGGGGGCTCGCGGGTAGTTCAGCACGCCGTCAGGCGGCCGGGCGAGCGCGGTCACGAGTCCCTGCTCGCGGGCCTGGTTCCGATCCAGGAGACCGAGCCTCGCCAGGTCCCCGGCATCCCGGTACGGGAAGTACAGCGGCAGGTATCGAGTGAACGCGGTCACCGGCACATCGTAGTGCGCCTCCGCCCACCAGTGGATGAGGTGGCTGGCGAGCAGGCAGCCCCCGAGGGCCAGGGCAAGGTACCACTCCGTTCGACGCGGTGCGGGGAGCGCGGTGCGCTTCCACACCCGGGCCGCCAGCATCGTCTCGATGGCCGTGCCCAGGAGGAAGTACAAGGCAAAGAAGGCCCAGGTGTGCGGAGCGAGCAAGGTGATCGTCAAGATGCCGAGGTGATATCGGTTCTCGGCGAAGACGAGGCTATCGAGGACGAGGAAGCTGAGGACGGCGCTGGCCAGAAAAACGCCGAGGGGCAGAATCACTCGCGCCCGCGGGATCAGCATCGTCACGGGGACGAGCACCAGGAGAAACGGGGTGTAGGCCAGCATGGTCACGTGGCCCATGAAGGCGACGATGGCGTAGAGCCAGGCCGGCGAAGGCGTGAGAGCGAAGTAGTACCAGAGATAACGCAGACCCACCACGGCCAGGAGGGCGGCGTTGACGAGGGCAAACCGATTCGCCCAGAGGAGAAGCCGCCTTCGGGCGCTCATCTGCGTGGCCGGCGCCACACGCTCAGCGCGGAGTGCCCGATGCACCCGCGCCCGCCCGCTCGTCCGCCAGGCGAGCGATCTCCCGCGCCCCCAGCTCGACGCTCCGGCCGAAGTTGAACACCCATTCTTTGCGCAGCGCCGCGCTTCGCACGCGGAACGCCGCCGCGCCGCGAAGCAGCTCGGCCACGTGCGCCGGCGCCTCCGTCAGCCGGTCCAGGAGCAGGACGGTCCCCAGCTCGCGACGGATGCGCAGCTCCATCGGCTCCAGTCCGAGCTCCGGATAGGTCGGGTTCCGCACGCGGGGCGGGACGTCGACGAAGAGCACCGGCTTGCCGAGCCCCAGGGCGTACTCGATGGCCATGGCCGACCAATCGCAGATGAGGAGGTCGGACTCCAGCAGGGAGGCGCTCTCCTCCATGCGGTCCACGTGCCGGAAGCGCGGGTCCGCTCCGAACCGGGCAACCAGGCTCTGCACGAGCCGCGGCGCCAGTCGAGCCGTCTGGTAGTGCGGCCGCAGGATCACGCGGATGCCGGCCTCCAGCAAGGTGGCGATCAACGACTCGCCGCAAACGTGCAGGATCGAGTGCTCGCCCCACGTGGGCGCGAGGAGGGCCGTCGTCGTGGTCGAGGCTTCGCGCGGATGGGATGCGGCCAGGGCGACGAGACGCTCGAGCCGGGGGTAGCCGTAGGCGAACAGGTGCTTGGGGGGCAGGCTCTTCAGCTGCTCGCGCCGACGGATCTCCGCGACGTGGTGGGGTCCCGTGCACAGCAGGCTGTCGTAGTGATCGTAGGAGTTTTCGTGGTCCACCATGTGCGTGCTCCCCATGCTGTGGAACACGTAGGCGTAGCGAACGGGGTGGATCGATCGCTTGAGCTGGAAGTTCTGGAGGTCGAGCATGGTGAGAACCATGACGTCCGCCTTGAGCGCCTGGAAGAACCAGATGCACACGGCGCCCGGGCGGATACGGAAGGCGTGGAGGCCGGGCCGGGAGACCGGCGGCACGGGCGCCGCCTGCTCGGAGGTGACGTGGCAGACCGTGCGGGACAGTCTCTCGATCAGAAACTCGATGAGGGGCTGGAGATGATGCCAGTCCTGGTGGCTTTCCGAGTAGAAGACGATGTTGCGATCGCTCGAGGGAAGGTTCTGGAAGCGTCGGTAGCTGCTCCAGTCTTGCCAGAGCTTCACGGGGCGTCACCACGCCCGAGCCGTGGTCGCTCGGCGCTGCCCGCCCGGCGCACGCGTGGGTCCACCGCGGCGGCGCGCTACTCGTCCGCTACGGGTGCGCCTTCCGCCGTTCCCGGCCGAAGCCCGCGCTTCTTGCCTCGAAACAAGCCGACGATCCGGTACCAGAACATCTTGACGGCCAGCGCCACCGCTGCCGCCACTCCGAACACGGCCGAGAGGAGCATGCTCCCGGTTCCCGGATCGAGGTAGGCGTACGCGGGAGAGGCGATGGAAAGGGAGGCCGCGAGAACAATCATCACTCGGAACGCTCGCGAAAACGTCATCTTATGGGTTCCACGCCTTTCTTGAGTAACAGAATCGGCCGTGGGAATCAAGGCCGCCGGACCGTGCGGTCGACTCAGACACGAAAGGTATACGTCCGGGTGGGGTCGCGCTCGATGTCGGGCGGAAAATTCTTCCGCTTGTCGGCATAGTAGCGCACGCGGTGATCCCCGGCAGATTGACGGTTGTACGTGATGTAGAGCACGCGCCGACGCTCCGCGGTGAGATTCGGGCCCGAGGCGTGCGGCGTGTAGGAATCGAAGAACACGGCATCGCCGGTCCGGGTGGGCACCGGCCGGGCCCCCAGGCGATGCATGTCGTCGTCGGTCAGGGGCGTCCACTCACCCCCGAGAAGTCCCCGTGTGTGCTGCCCGGCGCAGAGCTCCAGGCAGCCGTTGTCGGCGGTGGTGGCGTCGAGGCTGACCATGGCGGTGATGAACAGGTCGGCGTAGGTGCTCCAGCCCGCCTGCTGGTCCTGATGGGGCTTGAAGCCGTCGCCTCCCCGCACAGCTTGTCGCCGTCGCACAGGGCGGCGAAGCCGGTGTGGAACGGGCAGAAGTTCTCGATCCGCTGGAGCACGCGCTCTCCGGGACGCAGCAAGCTCGGCTCGAAATACATCATCTGTCGACCGGGAACCTCGGGGAGGCCCTGCAGCTCATCGGTCCACGCCGAGATCCGCTGCATTTCCCCCTTGTCGAACAGGCCGGGTACCACCACGAAGCCGTCGCGCTTGAACTCCTGGATCTGCGAGGTCGGCGTGTCATGCCCCCGCTCCGTCTCGGGCCCGCGAGTCTTCTCTCTCATCCGCCTGTGCATCCTCCGTGTCGGACCGCGAGGCACGTCCGTCCGCTCCACTTCTTTGGGCAGGAACACGGTTACGATACTATACTCGCGCTTATGCCGGGGCATGACGTGACGGCCATCATCCTCGCCGCAGGCGTGGCCCGCCGGCTGGCGCCTCTGACCGACCGGACCCAGAAATCGCTCCTACCCGTCGGAGGCCGTCCGATTCTCGCGTGGATGATGGCAGCCCTCCATGCGGTTGGCGTACCGCGCGTCGTGATCGTGGTCGGGCACTGCGCGGATCAAGTGACAGCCCTCTCGGCTTCCGCTCCGCCTGGCATGATGGTGCAGTTCGTCCACAACCCCGCCTATCGACTGGGCTCGGCGGTCTCCCTCTACAGCTCGCGCGATGTGATCGTCGGGGGGCCGACCCTCATCATGGACGCCGATGTCGTGTTTCCCCGGGAGTTTCTGCGTCGGCTCGTTGAATCGACGGCTCCGAACGCCCTTCTGGTCGATGGGGGGTTTGCCGACACTGGCGAGGAAGTCAAGGTCTATACGAAGGGTGATCGGGTGATCGCCCTCGGCAAGAAGGTGGTTCCCGAGGTGTGGGACCGCGTCGGGGAAGGCGTTGGCTTCTTCAAATGCGGAGCGGAGGCAGGCCCCGAGCTGGTGCGCCTGCTCGAGCAGGTGATCGAGGAGAGCCACCAGCTCTGCGAGTACGAGGACGCGCTGCATCTTCTCGTGAGCCGCCAGCACGTCCAGCCGGTGGAGGTGACGGGATTGCCCTGGACGGAGGTCGACTTCGTCGAGGACCTGCGACGGGCGCAGGCGGACGTCTTCCCCGCGATTGCGCGGCTCGAGGGCGCATGAGCGGGCATCGCGAGTGGCGCGCCATCTCGACCGGGGTGCCCGGCTAGGGTACGGGGCGGGGCATGTCGGGCTGCACGGCTTCCTCCAGCGTGAGGGGCGTCACCTTCCGGAAGGGCTCGCGTCGAATCGGGCAGTCCTCGAGATCGCAGACCGCGCAGTAGATCCGATGGCAGGGGTCGGTGTGGAAAACCATCTCACCCTCGACGCCGAGATCCTGGATCACCCGCGCCGCCACGTCTTCCGCTACCTCGTGGGCCCGGTCTACGCTCCAGAACTCCGGCACCACCAGATGGGCCTCGACGTGGTGGAAACGCCCCGAACGGATCGCGCGCAGGTGATGGACGCGGATCACGCCGCGGCCGACATACGCCTGAAGCCCACTGAGAACGCGGGTCAGAAGCGCCGGATCCTCCTCGTCGAGGAGGCCCCCGGCTGCGTAACGCACGAGCCGAAAGCCGGTCCACATCAACGAGAGAGCGACGGCAAGGGCCACCACGGGGTCGAGCCAGGCTATGCCCGTCAGGTAGACGAGGCCGAGGCCCACCACGATGCCCACGCTCGTCACGAAGTCCGCGAGCACGTGCTGCCCGTCGGCCACGAGGGTCAGCGACTGGTAGCGACGGCCCGTGCGCACGAGGTACCAGCCGAGGACGAGATTGACGAGACCGGTGGCGAGGATGACGAGGCTTCCCATGCCGATGTGGCGGACTTCGGGCCCGGCGAGGAGGCTCCGGCCGACCTCGTACACGATGACCACGGCCGCGAACGCGATCAGCCCGCCCTCGAAAGCCGCCGAGAAGAACTCGATCTTGCCGTGGCCATAGGGATGGTTGCGATCGGCGGGGCGCCCGGCAAAGACGAGGCCGCCGATAGCGAAGAGCGCGGCCACGACATTGACGATGGTCTCGAGGGCATCCGACAGGATGGCCGTGGAGCCCGTCATCCGATAGGCTTGGTACTTGGCGCCGAGCAGGATCACCGACACCACGAGCGACAGGATCCCCGCGCGTAGACGGATCCTCGCGTTCTCTTCGACGTCGGGAACAGCGGCGGGCGGGGCGAGCTCTGGCATCACGCTCCGATCATACGCCGCCGGACCGGACGAGGGGGCGCGCGTCAGGCGCGAGCGTCGCGATCGCCGTCGAGCATGGGGGCGAGGAGGGGCGCCAGCACCATGGTCCCCGCCGTCCCCAGGATCACGAGCCACGACCAGCCGAGCGCGATGCGGCCCGACTCCGAGAGCGTCAGGAGCACGAGGTTGACCACGGCCATGATGACCATGGCCGCCACATTGGCGCGATTGGCGCGCAGCTCAGTGAGGAGCCCGAGCAGGAAGACGCCCAGGAGCGAGCCGAAGGTGACCCCGGCGATCTTGAAGGCCAGCCACAGGATCTTGTCGAAGAAGGAAAAGCCCCAGGCCAGGAGGGCGAGGAGGAGGCCGAAGACGACCACGGCCACCCGGGAGACCATGAGGTAGTGGCGGTCGGTGCCGCCGCGCATGAGGACGGGCCGGTAGATGTCGGTGACGAAGGAGGCGGCGAGCGAGCCGAGGGGCGAATCGATCGAGGCGAGCACGATGGCCGTGAGCATCACGCCGCGCAGCAGCTCGGGCATGGCCGTCCGGATGAAGAAGGGGAAGATCTCGTCCGGACGCGGCAGGGCCTGCCCTGGATGCTGGGCGTAGAAGGTGAAGAGCCCGGCCCCGATGGCGAGATAGAGGAGCAGCGTCACCAGGGTGCCGATGGGCGTGAGGGCGAGCGTGCGCTGGCTCTCCCCGCGCGTCTCCACGGTGAGAAGACGCTGCATCAAATCGTGGTCGGTGCCGAAGGCGGCCATGGAGCCGACGAAGCCGTTGAGCACGGCGAGCCAGAAGATATTGGGATCGGTGAGCACGCGCCGCCAGAAATCGGGCGCTCCCGGCGCGGGCCCCCAGTTGATGACGGCGAGCCGGCCCGCCTCGGCGGCGGTGCCGAGCATGGCCCCCAGCCCGCCGTCGATGCTGAAGGCGAGAAAGCCCACGGTGAGCGCGCCGCCGATGAGAAAGGTGCTCGCCTGGAAGACATTGGTCCACACCACGGCCTTGACCCCGCCCAGGCCGATGTAGGCGATGGAGACGACCGTGAAGAGGGCGATGGTCGCCCAGAGCGGCCAGCCGACGAGCACGGCCACGGCCAGGGCGGCCGCCATGAGTCGCACCCCCGAGCCCAGGAGCCGCGTGATGAAGAAGAAGATCGAGCCCGTCACCTGGCTCGCGGGACCGAAGCGGTGGCGCAGGAACTCATAGATGGTGGTGCAGTCGTAGCGGTAGAAGGCGGGGATGAAGAGGTAGGCCACGGCGAGCTTGGCCAGGCTCGAGCCCACGAAGAACTGCGCGTACTCCCAGTTCTCGCTGTAGGCGGTGGCGGGGACCGCGATGATGGTGACGGCGCTGATCTCCGTGGCGAGAAAGGACAGACAGGCCGCCCACCACGGAATGCGGCGCCGGGCGAGGAAGAAATCCGCGGTGCCGCGCTGCTCGCCGCTGAAGGCGCCCCCGATGGCGATGAGTGCCGCGAGGGATCCGAGGAGGATCGCGTAGTCGGGCCAGGTCAGCGTGGAGGCCATGAGCCTGGGCCATTATGGCCCAGGCTCACGCCCTCATCGTCACAACTAGGACAGGGTGAGCTAGGAGCCGGCCTTTTCGCGGAGCGTCTTGAGGAGGTCGGCAAAGGAGCCGCGCTGGATGATGCGGCTGAACTGCGTCTTGTAGTTGGCCACCAGACTCACGCCGTCGACGTACAAGTCGTAGACGGCCCAGCGCCCGCCCGCCTTGTTCAGCCGGTACTCGATCTGGATCTGCGAGCCCTTGGGGGTGACGACCCGGGATTGCACGACCGCCGCATTGCCCTCCACGCGCTCGCCGACATAGCTGATCGGCTCACCGGCATACTGCTCGATCTTGCCCATGTACGAGCTGGCGATGAGGCTGCTGAAGAGCCGGATGAACTCGTCCTTCTCGGCCTGGGATACCTGGGTCCAGTATCCGCCCAGCGACATGCGCGACATCTCCTCGAAGTCGAAGAGCGATTCCGTCACCTGCCGGATCTGCGCGCGACGCTGATCCGTGGACACCTTCTGGGCCGGGGCACCGCCTTGCTCGGGGAAGACCTGCTTGACGGCCCCCTGCACCGTCTCCGTGGGGCTCGCCGCGGCCGCCACTCCGGCCGACGCGAGTAGCATCACCATGATCACGCTCGCCACGATTGCTCTGGTCACTCTGATCACCTTGTTCTCTCTCCGCGACTCGCCCTTGCGTGCGACCCGCTATGGTCCTGCAAGTGTCCCACAGGGCCTGAGACGATGCCAGCCTGCGACAAAATCATATCGTTGCCGCTCACCGAAGGGGCAGAATGGCCGCCATGGCGCGAACATGGACAGCGGGCGTCGACGCCGGCGGCACCTGGGTGCGCGCGCTGGCCACCGATGATCGTGGCCGGCGACGGCGTGCCCGCGTGCGGGCCACGGCGTCGGACGAGCTCGGGCTCACGCTCGAGAGGATCTGGCGGCGCTGGCACATGCGCCGTGGCGATGTCGCGCGTCTCGTCGTCGCCTCCCGCGGAGTGTGGACTCCGGCCGAGCGTCGCCTCGCCGCGCGCCGCCTTCGAGGCCTCGCCCGCGAGGTTCTCGTCATCTCAGACGCCGAGGCCGCCTATCTCGGCGCTCTCGGCCCCGGGCCCGGCGTGCTCGTTCTCTCGGGCACCGGCTCCATCGTGCTCGGGCGCGATGCCCGGGGACGATGGATACGACGCGGCGGGCTCGGCCCGCTATTTCACGACGCGGGCTCCGCTTTCTCCCTCGGGCTGACGTGGCTCGGGCACGGAGACGAAGCGCGGGCTCGGCGCTTCGCGAAAGCGCCGGACGCCGTGGCGCGCATCGCCGCCCTCGGGCCACGCGTCATACGCCTGGCTCGGGGCGGGAACGTCACGGCGCGGCTCGTCGTCGGCGCGGAAGCCACAGCGCTCGCCTGGACTCTCGCCCGTGTCGCGGGCGCTCTCCGTCTCGAGGAAAACACGGCGGTGAGCTGGGCGGGAAGCCTCATGGGCGACGACTACTTCCGCGCCCAGGTGTGGCGCTGGGCGCGACGACAGGGACTGCGTATCGCGCCGCGCGCGCCGCGCGAGAGCGCCCTGGACGCCGCCGCGCGTCTAGCCGCCGCCCGCGGGCGCTGAGCGCGCGCGGTACCAGATCCACGCCGCCGGCCCCGTGAGGGCCGCGGCGAGCCCGGCCATGGTATTGAGCCAGCCCGCCGTCGCCATGGCGAGGAGCGCGGCCGCCGAGGGCAACACGGCGGTGAGCCAGAAGCCCGCGGCGCCTCCGCCCACGCGAAAGGGCCGGGACAGGTCCCGCTCGCGGAGCCGCAGGGCCACGAAGGCGGCCATCTCGAGGAGCAGGGTGAGCGAGTAGAGCCAGACGTTGAGGACTATCAGCTCCTTGAACGACCAGAGCGCGCACACGCTGTAGGCCGCGCACGACACGAGCACGGCGACCCACGGCACGCCCGTGCGGCCCGAGGTGGCCGCGAGCCATCGCGGCAGCATTCCCCTGAGCGCGAGCGCAAAGGGCAGCCGTGAGTTGGTGAGGACAAGGGAGAGGAAGAGCCCCGCCGTCGCCGTCACCGCGCCGGCGACGAGCGCCCCCGCGAGCCAGGGGCCTCCGACGGCCGAGGCGATGACGGGCCAGTGGCCCGTCCGCCAGCTCTGCCAGTCCCGCGTGGCGGCCAGACCCGCGGCCACCGGCGCCACGTTGGCGAGGGCGATGAGGGGCAGCGCCCACCGGAGCGCGCGGCGATACGTGGTCTCGGGCGCGCGCGTCTCCCCGAGCACCATGCTCGGCGTGTCCCAGCCGGAGTAGTTCCACATCATCACTGCGAGCCCGAGGCCGAGCCCGCCCACGAGGCCCTGACCCGGCGCGGTGAATGGCACCCACGGCGCGTGCTCGGCCTGCGAGGCGGAGGCGAGGGTGAGCCACGCGATCGGGAGCAGGGCGCCGACGGCCAGGGCCGCCGCGCCCCAGCCCGTGAGCCGGACGCCCGCGAGATTCACGGCCGTCAAGATCCAGATGAAGCCCAGGGCCAGCGCCGTGCGCTCCGTCGTGGTCATCTCCGGATGCCAGTGGCGGAGGTAGTCGACGAAGAGGGCCGGATAGACGGCGACGTCCACGAAGCTGTTGAGCCAGCTCCACCACCCGACCTGAAAACCCCAGAACGGTCCGAAGGCTCGCCCGACCCAGGCGACGTAGCCGCCTTCCTCGGGCAGGGCGGAGCCCAGCTCGGCCATGGCGAGGGCGACGGGAAGACTGACGAGCAGGGGCGTGAGAATCAGGAGGGAGAGCGCGAGGCCGGGACCGAACACGGAAACCGCGTCCTCGACGCCGTACGGACCGCCGCTGACATTGAAGAAGACGACGGCCAGGAAGGGCAGGAAGGCGAGACGCTGGGTGGCCGCCCCCCTCACGCGGACTGCGCGGCGCGGATCAGCTCCGGCAGGCCCTTTAGCCACTCGTCGATGGGCGTGGTGGCGTCCACGATGATCTCGAGCTTGCCGCTGGGCATGCGGCGCACGCGACCCTGGCCGGTGCCGAGGGGGATCACCACGTGCTCGCGGTGGATGCCCATGGCGTCCAGGACGGTGAAGATCTTGTTGATCTCGTTCATGCCAACGGCATCGAGCATGGGCTCCTCCCGCCGGCATCCTAAGTTGTGATAGCCTCGGGGTCAATGCGACGCATCGTCGTGCTCGCGCTGGCCCTCCTCGCGCTCGGTACCCCGGCCCGGAGCGCGGAGCCGCCGCTCTTCGACGGCCATATCCACTACAGCCGGCCCGACTGGACCACGTACACGCCGGACCAGGTCTTCGCCATCCTCGATCAGGCGGGGATCCGCCGCGCCCTCGTGTCCAGCACGCCCGACGACGGCACCCTCAAGCTCTACGAGCGTGATTCCAAGCGCGTCATTCCCATCCTCCGTCCGTATCGCACGCGCGACGACATGAGCACGTGGTGGAAAGATCCCGCCGTCATCGCGTACCTCGAGCAGCGGCTGGCCAAGGGCGTGCACCGGGGGATCGGAGAGTTCCACATCCACGGCAAGGACATCCGCACGCCCGAGCTCGCGCGCATCACGGAGATGGCCGTGCAGCGGAACCTGTACCTGCACGCCCACTCCGACGACGCCGCCGTCATCGAGCTCTTCGCCATCGAGCCTCGGTCGAAGATCATCTGGGCGCACGCGGGCATGTCCTCGGGGCCGCAGGCCGTGGGCGCGCTCATGGACAAGCACGCGAGCCTGTGGGCCGATCTGTCCTTCCGCTACGGCGACGTGGCCCCGGGGGGCACCCTCGACCCCGCCTGGCGCGCGCTCCTCGTCCGCCACGCCGACCGCTTCATGCTGGGCAGCGACACGTACATCACGTCGCGCTGGGAGCAGGTGGTGGGCATGGCCGGCGAGGCCAGGAAATTCCTCAAGCAGCTCCCGCCCGACGTCGCCGAGAAGATCGCCTACAAGAACATCGAGCGCCTCTTTCCCTAGAGGGCTCGGTCCGGCTCAGCGGAGGTTGAGCTCGGCGGCCACGCGCTCGATCTGATTCCAGGTCTCGTCCTCCACGGGCACGCCGTCACGCCGTCGTTCTGCCTCGAGACGCGCCTCCGGCTCGCCCGGGATCAAGATCTCCTTGGAGCCCTGGGCGAGCTTTGCTGACTTGACCCAGCCGAAGAGGCCCGCGACCTGCGCGTGGAAATCCGCCAGGCGCACGAAGCGCTCCACGTCGAGGCAGATCATGAGGGTGCCGTTGGCGAAGACCCCGGGAGGCGGGCCGGCGGGACCCGTGCCCGAGAGAATCCCGCCGAGGATCTCCACGGCGAGCGATAGCCCGTAGCCCTTGTGCTCGCCCGCCGTCAGGAGCGAGCCCACGGGATCACCGTAGAAGATCTCGGGGTCGGTGGCCGGTCGACCCTCCGCGTCGATGAACCAGCCGAGGGGCGCCTGTTGCTTGCGGTTCTTCTTCACCCGCATCTTGCCCTCGGCGACCACGCTCGTGGCGAAATCCAGCACCATGGCCGGTCCGGCCGCACCCGGAATGCCGATGGCGTGCGGGTTGGTGCCGAGGCGCCGTCCGGAGCCGCCCCAGGGCGCCACGTTGAGGCCGTGCACGGCGTTGACCCAGAGCATGGCGACGAGACCCTGCCCCGCCGCCATCTCGGCATAGTCGGCGAGGCGCCCGACGTGCCCGGTGCGCGAGAGCCCCACGGCGGCGAGGCCGGAGGCCTTGGCCTTGGCGATGGCCATGTCCATTCCGCGCCGCGCCACCACCTGGCCGAAGCCGCGCCCGCCGTCGAGCCGCGCCATCACCGGCGTCTCCGCAGTAACGGTGATCGGCGACTTCGGGTCGACGGTTTCCTTCCGGACGGCCTCCGCGTATTGCGGGATGCGGATGACGCCGTGGGAATCGTGGCCACGGAGGTTGGCGCGTACGAGCAGCGTGGCGATCCACGCGGCATCGCCCACGGGCGCGCCGAGGGCTTCGAAGATGCGCGTCGCCGTCGACTCGAGTCGGGAGGCGTCTATGGTCGGCATGCCGGATACAATACCCCAAAAGCCTGCTCTTTTCGGCGCTTACATGGCCGCGCGGCGCCCTGCCCGACGCAGGTCTTGCGCCCGGGCATAATCCTTGCCCCGGGGCTCAAACTCCCGTAATCTGAGCGGACGGGGTATCCATTGTATTAGGATGCCGACGAGCATCGAGCGAGTGGACCAGCACGCATGATCAGTCGCGCCGATCTTTCCCGTCCGGCCAACCAGGGGGTCTCTACCCCGCGTGGGGCGCGCCCCCTCCGCACGCGGGCACGCGAGCGCCTGCCCTGGGCGTACCTCGCCGCCTTCTTCCTCGGAACCGCGCTCGTCTCGACGTTCATCTGGTACCAGATCGAGAGCGAGCGCCAGGTCGTGCTCGCGAACTGGCAGGCGCGCGTGACCGCCATCGCCGAGGGGCGCGCGCGGCTCGTCTCCGACTGGTTCAACGCCCGGCGCGCTGACGCCGACGTGCTCGCCGCCTCCCCCTCCGTGCGCGCCTTCGTGCTCGAGGGCGGTAGCAAGGGCGGCGATGTCCGGAGCGCGCTCGTTCCCCAGCTCGATCGCGTAGCCACCGCCTACGGCTACTCCGGCATCTCGCTCATGGACACCCAGGGACGCACCCTGGCGCGCTCGACGGGCGCCTCCGATCCCGGCCGGGAGAGCGCGGAGGCCGTCCTCCTCGCTGTGCGAAACCGCGCCATGCGCGCCGACCTCGTCGAGGAAGCCTCCCGGAAACTCCTCGTGATCAGCGTGCCCATCTTCGGCGACGGCACCGGCCCCAACCGCCCCGTGGTCGGCGTGGTCGCCCTCACAATGGATCCGGCCACGCGGCTCTTCCCGCTCCTCTCCGACGAGACGGTCCCCACCCGCACCGGCGAGACCCTGCTCTTCCGCATCGATGGCCCGAAGCCCAGCTACATCTCGTCCCTCAAGGGCCAGTCCGCGGGCTGGTCGGCCGTGGACCGCTCGCTCGAGGACCTCGTCCCGCTCGCCAAGCGCGCGGCGGACGGGCGCGAGACCTTCGGCGAGATGTTCGACTATCGCGCCACCCCCGTCTTCGCGGCCACGCGCTGGATCGCTCCGGCCGGCTGGGGCCTCGTCCTCAAGGTCGATCGCGAAGAGGCGCTGGCGGACTTCTACCAGGCGGGCAAGCTGGCCGGTCTCGCCGGTGCCTTCCTCACCCTGGCCCTGGCCGGCGTGCTGATCAGCCTCTGGCGCCAGAGCCAGCGCGCGGCCCTGCTCCGCGAGCAGATGAAGCAGGAGCGCGCCATCTTCAACCTGAAGGGCTACGCCGAGAAGATCGTCGCCTCGGTGCCATCGGGCCTGCTCCTGCTCTCCGCCGACCTGCGCGTGCTCTCGGCGAACCGCTCCTTCCTCGAATCGTTCTTCCTGCGTCGCGACGACGTCGTGGGCCACGCCCTCGAGGACGTCGTCCGCGCCGAGGGCCTCCTGCGTCGCGCGCGCGAGGTGATGCAGTCCGGCGTCGCCCAGCCCGACATGCTCTTCGAGCTCCACCTCCTCCACCGCCGTGAGACGCGCCCCGTGCGCGTCACCATGACGGGCATCCGCATCGAGGAGCAGGAAGAAGCGCGGCTGCTCCTCATCATCGAGGATCTGACCGAGGAGGAGCGCCTCCAGTCGGCGCGCCTCGCCTCGGAGCAGCGCTTCCAGGATCTCGTGCAGGGCCTCGACGCCATCGTGTGGGAAGCCGATGCCGCCTCCCTGCGCTTCTCGTTCGTCAGCCAGCGCGCCCAGACCATCTTCGGCTTCCCCACCGAGCGCTGGCTCGAGCAGCCGAGCTGGTTCAGCGAGCGCATCCACCCCGAGGATCGCGCCAAGGTCATGGCCCAGTGCCGCGCCGCCCTCACCCGCGGCGAGGATCACGAGCTCGAGTACCGGGCCCTGACCGCGTCGGGCGAGATCGTGTGGCTGCGCGACATCGTGCACGTGGTGCCGGACGGGCCCGGCAATGCCGGACAGCTTCGCGGCCTCACCGTGGACCTGACCGAGCTCAAGCACGCGGACGAGGCGCTGCGCACGAGCGAGGACCATCTCCGCCAGGCGCAGAAGATGGACGCGGTGGGCAAGCTCGCGGGCGGTATCGCGCACGACTTCAACAACCTGCTCATGGTCATCCGGGGCGACAGCGATCTGATGCTCCGGCGCTTGCCCCCGGTCCACCCCCTGCGCAAGAACGCCGAGGGCATCCGGGAGGCGGCGGACCAGGCGGCCACCCTGACGCGCCAGCTCCTCGCCTTCAGCCGCAAGCAGGTGCTTGCGCCCAAGGTGCTGGAGCTCAACAGCATCGTGGCCGGCATGCAGACCATGCTGCAGCGGCTCATCGGCGAGACGATCAACCTCGTCGTCGTGCCCGAGCCGACCCTGGGTCGAGTCAAGGCGGACCCGGGCCAGATCGAACAGGTCATGATGAACCTGGCCGTCAATGCCCGCGACGCCATGCCCGACGGCGGGCGACTCATGATCCGCACCGTCAACGTGCATGCTGGTGAAGTCCCGCCGCCGCCGGGCGGCGCCGCCGCGGCGCCCGGCCCTCACGTGATGCTCGAAGTCAGCGACACGGGCACCGGCATGGACGCGAATACCCAGGCGCACCTGTTCGAGCCCTTCTTCACGACCAAGGAACAGGGCAAGGGCACCGGCCTCGGCCTGTCGACCGTCTATGGCGTCGTCGAGCAGAGCGGCGGCTCCATCGCGGTGGACACCGAGCTCGGCCGCGGCACAACCTTCCGCATTTACTTGCCCCAGGTCGACGCGCCGGTCCAGCCGCGGGAGAGTCCCGTGGCGCCGGCGTCCCACTTCTCGACCGGACGATCAGCCGCGCCCGCACCGGCGGTGGCGGCGTCGCCCCTCGCCGCAGTGGCGTCAACGACAGCTCCGCCACCACCTCCGCGCGTGGCTCAAGCGCCGGCCCTCAATGTCAGCGGCAGCGCCGCAGCCACGACGCCGGGCTCCCCAGCCGGCGCGGCCGGGACCACGCCCACGCGTCCAGAGACCATCCTGCTCGTCGAGGACGCGCTTCGGGTGCGCGCGGTGGTCCGCGAGATCCTCGAGATGAACGGTTACCACGTGCTCGAGGCGCGGCACGGCGCCGAGGCGCTCGAGATCAGCGAGCGGCACCAGGGCCCCATCCACATCATGGTCACCGACGTGGTCATGCCGCAGATGAGCGGTCGCGAGCTCGCCCAGCGACTCGCCCCCGTGCGGCCCGACATGAAGGTGCTCTATATGTCGGGCTATACCGATGACGCCATCGTCCGCCATGGTGTCCTCGGGGCCGGCATGGCCTTCCTCTCCAAGCCCTTCACGCCGGACGCGCTGGCCGCCAAGGTACGCGAGGTCCTGGAGACTCAGCCAGCGCCCTCGACGGCGGGAGCGCCTGCGTCAGCCAATCGTGGCGCGCCGTCGAATGGGAATGGTGCCGGGGCCCCGCCCGCCTCAACGTCAGTGAAGGCTCCCACCGGGACCATCGTCCAGCGCGCGGACGACGTAGGCCAGAACCGGCCCACGCGCGTCTAGCGGCGCGCGCCCCGTCTTCTCGCAGGCTGCGAGCGAGGCACGGTGACGGCTTTCCGCCCGCGATCGCTCGTCATCGGCGCGGTCGGGCTCCTCGCCATCGGCCTCGGCCTCGCCGTATGGGCCGTGCTCATCGAGCCCGGCCGGCTCGTCGTCAAGGAGGTCGAGCTCTCGCTTCCCTCGTGGCCGAGGGACATGCCGCCTCTCAGGATCGCCGTCGTGTCGGACCTGCACACGGGCGCGCCCCACGTCGGCCCCGAGAAGCTCGATCGCGTCGTCTCCCTCGTCAATCTTCGCCGGCCCGACCTCGTGGTGCTGCTGGGGGATTTCATCGTGCACGGGGTGATCGGGGGGCGAAGGGTCGAGCCCGAAGTGACGGCGGCGCGGCTGCAGCCGCTTCGCGCGCCACTCGGCGTCTTCGCCGTGCTCGGCAACCACGACTGGTGGTACGACGGTCCGCGGGTGGCGAGGGCGCTCCGCGCGGCCGGCATCGTCGTCCTCGACGAGGAAACGGCGCGCCTCCGGCACGGCGGGCACCCGCTCTGGCTCGTCGGGCTGGCCGACTTCGACACGCGCACCCCTGATCCCGCGCGAGCCACGAGCGCCGTGCCGACGGCAGAGCCCATCATCGCCCTCACCCACAGCCCCGACGTCTTTCCCCTGATGCCGGCGCGCGTGGCCATCACCCTGGCCGGGCATACCCATGGCGGGCAGGTCTACATTCCGCTGGTGGGCCGGCTCATCGTCCCGTCGAGGTACGGCCAGCGCTATGCGATCGGTCACGTCGAGGAAGGCGAACGCCATCTCTTCGTCACCTCGGGAATCGCCACCAGCATCATCCCCGTCCGCTTCCTCGTGCCGCCCGAAATCGTGATGCTGGTCCTGAGACCGGCATGAGCCTTCGCGGGTAACCGGTGGGGGGGTGTCGGGGGAGGAGCGGCGGCCGCTCCCCCCTGACTTAAATGACAACGGCATCGCGCGGCGCTCATCGCTGGGCTAACATCCCGCCCAGGAGGATCGCGATGTCTCTTCGTGCGCTCATGCAGGGCCCGCTCCCCGTCACCGCTCCCCTCGTCCTCAACCCGCTAATGGCGAGGATGGTCGAGGCCGCAGGCTTCCCGGCCGGCTACCTGGGCGGCGGGGCCACGGGATACCAGAAGGTCGCCCTCGAGGCCAACCTGAACCTGACCGAGATGTGTCAGGCCGCCCTCGACATCCGGGCCGTGTCCTCGCTGCCTCTCATTCTCGACGGCGCCTGTGGCTACGGTGACCCCATGCACATGCACCGCACCATCGGCATGGTCGAGGCCGCCGGCTTCGCGGCCATCGAGATCGAGGACCAGCTCGTGCCCAAGCGCGCGCATCACCATATTGGCATCGAGCACATGATCCCCATCGAGCTGATGGCGGCCAAGGTCAGGGAGGCGGTGTCCGCGCGCCGCAGCCCCGACTTCCTGATCATCGGGCGCACGAACGCCATGCGGGCCAGCGACATGGACGACGCCCTTCGCCGGGGCGAGGCCTATCGCAAGGCCGGGGCCGACGTCCTCCTGCTCTCCATGGCCCACCGCCCCGAGCAGCTGCGCGCGATCGCCGCACGGCTGGGCGGGCCGCTCATGTACCTCGCGGGCCGGGGCGGCCTCGCCGGTCACGGTATGACCCTCGAGGATCTGGGCGCCCTCGGCTACGCGATCGTGGCCGATCCCTCCACGCCGCTGCTCGCGGCCTACGTCGCGTGGAAGAACGTCTACGCGGACCTCGCCGAGGATTTCGGGGGCAGGCAGCCGAAGGTCGACTGGTCGCCCGTGGAGCACGAGATGCTGAAGGTGATCGACATCGAGAAGCTCCTCGCCGTGGAGCGCGCGACGGTCGAGAAGGGCAAGGGCTGACCCTGCCCTAGGGCTGCCTGATCTCCATGCTCCTGATGAGGCCCTCCTCGATCAGGTAGACGTGCTGGACCCTCTGCTCGGCCAGGACCTTCCCGGCCAGGTCGCGCACAACTTGATGCACGTCGACGACGACCCGCCCCGTCTCGTCGCTGCCAAAGCCTCGCGGCTCGACATGGGGATCGATCATGGTCCACTGGCGGGTCCAGTACTCCCGGACGGCGGCGTGGCCGTGGACCCGTCCTCCCTCCATCCCGTTCGGCCAGTCGACCGCGGGATGCATGACCGCGAGGACCGTAGCGATGTCGCGAGCGTTGAAAGCCCGGTACGTGCGGGTCAGAAGATCCTGCGCGCTCGTGGCCGTCATGGTCTGACCAGGGGCGGCTGCTCGACGTAGGCGATTGTGGCGTCGGGTCCGTGGAGCTTGCGCGCCTGAGCGACGGCGTCCTCGACGCTCGACGCGACCTCGAATCCGAGATGGCGTGGCACGTGCGGCTCCAGAGGAGCGGCCACGATCACCCGTCCCACGTGACGGAGGCGCTTGAGAGGGTGGGTGGCGAGGATGCCGTGGATCGGGTGGAAGGCGTGGCCCCGGCGGTACGCCTCGATGTAGTCGGGGCGGGTGGCCAGGTCCTCCGCGAAGCGCGCGGTGATCTCGTAGGGGTCGCGCGTCTCGGGCCGGATGCGCTCCCACACTTCGGAGTACGAAGGATGCGCCACGCGGTCCCAGGCGTCGCGGGCGGGCGCTGCCATGATCACCGTGCAGCCGGGCTTGCCCACGGCCTCGATCATGCCGCCGAGATATCCCAGCCCCGACGAGACGAGAGTGAGAATCGGATTCACGGAGGCGAAGATGGCGTACGGGCTCGAATCGGGGATCCCGTAGACGAGCACGTCGACGCGCTCCTGGCTCGCCTCCCGGCGCGGCGGATAGAGCGCGGCCTGCTCCTGGAGGGCCGCGCGCTGCGTCTCGTCGACGGCGCCCGCGAAGATCCGGGCCGCGTGATGCGGATCGGCGAGGAGGGTGTCGATCTTGAAGATGCGCTTGCCCAGCCGCCCTTCGAGGTGCTGACCCATCTCGTCGAGCACGGCGTGCATGCGGTTGCGGTTCACCGACATCGACATGCCGTCCGGGGTGTGGGTGACGCGGATGGTCCGCCACGTCGACAGCCCGACACAGATGGACTTCCAGCCGCCCGTGAACCCGCGGATGTAGTTGGTGTTGACGTAGACGGTGAGGTCCGAATCCGTCACCAGCCGATGCACCTCGACGGGATAGCCGTGCGCCGTCGTCTCCCCGAGATCGACGATCAGCGTAGGGTCTTCGGCATCGTGACAGAGGAGCCGATCCCCGAACTCCGCGACGAGATCGTCGCCGAGGAGGCGGGCGAGCTCGGCGGGCCGGAGCATGCGATGGAGGGCATTGGCGCAGATGAGCGTCACGTCCCGCCGACGCACGCCCGCTCCCTCTAGCTCGTCGAGGACGGCCTGGATCGCCACGCGGCGGATCGGCCCGAAGGATCCCGTGGTGTGGTCGTCGAAGGCGATGGTCACCGTCGCGCCCGGACGCACGAGCGCGCCGATGCGCGGCAGCCCGCGCGGGGCGGACAGGGCCGCGCGCACGGCGCCGTCCAGATCGGGAAGGGGCGGCAAGCTCGCGCGCTCGACGTTGGAGAGCAGCCGGGTATTCCCCGGCAGGTCGGCCGTGATCGTCGTCTCGCCGTACGGAACTTCGACCTTCATGAGCGCCTCGCTTCCTTGACGGGCCATACGCGCGTCGCTACAGTGCGCCATACTAACCCTCCGGCCCCCGGCATGCGATCACTCACTGAGCTGACAGGAGGACGGCGATGAAGTTCGGACTGCGATACGCGAGCCTGGGCCGCTATTCGAACGGCCCCGCGGCGGTGGAGCTGGCCCAGGCGGCGGAGGCCGCCGGCTTCGACTCCATCTGGACGGTGGAGCACGTCGTGGTGCCGCACGGATACCAGTCGCGCTATCCGTATTCTCCGAGCGGGCGGATGGGCTCGGGCCTCGAGGACTACCCCATCCCGGATCCGCTGATCTGGCTCGCCTACATCGCCTCGGCCACCCGGACGATCAAGCTCGGCACCGCCATCCTCATCCTTCCCCAGCGGAATCCCGTGGTCACGGCCAAGGAGATCGCCACCCTCGATCACCTGGCGGGCGGCGGGCGCGTGCTCCTCGGCATCGGCGTGGGCTGGCTCGCCGAGGAGTTCGCCGCCCTGGGAGCGCCCTTCGAGGACCGCGGGCCCCGCACGGACGAATACGTCGCCGCCATGCGCGCCCTCTGGAGTCAGGAGTGCGCGAGCTACAAGGGGCGCTTCGTCTCCTTCGATCAGGTCTTCTGCCGTCCCCTGCCGCCCGAGCGACGCATCCCGATCATCGTGGGCGGCGATACGGCGGCGGCGGCGCGGCGGGCCGGACGACTCGGCGACGGCTACTTCCCCGCGCGCCCGGCCCCGCCCGAGCTCCTCGACGAGATGCGCCGCGCCGCCGAGGCGGCGGGCCGCGATCCCGGCTCCATCGAGATCACGGTCGCCGCGCCCACGGAAGCCCCGGAGATCGAGGCGCTGGCCAGGCGAGGAATCACGCGCGTCGCGGTGCCCGTCAGCGCCGCCGCGGGGCTGCCCGCGCAGGTCAAGACGCCCGACGACGTGCTTCGCTACGGCAAGGAGATGATCGCGCGGTTTCGTTAAGCTCTGAGGGGGGCTCTGCCCCCTTCCGAACCTCCCCCCGAAACCAGATTGCGCCGGCGAAGCCGGCGCTCGAAGCGGAACAGTATTGCTCGCGACGGCGCCGGAACTAGGCCGAACGAATTAAGAAATGAGGCGGAGGCCGGCCTGGGCGAGGCGGGGGAACACGGTGTCCCGGAATGCCGCGATCTCCCGCTCGGGCGGAGCGAAGGTCAGGAGCGGCATGAGGTAGAGATTCCGCACGCCGAGCTTGGTCATCTCGACGATCCGCTCCGCGCAATCCGCCGCCGTCCCGATCAGTCCCAGGGCCTCGCAGAGCTCGGCGACCACGTCGTCGGGCACGAACGAGGTCGCCGCGATGGCGGCCTCCCAGTCGTGGGCATGGGAGAGGTCGGGATAGACCTTGTGTACCGCGTCCGGGATCTCCATCTTCGGAAGCTTGAGACCGGCAGGCCCGAGCCAGTAGCCGCCCCAGCGAAGAATGCCCCAGTGGACCGCAGTGGGGCGGGCGAGGCGCCGGGCTTCCGCCGTCGTCGGCAATGTTGCCGTCCGGACCGCCCAGATGATCTCGAGATCCTCGAGCCGGCGCCCGCCTCGGCGCGCGCCACGATCGAGCAGCTCGAGGGCATGCGTCACGATGCCCCGGTTGAACCCGACGAGCAGGAGGACGCCGTCGGCGACCTCGCCCGCGACCTCGATGGCCTTGGCTCCGGAGGCAGCCATCAGCACGGGGATGTGACGGCCGGACACGTAGCCCAGGCGCCCGGGCGTGCCGCCGAAGTCGACGGTCTTGCCGGCGAGGAGGGCCTTGACGGTGCCGATGCACGCCCGCATCTCGGCCAGCGTCGCCGGCGACCGTCCGATCGTGCTCGCGGAGGTGTAGCCGGTGCCGATCACGAATCGCACCCGCCCCGGCGCCAGCTCTTCCACGGTCTGGATCGCGCTCGCGAGCACGGAGGCGTGGCGGGTGAAGGGGTTGGTGACGGCAGGGAAGAGCGCGAGCCGCGTGGTCTGCGCCGCCGCCTGGCCGAGGACGACGAAGGTGTCGCGGCTGAGCATCTGGCTGTCGAGGATCCCCGCCCCGTCGAAGCCCGCCGCCTCGATGCTCTGGATCAGCTTCATGAGGCGCGGCATCGGCTCCGTGCCGGGAACGCGGATGTGAACGCGAACAGGCGCGGTCATGTGGGGAGATGCCGGCGAGCTGGACGCCGCGTCGCTCGAGAGATCACGGCACGCAGTATATCCGAACTTGCGGCTTTGGCCCGCCGTCGAGGCCGCGTGCAGGGCCACGTGCTATAGTAGCCGCCGTTCGAGTCGGTGCGTCTGGTGCATGCACTCCAATGCCGGAGGATCCAGCCGATGAGTCTGCTCGCCCGCAGCATCGCCCTCGCGCTTGCCTTGCTCCTGGCGTTGCCCGTGGCGGGACCCGCGCCCGCCGTCGCCGCCGACGACTTCAAGATCGCCCTCGTCGTTCCCCTCTCCGGCCGCTGGGCTCGGCAAGGGCAGCTCAAGAAGATGGGCGCGGAGATGGCGATCGAGGAGATCAACAGCCAGGGCGGCATCAAGGCCCTGGGCGGCGCCAAGATCGTTCTGCGCGAGGCGGATGCCGGCGACAGCGTGGAGAAGGCGGTCAGCGCCGCCCAGCGCATCTTGACGCGCGAGAAGATCAGCGCGGGCATCGGCTCCTGGCTCAGCTCCTTCACCCTCGGCGTCACCGAGGTGGCCGAGCGGCTGCAGGTGCCGTGGCTGTCGCTCTCCTACGCCGACAGCATCACGGAGCGCGGATTCAAGTACACCTTCCAGACGTCGCCCGTCTCGTCCGCGCAGGCCGAGCAGGCCCTCGAGCTCGTGGTCGAGCTCGCCAAGCGGAACAACCAGCCCATCCGCAAGGCCGCGCTCATCGGTGACAATACCGCCGCCACCGTGTTCTTCTTCAAGCCGTTGCGGGAGAAGCTGCTCCAGGCCAAGGGCATCGAGCTGGTGGTGGACGAGGTGTGGACGCCGCCCTTGCCCGATGCAACCTCCATCGTCCAGAAGCTCCGGGCCACCCAGCCCGATCTCGTCTTCTACGGCGCCACGAACTTCCCCGACTCCATCCAGGTGCTCCAGAAGGTGAAGGAGTTCGGCGTGAAGACGCACATCCAGGGCGTGGGCGCGTGGCTGGTGACGCCCGAGTACGTGAAGACGGTCGGCAAGGAACTCCTCGACAACATCCAGACGGTGGTCGCCGCTCATCCGTTGAAGGGTCAAGAGGAGCTCGTGAAGAAGTTCGTGCAGCGGACGGGCGAGCCCTTCATGACCCAGGACCCGCTCGTGACCTACGCCCATGTCTGGCTGATCAAGGAGGCCGCCGAGCAGGCGAAGTCGGCGGACCCCAAGGCCATCCGCGACGCGCTGGCCAAGATCGACCTGAGCACGGGGCCCGCGGCCGGCGCCCTCTACCCGGGGCGCATCAGGTTCGACGAGCGGGGCCGGCGCGTGGGCGCGGTGCCCCTGATCGTCCAGTGGCAGAACGGCGAGCCCTTCACGGTGGTGCCGGCCAATCTGGCCACGCGCCCCGTGGTCTGGCACAAGTAGCGCGCCTTCCCGGCGCGCCGTGGTAGCGAGCGAGCTCACCCAGTACGTCGTGACCGGCCTCCTCGTGGGGGGCGTCTACGCCCTCATGAGCATCGGCCTCGCCCTCATCTTCGGCGTCATGCGCGTGGTCAACTTCGCGCAGGGCGACTTCATGATGCTGGGGATGTACCTGACGTACTACTACGCGATCGTCCTCGGCATCGACCCCCTGCTGGGCGCGCTCGTCACCATTCCACCGTTCTTCCTGCTCGGCCTGCTCCTCCACCGCGTCTTTCTCGCGCGCGTCACCGGGGGAGGCGACCCGACCCGCGAGATGGATGCCCAGCTCATCCTGACGCTCGGAATGTCCCTCATCATCACCAACGCCACGACGATGATCCTGTCGCCCATGCCGCGGGCCATCAGGACGACGTACGCCACCCGGGCCTTCGCCGTGGGCCCCCTCCTCCTCAACCAGGCGCGAACCTACGCATTCTTCATGGCCCTGCTCCTGGCCGCAGCCGTCTACGTGTTTCTGACCCGCACCGACCTCGGAAAGGCGCTGCGGGCGGCCGCGGACGATCCCGAGGCGGCGAGCTACCAGGCCATCAACGTGCGCGCCATGCACGGGGTGGCCTTCGGCGTGGGCATCGCGCTCGTGGCCGCCGCGGGCGGGCTCCTCGCCACCTACTACCCGATCGAGCCCAATGTCGCCGTGAACTTCATCGTGCTGATGTTCGTGGCCGTCGTGCTCGGCGGCCTCGGAAGCATCCCCGGCGCCTTCGTAGGTGGGCTCGCCATCGGGCTCGTGCAGTCCCTGACGCTGCTCATCCTTCCCCTCCAGCTCCAGAACGTCGGTGTCTTCGTCGCCTTCCTCCTCGTGCTCTACGTGCGGCCACAGGGCCTGTTCGGCCGCCGCGCGCGCACCGTGTAGCCATGGCGTCCAGGACGGGCGGGTGGCTGGCCATCGCCGGCGTGATCGCGGTCGGTCTCGTCCTCTCCCTCGCCTTGACCGAGCGCTATCACCACCGCGTGCTCACCCTCGTCTTTCTCTGGGCGACCATGGGTCTCGCCTGGAACATCATCAGCGGCTACGCGGGGCAGATCTCCTTCGGTCATCAGGCCTTCTTCGGGATCGGAGCGTACGTCACCGTGCTGCTCGCCGCCAAGCTCACCCTCACGCCGTGGCTCGGCATGCTGGCCGGGGTCGGCGTGGCCGTGCTCGCCGCCGTGCTCATCGGCACCCCGACCTTCCGTCTGGCCGGGATCTACTTCGGCCTGGCCACGCTCGCCTACCCGCTGATCTTCCGGATCGTGATGGACTACCTGGGCTATCAGGAAGTCGCCATCCCGATGATGCGCGAGCGGCCGGGACTCTTCATGCAGTTCGCCGAGCCGCGCTATTTCGACCTGCTCGCCCTGGGCATCCTGGCCGCCACCCTCGTCCTCTCGCGCCTCGTCGAAGCATCCCGTCTGGGGTATTCGCTCCGCGCGATCAAGGAGAACGAGCAGGCGGCCGAGGCCATGGGTGTGGACAGCTTCCGCTGCAAGATGATCGCCTACATGCTGAGCGCGGCGCCCGCCGCCATCGCGGGCGCCGTCTACGCGCACGCCATCCTCTTCATCGTGACGCCGGAGGCGGTCTTCGGCGTGCTCGTGATCGTGCAGACGCTGACCGTCTGTCTCGTGGGCGGGGCGGGCACGCTCTGGGGGCCGATCATCGGGGCCGCCATCATGATTCCCGTGAGCGAGATTCTCGACACGACCATGGGCGATCGGCTCCCCGGCATTCAAGGCGTGGTCTATGGCGCCGCCCTCATGGCCGTCATGATGTATGCCCCGGAGGGACTTTACTGGCGCGTGCGGAGCTCCTGGCTCGCCCGAAGACGCGGTGCGGTCGGCGCCACACGTCCCACACCGGCCATCGCGGTCGCGGACGCCGCCGCGCCGGCACCGGCGGCGTCCTCGGGACGGGTGCTCATGGACGTGCGCGGCGTCTCCAAGGCGTTCCTGGGCCTGCAGGCCCTGTCCGACGTGAGCTTCGACGTGCGCGAGGGCGAGATCCTGGGCATCATCGGCCCGAACGGCGCGGGCAAGACCACGCTCTTCAATGTCCTCAACGGCTTCCTGCTTCCCGAGCGCGGTGAGGTCCACTGGCGCGACAAATCCATCACCGGACTCCGCCCGCACGTGATCTGCCGGCTCGGCATCGGCCGCACCTTCCAGGTGATGCGCCTCTTTCCCCACCTGACCGTGCTGGAGAACGTCATGGTCGGCGCCTTCGCCCACGGCGGATCTCCCGACCACGCCCGCGCGAGCGCCCGGGCCGCCCTCGAGCTCGTGGGCTTGGCCGAGCGGGCGGACATGGCGCCCACGGGCCTCACCACGCTCGAGCTACGCCTGATGGAGCTGGCCCGGTGCCTCGCCACCTCCCCACGGCTCATCCTCCTCGATGAGCCGCTCGCAGGACTATCCGCCGATGGCGTCGACCTCATGTCGGTCATGATCCGGCGCGCGCGATCGGCGGCCGTGACGGTCGTCATCATCGAGCACACCATTCACGCGCTGGTCAGGCTCGCCGACCGGCTGGTGGTCCTGGACCAGGGACGCCGCCTGGCCGAGGGCCTGCCGGGAGAGGTGACGCGGACCCCGGCCGTGATCGAGGCATACCTGGGCAAGCGCTGGCTCGCGCGGCACGCGGCCACCAACACGCCATGCTGAAGATCTCCGGCCTCGGCGTCTCCTACGGGGGCCTGCGCGCGCTCGAGGACGTCTCCCTCGAGGTGGCCGAAGGCGAGTTCGTCACCATCGTCGGCCCGAACGGAGCCGGCAAGACGACGCTGCTGAGAGCCATCTCGGGCGCGGTCCGGAGCGCCACGGGACGTGTGGAGTTCCGCGGTCGGGACATGACCACGCTCGCCGCGCATCAGCGGGCCGCGCTCGGCATCGCGCACGTCCCCGAAGGCCGGCGCGTCTTCCCCTCGCTCACCGTGCTGGAGAATCTCGAGCTCGGCTCGTACCGCCGCGCCGCGCGCGCCCAGCGGGAGGAGGGGCTGGCTGCCGTGCTCGCGCTGTTCCCCGTGCTCCACGAGCGGCGTCAGCAGCTCGCCGGGTCGCTGTCCGGCGGCGAGCAGCAGATGCTCGCCCTCGGCCGCGGCCTGATGGCGCGGCCGGATCTGCTGCTCCTCGACGAGCCCTCGCAGGGCCTCGGACCGCGCGTGGTCGAGCAGATCTTCGAGACCATCGACCGCATCCGCAAGAGCCGCCGCCTGACCATACTCCTCGTCGAGCAGCGCGTGGTCGAGGCGCTCGAGCTCTGCGACCGCGGCTATGTCCTCGAGACCGGCCGCGTCGCCCTCGAGGGCGCGCACGACACCTTGCTCGCCGATCCGCGCGTGCAGCGGGCCTACCTGGGCGTGTGAGCGATGGCCCTCAGTGCGTCTCGTACTTCTTGCCCAGCTCCTCTTCCCAGCGCAGGTACTGGATGGCTTCCGCCCACGTGCGATCCGTCCCCATGGTCAGCACGTCGTTCGGGGGATTCATCACTCCGCTGAGGCCTTGCTCCACGGGAAGTCCGGCACGGATCCACGCCGCCATCCCGTCGCCCAGCACCGAGACGCGCTGATAGCCGAGGGCCTTCAGCGCCGCTCCCGCGAGGACCGAGGGGAGGCCACTGGCGCAGGTCACGATCAGCGGCGTGTCCTTTGACGGCGCGACGTCCGCGATCGAGAGCTCCAGCCAGCCCCGCGGGACCCAGCGCGCCCCCGGCACGTGGCCGTTGCTGAAATCGCGGCTCGTGTCCACGAAGATCATCACGGGCGAGGGGGAGCCCTTCCGGCGCTCGTCGAGGGCGGCGGGAGTGATCAGCTCGACCTGCGCCCTGGCGGCTTCGTAGCCCGCCGGGAGTCCACCTCCGATGCCCTCGTCGTAGCCGCGGGGACCGCCGGGAGACTCGCCGCTGACGAGCGGCTGCCCGCCCGCGCCCCACGCCGTGGTGCCGCCGTCCACGATGTAGACGTTGGGGAAGTCCATCTGCCGATACCACGACGCGGCCACCGTCGCCCGCACGCGGCCGTCGCAGGCGAAGACCACGTGACCGTTCTTGACCGCCACGAGATCGTCCGCGCGCTGCACGGCTTGCCCGCCGGGAAACCACTGGAAGCCCGGGATGTGACCGCGCGCGTATTCTTCCGTGGGCCGGACGTCGATCAGGTAGACGTTCTCGCGCTCGGCCCTGGCCATCAGCTCCTGAAGCGCGGCGGTCGAGAGCGCGCGGACGCCATCCTCCGCCGCGATGCGCGCGGCGAAGGCCTCGGCCTTCGCGAGCCCCGCGGCCGAGACCTCGGGCAGGGCGAGACGCGGCGAGCCGGTCTCGAGCTCGAGCCCCGCCATCAGCCAGCCCATGGTGCCGTTGCGCAGATCGAAGACCTTCGAGAAGCCCATGCGCTGCAGGAGTCGCGCGCCCACGATGCTGCGGGTGCGCCCCGCGCAGTGCACGACCACCGTGGCCTCGGGATCGGGGACGAGGTCGGCGATGTGCATGGCGACCTCGCCATTCGGCGCGCTCCGGCTGCCCGGGATGGTGACGCGCCGATGCTCCTCGGGCGTGCGCGAGTCGAGCAGCACGATCTTCTCGCCCCGCCGCTGGCGGGCGTCGAGCTCCTCCGGGTGCATCTCCGCGATCTGGTGCACGACCTGCATCTTCTCGCCGAAGTCCTTGCTCGGGACGTTGACGCCCCACTCCGTCGGGTAGCCGACCGTCGTCCACCGGTTGATGCCGCCTTCGAGCACGGCCGCCTGCCGAAACCCCATACCCTCCAGGGTGGCGGCGGCCAGAGGCGCCCGGCGACCGTCGTCGTCACACACGATCACGCGAGTGCCGCGGTAGGGGACGAGCCGCCCCAGGCGGAACTCGAGCTGCCGGCGCGGCACGAGGCTGGAGCCGGGAATGTGCGAGTCGTTGTACTCGCCGGGCTCGCGGACATCGATGAGCGCGCACGTCGCCTGCGTGTCGAGGAGTGATTTCAGGGCCGCCGCCGTGATCGTCTGTGCCATGTCTTGTTTTGCTCCTGGGCTCGGGGTCGAAGCGGCCTCCGTGTGATCGCAGGGCAGGCTTTGCCTCTCCGTCGC